>ENA-OPNW01000003-OPNW01000003.1-human-gut-metagenome-genome-assembly--contig:-NODE-3-length-180691-cov-13.073955_pt1 | contig 180691 bp, 165 predicted proteins | sample MGYA00241540_ERZ501777 | MGnify/ENA primary metagenome ERZ501777 (study PRJEB25962, sample SAMEA2042615) | human gut metagenome | biome: human gut; feature: human-associated habitat; material: faeces...
AATAAAAATCGTACAAAACCACAAAATTACGGCAACAAATCTGTAGGGGCGAACAGCGTTCGCCTGTCGAAGAAACAAGTCCACGATTACAACCATTGTAGGACAGAACAAAAAACTATCCTATCACGCTTGTAGGGGCTTGGCGAAATTTCTGTTCGCAAGCTCACAGAAATGCGACAGCCCGCTCGAAGTGACGAGGTTTGAATTTACCATAAAGTCATGCAGATGTACAAAGACGTGCGAGGGGGTCGGGACGTCGGATTTCTGCAAAGCAGAAATTGCGCCGTTCCCCTACAATTCTGAAATTATAACAAATTCTGAACACGGGCGAACGCTGTTCGCCCCTACAGATATTTGGGATAGTTTATTCCTCCGCAAAATCGCTCCGCTCTTTGCGTATCTACATTGCGCTTAGGGCTAGAAAGGCGGTGCAGATTTTATTCTCCGATATCACTTTCATCTAATATCTGACTTCTATATGCTATTTTTCATTAAATCTGCACCTTGTCGGCTTGCGCCGAATGAGGCTCTGCCTCATACTCCGCTAGGGGCTTTGCCCCTAGACCCCACAAGCCCTCTAGCGCCGGGCTTGAGCGTGCGCTTTATCTCTCGCTTCGCTCGGTGCTTTATTTTTACTTTATGCTTGCAATTTACTTTGGTCTGCTATGCTCATTCCTCATTCCTCATTTCTCATTCCTCACTCCTCACTTAAACTCCGCTCCTCACTTGAAAACTTACCCTTGATTATTCCCCCAAAAAGTGCTATACTATTGATAAGTAAAATTGTACGAAATCCTAACCCCAAGGAGGTAAATTTCTACGAATTGTACTCATTTCAAAAGCTACTATCCGTCCTCTGACGGACTTCATAAGATCGCGTATTACGTTCGTTTCCCTATCGGCACAGTAAGAGGTGTCGTTCAGATATCCCACGGTATGTGCGAATATTTCAGACGTTATGACGACCTCGCTGAGTTCCTCACAGGCTTAGGCTTCGCTGTCTGCGGAAACGACCACCTCGGTCATGGCGACAGTGTGAACGACAGCTCCGAGCTTGGCTACTTCTCCCCTGAACATGGCTGGGAAAACGCTGTCGAGGATATGTATACTCTCACAAAAATGATGAAGCACAACTACCCTGACAAGCCGTATTTTCTTCTCGGCCACAGCATGGGAAGCTTCCTTGCAAGAGCTTTTGTCACCAAGCATGGCAGAAACCTCACAGCGGCTATCTTCTGTGGAACGAGCGGCGGCATGGAGGGTATCCCTGCTTTGCTCACCCTTGTTGACAGCCTCAAAATACTCCATGGTGATAAATATAGGAGCAACACCGTAAATAAGCTTGCTTTCGGTGCTTATACAAGAAAAATTACCGATAAAGTCAGCGAATATGATTGGATATCCCGTGACCCTGAAATAGTTTCCACCTACGAAAAAGACCCTAAATGCAACTTTATTTTCACCCTAAACGGCTTTGAAAATCTTGCAAAGCTTTTGTGGTATGTTTCAAACGAAAAGTGGTTCTCCACCTATCCGAAAACTTTGCCTACCTATCTTATAGCAGGCAGTGCCGACCCTGTGGGAAACTACGGAAAAGGCGTACTAAGCGTGTTCAACAGGCTGTCCCTCAACGGCTGTGATGTTGAGATGAAGATATACGAAAATGCACGTCACGAGCTTGTGAACGAAACCAACCGCCGTGAGGTGTATAATGATATTGCAGATTTTCTGCTCGATATCATAAGCTCTGAAATGTGTTCAGATTAAGCTGTAAGGGAGAGAAGTCAACGTGTTTGCTGTAGTAAACAGTGTAGGTCTGCTGGGGCTTAACGCCTTTGCGGTCAAGGTGGAGATAGAAGCTTCAAAGGGTCTGCCATCTTTCGATATCGTGGGGCTTGCGGACGCATCTGTAAAAGAAAGCCGTGAACGTGTGCGTTCTGCACTGCGTTCAAGCGAGATAACATTGCCTCTGAGAAAAATAATCATAAATCTTGCACCTGCCGATGTGAAAAAGACAGGCTCGGTCTATGACTTAGCCGTGGCAGTTGCACTCTTGCGAATGGCTGACCTTGTTGATGACAGTATGCTTTCCACCTCCGCTTTTATCGGTGAGCTTTCTCTCAGCGGAGAAGTAAGACCTGTTCAGGGCGTTTTGCCTATGACCATAATGGCGCAGAAAATGGGACTTTCTGAGATATATGTTCCTGCCGACAATGTTCGTGAAGCTTCCGTTGTGGAGGGTATAAAAGCCTATGGCGTAAGGTCTTTGCGGGAGCTTGTTTTTCACTTTGAGAAAAAGGCGGCAATAGTTCCTGCGGCACATTATAAGCCCACCGCTGAAAGTTATTTCGGAAGTCTTGATTTTGCCGACGTAAAAGGACAATCAGCGGCAAAAAAAGCATTGGAAGTCGCAGCGGCAGGCGGTCACAACGTTCTTATGATAGGTTCGCCTGGCTCTGGAAAATCAATGCTTGCAAAACGTATGCCGTCGATACTTCCTGCCATGACCTTTGAGGAGTCTATAGAAACCACAAATATCCATTCTGTGGCAGGACTTTTGGACAGCAACAGTCCTCTTATCACCACCAGACCTTTCCGTTCACCGCATCATACAGTTTCACCGGCAGGACTTTCAGGCGGTGGCTCTGTGCCAAAGCCCGGTGAGATATCACTTGCACATAACGGCTTGCTTTTTCTTGACGAGCTTGCAGAGTTTTCACGCCCTGCCCTTGAGATCTTACGTCAGCCTTTGGAGGACAGGCAGGTGACCATATCCAGAGTGTCAGGGTCGATAACATACCCATGTTCGTTCATGCTTATCGCTGCAATGAATCCTTGTCCATGCGGATATTTTGGTCACCCAACAAGAAAGTGCATATGCTCTCCGAAACAAGTTTCAAGCTATCTTTCCAAAGTCAGCGGACCACTTCTCGACCGTTTCGACATTCATTTGGAGGTCGCACCTGTTGAGTTTGCAGATCTTTCTTCCACTGCCAAAGAGGAGTCATCAGCGTCCATAAGAGAGCGTGTTCAAAAAGCCCGTGACATACAAAACGAGCGTTTCAAAGGCACTAGCATAACCTGCAACGCACGAATAACTTCTGATATTCTTCACGAGGTCTGCCCTGTGACAGATGAGGCTTCAAAGCTTTTGGAGAACGTTTTTGACAGGCTGGGACTTTCAGCAAGAGCCTATGACCGCATACTTAAAGTCGCACGAACTGTGGCAGATATGGACGATGCAAAGGTCATAGACAAAAAGCATATCGCAATGGCTGTTCAGTATCGAAGCCTTGACAGAAAATATTGGAATGGGTGATATGTGCGTCACATAAAAGCTGACAGGAAACGGGCGAACACTGTTCGCCCCTACTATGGTGTATTCAAATACAATGATAATTGCAGACGGTTTTTATGCCGTCTGTTTTTTGTGCAAAAAAGTACGGGAACGCCCGAAACATTCCCGTACTGTCCTTATCACAATTCTATAATTATCCCTTAAAAATTCTATTTCAAAAAAATCAATCTGCCACTGCGTTCTTTGCGATAACGTCTGCAACAAGATTTGCAGGAAGCGGCTCGTAACGTGCTTTTTCAAAGGTGAACACGCCCTGACCCTGTGTCATTTGTCTCAGAAGCAGTGTGAAGTCTGCCATTTCAGCCATTGGAACTTCGGCAACTATCTCTGTCATGCCCTTCTTTTCCGCAGGATTCATGCCCAGAACTCTGCCTCTTCTCTTATTAAGCTCGCCCATCATGTCGCCAGTGTTATCGTCAGGTACGAAAACGCTCAAGGAGCCGATCGGTTCGAGGAGAACAGGCTCTGCCTGACGCATACCCTCTTTGTATGCGATAGAAGCTGCCATTTTGAATGCCATTTCTGAGCTGTCAACAGGGTGATATGAGCCGTCCACAAGGATAGCTTTCAGACCTACTACAGGGAAACCTGCGAGAACGCCTTTCTTTACGCTTTCCTGCAAGCCCTTTTCTACGGCTGGGAAGAAGTTCTTTGGAACTGCTCCGCCAAACACCTTTTCTTCAAATACAAGATCGTCAGATACGCATGGCTCAAATTCTATCCAAACGTCACCATACTGACCGTGACCGCCTGACTGCTTCTTATGTCTGCCCTGCACCTTGACTTTCTTTCTGATAGTTTCACGATAGGAGATCTTAGGCACAGAAGTTTCTACTTCAACGCCGAATGTTCCTGCAAGTCTGCCCACAACTGAATCAAGGTGAAGTCCGCCCAAGGTGCTGAGTATCATTTCGTTTGTTGACGGGTCGAGCTTGTAATCTATAGTAAGATCTTCTTCCATAAGTCTTGTCATTGCGGCGGATATCTTGCTTTCATCGCCCTGCTTTTTAGCTCTTACTGCCATTTTGTAGCATGGCTTAGGGAAGGTCATAGGTGCAAACTTAACAACTCTTGCGGAGTCACAGATAGTATCGTTGGTGTTCACATTCATCTTCATTGCAACAACGATATCTCCACAGCCTGCTTCGGCAACGTCTATCTGCTTTTTGCCCTGAAGCGTAACAAGCTTTCCGACCTTTTCGGTGCTTCCAGTGGTAGCGTTCACAACCTCCTTGTTAGGTGTAAGCTTTCCTGAAAATACCTTTATGTATGACATCTTGCCAACAAATGGGTCAGCAACTGTCTTGAATACAAAAGCGCTCAAAGGGTCGCTTTCAACGCAGGCGACCTCAACAGCTTCGCCGTCTGCAGTTTCACCTATCATAGCGTCCTTTTCTGACGGAGGAGGGAGCAGCAGGTCTATCTCCTTAAGGAGCATATCAACACCTGAGAGGTCTGTGGAAGAAACGCAGGTAACAGGAGTTATAATGCCTGAGTTCATGCCGCTATGTATTCCGTCAATAAGCTCTTTCTGTGTGAATGCTTCGCCTGAGAAGAACTTTTCAAAAAGCGCCTCGTCAGTTTCTGCAACGGCTTCGGACACGGCTTCGATAAGTCCGTCGATACGATAACCCACTTTCTCTGATACATCAGCAGTAGGCATATCAGTTTCAACTGCCTTGCCGTCTTCATACTTATATGCTTTCATCTCAATGAGATTTACATAAGAAACTATCTTTCTGTCTGCGATAACAGGCACAACAACAGGGCAAACTGTAGGTCCGAACTCTGCTTTGAGCTGAGTAAGAACGTTATTGAAGTTTGCGTTATCGTCATCAAGCTTTGTTACAACGAACATTGTAGGCTTGCCCATTTTCTTTGCAAGGTCATAAGCCTTGTGAGTACCTACACGAACGCCTGATTTACCTGATACAGTGATGAGTACGCAACCGCTTGCGGCAATGCCCTCAACAGCTTCGCCCTCATAATCGAACATACCGGGAGTATCAAGAAGATTTACCTTGAACTCGCCAGTTTCCAAAGAAGAAAGAGATGTGTAAACAGAACATTTTCTCTTTATCTCATCAGGGGTATAATCAGAAACAGTGTTTCCGTCAGTTATCTTGCCGAGCCTGTCAGTAGCTCCACTTTTATATAGCAATGCTTCAGTCAGAGAGGTCTTTCCAGAACCTGCCTGACCTGCAATAGCAATATTTTTTATTTTTGTGCTGTCGTATTTTTTCAAGTTGATCGCTCCAATCTATGCCGTTGGACGGCTTAATGTGATATGCAGTATAATTATATGTATCATTTACACAAAATATATCAACCGCATAAGATAATTATATACTATTTTCACATAAATAGCAAGGGCGGAAAGAAAAATTTCTTTCGTGAATGTGAACAAAGTTTAGACTTGTTATAAAGCAGATTGCACAAGGGGAGGAAGAAATGAGGAGTGAGGAATTAGGAATGAGGAATGAGCAAAGCTGCCCCCAAGCACCGAGCGAAGCGATTTTGCGGCGGCAGGACTTGCCCGAATATCTTTAGGGGTGCGGTTATCAGAGATGAGTGAATGCAAAAAAAGCTCTCCGAGCGTTTCGGAGAGCTTTGCGTTATTTTACCCTTATGATAGGCTGAAGCTGTATCCCTTCAAGAGCCGACTGAATAGTTTCGGGTATGAGTTCAAACTCAGCCACTATGGAGTTTGGCTTCTTTTCGCAGTTGTCCTGCGCATATGGTACGAAATAGTAGTTTCTCAGATTTTGCAGATAACCTATGTTTTTAGCACACCCTGCCAGTGCGTCATTTGTCGATATGGCGATAACCACGGGACGAGCATTTCTCAGGTGACTTTTTACCGCCATGGTGGCTGGAGTGTCCGTCAAGCCAAGAGCAAGCTTTGCTGCCGTGTTTGAGGTGCAGGGTGCTGCTACCATGATATCACACATCTTTTTCGGTCCGATCGGCTCGGCTTCTTCTATGGTGCGTATGACCTTGCGGCCTGCTATGGTTTCAAGGCGTTTGATGTTTTCTTCCGCTGTGCCAAAACGTGTAGATATAGATGCGGCGTTGAAAGACATTATTGGCACAAGCTTTGCGCCCTGCTGCACAAGCCGTTCTGCGGCGGCAAATGCCTTTTCAAAGGTGCAGAAGGAGCCGGTCATGCAAAAGCCTATTCGTATGCCGTCAAGTGACATTCTTTGTTCCCCTTTCATTCAAAATGTCCGTGACTGTTCGGGCGATTATCTCTCCTGCAGTCATAGGTGCGGCTTTGGCTGGAAGTCCCAATGCCCATACCACACGCCTGTTCAGCTTTGCGGCAGTTTCAAAATCTACTCCGCCAGGTCGGGAGGCAAGGTCTATGATAAGAGAGTTTTTATCCATTACGCCCAAAAGCTTTTCATCAAGTATCATGGCAGGGACGGTGTTTATTATTATGGTATACCCCGAAATATTGTCCGCAAGAGCTGTGATAAGTTCTGCCTTATAGCCTGCGCCCTCGGCTTCTGCAAGCGCAGAAAGCTTTCTTGCGGATATAGTCACATCTGCGCCGACAGCCCGAAAAAGCTTAGCGCAGGCTTTCGCTACTCTGCCATAGCCAATAACCAGGACGGTGGAACCGTTCACGGTAACAGCAAGCTCCTGCATGGCTATTTGCAAAGCACCCTCCGCCGTGGGGATACAATTTCTTATAACAAGCTCCTCTCGCTTATAGTAATCCTTAACATCGAAGCCGAGAGAGGAGAAATATTCTATTTGATCACGGCGAAGCAGACCGCCTGCCACGAGTGCATTTTTCTTTAAATGCGTTGAAACGTCACTGCATGATACCTTTACATTACGGCTAGAAGAGATATCCAGCCCGTCAGCTTTCATAAGAGGAAGTACGAGAACGTCCGCCTTTTCGGTGAGCTGATCGAGATGAGCGAGGGGGATAGTGTCCTCGCCTTTATCGTCCATGCCGTAAGTATAGACTCTGCCGATTTTAGCGAGAGTCTGAGCTGTATATGTTTGTCTTGCGTCACCGCCGACGCAGAGGAAAACTGTTTTTTTCATATGGATACCTCCTGTGGGACTATGCCTGATAGAGTTATATATAATTATATGTATCGGTGGGCTAAATGTTACCGGCAAAACAAAACGCCCTATCCCTGCAAAGCAAGAATTGCGGCGCTTTGATATGATATCATATTTCTATCTTGATAAACTTCGGCTCGTGCTTTTTGAAATAGGTCAGATACTTAAAGCCTGCCGCCTGCGCCATTTCTACGCCTGCGGAAATATCTCTGCCGATATCTGCGGTGCAGTGGGCGTCTGAGCCTATGGTCAATATCTCGCCGCCGAGGGCTTTGTAGAGCTTCACATAGCCAAGGTCCGGGAGTGGCTTGCCGTATTTTTGCCTAAGTCCCGACACATTTATCTCTATGCCCTTGCCTTTTTGGATAAGTGTACAAAAAATTTCTCTGATAATATCTTCATATGGGGAAAGATCTATTTGTATACCGCAATCTCCTTGGATATATCGCAGAGGATAGGTGAGGTGTCCTAAAACGTCTAACTTGCCCCATTTGCACATTTCAAGCATTTCTTTGAAATAGTCGTCAAGGAGAGCATAGGTTTGCGACAAGTCCATATTTTTGTACTCTATCCAATAGAAATCGTCCTTGCCTTTATTCTGATGATGTGAGCCTATGATAAAATCAAGGCGTTTGTCGGAGGCTATCTCCTCGGCAAATTCTATATCCTGCAAAGGCTGACCAAGCTCTATTCCGCAGAGAAAATTTAAACCCTCCAGATGCTGGGAAGCTTCATACTGGGCGACTATGCTTGCGGGGGCATACTCCCCCGAGCCGTACATCATGCCGTCTTTCAGGGCTTCAGGGTCACCATAATGCTCGGCTTTGTAGCGGAAATTGCAATCGCAATGGTCAGTTATGGCAAATGCCGCCAAACCAAGCTCTTTGGCTTTTGCTAAAGACTGTTCTACAGTTCCCTCACCATCTGGGGAAAAGCCTGTGTGGGTGTGCATATCTATAAGAGTTTTCATAGGTTCTCCTATCTGTACAGAAATTTGTACTTATATAGAATTGTAAAGCTTTTCAAACTGTTTTGCCGCTTCTGCCGCACGTCTTACAAAGCTGTCAGGTGCAGCATTTCGGTACATGGTGGACTTTGACATATAAAGCTCTAATGACAATGGTGGCTGGTGGTCGAGGTTTTTGAGCTTTCTGAGAAATTTCTCAAAGTTCAGGTTGCCGTCAAACGGTATCATGTGTCCGTCGGTGTTGCCGTCGTTATCGTGGATATGCAGGCAGACAAGCTTGCTTCCAAACTTCGTCAGGCAATCGGTATCCTTTGAGAAGCAATTCTCATGACCTGTGTCATAGCAAAATTTCACGTTATCATGGTTTCCGAACTGGTCAAAAAGCACGTCAAGAAACTGCGGGAGCTGGATATTCTCAAAGGCGATATCAACGCTGTTTTCTTCTCCGCACTGTATTATCTTGGCGAAATTCTCTATACCGAAACGAGATACTTCGGGCGGAACAAGCCCGTCAGTGGGGTGGCATATCATGGTTTTTATGCCGTTTTCACCGCACACTCTTACACATTCAAGTGTTCGTTGGAGGATATATTCGCTCTCTTGGCATATTGTCCAAAGGGCATTCATGCGGTCAAACTGTGAATGGACGTTTTCTATTTCCAGTCCAAAATTTCGTACAATATCATACTGTGTGTATTTTAGTCCGTCAGAAAAGCCAAGCATTACACCGTCAAAGCCGTTCTCTTTTATAAGTCTTATGCGCTCCTCAAAGGGTATTTTAAAGGTGAAGTCTGCAAACATACAGCGTTTCAATCTGTTTTCCTCCTTACCAAAAACAGCGGCAGAATTGCTCTGCCGCCGTGTAAATTTAGTTTTTGAGAGAATGGAGCGGTGCAGGTATCTGTCCGCCACGATTGATGAACTTGGAAGGTGACTCTTTTTTGAGCGGCATAACAGGTCCGCAGCCAAAAAGTCCGCCCCAATCAAGTTCTTCGCCAACGCCCTTGCCAATAGCAGGGATAACTCTTACTGCGGTGGTCTTGTTGTTTACCATACCGATAGCAGCTTCGTCTGCGATGATAGCTGAAATAGTATCGGCTGGGGTATCACCCGGAATACATATCATATCAAGACCAACTGAGCATACAGCGGTCATAGCTTCAAGCTTTTCGATGCAGAGAGCACCGCTCTTTGCGGCATCGATCATGCCTGCGTCCTCAGAAACAGGGATAAATGCACCTGAAAGACCGCCTATTCTTGAGCAAGCCATTACACCGCCCTTTTTAACTGCGTCATTGAGCAGTGCGAGGGCTGCTGTTGTGCCATGTGTACCGCACTTTTCAAGACCTATTTCCTCGAGGATATGGGCAACAGAGTCGCCTACTGCCGGAGTTGGTGCGAGTGAAAGGTCAACGATACCGAATGGAACGCCAAGACGCTTGGAAGCGATAGTTCCAACGAGCTGACCTACTCTTGTTATCTTATATGAAATCTCCTTGATAACGTCGGATATCTTTGTGATATCAGCGTCAGGATATTTTCTCAAAGCGGCTCTTACAACGCCAGGACCCGATACGCCCACGTTTATCATGCAATCAGGCTCGCCAACGCCGTGGAAAGCACCTGCCATGAACGGGTTATCCTCAACTGCGTTACAGAAAACAACGAGTTTTGCTGCGCCAAAGCAGGCAGAGTCAACTGTTCTTTCTGCACACTCTCTTACAACGCCACCCATCATTTTGCAGGCGTCCAGATTGATACCTGTTTTTGTTGAACCGATATTTACAGAGGAACATACTCTCTCAGTAGTAGCGAGTGCCTCTGGGATAGACTTGATAAGCTCGATATCGCCTGCGGAGAAGCCCTTTGGAACGAGGGCTGTATATCCACCGATAAGGTTTACGCCAACGTCCTTTGCGGCTCTGTCCATAGCGTGTGCAAATGGAACAGGTGAACACTTGCAGGCAGCAGACACGATAGCGATAGGGGTAACGGAAATTCTCTTATTTATGATCGGGATTCCAAGCTCCTTTTCTATCTGCTCGCCCACCTCAACAAGCCTTGCGGCTTTTGCGGTTATCTTCTTATAGACATTCTCGCAGGCAACGTTTATATCGCTGTCGATACAATCAAGCAGAGAAATGCCCATTGTGATAGTACGAATATCAAGACAATCGTCCTGTATCATTCGTATCGTTTCCAACACGTCATATGTATTAATCATTTTACAGAAATCTCCTCTTTAGATATGGTGCATACAGTTAAAAATATCCTCGTGCATTGTGTGTATCTTAACGCCCATTGTCTGACCAAGCTCTGTAAGTCCGTCCGCCATGGTAGCAAAATCGGAGTTGAGCTTTGTGATGTCAACAAGCATTATCATAGCAAAGAGGTCCTGCAAAACTGACTGAGTGACCTCGATAACATTCGCATTATATTCTGCACACTTTGTGCTTACCTTTGCAAGGATACCTACAGCGTCCTTACCTATAACCGTAACAACAGCTCTCATTAATAAGACCAGCCTTTCCAAATTCATTTATATATCTTCTATTATACCACACAGCGGAGATTTTGCCAAGAGTTTTAATTATAAATATTTTATTAACGTTGGAAAATCCGTGTTATGGGTCGACGGTCAAGGCAGGTGGTTTGCGGTGAACAAAACGGGCTAACATTGTTCGCCCCTACCCATATTTTTACGAATTACAAAAAAATTCGTAAAAAAAATCAAAAACGTTGAAGTGCAAAAAAAGTGGGGTGTCAGATTTCTGCAAAACAAAAAAAGTTTGATGAGCGGGACGTCAATTTCTGTGAGCTTGCGAGCAGAAATTTCGCCGCTCCCCTACAAAAAACGCCCCCATTTAGGGGACGTTCTTGTATTATTTTTCTGTTCTGAATGGTGCGAGTGGTATGCCTGTTTCGTTGAAGATAGTTACCTCGCAATAGTTGAACCAGTTATATCTTGCATACAGAGGTTTTTCAACGGCGTCTGATTTGATGAAAATTTTGCTGCCGTTTATGGTGATATCGGCTTTTACGAACTCTTCGTCCTTGCCTGCTATCTCAAAGCCCTGTGCTTCGCCCTTTACTACAAAGCCATTTTCGGCATGGTCAAAGCTCAGTTCTATACCGCCGTTTTTATACTCCAGTGACTTATAGATAGGTCCGAATGCTTTTACGTCCATGCCGTAGAAAAGCTTTTCTGCCTGCAAACAAAGTCTTTCGCCAACGGGTACTTTATTCTTTGGGTGGATCTCGTTGAACTCGCCGCAATCTGAGATAACAGCTATTCCTGTATTTTTCACTGTCTTATATGCTCTCATTTGTGCTTCTCTTATTTTACACCAATGCTTATAATCAGGGTCGGCGGCATATTTGAACATTGGGAGCTGGACGATTATGAACGGAAGCTCGTCGTCGCCCCACTTCTCTCTCCAAAGCCTGATAAGAGATGTGAGGAGGGTGTAATAGCTGTCCGGCTTATGGTCGTCAGACTCGCCCTGATAATAGAGGAAGCCTTTTATTGTATAAGGACAAACTCTTGACACCATGGTCTCAAAAAGTCCTGTTGGACGGAATGGGTTTACGCAGTTTATTGGACCCGGCCAATTCTTATCGCCAAGGATCTCGTTTGCTTTCTCCCAGCTCATTGTTGGGTCTTTTTGCAGAAGCTCCCCGTATTTTTTATCCCACACACGCTCAAATTTCTGATAATCTCTGTATTCTTTTATCTGCTCCTCGACAGTTTTGCCCTCAATACGTTTTTCATACTCGTCTATGTAGCTTCTTATTTCAGCGTTGTTTTCAAGGGTCGGTCTGTCTACCCATGCGGAGGCTGATGTGCCGCCCCAGTTACAGCCGATAAGTCCTACTGTTACGCCAAGGTCTTTGGCAAGCTTTCTTCCAAAGAAAAAGCCGACTGCACTCCATGCCCTTGAATTATCCTTTGAAGCCTGCGACCATGCGGTATTGTTTTCGTCCTCATAGAACATTTCGTCAAGAGTGCCACGCTTTTGAGTGTAATAAAATCTTACGTTGCAATCAGGTGTGAGGTTTTCGAGGACTTCTTTGCCGCCCTTTGCGTTTTGAAGTTCAAGCTCCATATTTGACTGGCCGCCGCAGAACCACACTTCGCCTATCATGATACGGCAGAATTTTTTCTCTGTACAGCCGTCTGAAACTGTCATTTCATACTCTCCGCCTGCACTCATTGGAGGGAGGACGGCTGTCCACCTGCCGTCGCAGACCTGCGTCTGGACTGACACACCGTTAAGAGTAACTGTGACGGTTCTTTCCTCGTCCCCAAGTCCCCAGACTGTTATGTTCTTGTCACGCTGGAGCACCATATCGTTTGAAAAAATATTTGCTACTTTTAACATACTTCTTTCACCTTTCAATACCCATAAAAATTCAATATTCAAAAAATATCATCGCCTCAGGCGATACCTTAATTCCTCACTCCTCACTCCTCACTAATCAAAGAGTGTGGTAGAACAGAATGATATCCTCAAAGACGCCCTCTTTGTTTTCAAAGCCATTCGGTACAGTGCCGAGCTTAACAAAGCCGAGGTTTTCGTAAAGCTTTATTGCCTTGACATTTGACGCAACAACGGCATTGAACTGGAGCACCTTAAAGCCTTTCTGCTTTGCTATGAAAAGACAATGCTCGACTATGACCTTTCCTGCTCCTTTTCCACGGCAGGTGCTTTTTACGGCATAGCTTGCGTTTGCGATATGTCCGCATCTGCCAACGTTATTAGGGTGGAGGATATACATTCCTACAGTTTCGCCCTCATACTCTGCAACACCGCAGAATGTTTGTGATGCAAAGAATTTTTTTGCCCCATCATAGTCGAGGGTCTCTTTCTGTGGGAAGGCATTGCCCTCTTTTACAACTTCGTTCCATATCTCTGCCATTGCAGGAACGTCATCAATATTGTAACCTCTTACGGTCACGTTTTTCATTTTTGCCATTTTGGATACTTCTCCATAATAAAATTACTCTATAAATGACTTCATGCCACGCTCACGTCGCCAATCAAGGAACTCCTCATATGTTCCCTGTCTGTCGATACAGCCGTCGGGGGTTATCTCGATTATTCTGTTTGCAACTGTCTGAACTATTTCGTGGTCATGAGATGCGAAAATCACAACGCCTTTGAAATCTCTAAGTCCGTTATTTACGGCTGTGATAGACTCAAGGTCGAGGTGGTTGGTAGGTCTGTCAAGCATGATAACGTTTGAGCCGAAGAGCATCATACGGCTGAACATACATCTTACCTTTTCACCGCCTGAGAGAACTTTTACAGGCTTATATATCTCGTCCCCTGAGAAGAGCATTTTGCCAAGGAAACCTCTGAGGTAGGTGTCTGTTACCTCGGAAGTGGAATATTTTCTTATCCAGTCAACGATGCTTTCGTCATTATCGTTGAAGTAGGCTGAATTATCTATTGGGAAATATGAACGTGATGTGGAAACGCCCCACTTAATGCTACCCTCGTCCGGCTCTTCTTCCTCTGCAAGTATCTTGAAAAGCATTGTGATAGCCTGCTCGGACTCACCGATGAAAGCGACCTTATCGGTACGGCTGAGGGTAAAGGAAACATTATTGAGGAGCTTTACGCCGTCAACTGTTTTGGATATGCCGTTGACTTTGAGGACGTCTTTTCCAAGCTCTCTATCCATATTAAAGCCTATGAAAGGATATTTTCTTGATGAGGCAGGCATTTCCTCGACTGTGAGCTTATCAAGAAGCTTTCTTCTTGCGGTAGCCTGCTTGGACTTTGATTTGTTTGCTGAGAAGCGGTTGATGAACTCCTGGAGTTCCTTGATCTTCTCCTCAGCTTTCTTGTTCTGGTTCTTTATCATTCTCTGCATGAGCTGTGAGGACTCATACCAGAACTCGTAGTTACCAACATACATTTTTATCTTTGTATAGTCGATATCCACGATATGGGTACAAACATTATTAAGGAAGTGTCTGTCATGAGATACAACGAGGACAGTTCCGAAATAGTCGGCAAGGAAGTCCTCAAGCCAGCTTATAGCGTCGATATCAAGGTGGTTTGTAGGCTCGTCCAGCATGATGATATCAGGATTGCCGAAAAGTGCCTGTGCAAGAAGCACCTTGACTTTTTCGTTACCTGAGAGGGTGGACATCTGTGAATAGAGGATATCCTCGGAAAGACCAAGACCCTGAATGAGCTTTGAAGCGTCAGACTCAGCTTCCCAGCCGTTTAATTCTGCGAACTCGCTTTCAAGCTGACCTGCTCTGTCGCCGTCCTCCTCAGTGAAGTCCTCCTTGGCGTAAAGCTCGTCCTTTTCTTTCATTATCTCATAAAGTCGCTTATTGCCCATTATTACAGTTTCGAGAACTGTATACTCATCAAATGCAAAGTGATCCTGACGAAGCACTGAAAGTCTGTCCTCTTTTGAGATCACTACCTCGCCTGTGGTAGGCTCTATCTCACCGCAGAGGATCTTCAGAAATGTTGACTTTCCTGCACCGTTTGCACCGATTATGCCATAGCAGTTGCCGTTTGTAAATTTAAGGTCAACGTCCTTGAAAAGAAGCTGACCACCGAATGAAAGGCTTACGTTTGATACTGTTATCATTTTAACTCTCCTATATCTGATAATTATACTTTGACACTTTATTATACCACACAAAGAGGCTTATGTCTACTTTTAATTATTAATTTTTCATCACTGCGCTTTTATGGTGCAAACGAGGTTTTGCTCTTGACGTTTTCAACAAAAAGTGTTATAATTGTTACGTACACATTGGCAATAGCGATAATTATTGCCCTGAAAATTCAAGAAATTAAGTTGGAAAGGATAACTTGAATATGAAAAAAGTTTTGTTCGCTTCTTCGGAGTGTGTTCCGTTTATCAAGACAGGCGGTCTTGCTGACGTTGTTGGCTCTCTGCCTAAGTGCTTTGACAAGAGGTATTATGATGTCAGAGTAATTCTTCCTAAATATTCCTGCATGAAACAGCAGTGGAAAGACATGATGCAGTACAAGACCCATTTCTACATGGACTTTGCAGGTCAGAGCCAATATGTGGGCGTGCTTGAATGCGTTTATGATGGCATTACGTTCTATTTTATCGACAACGAACATTATTTCACCGGTGACAAGCCTTACACTGAGCATCACTGGGATATAGAAAAGTTCATGTACTTTGACAGAGCTGTGCTTTCTGCTCTGCCGCTTCTTGATTTCCGTCCTGACGTTATACACTGTCACGACTGGCAGACGGGTCTTATACCTGTATATCTTCATGACAGCTTTGCAGGGGGAGATTTTTTCCGCGGCATAAAGACTGTTATGACTATACACAATCTGAAATTCCAGGGAAATGACGGAGTTGAGCAGTTCAAGAGGATATCCGGTCTGTCTGACTACTACTTCACTATCGACAAGCTGAGAACGGGTGTTGACGGAAATATGCTCAAGGGCGGTCTTGTTTATGCTGACGCTATCACAACTGTCAGCAACACATACGCAGAGGAGATAAAGACGCAGTTCTACGGCGAGGGTCTTGACGGACTTATGAGGGCAAGGGCTAACGATCTTCGTGGTATCGTAAATGGTATTGACTACGTTGATTACAACCCTGACACTGACAAGAACATTGTTGTAAGATACAATTATGACAACGTGCTTGAAAAGAAGATACACAACAAGAGAGCAATTCAGGCTGAGCTTGGTCTTGCGCAGGACGACAATCGCTTTATGATAGGCATTGTTAGCCGTTTGACAGATCAGAAGGGCTTTGACCTTATTGCATACATGATGGAAAGAATGTGCGAACAGGGCATACAGTTCGTTGTGCTTGGCACGGGCGAGCAGAAATATGAGGATATGTTCCGCTGGTTTGCAGGCAAGTATCCTGACAGGGTTTCCGCTAACATTTACTACAGTGAGGAAATGAGCCACCGCATTTACGCATCAGCTGACGCATTTCTTATGCCGTCACTTTTCGAGCCATGCGGACTTTCACAGCTTATGTCACTGCGTTACGGCACGTTGCCTATCGTTCGTGAAACTGGCGGTTTGAGAGATACTGTTCAGCCGTTCAATCAGTTTGAGAGGACCGGCACTGGTTTCAGCTTTGCAAACTACAATGCACACGAGATGTACAACACTGTTATGTTCGCAAAGTACATATTTGATGACAGACGTGACGAATGGAACGGACTTATCAAATCTGCAATGGCACAGGATTTCTCATGGCAGGCTTCTGCTAACAAGTATCAGGAAATGTATGACTGGCTTATCGGCTAAGATAGATACAAGAAAAGCTCCGCAGGAAAGACGGAGCTTTTTTTATGTTATAGGTTTTGTGGCAAGCATATGATTTGTCGGAGATCAGGTGGACGACCTCAGATTGCCGCTACGGAAACAAACATAAAAAGCGGCACAGTTTAGGCTGCGCCGCTTTTGTTTTGCATTTATCAGTCACCGAATGCAACGCCTAGAGCCTTTGCGGTCTTGACGAGCTGGTGGTCGGCAGGGACGAATTTTGTTTTGCCTGCGACTTCTGAAAGTGGGTTTTCTGACACAACTTCATTTATCATTGCCACTGCATAGCCGTATTTATCGGCTGCGATAAGCTCTGCGGCATGGACGCCGAACTTCGTGGCAAGCACTCTGTCATAGGCTGGCGGACTGCCGCCTCTGAGCATATGACCAGGAACGCAAACTCTTGTTTCTCTGCCTGTAAGCTCTTCTATTTGCTTTGCAATTCTAGGGGTAGCAGTTGTAAGACCCTGTTCTGCACGGAGTCTTGCTCTTTCCTTCTTTTTAAGCTTTGCCTCTTCTTTATCAAAAGCACCCTCAGCTACGGCGAGGATAGAAAATCCCTTTGATTCTCTCTTTTCGCAGGCAGCGGCAAGCTTTTCGATATCATATGGTATTTCAGGAATGACTATCATATCTGCACCGCCTGCGATACCTGAATAGAGGGTGAGCCAGCCGGCTTTATTGCCCATTATTTCTGCAACAAGTATTCTTCCGTGGGAATTGGCTGTGGAATGAAGTCTGTCGATAACATCTGTGGCTGTGTCAACAGCGGTATGGAAGCCGAATGTTACGCTTGTGCCCCAGATATCGTTGTCGATAGTTTTTGGCAGACCGATAACGTTAAGTCCCTCGGTTGAAAGGAGGTTAGCGGTCTTATGAGTGCCGTTGCCGCCCAAGGTGAGCAGGCAATCGAGCTTCTGCTTTTTATAGGTTTCTTTCATAGCCTTTACTTTATCCACGTTATCTTCTTCGATGACCTGCATTTTCTTGAAAGGCGTTCTCTTTGTACCGAAAATAGTTCCGCCTGTGGTAAGGATACCAGAAAAATCAGACTGCTTCATTTCCTTGCACATATTATTGATAAGCCCATAATAGCCGTCCTCTATGCCGATTATCTGGACGTCTTCGCCGAACTTTTCATAGCAAGCCTTTGCAACGCCTCTGATAGTTGCGTTAAGTCCCGGACAATCTCCTCCGCTTGTGAGTATGCCTATTCTTTTCTTCATTTTACCAAGTCCTTTCAATGAAATTCTATCATTATCAACGATATCAATACTTATCGCTTGTGCTGAAATCTTCTATATCGGCTTCGTCGGAAGGAGTGATATCCTGCTGAGTTTCCTCAGGGGTGGCCTCGCTTTCCGGCTCATCGTCAATATATGTGAACCTTGAAGTCTGATGCTCTTTCTTATCCTTTTCACTGTTCTCGCTAAGTTTGAAACGTGCTATCATATTCTTTAGTATGAGCGACTGGCTTGAAAGCTCTTCACTTGCGGAAGCTGAACCGACTGCAGTTGAGGTATTGGCTGATACAACGGCTGATATCTGGTCTACTCCCGTATTTACCTGAACGATAGCTTCTGCCTGCGCCTCAGAAGCGTCTGAGATATTCTTTACTAGATCCTTTATAGTATTTGAATTGCTTACGATATTGTTCAGCGAATCAGCAGTTTCTTCGGCTATCTTAGAGCCCTTTGAAACAGCAGCAGACTGGTTTTCGATAAGTGAAGCGGTCTGCTTTGCGGCTTCGGCTGATCTTGATGCCAGACGTCTTACCTCGTCTGCTACCACGCCAAAGCCCTTTGAACCCTCTCTTGCGGCCTCTACGGCGGCGTTAAGGGCAAGGATATTTGTTTGGAATGCGATCTCGTCAATGACCTTGATTATCTTTGAGATCTCATCGGAAGCTGTATGGATAGCATTCATGGCATTTACCATGTTGCCCATATCGCTGTTGCAGTTGTCAACGGCTTCGGTATTCTTAAGTACGATATTATAAGCGTTCTTAGAGTCCTCAGAGTTCTGAGTTATCTGCTTTGAAACATCACTGAGGGTAGCGGAAAGCTCCTCGATCGCGGAAGCCTGCTGTGTAGAACCCTGTGATACAGACTGTGCGATATTTGACACCTGAACCGCTCCTGAGTTCACCTGCTCAGCTGACATATTGATAGAAGCAAAGGTATCAGACAGAGAGTCGAGTATCTCGTTAAACGTACTCTTTATCTTATAGAAGTCGCCCTTAAAAGTGCCTTCCATTCTATGGCAAAGGTTACCCTCGGATATCTGGGTAAGAGCCACTGTAATAAGGTTGATATACTGTCTGAGGCAGACGATAGTTTCTTCCAGAGAGTTTGAAAGGACGCCAAGCTCGTCCTTGGAATACCACACGTCAACAGGGTCGGTAAGGTTGCCCTGTGCGAGAGAACGAAGTCTGTTTGTGGTAGAAATGATAGGCTTTGTTATCCTCTTTGCAAAAAGCAGAGAGAACAGCACCGTCAGGCACATAAGCACAACGCCCATTACAATGATATTAGTAAGTGCGCTGGAGCTTGCAGTGGTGAAGTCGGCAACATTTGTAACCATGACGACAGTACCGTCAAAATATGACGAACCATAATAGCCCACGATATAATTGTTATCCTTAAATTTATACTCTGTTGTACCGCTATTATTTGCAAGTATTTTCTCAACGGCATTTGTCACTTCCGTATATTCTTCATCTTTCTTACCGATCTCAAGGGCATTTTTACCTATCTGATCGGTATCCTTATGAAGAAGGATCTCTCCGTCTTTACCAACAAGATAAACATAGCCGGATTTTCCGAAGGTATATTCATTAAGAGCATTGACAAGCATATCGCTCTGAATGGTAATACAAGCGACTTTTTGTTCTGTGTTACCAGACTTTGTTGAAGCAAGTATAGAAAAATAATTCTTACCGCCAAAGGTATATATATCGGTTATGTAGGCCGAGCTTCTTTCGCAAGCGCTTATGACGTGCTCCTTTTCAACTGATGACGATACCATTTCATTATCTGTTGCAAGCACAATGCCATTGCCGTCATAAACCGTAAAATTCAGATAGAAGCCTGTGTTGTCTGCAAAGCCACTTTTTACCGCCTTTAGTCTGTCAGCGTCAGTTTTTGCCCCTAAAAAAGAATCAGACTTTACGGTCGAAACTATATTATTCGTATAAGAGCTGATCGTCGAGTCAAAATTCTTAGCCGCCTGAACAGCCAGTGGTTCAGCGGTGCTTTTGAGCGTATCCTTTGCAGAAACGTTTATAAAATACACGGAAACCAAGCTGAGCAGCACCGTGATGATAAGTGCGATTGAAAGCATTGCCAAAAGCAGCTTTGAACGCAACGTTTTCATATACAGTTCCCCCTTATGAACTTGTTTTTAACGCAGCAAACAACACTGCGATATTACGTGTTTATTATATCATAATTGCACAATTATTTCAAGTACCACAAGCATATTTTTTGTGAACTTATGATGCAATTAATGATATAGAGGTGAATAAGAATAGGTAAAAAAGGGGGTAAATAAAATATGTACATAAGTCTAAGGATAAGAAAAAGGGTGATGCTTTGTGTTATAGCTGTGCTTTCTATGCTGGCGGCGGTGGCTGTTATGCCAACCTTTGCAAAAGAAGAAAAAACAGATGGGATAAAGCTTCCGATCATAATGTATCACAGCATTGTAAAAAACGAAGATCGCAGCGGTGAGTATGTCATAACGCCTATCGAGCTTGAAAAGGATCTGCTTTATCTGAAGCAGAACGGCTACACTACTGTTTTTGTAAATGACGTTATAAGATATGTGAAGCGTGGGGGCGAGCTGCCTGAGAAGCCTATCATACTGTCCTTTGATGACGGCACTTACAACTACAGAGAATATCTTCTGCCGCTTCTTGAAAAATACGATATGAAAGCCACTGTATCTATTGTGGGGGCTTACACTGACGCTGCCTGCGAGGAGGCTGAGCCTGATCCTGCTTACTCTTATCTTGACTGGCAGGACGTTTCGGTGCTTCGTGACAGCGGTCATGTGGAGATATGCAATCACTCTTACGATATGCACAATCTTGAAGGCAGGCGTGGAGTCGGTCAGCTGGAGGGAGAAAGCTACGAGGATTACCGAAAGGTATTTCTTAACGACACCACGAAGCTTCAAACGCTTTGCGATGAACACTGTGGTTTTCAGCCAAACGTTTACACCTATCCTTTCGGCATAACCTGCGAAAGTGCAAGTCGGCTCGTAAAGAACATGGGGTTTGAGGCTAGTCTTGGAGTAGAGGAAAAAATCAATATAATAAAAAAAGAAGATGAGCGCTGCCTTTTTGGTCTTTACAGATACAATCGCAGCGGGATCATCTCCACAGAAGAATTCATGAAAAAAGTTTTTGGAGCATAAAAAAAGCAGCCCCTATTGGAGCCACTCTCTAAACTGAATCACCATCAGCATATTCACATTATACTCTGGCAGGTGTCGAAATTATACTTGTTTTTGTGTGATTTTTGTAAAAAAAATGTGTATTCGTGTAAACAGGGTGACAAATGCTGTCACAAACAGCCAAAAGCACGTTGATACGTCACTTTTGGCTGTTTATCATCTCTTTACACAGAACTTATTTATCCTTTTTGCCGCCTTTGATCTTTCCTCTTATCCAGATAATTATTACGACAAGTGCAATAACAAGGACAATAAGGACGATAGCAAGGGCGGTATTGAGCATCTTTTTATACTGGTCCATAACATTTGCGTTTTTTGACACGGCAGATGAAGTATCGGAGCTGTCTTTCTTTTGGACGGTCTGGGTCTGCTGTTCATCTCCGCCTGCGGCTCTTATTATGGTGACCGTATAGGTGGCGGCATTGCCGTCAACGTCTGTGACGGTTATGGTTCGTACATTTTCGCCCACCTGACACTCGCTTGTGCCTGTATACCATATGTAATCAGAGGGGCTTGCTGTTGTTCCCTCTATCTCAACATTGGTAACGGAATTGTCAACGTTCACTGTATAGTTATAGACATTATAGGCAAAGGCAGGAGAAAGCTCGCCGTTATCCACTGTCAGGGCTGTAAGAACGCCTTTATCGGGTATGCCGTTTGAAGGTGCGGTCTTAGTGGTAGTGGTGGTAGTCTTTTCGGTGGTGGTCGTGGTTTCTGTTTCGGTCTTGGTTTCCACCTTATCGCCTCCAACTGTTATGACACAATAGGCGGTAGGCGAGCCGATAAGCTCTGAATCAGGGGAATATATCTGACAGCTTTGCAGGCTTATATTTGCATTTCCTGCCGACAGACCTTTGAACGTAAAGCTGAAATCCACTTCTGAAGAGGGGGTATCAGGAAATCCGTTTACTGTAAGGACTCCTCCACCGCCTGAGGCATTGTCGCTTGACACAAATTCTATAACGGAATCATCATAGGCGATATTTGCCTGAACGCTTCCTATCTCTGAATCTGCAGAAAATGTCACGGAAACTTCAAACTGCTGATCGGTCATGACGGGGTTTTTAGGCGGATAGAAGAAAGCCTCCCCTGTAGCATGGGCAGTGAGAGCCGTCATTGGAACTGCAAGTGCGGCTGTCAAGAGCGATGAGAATATTCTTTTTACAAGCTTTGTTTTTGTGATCATTGCTATCCCTCCCGATAACATGGATAATTATTTGGTATAAACTTTGGCTATATCAGACCACTGTCCGAAATAGGTCTTGTTCCCTGTGGCTGTATAGCTTCTCACACGGACAAAATATGTCTTTTGGCTTTTAAGATCTGTTACGGTCTTTTTGTCGGTCTTTTTTGAGGTCACCTTAACTGTCTTTGCACCGCTGAAAGATATATTTTCAGCGTAGGATATCTCATAGCCTGTAGCAGAGCCTTTCTGTGCATAGTCTATATAAAAGCCTTTTTTCACTGGCATGAGCTTTTGTATGGTCTGCCTTGCGGGGGTGATGACAAAAGACTTCGTTATCACTCCGCCATACGAGCCTTTTCCTGTTACTGCTACCTTAGCTGTGCCTATATTCTTATTGCAGGAATATTTCACTATATAGTCTGTGCCGTTTTTAAGGGTCTTGCCCGAATATGTGACTGTTATGCTTTGGGTGATGTTCCTGCCTGTGAAAGACTTGTTTTTTATGCCTGCGACCTTAGCTTTGGCAATATCATATTTTGCGGTGGTCACGCTCTTTGTATCAGACCATGCGCCGTTATAACGCTTGCCGCTGACTATTGTATACGAACGCACTCTTACATAATATTTCTTCCCTGCCGTCAGGTTTGAAACGGTCTTTTTATCCGTTTTGTTTGAGGATATGATCAAGGTTTTTGCACCTGCGAAGTCAGAGCGTGTACTGTACTGCAATTCATATCCTGTGGCTGAACCTTTCTGAGCAAAGTCGATAAAAAAGCCTTTATATCTTGTTTGCAGAGATTGTATCTCCTGTTTTGCAGGACAAATGGTAAATGTTTTTGTTATAGTACCCTGATAGTTGCCCATGAAGCTTATGATTATTTTTCCAACGCCTATTTTTGTATTTGAGCTATAGGAAACAGTATAATCATGTTCAGGAAGAAGAAATTTTCCTCCGTCCGTTACCATAACGTCAGGTCTTATAGGCTTGCCTGTGTAGGAGAGCGCATCAACATAATAGACGCTTGTCAATTGGGCGGACTTTGGAAGAATGTCGAATGCTTTGGCTATAGTGCCGCTGTATCCGCCAATGCCTGTTATTATCATTTTGCCCTTGCCTGCGGCTATATTATCGGCATAGTCAATGGTATAGTCTTTATTATTTGTCAAAGTGGTATCGCCATAGGAAAGCGTTATACCACTTTGAGCAAGCTCATAGCCTGTGAATGTCATATGTGTTTTAAAGCCTGATATCTCGCAGTCTTTTATAAGCTTTCTGTCGGTATAGACCGCCTGCACTGTCATATGGGCTGTGACTTTTGAAAAGTCTTTATCCCAGCCTGTAAAGCGTTTGCCTTTTATGGTCGGTGCTTTGGGCGGATCGGCACTTTTGCCGTATTCTACGGTCTGAGATGACAAAACTGTGCCGTTTATATCGGTGAAATCAACCGTGCAGGTATTGGATTTCCAGCCTGCATAAAGCGTCTTTGAGCCGTCTGAAAAGCTCACGGACGTTATAGGCTCGCTCTTAAGCTGTGAGTCGACATACCAGCCTGTGAACTGTGCGCCCTCTTTTGTGGGGGCGGAAAGCTGTGCGGTTTCGCCCTCACCAAGCTCATCAGTGTTGAGGGGGCTGTTTTCGCCACCGTTCAGGATATAATCTATCTTCGCTTTGTCACTTGGGGTGACTTTTGCGGAAACTGTGGTGTTTTCTGTGAAAACTGTGTTGCTGTTCACAGGTTCACCTTTACGATACCAGCCGAGAGTGCAGCCCTGCTGAACGTTCACATTCGGGAACACGGCTTTGCCTGCATAGTCGGTGCAGACTTCTATGGTCTGTGCCACAGCGGAGAATGTTATCTTATGGGAAGCCTGCTCGCTATATGATGTCTGGCGCACAAGAGTGCCGTCCATTGTCCACTTTGCGCTGTCTTTGAACTTTTCACCGTAGGTGTTCATTGCATATGCACCTTGAGAAAGTGCATTTTTTGCAGAGAGGCTTGAAACCAGGCTGTCGCTGTCATTGCTGTAACAGCCGTATGCATTCACAACGGAAACGGCAATATCCCTGCCTCCTATAAAGGCATTTGTAATGGCGGAGCTGTTTTCCCTTAGGTTTGAAGAACACTCTGTTATGATACCGCAGGATTGTCTTCCTATGACGCCACCTGAATAGACTTCTCCTGACACGGTGCCGTCAAAGGTGCAGGCTTTTATGGCTGTTCCTTGATAAAAACCCACTATTCCACCTGCGTAATCGCCTTTCACTATACAGTTTTTCAGGGAAATGTTATTTATCTCTGCACCATTTTTTATGTATGCGAAAAGCCCTGAATACTCCCCTGAGGAGATAACTGCGTTTTTTATAAGATGTCCGTTGCCGTCAAAATAGCCCATGAATGGGTTTTCAGAATCGCCTACGGGTGAGATAGTTTTTCCGTCAAAGTCAAGGTCAGCTTCAAGGGTGACTAGCTTGCCCTCAAAGCTTTCGCCACTGCTGACACGCTTTGCAAAGCTTTCCCACTGGGCTTCTGTGGTTATAACAAGGGCTTCGTCCTGTTCTTCTGCGGCGGAGATAAGGAGCTTTTGTGCGTTTGAGATATCATTTTTAGAAGCATTCTCGTCTGCAAGCACCATTCGGGCGTTGTTTGCTTCCCTTTCACAGCCTGCAAGGGTGCCGTACTTCGCAAGGGCGGTTTCAAGTGAACTTTTATCGGGCTTTGCAATATCGTCAGTGTAAGCATAGATAAAAAGGCTTCCTATTGAGTCGGTCTTATCTGCTCCAACGTCAGACCAATATTTGCCGTTAAGAGAAACATAGCTTTGCCCTGACTGCGCCTTTGATGTTCGGTCGCTTTCTGCAAGGAGATATCCCCTGCCGCTGTCGCCGCTGAATTTTACTGAAATGGAATATTTCTCGCCCTCTTCAAGGAGGATATCCTCGGGAAAGTCAACTGTATAAAAGCCGTTTGCGGACACTGAGTCGCTTATCTGCGTTTCAAGGACGCCTATAGGGTCGCTGTCGGAAACGTTGGTATAGACGCTCAGGGTGTAATCCGCACTGCCCGTTTTGCCCACATACATAAAGCCTGCTTTATCAAGCTTTTCATCGGCTTTAGCGGTGAAAACATTTGCACCGTAAACAGAGCCGTCGTTGCTGGCGTTCACAACATAGCCTGTCATTTTGCTGTAGTGATATGTATTATCACAGCTTTCTTCAAAGTCATAGCAGCAAAACTGTCCGAACTCGGCTTCGTCATAGGACACCCAATAGAAGCCGTCATTGTCCTGATCTGCACCCCACGAGCCTTTCACAAGCCATGCGCCGTTATTGGCAGGCTTATATCTGAAATTATCCTTACTGTAGTTATCGTCCCAGCCCACCACTGTGACGGAATGATTTATGATAGTGTTTTTTGAGGCGTCGGGATCATAGTAGGCAGTATTGTTATGATTCATATAGCCATTTCCTGCAAAATAGCTTGCGGAAACTGCTCCAAGCTCCATTATTTTACGCTTCACCTGCGTGGTGCTTGAAAGCTCCATGACATAATTCAGCCTGTATTCGCTGACGCTTTTCTTATTTTCGGAAACTATCATATTCTCTGTGCCGGATTCTAAAAACGGCTCGTAATCCTCATAGCATAGTCCCTGACCATTTGCAAGAGCGGAGGCCGCAAAGAGCCAGTTTCCCCCTGATGAGAAATCGTCTTTACCTGTGGCTGTGCCTGAATTTGAGGACATCACCAAGGCAGGCACGGAAAATTCTGCGGAGGGGTTTTCAAGCCCCTTTTTTATAAGATCCTGCTCCGCACAGGCAAGGGCTGAAAATGCCCAGCAAGCACCCGTTGAAGCCTGATCTTTTACTGTTGTGATCTCTCCTGAGCTTCTTGGGTCATGGGTGGAAGGGAGCTTTCGGGCGGCTAGTCTTGCAGGGGACGTTATCTGATAGTCACCGTCTGTGCTTTTGGCCACGCCCTCTATCTCATAGCTATAGCCGTTATGGGTAAAGTTTATGGGAACGACTTTTATGTCGTTATCCTCGCTGGCAAGTGCAAAAGTCTGCGCCGAAAGCTGAAAAGCCAAGAGCAAAGCTGTCAAAAGCCCTGCCGCACCTTTCATTCTTCTCATTTTCCGCCCTCCTGTTTATCTCAGGTTATGGTTATCTTTCTTGTATACTCGTTTGAAATACATCTTCCGTATGCCGCTGTTTCTCTAAGTCTTACTGCGTTCTTTTCAAGGAAAGCAACACGCTTTGCATAGTCGGAGATATCCTCAAGCTTTTTCAGCGAGGTATCATACTCAAGAGTTCTGTTCTCAGCCTGCGCAAGTATGCGTGTGCCTGTGCGGTTAAAGGCAAGTATCCTGCCGTATGGCACTTGTCTGATATCGTCCTTTCTGATGCCGAGAACAAGGTGCAGGACCATTCTTCTTACTCTTGCCATGGTGATATTCTTTGACTTTATACGCTGTTCAAAGATATCCATAGTTTCAGGGCAGGAGCTTACGACAGACATAAATCTGTTGGCAAGGTGTTCGTCGCAGTCAGGTAGGGCTAGAAAATCTTCTCTTGAAGCTGTGCAGAGCTTGAAAAGCATTTCTCTGCCTGCCTGCCGGGTAAAGGACGGCTTACAGCCCTCAAAATCATATGGAACAAATTTCTGCCACTCACCGCCCTCTTTTATAAGCTCTCTTATATGAGAAGCCGAAGCAAAATCACCAGACTCTGCCTGAGAATCATGTGCAACAGCTTCACGCTTTACGGCATAAGGCACTAGCCATGGGGCTATACGCTTTGCCGCCTTTATATACTCCACTGCAAGAACGTTATTTGGTGTGGAGAATATCTCTTCGGCGGTTCTGCCATAAAGACCTATGGAGGCTTCATACATAGCCTGCGGGTAGGACTTTCCCTGAGATAAAAGTTCTCTTACCTGCTGTGAATTTTCAAGCATTGCGGATATTTCAGCTGCCTGTTCAAGGGCGTTCCTATCACCGCTTTCACAGCCGAAAGACAAGGTCGTTACCACGTCCTCCCCAAGACCTGCAAGAAGCCTTACTGCACTTCTTGCAAAGACCTCACTGTTTGAACATGAGAACGGGCATGGCAGTTCTATAACAAGGTCTGCACCGTTTCTTATAGCAGCCTGCGCTCTGTCATATTTTGAGAAAACAGCCGCTGAGCCACGCTGCACGCAATCGCCGCTCATTACTGCGACGATACCCTCTGCGCCAGCCTGTCTTGTGGCTTGTATCTGATATTTGTGTCCGTTATGGAACGGATTATATTCCGCAACTATTCCCGCAATTTTCATTTTTTACTCCTCTTTCTACCCTATGCATATTTTATTCCGTCTTTCAAAAGCTTACTGCGAATTATGATACTAATATGTTAAGCCCTAGTAAAAAAATTGTGCAATATGTATATTTATGAAAAAAGCTCTTGAAATTTATCATTAATATTGATATACTATAAGTATATGATATTATGGGCTTAAAGTCAAGCCCGTTATCTGACATATTATAATCGGGAGGAGATTTTTTCCAATGAAAATCTTAGTTGTAAACGCAGGTTCATCATCACTTAAATATCAGCTTCTGGATATGAAGGACGAGTCTGTTATCGCAAAGGGCAACTGCGACCGTATCGGTATCGACGGCCATGTGAGCGCAAAGACAGGCGACGGCAGACACATCGAGGAGGATTGCAATTTCCCTACTCACACTGAGGCTTTTGAAAAGCTCGTTGAGGTACTCACATCAGGCGAAACAAAGGTCATCGACTCTATGTCTGAGATATCAGCCGTTGGTCACAGAATAGTTCAGGGTGCTGAGGTATTCAAGGAGACCTGCCTTGTAACAGACGAAGTTATCGACCAGATCGACGCACTGGCTGAGCTTGCACCTGTACATAACCACCCACACGCTCTTGCACTGAGAGCCTGCAAGGCAGTTATCCCAGCAGGCACACCACAGGTAGTCGTATTCGACACTGCTTTCCACTCAACAATGCCAAGAAAGGCTTATCTCTACGGTCTGCCATACGAGTGCTACACTGATCTTCATGTAAGAAAATACGGCTTCCACGGAACATCACACAGATTTGTTTCAGGCGAGCTTGCAAGAGTAATGGGCAAGCCTATCGAGGAGCTTAAGATAGTTTCATGCCACCTTGGAAACGGCTCATCTATCACAGCTATCAACGGTGGCAAGTCTGTTGACACATCAATGGGCTTCACTCCTCTTGACGGTCTTGTAATGGGCACACGCTGCGGTTCTGTTGACCCTTCAGCTGTTGACTATGTTGAGAAGAAAATGGGTTTCACACCTGACCAGATGACAGAATACATGAACAAGAAGTCAGGCTTCCTTGGTCTTTCTGGTATCGGCTCTGACAACAGGGATATTCAGGCTGCTGCAAGCGAGGGCAATGAGAGAGCGCTTATCGTAAGCGAGATATTTGCTTATCAGATCAAGAAGTTCATAGGCTCATACGCTGCTGCAATGAACGGTCTTGACGCTGTCATCTTCACAGGCGGTATCGGTGAGAACGCACCTGAGGTAAGAGCGGCTGCTTGCTCAAATCTCGATATCCTCGGTATCCACATTGACGCTGAGAAAAACCTCTGCCGTGGAATTCTCAAGGAGATATCCACAGACGATTCTAAGACAAAGGTTTACGTTATCCCAACAAACGAAGAGCTTCTCATTGCAAGAGATACTCTGGCACTTGTTACAAAGTAATATTTCAGATAACATCAAGGACGGCTTTCTTATGAGAGCCGTCCTTTTTTTGCGCATAAAAAAGGCACAGAAGAGGTTTTCCTGTGCCTTGATTTGTTTGATAAGACCGCCAATTTTCATGTAGGGGCTGGCGCCCTCGACAGCCCGATTTTGAGAGTGTAAAAGTTTGAATTATCACGAAGTTTTGTGGGTTGACGAAATATCGAGAAGTGGGACGTCGTATTTGTTTGAATGTACGATATTGACTATATACGTTTTCCAAACACCATTGTATCAGGTCTTAACGCCTGAGAACTGCGTCTGATAAAGCCTGTAGTAACAGCCCTTGGCGGCGATAAGCTCCTCATGGCTACCCTGCTCTGCAACACGTCCACCGTCGATAACGACTATCTTATCGGCGTCACGGATAGTGGAAAGTCGGTGAGCGATGATAAGGGACGTTCTGTTTTTCATAAGAGCCACCATTGCGGACTGAATGTGCATCTCAGTTCTGGTATCAACCGAGGAAGTGGCTTCGTCAAGAATAAGTATCTTCGGGTCGGCAAGCACTGCTCTTGCTATGGAGAGAAGCTGACGCTGACCTTGTGAAAGGTTTGAGCCGCCCTCGGCAAGCACTGTGTCGTAACCCTCGGAAAGTCTTTCTATGAACTCGTCTGCGTTCGCAAACTTTGCCGCCGCCTTTATTTCATCAAGGGTGGCGTTTTCTCTGCCGTAGCGGATATTCTCCTCTATGGTGTCCTTAAAAAGCACTGTATCCTGCAAAACTATGGCTATGGAACGTCTGAGCTTGTCTTTCGGGATATCGTAAATGCTCTGACCGTCTATGGTTATCTCACCGCTGTCAACGGGATAAAATCTTGTGAGAAGATTTACTATGGTGGTCTTGCCAGAGCCTGTTGCACCGACTATGGCTATTTTCTGACCTGCTTTTACTTCAAGATCGAGGTCTTTTAGCACCTGCTTTTCAGGAACATACGAGAAGTCTATATGCTTGAAGTTGATATCGCCTTTGACGTTTTCCACCTCAAAGTCAGCCTTGCCCTCGTCAGTTTCCTTATCAGCGTCCATGACCTCAAAGATACGCTCTGCGCCAGCTATTGCGGTCTGGATATTTGCAAACTGGTTTGCAATCTCATTGATAGGACGTGAGAACTGTTTTGAATAGAGTATAAAAGCCTGAATAGTTCCCACTGTTATAAAGCCTTTTATTGCGAACCAGCCGCCAAATGCAGCGATAAGGATAAAGCCGAAATTGGATATTAAGTTCATACAAGGGCCCATTACACCACCGAATATCTGAGCTTTTATGCCGCATTTTTTCAGATTGTTGCTCATTTTCTCGAACTTGTCAACAGCGTCCTGCTCTTTGTCATAGGAAACAACCGTTCTATAGCCAACGACCATTTCTTCCACTTCACCGTTTATTTCGCCAAGAAGCACCTGCTGTTTGATGAAGTATTTCTTCATATATTTTGTGAGAACGCCTGAAACGAATATGGTAAGAAACACTGTAGACAGCGAGATAAGGGTAAGAAGCGGTGAATACAGAAGCATTATGACAACTGTTCCCACTATGGTCAGCACGCCTGAGATGAGCGAGCCTATAGACTGAGAGATAGTTGTGGAGATATTCTCGACGTCGTTTGTCATACGGCTCATTATATCGCCATGGCTATGGGTATCGAGATATTTTATAGGAAGTCTTACAAGGCTTGAGAACAAGTCTTTACGCATGGTCTTTACTGTGTACTGTGAAAGCTTTGCGGAGAATATTCCCTGCATATAGGTGAAAACAGAGGACAGGAGATAAACTGCCCCAAGACCTATAAGCGTTTTGCCAAGTGCACCGAAGTCAACGCTTGTTTTCTTTTTGGTGAGAGTGATGCAGTCGATAGCTATCTGCTGTATTGACGGTGCGGCAAGATTGAGCAGAGTTATGATGAGCATTACACCGATAAGGGCGAAAAACAGATATCTGTTTCTGCCTATGTAACCTATGAGCTTTTTAAGGGTGTTCTTTGCGTCCTTAGGCTTTTCCATTGTGAGCCTTGCACCGTGCGGTCCGCCCGGTTTTCTTCCACCGGGTCCCATTGGAGGCATTGGAGGCATTACACTTCACCTCCTGACGTTTTTACCTGTGAGGCGTAGATATCCTGATATACCTCGCAGGTCTTTAATAGATTTTCATGAGTATCGCAGGCACAAAGCTTGCCGTGGTCAAGGACGGCTATCCTGTCGCATGATTTTACGCTCTGGATACGCTGTGCAATTATGATAAGGGTAGTGCCGTTCATTTTGCGGTCTATCTCCGCACGGAGCTTAGCTTCTGTGCCAAGGTCGAGGGCGGAGGTGGAATCATCAAGAATGAGGATCTCAGGTTTTTTAAGTACCGCTCTTGAGATAGAAAGTCTTTGCTTCTGACCGCCTGACAGTGAAGCACCCTTTTCGGCTATAATACCCTCATAGCCTGCAGGTATCTTCTGAATGAACTCGTCAGCCTGAGCTGCCTGTGCGGCGGAGATGACCTCCTCATGGGTAGCGTTTTTGTCGCCCCACTTTATGTTGTCCTCAACTGTGCCTGAGAAAAGCTCGCTCTTTTGCAGGACTATGCCAACTTTCTTTCTAAGCTCGTCAAGCTTGCAGTCCTTGACGTTTACGCCGTCAACAAGGACTTCCCCTGCTGTGCAATCGTAGAATCTTGGAATAAGATTCACAAGGGAGGATTTTCCCGAACCAGTTGCACCTAGTATGGCGACGCTCTCGCCTGACTTTATATCAAGGGTAAGGTCTGAGATAACAGGTCTGCCCTTGGTTTCAGGATAGGAGAATGAAACGTTTTTAAAGCTCACTGTGCCGCCTGTTTTATCTGAAAGGGAAACGCTGCCGCTTTTTATAACAGGGTCAGTTTCAAGGACTTCTCTCAATCTGTTTGCAGATGCTGAAGCCTTTGCGAGGGTCTGGAACATCATAGACATCATCATTACGCCATGCAAGACCTGAGTAAGATATGTGATAGCCGCCATGACCTCGCCGACCTTCATAGCTTGCGCCTGCACCTGCCAGCCACCTATAACTATAACGGCAATAACAGACAGATTGAGTATTATCATAAGAAGCGGCTGAAGGATAGCCATAAGGGTCTGAACACGGAGGTTTGATTCCATAAGGCTTATATTTGCATCGTCAAAACGCTTTTCTTCTGTATCCTCTCTGACATAGGCTTTTACTACTCTTGCGCCTGTGACGTTCTCCTGAACCACAGAGTTTACGGTATCAAGACGTTTTGCAACGATAGAATAGTATGGGTTTGCCTTTTTGAGAATTACTATCATCATGATTATCTCGACAGGCAAGGCACATAGGATTATTATTCCAAAGCGAACGTTCAGAGTGAGCATCATGATTATTCCGCCGAAGAACAGCAGGCTGTCACGCACCAACATTCTCAGCATGAAGTCTACCATTTGCTGGATAGCGGTTATATCCGCTGTAAGACGTGTTACCAATGAGCCTGTAGTGAACTTGTCGGTCTGTTCAAAAGAAAGACCCATGACACGCTTAAAAACGTCCACACGCAGATCTCTTGAAAAGCTTTGGGAAGCTATCCCACCGAACGCAGACGCCGCAATTCCGCAAGCTCCGCCACCTATAAGAACAAGGAGCATGAGAAGTCCCGTTCTTATGATAAGATCCATATCCTGACCCAGCACGCCATCGTCAACTATTTTTGACATAAGCTTTGGCTGAAGCAGGTCGCCCAGCACTTCTCCCACCATGGATAGAGGTGTCAGCACCGCAAACAGTGCATAGGGCTTCAAGTATTTGCTTAGTTTTACTTTCAAAGCAGTTCCTCCTAAAATTTTATTTCAGGCTACTTATACGCAGGATAGCTTGATATGTACATTTGCAAAGCACAAGCATTGCGAGCGAACGCTGTTCGCCCCTACACAAAACCACTGTAGGGGAATGACATAATTTCTGCTTTGCAGAAATATGACAGCCCGATGCTCTGTTTTTGCTATCCTCATTCAATATATCCCTGCTGGTGACAAGGCTACGCCCAAGGCATAACCTTTATCACAGCCTAATTGTGCATTATCTCAAGCTCCTCGGACAGCTCCTGCGCTGTCATTTTTCTGCTGAGGGAGGCTTTGTCTATCATTATGGTAACAGGCTCTTTTCCGTGGATATCGAACCAGTTGTCAGAGAACACGCAATCTGCGGTCTTTAGGCTGAGGCAAACGCTTTTGGCGTAATTCTCAGCACAGAATGTCAGGGCGAATTTATCCTCGCTTTCTGATATGCCGTAGGTTATGGCAGGCTCTAAGAATGTAAATTCTTTCGGGCGCACAAAGAGGGTTGTGCCGAAGCTTAACACCTTGCCGTTTTCCATAATGGAATATTCGAGATATTTTTCACGAGGGTCGGTACGGTTTTTAAGCTCGTCTGAAAGGTCGATAGTAAGGACGTTTTGTGCGGTAAGAGCCGGAACGTTCACGGATTTTTCGCCGCTTTGCAGAATTTCTGCTTTATTGTTTCTAAGCTTCCATTTTACTATGCCATCAAAGGCTGTCATTCGCTCGTTGGATATGTTAAGGACAGGCTTTTTTCTATGGGTATCGTCGCAGGAGATAAGGCATGGAGCGTAAAAACGCTTTGCATAATAATGCAGACCTTTCCACCTGCCGAAATAGTCGATACTTGACCATGAGATAACAGGGTTTGAATCATTCACCTGCCAATAGGCAGAACCCATACATCTGCCCCTTGCTCTTCTCATATGCTCAACATTCGAGCGTATGCAATCCGCCTGAACGAGCTGTGAGGAATAGATGAGCTGTTTGAAATCATATGGATATCTTACCATTTGAGCGAGATAGTACATTATCTTCTCGTTGCCCTGAACACACTTCTGATGTGCCGCCATAACTGGTGAGCAAAGGTCAAAGTCACCCTTTGTTTCATCAGCAAAGGCACGGCAGGTCTTTATATCAGGCAGGCTTTCAAAGCCGTATTCTGAGCAGAAGCGGTAATAAAATTCTCTGAACGCTTCGATAGGCTTGAAGTTGTGCCAAACGTCCCAATAGTGCATATCCCCTGCATGGTTTGAGGAAGCGTCCTTGAAGCCTCCCCCTGATGAAGGTGATGACGGCCAATAGAAGGTGTTTTCGCATGGGTCATAGGCTTTAAGCACCTGTGGGATAATATCCTCAAAAATGATAAGATAGTCACGCTTTGCTTCCTCGTCCTCGGGAAGACCCCAATATTCCCATGCGGATTCTATCTCGTTGTTGCCGCACCACAGACCAAGAGAGGGGTGGTTTCTCAGGCGGATAACGTTGTCACGAACTTCCCCTCGGACAGTTTCTTCAAACTCCTCTGTGAGCAGATATGCAGAGCAGGCGAACATAAAGTCCTGCCATACTATGATACCATTCTCGTCGCAGTAGTCATAGAAATACTCGTCAGGATAATAACCGCCTCCCCACACTCTTATAAAGTTATAGTTTGCGGCCTTGCAATCTGCAAGGAGCTTTCTTGTTTTCACTTCGTTACAGCGTGTGACTATCTGGTCTTCGGGGATATAGTTTGCGCCCATGGCAAATATCTTCACGCCATTGTTTATAAAGCAGAACTCCTCGCCCCACTGATCTTTTTCACGGCTGACAGTTAAAGTTCTAAGACCTATGCGCTGTGTATTTTTATCTGTGCAAGCGTCATTTTCATCATACAAAGTCACTGCACAGCTATAAAGTGGCTGTTCGCCATAGCCGTTCACCCACCAAAGCTGAGGGTCGTTTATCACAAGCTCTGTTTCATAATATTCTGCACTTTCCTCCAGGCTTATGTCGGCTTTTGCGGCGATATTGCCCTGCGGGTCGGATATTTCCACCATAGCTTTTTTACAGCCGTGGTTTTCTATATGCAAAAGGGCTTTCAAAGTCACTTTGTTATCGGTGTGCTTTTGGCTGTAGTAAACGTCAAGTATACGTCCTGCAACTGGAACGATAAGGGATACACTGCGCCATATTCCCATGTCAGGGAGCATTGGACCCCAATCCCAGCCGAACATACAATGGGCTTTTCTTATATGTGTATAGCCTGTCATGGTGGAGTCAACGCCCCAAAGGTGACGTTTTTCGTCCATTTCTTTTATGTATCTGTTTGGCGAGGTTATTTTCACTGTGAGAGTGTTGTCCCCCTCTTTGATAATACCATGGACAGGAAACTCCCACACTCTGTGCATATTATTCACTCTGCCGAGGTGAATGCCGTTGAGACAGACATTTGCTATGGTATCAATTCCGTCAAAGTGCAGGACAGTATGCTCGCACTCCACTGCGGTCTTGTCTGCGGTGAATGTAGTTTCAAAATCGTAATCATCATCACATATCTGTGTTGAGATATACTCGTTCTCACGATAATATGGGTCTGGTATCTTTTTATAGTCAAGCAGGGTCTTATATACAGAGCATGGAACTTTGCAATCAAAGCTCTCCTGCGAGCCTGCTTTTTTCATTTTCCAGTTATCGTTAAGGCTTACTGTTGTACTCATTATTTTTCTCCTTATTTATCATGAACGCAGAAAAGGTTTGTTTCCCATGCGGGGTAATATCTTTCCTGACGGATATAGAATTTGTATCCCTTGCAAAGGCTGTTTATATAAAGCGGCAGGGTGATATAATCATACGGTCTGTGATACAAGGCACAGCATATTTTCGGGGAATAGCGTGAAATGGTGTTCCTGCTGCCTTTTAAAGCCTCAAGGTCTGCTCCCTCAACGTCATATTTTATATAGGTGCATTTTTTGCCTGCAAGAACGCTGTCCAGACTTCTTGCACGAACCTTTTTTCCTGCGGCATCTACTCTGCCCTGTCTGCCTGCGCCACCTGCGAAATAAAGCTCGGTATCAATGCTCCATGCGGCGGCATTGTAAAGACTTATATTGTCATTGGCTTTTAGATTTTTCAGGCATTTCTGAAAGTTTTTTCTCTCAGGTTCGAGGGCATATATTCTCTCATACTTTCCCCCTGTGCGTGAGATAAGCTCTGCGGCAGTGTCGCCTGTGTATGCTCCCAAGTCGCAGTATATCTCGTTTTCTCCAAGGGGAAGTATCTCGGTTATCTTGTCCTTATCCGTAAATATCTCACGGAGATAAGAAAGCTTGCCTGTTACCTTGAATGCTGTCAGCTTTTCAAAGGTAAGCTTTGAAATATCGTCATCAAAAAGGCGGTAAGCTTTTTCAGCCTGAGAATACATTGAGAGAAGCTTTTCCTTGCTGAAATTTTCATCGCCTGCAACGCACATTTCCGGCACTATGACCTCGCAGCTTTTTTCAATATTGTCGATACGCTCCATTATCTCAGGCAGGCTCGTGCCAAAGCCAAGCACAACTGTGATATTCCCAAACTGCGCTTGCACCTGAGAGAAAGTCTGCACCTTAAACCCTCTGAAGCTTTGTCCACGGACAAAATCGTCGCTTGCAAAAACACCCGTGCATTTTATGCCAAGTCTATCAAATTCATCAAGAAGCTTTTCCGCTCCATCGCCCATGCCGTATATGAATATCGGCTTTTCGCAGGTCTTGAGCCTGTCCCACGAGCTTTCAAGGGACTGAAAATATTCTTTTGAAAACATTCACACTGTCCTTTCCAAAAAAGGCTCTCACAGAAAGATCTGCGAAAGCCCCTTATTCTTATAGAACTTTATATGATATCGTCATCGATATCAAAATCATCATGATCATGGCAATGACCGCCGTCACCGCCGACCATATCTCTGCCCCTTACACGGTATCTATCACGATTTATATTGATATACTTATCAAGCTGTGCAAGCACATCTCTTGGTGCTTTTATGGACTTGACTTCCTTAACAGGCGTATCAACGTCTTTGACATTCATTACTATTGTGCCACAGCCGAACATTCTTTGTCCCAACGGCAGGACAAGCTTTTTGTCGATGACCCTATAAAGGTCAAGCTCGTCTTCCTCTATGCTGAGAAAGCCCTTGCGTGTTATAAACTTATCTTCTGTGAGAAAATATCTTGTAAATGATATAGGCAGACCAAAAATCGTTCTTTTCTTATCTGTCCAAATGTAATTGATAACGTCTTTTTTCATAAAACGACGTCGCCTCCCTCAACATTATCTATAATTTTTTACAAAGACATCATTGCAAACTGGTGGCACAAAAAAAGTTGCTGACCATGTTTTTGCAACGATCCTCCCGTATATTTTACCACGCAATAAAGCTTTTGTCAAGAAATTATCCTTTGTAAAAGCTATGTAAAAATACTATTCATATACATATTTCTAATTGATTATATTTATATTAACAAATATAATATCATGCATTTATTTTAATATTTCATTAATTATATAGCAATCTTTGCTGGCATTTTCGACTTTTTTCTACATAAAATAAGCTTTCATAACAATGTAAAGTTGATGTAAAATATAGCAAATCGTCAATTTATTCATATAATATATTGATTTAAACGACATAAAAGCATATTTTATCAGTGTAAATTACAATATTTGCACAATTATCTCATTTAAAATTTGGTCATAACCGACATTTGTTTATTTACTATGTATAGATTGTTGCGTGTTTCTTAAAACATAGTACAAAAAGCAAGAAAATTAAGTAAAAAACTTGAAATTATATCGTAAAAATGTTATACTGCAAGTGTAGTATAAAGTTAAAAAAATAAAAAAACCGGAGGAAGATTTAAAATGTGTAAAAAAGACGTGATCAAAATCCTTGTCGGAAGCCTCAATCAGGCCGGCATGAAGGTGGCAGACTATCTGAAAAAACAGGGGTACAATGTTGCGCAGTCAGACTACAATCCACTGGAGATACAGCTTGAGGTGCTTAAAAGCAAACCTGATTTTCTGATAATTTCAGAAATAACTGAGTTTCCCTACGAGCTGTGCAAAAATCTCAAAGGGGCTTGTCCTAAGCTGAAAATAATCATGCTTTCAGACAGAAAAACCAACAATGGACTTGCAAAATACGCAGACATGATAATAAAAAGTCCTCTAAGCTGTGCGGATATCAAAAACGCACTCAGAGCGCTTCAGTGTCCTGACGATTCTGCAGATCTGAACATCACAATAACACGAAGCTCTGATGAGGGGTACACCAATGGCGACATACAATCTGCTATATCCACCGTGATGAAGCGGTTGTGCATAACTCCGAATTATAACGGCTATGGCTACATTAAAGAGGCAATAAAAATGGCTCTTACGACAGACAAAGCCAACAGACGTGTTACAAAGGTCATTTATCCAGAGATAGCGGCGGCACATGGAGTAACCACAGTAAGCGTTGAAAGAAACATGCGCACCGCCATAAGGATCGGTTGGGAAAAGGCTCATGACAAAGACAAAGCCGAGATATTCGGTAATTTCGCCATAAGACCTGACCACTACCCCACGAACAGCGAATTTATTTTCGTTGCCGCCGAATACATAAACAGCAAATATCCAGCGGAAAAGGCATTATCAGCCACCGCTGAACATACTAGCGAAAGTAATTTATTTATCTGACAAGAAGAAAGCCGTTATGCCCACAGGCACAGCGGCTTTTTTCTATATAAACGAAACGTCCTGCAGTAAATGACAATGGGCTGCCCTGCGGACGCAGATCTTCTGCTGCGTCACCCACTGTCATACGATCACTGCAGACGCTCCGTTATCTCATTTTATGCCGACATGGTTTTTATGACACAAAAAAGCGTACCGAAAAATCGGTACGCTCAGTGTTTAAGTAAAAGCCGCCTTGCCGTCGCACAGCCGATAAACCCGCTATAAAAGCAGGGTGGGTAAAACAGCCTGAAAGCTTCACGCTCCCTTCGTCCGTTTACGAAACGGCAAATGCGGTTTCGTTCGGGAGGTCTGCAATCCCTTTCCAGAGTCTGAATCCCTTTTTAGAAGTGTTGGATTTATAATAACTGTGCTTGTTCGCACAAGGCAGGAAACTTTTTCTGTTATTTAGTATATCACAACATATCCATAATATCAATAGGTAATTTCAGCAAATCAAAGTACATAAAATTGTACATTTTACATATTGACAAGCCTATATGCTGAGATATTTTTCTTATGACAGGTGATCGTGACAACCGCAGCCACAGCCGCAATCATCGTCTTCGTCCTCATCGTCAAACTCGAACATTTCATCGATACGCTCCATGAACATCTGACCGATCTTCTCATACTCGTCATCATCTTCGATAGAAGCAAGTATCTCGTCATTGTTCTCGTCATACTCAGCCTTGAGTATCACAACGTCGCCTGAATCTTCAAGGGATTCGTCACCGTTCTCATAATAAGGAGTGAGAGCATAATACTTCTCGTCACCATATTCCATTGCGTCCAACAGCTCAAAAGTCTGCTTATTACCATTTTCGTCCTCCAGCTCGTAGAGGTCCGGCAGAAACTCGTTATCCATAATTATCCTCCTAACATGATCTTGTGCGGTATATCGGCACTTTCTGAGTGGGATATATCGAAAAAATCAGAACAGAAAGACTGTTTCTGACCACCGCAACACTTTAATTATACTACACTGCAAAATCAAAGTCAAGCGCATTTTGTAAAAGTAATATTAAATATAAAAATCACAAAAAAGTTGAGAAAAACTATTGACAAGTAACAAAAGATGTGGTATAGTATAGTCAAGGAAAAACAAAGAGCCAAACAAAAGCAGACAACAGGGTTCGCTGAAACGGTCAACGGTCTGACGATACAGTAACGATTTCAGAGGGCACGGCAAAGCGAAGTAAGGCGAGAGGTTTTCCTTATATATCACAGGCAGATCGGTGGACACAGCATATACCCGACACTAGGTACACTACAGTTCAGCAGGCGGGCAGGCTCATCGGATACCTAATAAGATATGAAAGGAGCGAGTCCAATGGACGCATCAGAGATCCAGGAGAGTATCCATAGGCTCGGCAATTTCTTAAAGTAAAAAAGGATCAAGACTCAGACGAATGAGCTGACAGGAATCCAGACATATATGATTTACACAGGAAGAAATTGCAGAGCCTCATGGATTAATCACAGCACAGAGTTACTGCAATTTAAGGATACTCTCAAATTTACAATTGAATATTTTGCAACTTTTATATAAGGAGTGATCGACATGATCGGTTACAGGAGGTTTGCAAATAAAATTTAGACAGGAGTGTTTCCAATGCACAATTTCAGCTTTTCAGAGGTAAAGAAATAAACTGAAAGAGTGATTCCAATGTAAAATTTAGCTTCTGAACATAAAAAGCTCACAGAGCTATAAAAATCAAATAAATTTCGAGGAGTGGTGCATATGAAAATGCACAAAAGGAACTTGAACATGAAATAGAATGGAGTGAGTCCGCCAAGAAATTTACGAGCTTAATGCTCTTACTGATTTGATTTACTGACTAAGATTTTTCTAAAGATCATATAAAATACTGAAGGAGTGGTGCGTTATGAAAATGCACTCAAGGCTTTTGAACATCTGATATTTGGAGGTGAATCCGCCAGTTACTTCAGCAAGGCTTATCTGATATGATGAGCATAAGATCTTGAAATTATGCGAAAGGCGATAATTCCAATGGAAATGTAATAAGTTTCATTGACAATAAATTTTCACGAAAGGTGTTAAGTCCGATGGCACGTTAAGTTTTATCCACTGAGGCATAACTTAATATTTTGAAAGGAAATAGATCCAATGGAAAGGTAATTTGCACTTAGAGATTATTTTTACCGAAAGGAAATAGATCCAATGGAATAGCTTATATTATGCGGACAGAATTTTACTGAAAGGCGTGAGTCCAAAGTACAATTTAGCATGAGTTTACGACTAGAATTTTCAGAAGGGCGTAATACCAATGGCATAATCAATATGAACGTACATACTTAACTATGTGGTGTATTCAGATATCACATAGTTAAGTTTTTTTGTAAGGGGTGGGACGTCGAGGACGCCGTCCCCTACAATATTCAAGAAAACAAGGAAGCACCCTGCGGTCAATGCAGAGTGCTTTTATTTTATATCATATTTTCAAGGAAAGCCACTGTCTTTGGATCGTATGTAAGATCCTGCGCTTCCATATCCTCGTCAAGCTGCCACAGCTTTGTTACTGCGAAAACTGACGATACAAAAAACGGCTGGCTGTTCAGATAGCCGAGGGTTATCTTTGCCGGAGTGTCCCCCGTCTGCTCGCTGAGCTGTTTTACCTTTGCAAGTCTTGCAAGATTAGCAGGACCTGCATACTGTCCCTCAGGGAGATTGTTTGCAGCGTCGCCCTTTGCAAGCTTTGCAAAAAAGCCCTTTGCCTGCGGCGAGAACGCCATAACAGGAAAATCATGCTTCTTGTACCAGCGGAACTCCTTTGTATCCATACAAACAAGGGTATTGTCACCGAAAGTTTCAACGCTCGAATGTGCAAGACTGTAGTTTATCTGACTGATCCTGATAGGCTCCATACCGTTTTCCTCTGCAAACTTATTCGCTTCCTCTATCCTCTGAGTTGTCCAGTTTGAAACGCCTATAAAATGTATCTTTCCGCTCTCATAAAAATCATTGAGAACTGGCATTATCTCTTCCACAGGTATCTTCGGGTCGTCACGATGAAGAAAATAAATATCCACATAGTCAACGCCCAGCACTCTCAGGCTTGCTTCAAGATCCTTTGTAAGCTCTTCCCTGCTAAGACGGCTTTCGTCCATATGACCCATTTCAGGGTGACCGCCCTTTGTGGCAATACAAATTTTATCACGATTGTTTCTGGCTTTGAGCCATCTGCCTATTACGCCCTCGCTGGAATCGTGACCATTCTCCAGCCAGTCGCAGTAAACTCTTGCGGTATCGATACACCAGCCGCCAAGCTCTACATATTTGTCGAGAAACTCAAAATACACATCGTCACAATCGTTCCTCTCAAAACCTGCCGCACCAAAAGTCAGGGCAGGGACTTTCATTTCATATCTGTCGTTTTTCAACACATAGCTTATCATGTACTCTTCCCCCTTGGCATACAATTTCCTATACTATTTATCATCACTATGTCTAGTAATATATTATACCATATAAAAAGGACTTTTTCCACAGAATTTTGTTAAATTTTATTTTTTCATAAAAACCCCTTGACAAGTCGGTAAACTTGATATATAATTGTAAAGGTTTATGACTTTACAGAAATCCATTAGGAGGTAAGCAGTATGAGTAAGAATTTGCAAAACAGCGTTTTGCTCGACTTGTATGGCTGCCTGCTCACTGATAAACAAAACGAGATCATGGATCTTTATTACAATGACGATCTGTCGTTGGGAGAGATCGCCGCTCAGCTAGATATCTCAAGACAGGGCGTTCATGACGCTATAAAAAAATGTGAAACTGCAATGGCTGATTATGAAGAAAAGCTAGGTCTGCTAAAACAGCAGGAGGCTTATCTGGCAGAGCTTAAAGAGTTCAAGGCTCAGGCTATGGACGTTTTTAACGAGTGTAAAAAAAAGAATTATGCGAGAGATATCGCCGAAAAGGTGATAGTGCTTCTTGAAAATCTCGATTCTAAGCTTGATGAATTTGACAACGCAGAATATACCGAAGAAGAATAGATATAGATAAAAAAAATTATACGGAGGACAGCTTATGGCGTTTGAAGGACTTTCAGAAAAACTAAACGGCGTGTTCAAGCGTCTTAAATCAAGAGGTAAACTTAGCGAAGCCGATGTAAAAGAGGCAATGCGTGAAGTTAAAATGGCTCTGCTTGAGGCTGACGTTAGCTACAAGGTAGTAAAAGATTTTATTGCCAAGGTAACAGAGAGAAGCGTTGGCGAGGAAGTGCTAAAGAGCCTAACTCCTGGTCAGCAGGTCATAAAGATAGTTAATGACGAGCTTATAAAGCTCATGGGCGAGGCTAACTCGAAGATAAACTTCCCTAACAAGCCGCCTTGCATCATAATGATGTGCGGTCTTCAGGGTTCAGGTAAAACAACACACGCTGCAAAGCTTGCGAAGATGTTCAAGAAAGAGGGCAAGCGTCCTCTGCTTATAGCAGCCGACGTTTACAGACCTGCAGCTATCGAACAGCTGAAAGTTGTGGGAGAGAGAGCCGAAGTCGCAGTATTTGAAATGGGTCAGATAGACCCACGAAAGATAGTAAAAGAGGGTATCAAGCACGCCAAGGATTACGGCAATGACCTTGTTATCATAGATACGGCAGGACGTCTTCACATTGATGAGGAGCTTATGAACGAGCTTAAAGACATCAAGAAGATCGCTGAGCCGAACGAGATAATGCTCGTTGTTGACGCTATGATCGGTCAGGACGCTGTAAAGGTAGCTTCAAGCTTTGACGAGGCTCTTGGTATCGACAGCGTTATCCTTACAAAGCTCGACTCTGACACAAGGGGCGGTGCGGCGCTTTCAGTGCTTGCTGTAACAGGTAAGCCTATCAAGTTCGTTGGTATGGGCGAAAAGCTTGACGAGTTTGAGGCTTTCCACCCTGAGAGAATGGCTTCAAGAATACTTGGCATGGGCGATATGCTCACACTTATCGAGAAAGCTACTCAGACAGTTGACGAAAAGGACGCCAAAAAGCTTGCAGAAAAAATGCAGGAAAAGGGCTTTGACCTTAACGACTTGCTGGAGCAGATGAAGCAGATACAGAAAATGGGCTCTATGAAGTCTATTATCAGAATGCTTCCAGGCGCAAACAAGGTAACAGACGAGCAGGTGGAGCAGGGCGAGGTTCAACTGAAAAAGACTGAGGCTATGATAAATTCAATGACAAGGGCTGAAAGAGAAAAGCCTGCGATCATTGACCCTAAGAGAAAAAGACGTATCGCTGCCGGAAGCGGCACGCAGGTATCTGACGTAAATCAGCTTCTTAAGCAGTTTGAACAGATGCAGAAAATGATGAAGCAGTTCGGTATCGGCGGAAATCTTCACGGAAAGAAATCCAGAAGAAACAGAGCGGCACTTTTCAAAGGACTTGGCGGCGGAATGCCACAATAGTTGATAAGCTATCAGCAATCAAGTGATTGATTTGATATATGAAGTTTTTTATGGAGGTGAAAATACAATGGCAGTAAAGATCAGACTCAGAAGAATGGGCGCTAAGAAGGCTCCTTTCTACAGAATCGTAGTTGCTGATTCAAGATATCCAAGAGACGGACGTTTCATCGAAGAGCTGGGCTACTATGACCCAACTAAGGAACCTTCTGTACTCAAGGTTGACGACGAAAAGGCAAAGTCTTGGATCGCTAACGGTGCACAGCCAACTGATACAGTTAAGGCTCTTCTCAAGAAGAACGGCACTATCTAATAGCTGACAAGACAATTCAGACGGTGAGCCACCTATCCCACCACTTCGCTTGCCGTTTTCGGCGGGGAAAACGCTTCCCTGCCGCATTTTCGTGGGAGAATGGAGATATTTTTATGAAAGAATTACTCGAAACTATAGTTTCTGAGCTTGTTGAAAACAAGGACGCTGTTGAGGTCGTTGTTGACGAGCCTAACGCAGAGGGTATCGTGGTTTATCATCTTCACGTTGCTCCGGACGATATGGGCAGAGTTATCGGCAAGCAGGGCAGGATCGCAAAGGCTATAAGAGTCGTAATGCGTGCCGGTGCTTCCCGTGTGGATCAGAAAATAATGGTAGAGATAGACTGATAGTTCAGTGAATAAATCATCACCCCGTACAGATAATAGTATGGGGTGATTTTTTTGCGTATAAATAAAAAATGCTTCAATGCGCTCACAGGTATAGCCGTGGGGATATGCAACGGTTTTTTCGGCTCGGGCGGTGGAATGATAGCAGTGCCTATGCTTGAAAAAGGCGGCAGTGAGGCGAAAAAAGCTCACGCCACGTCCATTGCTATAACGCTTCCATTGTCTATTATAAGCGGACTTGTATATTTCAAGGGCGGAAGTCTTGATTTTTCTCAGGCAGTGAAATTCATACCCCTTGGTCTAGCAGGTGCGGCAGTGGGTGCAATGCTCATGAAAAAGCTTTCAAACAGCCTGCTAAAACGCATTTTCGGCGCACTTATGATAATTGCAGGCGTGAGGATATTTATGAAATAGGGTGATATTACGGCTTGGTATACCATATGTGCGGTGGCTTTTCTCACCGGTATCTTTGCCTCCATGGGTCTTGGCGGCGGAATGGTGCTTATCGTTTATCTGACGGTCTTTGCGGGATTTTCTCAGATAGCGGCGCAGGGGATAAACCTTGTGTTTTTTATCCCTATCGCAATAATAAGCCTTGTGCTTCACACGAAAAACAAGCTTGTGGAATGGAAAAAAGCCGTTCCCGCAGTTTTGTGGGGAACGGCCGCTGTTATTATATCAGCATGGCTTGCAAACAGGATAGAGCAAAGCCTGCTTTCAAAAGCTTTCGGTATTTTCCTTATCCTAATGGGACTGAAAGAGTTATTTTTCAAGAGTGAAAAGCACAAGTTCAAAAGGGTCTGAGAAACGCTGTGTCCAGCCGCTGTTGCCTACTCCCCTTGACACCACAAGGGTTGTATCGTTCACGTCGTAAGTGCCGTCGGTGTATTTCGGGAACAGACCCTGACCAGGTGCATAAAGACCATTCACAAAGGGAAGCCTTATAAGTCCGCCATGTGCGTGACCTGTGAAGTCGATATCGATATGCGTTCCATACTGCACTGCGGTCTTGCTGAAATAGTTGCAATCCTCGGGATAGTGATTTAGCAGTATGACAAAATCCTCTGTGACCTGAGAAAAAGCCTCGCTGTCATTTTCCATATTGCCAAAGCCCAACAGACTTACAGTATCACCATTTCGTGTGAGTGTGGTATGCTCGTTATAGAGGACGTTTACACCATAGCTTTCACAGCCTGCAACAAACTGTTCCCTTTCCTCCTGAGAAAGATTATATTCGTGGTTGCCCATAACAAGATACACTGGGCATATCTCAGGGAGCTTTTTCATAAGCTCAAGGGAACGGTCAACATCGGGAAAGATCTGATCTACGCTGTCCCCTGTAACAAAGATATAGTCAGGCTTACAGTCTTTGACCTTTTCCGTCAGCCTATCTATATAGCCCTTGCCCCACTCGTTGTGGAAGTCAGATATCTGAACTATCTTACAGCCCTCGAAGCCCTCAGGCAAGTTGTCAAAATGTGCTGACAGCTTTTTGACCTCGATATAGGTATTAGACCACACGAAATCGGCTAATACCATTACCGCAAGCACTATTATCACTATGATGATATTTCTTTTCTGCTTTTTAGTCAGCCTGCTTTGCTTTTTTTCTTCTGTATTCAAGATAGCCCTCCAAAATTATCGTTGCGGCAACTGTATCTACAACAGCCTTTCTTGCCTTTCCCCTGACGTTTGTTTCGTTAAGGATATTGTGTGCTGTGACAGTTGTGGAACGCTCGTCCCACATTCTCACCGGCAGGTCGGTACGCTCTTTCAAAAGCTCGGCAAATGCTCTGCACTTCTCTGCTCTCGGGCCTTCCGTGCCGTTCATGTTTATAGGCAGACCTACTATTATCTCACCTGCACCGTATTCAGCCGCCGTCTGAGCCGCCTTATCTGCAAGCCTTTCGGCGTTTCTCTCAGGAACAGTGCCGATAGGAGAAGCAAGAAACTCAGAGCGGTCGCTTATTGCGAAGCCTGTTCTTGCGTCGCCATAATCTATTGCCATTATTTTCATTTTGTGCACCTCTATATCAAGACTTTTCTTATCATTATATCATAACACTGTCTGTAAAACAAGTCCTAAAGCAGGATTTTGGGAATTAAACTGCAAAAGACGCAATGTAGAAGAGCTCTCTGCATACCATTTGCTTAAAAAAGTAAAATAGTTCCTTAAATACTGTGATTATTTGTGCATTATGGTTATTGATTTTTACTTTTAATTATGTTATAATGCTTTATTATCAGAGGGTATGCACAAATGTCAGGGTTAAGTTTTGTGCAAAATTATATTATATAAGAATTGGAAAGGAAAAAAGAAAAATGAAGAAATTTTTATCAGTAGCAATGTCTGCTATCATCGCCTGCGCTTCAATATTCTCATGCACACTGACAGCTTTTGCCGAAAACGCAGAAACAGAAGACGTTACTATCGACTGCTCTTCCGCAGAGACTTGTAGCAATTGGAAACAGTCTATCACTGTCGATCAGGCAACTTTCAACGCAACAAGGCTTACAAAGGATTCAGAGATAATCGTCACATTCAAGAGCGAGGAAATAAACGAAAAGGCAGGAAACAAATACAATGCTGAGCTTATTTTCCAGAGCTGGGACAACACCACTACACCAGCCGCTCAGGACGGTGCGGTATGGGCAAAGATAGCACCTGTGAAGTTTGACGATTCATCAGCTACATATGATTTTGAATCTATCGCAACTGCATACGGCACGGACGATTTCAGTCAGGTATACAACATCATAATCGGCGCAACTGACAGGGCAAAGATAACAGTAACAGGCATAACGGTAACGAACTGCAAGACAAAGACTTATGCAGAAAAGGAAGAAAAAGACTCAAAGGGAACAAACCCTATTATCATAGTTATTGCGGTCATCGCAGGAATTGCTATCGCAGTTGTGGTAATTGTGATAATCATGAACAAGAAGTCAAGCGAGGCCTTTGACGTAAGCACCGGCAAGTTCGTTGACAAGAAAAATCTTTTTGATGAGCCTAAGAACGATGAGGACGAGAAGAAATAAAAAATAACGCTATCAGCAGGAGAACGAGCAGTTCGTTCTCCTGCTTTTTTCGTCAAAATACGTTGCAAAATTGCTTGACAACATGGTTTGATGTGGTATAATAAAAGCAAGAACGAAACAATTAGTCAGATATTTAAGGAGGCAGAGCTATGAGTACAAAAGAACTTGCATACAGTATGATAGACAATCTCACAGAAGAACAGCTCAATGCTCTTATTGTTATCTTGCAAGGACTTCAGAAAGAAGAGCCTAACGAAGAAACAAAGAAAGTCCTTGACGAAGCCAAAGAGGGTAAAAATCTCGTTGGTCCGTTTGATTCGGTAGACGAGCTTTGGGAGAGTCTGAATGCTTAGGATAACTTATCACAACAGATTAAAAAAAGACTTCAAAAAAGCAAAAAGCCGTGGCCTAAATATGTCGCACCTTAACGAAGTCATCACAATGCTAGCTGAGGAACAGCCACTTCCCGCAAAATACAGAGAACATTCGCTGACAGGCAATTACAAGGGTTTCCTTGAATGTCATGTTGAGCCAGATTGGCTTTTGATCTATGAAAGACGTAGCGACGAGCTTATACTGCTTTTATACAGAACAGGAACTCACAGTGATCTGTTCTGATAGGTCATAGGATATTTTTTAACATCAAAACAGGAGGACGAGCAGTTCGTTCTCCTGCTTTTTTTATACCAGAAATATTGACTTATAGACGGAGTTATGGTATTATATTAAAAGGTATATTTAATAATTGGAGGCTATATAAAATGTCAATATTTAAACTTGATCCAGCATTTAAGGACTACATCTGGGGCGGCACCAGACTTAGAGATGAGTACGGCAAAAAGTGCGATTATGATAAGGTCGCAGAGAGCTGGGAGCTTTCTTGTCATAAGGACGGTCCAAGCGTTGTGGCTGACGGCGAATACAAGGGTCTGACACTCAACGAGTATATCGAAAAGGCAGGCAAGGGTGTTCTTGGTAAGAACTGCGAAAGATTTGAGAACTTCCCTATCCTTATTAAGCTCATTGACGCTAAGGACAATCTTTCTGTACAGGTACACCCTGACAACGATTATGCAATGAGAGTTGAAGGCGAATACGGCAAGACAGAAATGTGGTATGTTGTTGACTGTGACGAGGGTGCAACTCTTCTCTACGGTTTCAAGCACGAGATAACAAAGGAAGAATTTGCAAGAAGGATCGCTGACAACACGCTTCTTGAAGTAACAAACGCTGTACCTGTTAAGAAGGGCGACGTTTTCTTCATCAAGTCAGGCACTCTCCATGCTATCGGCAAGGGTATCCTTATTGCTGAGATACAGCAAAATTCAAACACTACATACAGAATTTATGACTATGGCAGAGTTGGCAAGGACGGCAAGCCTAGAGAGCTTCACGTTGACAAGGCTCTTGACGTAACAAAGCTTGCTCCTGCTGAGCAGTATCCTGAGACACCTGTTGAGAAGAAGGACGGCTATGACATAAAGCTTCTTTCAAAATGCGAATACTTCACAACATACAGAGTGAACGTTGAAACAAAGGCTGAGCTTGACGCTGACGAAAACAGCTTCAACAGTATTCTCGTTCTCGAGGGCGAGCCTGTTATCAGCGGTGGCGAAACTGTTTCTGCAAAGAAGGGCGAAAGCGTATTCATTTCAGCAGGCACAGGCAAGTATACTGTTGATGGCAAATGCACATTCGTGCTTACAAAGATAGACTAAGGTGAGATAAATGCTTAAACTTGACCTGAAAAAAGAGATAGGTGAGCTTGGCGCACTTGTGATTGCTTTTATTATCGGATTTGTGGCAAGCTCATTTTGGATAGGTCTTATCAGCTTTGTGGTGCTGGAGCTTGTGTATCTTCTGGTATATGACGCCATAGCAAAAAAGGCTGAAGCCCAAAAGCCAAAAGAGGAAAAGGAAGAGATAAACTTTCACGAATATGACGATGACACTGAGAGCGATAACGCTCAGTAAGCTCAGAAAATAAAAGGGAGAAATTATTATGAAGTATTACATTGGTATTGATCTTGGCGGCACTAACATCAAAGCAGGTGTTGTAAATGAAGAATTTGAGATAATCGCAAAGGCTACCTGCAAGACCAATCTGCCAAGACCTGCGGAGGAGATCTGCGAGGATATGGCTAAGGTCGCTCTGGAAGCTGTAAAGAACGCAGGGCTGGAGATAGAGCAGATAGAATCTGTAGGTATCGGCACACCTGGCACTGCAAATTCTGACACTGGCGTTATTGAGTATTCAAACAACCTTGGTTTCCTTAACTTCCACGTTGTTGACCTTATGAAGAAGTTTATCGACAAGCCTTGCTATGTTGAGAACGACGCTAACGCTGCGGCATACGGCGAGTATGTTGCAGGTGCAGCAAAGGGTGCGAACGACGCTGTTTGCATCACTCTCGGCACAGGCGTTGGCGGAGGAATAATCATTAACGGAAAGATATATTCAGGCTTCAACTTTGCAGGTGCTGAGATAGGTCACACTGTTATCGACCCTAACGGTCCGCAGTGTACTTGCGGCAGACACGGCTGCTTTGAGGTATTCTCTTCTGCAACAGGTCTTGTAAGAATGACAAAAGAGGCTATGTTCGAGGACAAGGACTCTATCATGTGGAAAATGAACGAAGAGGACGGCAAGGTCTCAGCAAGAACTGCGTTCAACGCCATGAGAGCCGGCGATAAGGCAGGCAAGGAAGTTGTTGACAAGTACATAAAGTATCTTGCCTGCGGAATCACAAACACAATAAACATTTTCCAGCCTGATATTCTCTGTATCGGCGGCGGCGTATGCAACGAGGGCGACCCTCTGCTTTTGCCACTGAAAGAGCTTGTGGCTAAGGAAATTTACACAAAGAACTCAGCAAAGAACACTGAGATAGTTATTGCAAAGCTTGGAAATGACGCAGGCATTATAGGTGCGGCATTCCTTGGACTTTCACACAAGAAATAAAAATTATTCACTGACAAAAGAAAAGGGGTAACTACAATGGGATTATTTGATAAGCTTTTAAAGGGTGCGGTTGACGCAATAGACAACGCTGCGGCAAAGAACGGCAATGGTCCTACAGGACTTAAAGACCTGTTCAATCAGGCTATGGATAAAAAGAATGAAGCTATAAACGGCACTTCAAGCACCACAACTTCAAGCAAACCAAGCACTGCAACCACTTCAAGTTCAAGCAAGAGAAGCAATTGTGCTTATACAAGACCGACATACCACACTTCACCGGAAGTGCTTGCCACGGGAAACGTTCCTGCAAAGCCTTCAAGAAAAGTGGATTTTGAGATATATGACGGCGAGGATGGCGAGATAAGAACGAAGGTCACATTTGATCTAAGCGGTGATTTTCTTGACACGGATGGCGATATCTGCTATATAGCGTCCTACCTTCCGAACATTAACGATGATGATTATGATTCGGGCTATTCCGATGATAACACTCCGCTATTTGGCGTTGTTGACGCACCGGATAACAAGATATATGAACTTATCAAAAAGGTGGAAAATGGCGGCGTGCCTGATGACGCATTGATGTATCTGCCTGTTAATGATATGGGCCCATATGTGTGCTTCAAGGCAAAGGTCGAGGACAGAGGCAGGGCGACTTATTTCTATTATTGTCCGCTCTACGAGCATTGTGATCTCAAGTGTCAGTTTGGCGTAAGCTATAACAGCGATTCTTTTGGCACACCACTTGAGAAAAAGCTTATGGCGGCTGTTGATGAAGCAGTCCGCACAATGAAGAGAGAAGTAGTTGAAATAGAGGACAGACCATTCCGCTAAGGAGGACAAAACAAAATGAAGTTCAGTATAATAGGATTTATACCTACTTTGCTTTTGCTGATACCTGTGATAGCAGCCTGTTTCAAGACACCTGCCGACAAGCCTGAGCTTGAGGACGAGAACATTATCGTTTTCATCGCAAAGTGCGTGGGCAGATTTGGCTGCATAGGCTATATGTGCCTTGCTATCGGAGATTACAAGGTAGGCTTTTCAAGCAAGCTGCTTTTCATAATATGGGCTGTTGTTGCACTGCTCGTTATCGCACTTTATTGGGTGCTTTGGATAAGGCATTATAAAAAAGGCAATCATTTTGAAGATATTTACGGCACTGGGATCCCGCTTTTCATTATCCCTGCGGCATTCGTGCTTGTGACAGGTATCTTCTCAATGAATTTTATGCTTATCATATTCTCAGTGCTGGATATCGTTTGCGAATACTGCTCTGCATACGGTGTAAGAAAGCGTCTGCACCCTGCAAAGACAGAGGAAAGCTCAGACGAGGCTGAAACAAAAGAGAATGAGGACGGAGAATAATACCGCTCTCAGTAATATATTTTTCAAAAGAGGTAATAAAAAATGGCGTGTAATTATTTTTGTGACGGAGTAGACAAAGCTCCACAGAGATCACTTTTCAATGCTCTTGGCATGACAAAGGAAGAAATGGACAGACCTCTCGTTGGTATCGTATCTTCATATAATGAGATAGTTCCTGGTCACATGAACATTGACAAGATAGTTGAAGCTGTTAAAATGGGCGTTGCAATGGCAGGCGGAACACCTGTTGTATTCCCTGCTATCGCTGTTTGCGACGGTATCGCTATGGGTCACATGGGAATGAAATATTCTCTCGTTACCCGTGACCTTATCGCAGACTCAACAGAGTGCATGGCTTTGGCTCATCACTTTGACGCTCTTGTTATGATACCAAACTGCGACAAGAACGTTCCTGGTCTGCTCATGGCAGCCGCAAGAGTAAACGTTCCTACTATTTTCGTATCAGGCGGTCCAATGCTGGCTGGTCACGTTAAGGGCAAAAAGACTTCCCTTTCAAGTATGTTCGAGGCTGTTGGTACTTACAACGCAGGCAAGTTCACTCTTGATGACGTTGAGGAATTTGAGAACAAAGCCTGTCCGACTTGCGGAAGCTGTTCAGGTATGTACACTGCAAACTCTATGAACTGCCTTACAGAAGTTCTTGGCATGGGTCTTAGAGGAAACGGCACTATCCCTGCTGTATATTCTGAAAGACTCAAGCTTGCAAAACACGCAGGTATGCAGGTAATGGAGCTTTACAAGAAGAACATCAGACCAAGAGATATCATGACAAAGGACGCTTTCATCAACGCTATCACAGCTGATATGGCGCTTGGCTGTTCAACAAACTCAATGCTTCACCTCCCTGCTATCGCTCACGAGTGCGGAGTAGAGCTTGACCTTGACTTTGTAAACGAGATATCAAAGAGAACGCCAAACCTCTGTCACCTTGCTCCTGCCGGTCACACATATATGGAAGACCTCAACGAAGCAGGCGGAGTTTATGCAGTTCTCAGCGAGCTTAACAAGAAAAACCTTATCAACACAGACTGCATGACTTGCACAGGCAAGACAGTAGGCGAGAACATCAGCGGCGTTGTAAACAAGAACCCTGAGCTAATCAGACCAATAGACAATCCATACTCACAGACAGGCGGAATCGCAGTCCTCAGAGGCAATCTTGCTCCTGACACCTGCGTTGTTAAGCGTTCAGCCGTTGCGCCTGAAATGCTTGCCCACGAGGGTCCTGCAAGAGTATTCGACTGCGAGGAGGACGCTATCGCTGCTATCAGAGGCGGCAAGATAGTTGAGGGCGACGTTGTGGTTATACGTTACGAGGGACCAAAGGGCGGTCCTGGAATGAGAGAAATGCTCAATCCTACATCTGCTATCGCAGGCATGGGTCTTGGCTCAACTGTTGCACTTATCACTGATGGACGTTTCAGCGGTGCTTCAAGAGGTGCTTCTATCGGTCACGTTTCACCTGAGGCAGCCGTAGGCGGTCCTATCGCACTTGTTGAAGAAGGAGATATGATAGCAATAGATATCGACAACTGCTCTATCACACTTAAAGTATCTGACGAGGAGCTTGCTGAAAGGAGAAAGAACTGGAAGCCAAGACAGCCAAAGGTAACAACAGGCTATCTTGCAAGATACGCTTCACTTGTAACTTCTGCAAACAGGGGTGCTATACTTCAGATAAAGGACTAATATCCAATACAAAATAATAAGGGAGAAAGGCGGAATAATATGAAAAAATTCATTTCAGGCTTGCTTGGAATACTCTTTGTAGTTCTTGTAGTAGTAGGTGTTTTCATCTGTACATATGTATTCAATCAGCCGTCAAGATCAGGCGATTCAAGAGAGCTTATCTCTGGAACATGGACAGATAAGGACGCAAACATCACTTTTGAGTTCTCTGACGAGGGCGATTTCACTATCACTCACACTGATAACAAATCAGTTATCGCAAAAGGCTGGTTTAAAATTCAGGAGGACGGGGGAAGCGGAAAGATACAGCTTCTTGTAAATCCGTCTGACAGAGATACAACTGTTGATATCGGTCTGAGAATGAAGTTCTTCTCGACTATTTCCTACAAAAACCTTTCTGTACCGTCTGAGGACGAGAGCGACAAGGTCGCTACCTGCAAGTTCATCTTCCAGAACTCCGACGGAGTTTACTCTTGCGAGAGAAAAGACTCCGAAGGCTCATTCTACGACGGCAAATAACGAATTTTCAAGGGCTACGGCTGAACGATATGTTTAGCCGCAGCTTTTGTGCAGTAAAGACTTGATTAAGATAAAAAAGGAGTAAAAATGGAGCTACTGATCAAAAATATCCGTGCCTGCGACCCGCAGACAGGGCTTGACGGTATAACGGACATAGGCATTGACGGCGGAAAGATAGTCAGCCTTGGAAAAACTGACGAGCATGCTCAGAGAGTTATCGACGCAAAGGGCAAGCTTTGTGCATTGCCTGGGCTTTTCGATATGCACGTTCACTTTCGTGACCCAGGTCTTACCTACAAGGAGGACATCATCACAGGTGCGAACGCCGCAAAGGCTGGCGGTTTCACGGGCGTCGCTTGTATGCCGAACACAAAGCCGCCTATCGACTCCCCTGAGGGCGTGAAATACGTTTTTGAAAAGGCAAAGAAAACAGGTATCGACGTTTTCCCTATTGCCTGCGTTACAAAGGGCATGAAAGGTCAGGAGCTTTGCGACTATGACGCACTCAAAGCCGCAGGAGTTACCGCCATTTCAGATGACGGCAGACCTGTTGAGAACGCTGAGCTTATGCGTCAGGCTATTGAAAAAACTAATGAAAACGGTCTTATCGTGACTTCTCACTGCGAGGACTTGAAGATAATAAACGGTGGTATCATCAACAAGGGCGAGATATCCGAAAAGCTTGGAGTAAAGGGCATGGACAGAGCCTCTGAGGACTATATCACAGCCCGTGAGATATGCCTTGCAATGAGCTGTAATGCGAGAGTTCACATATGCCACGTTTCCACCAAAGGCTCTGTGAACATCATAAGAGCGGCTAAAAAGGACGGCGTTAAGGTCACCTGCGAAACTGCGCCGCACTATTTCACATTCACAGACGAAAAGCTTTTAGCCCGTGACGCAGATTTCAGAATGTCGCCTCCACTTAGAACTGAGGAGGACAGAGCGGCTGTTGAGGAAGCTGTTCTTGACGGCACTATCGACTGCATCATCACCGACCACGCTCCACACTCGGCTGAGGAAAAGGCTGACTTTGAAAAAGCTCCAAACGGTGTTGTGGGACTTGAAACTTCCCTTGCAGCTACGCTCACAAAGCTTTATCACAGCGGCAAATGCGGTCTTAACAAGATAGCAGAGATAATGTCGGTAAATCCGAGAAAGATAATGGGACTTGAGCCTATCAAGATAGCAGTTGGCGAAAGATGCGACCTTTGTATCTTTGACCCTGGCTATGAATGGGAAGTTATCCCTGCGGAGCTTAATTCAAATAGCAAAAACAGCGTGTTCAAAGGCACAAGGCTCAAAGGCAAGGTAATGTACACAATATGCAGAGGAAAGCTCGTTTTTGAGCTTTAATATAAAAATATCCGAAAGGAAGATAAAAATGGCATTTGACAGACTTATTGAAAATATTGTAAAGACACAGAACCCGTCAGTAGTGGGACTTGACCCAAAACTTGACTATGTTCCTGAATACATCAAGGAAAAGAAGTTCAAGAAATACGGCAAGACGCTCAAGGGTGCGGCAAAGGCTATATGGGAATTCAACAAGACTATAATCGACGAGATACACGATATCTGCCCTGCTATCAAACCACAGGCTGCATACTATGAAATGTATGGCTACGAGGGTGTAAAGACCCTTTACAAGACTATACAGTATGCAAAGGAAAAAGGTATGTTCGTCATGACAGACGGAAAGAGAAACGATATCGGCGCAACTATGGAAGCTTACGCTACCGCACATCTTGGTCTTACTGACGTTGGCGGTGAACTTGTGGAAGCTTTCGGTGCAGACGCTCTCACTGTAAACGGCTATCTTGGCTCAGACGGAATCAACCCGCTTCTTGACCAGTGCAGAAAATATGACAAGGGCATTTTTGTTCTTGTAAAGACATCAAACAAGTCAAGCGGCGAGCTTCAGGATCTTATGATAGGCAACAAGACAGTTTATGCCACAATGGGCTCAATGTGCGAGCTGTGGGGCAAGGACGTTATGGGCAAGTATGGCTACAGTGGTGTGGGTGCTGTTGTGGGTGCAACTTATCCTGAGCAGCTTGCTGAGATGAGAAAGGCTCTGCCGCACACATTCTTCCTTGTACCGGGCTACGGTGCACAAGGTGGCGGTGCTGAGGGCGTATCAAAGGCATTTGACGATCACGGTCTTGGTGCTATCGTAAACTCCTCCCGTGGCGTAATGTGTGCTTACAAGAAAGAGGATAACTGCGACGAGCATGATTTTGCAAAGGCTGCAAGACGTGAAGTTATCAGAATGAAAGAGGATATAATCTCATATCTGCCAAAGATCACACTTGAATAAACACTAAAGGAGTGACTGAGTATGACAGCAAAGGGCGTTATATTGTTTACAGCGACGGTGGGAGCATTGCTTTTATGCTCCTGCGCAAAGAACGAGGATACAAGCTCTTTGACGGAAAGTCAGCAGGAGCAAAGCGATTTTCCAAGATGTATCGTAGGCGAGTGGAAATGCCGTGAAACGCCCCTTGACAACAGCGAGCTTTATTCGGGCTATCTCAGCCTTATTATCCGTTCAGACGGCAACTATCTCATGTATGACGCAGAAGCAGGCAATCCCTGCTTAAAAGGCACTATCGAAATGGACAGCGACGATCTTGATCTTATCTTTGTTGATGACAGCGGAGTGGATTTTGCGCCGCCTGCCGGTTGGGAGAATATGTCCAAAAGGCAGGAGATAAGCTATTTTGCTGACGCTTACACGCTAAAGCTTACTTTACTGATAATGATAACTCGGTCACTCTCGTTTTTGATGCGGTGAACGCTCCGAATGAGGTAAAGAACTAAGTACAGGGAGGATTTTTAATGTACAAGCAGGGTAAATACCCAATAGTTTCAAAAAAGACCCTTGCAAAAGGAATTTTTGACATTGAGATATACTGTCCGCACATTGCAAAGGCGGCAAAGGCAGGACAGTTTGCACAGGTGCAGGCAGAGGGCTTTTTCCTCCGCAGACCTATCTCTATTTGCGATATCAACAAGGACAAGGGTACTATCCGCCTTGTTTTTGAGGTAAGAGGTCACGGCACTGACAAGATAAGCGAGCTTAACAAGGGCGACATTGTTGACATTATCGCACCGCTGGGTAACGGCTTCAAGGTGCTTGAAAAGGGCAAAAAAGCTGTCTGTATCGGCGGCGGCATAGGCACGCCTCCAATGGTGGGCATTGCAAAGGAATACGGTGAGAATGCCACTGTTATAAGCGGTTTCAGAAACGCTGCGGCGGTCATTTTGCAGGAAGACTTCAAGGCTATGGGCTGTGACGTTCAGCTTTGCACTGACGACGGCTCGGCAGGAAGAAAGGGCTTTGTTACTGACGCACTTCTTGACGTGCTTAAAAGCGAAAAGCCTGATATCGTTTATGCCTGCGGTCCAATGATAATGCTGAAAAATATCACAAAGATATGTGAAGAAAACGGCATTTACTGTCAGGTGTCTCTTGAGCAGAGAATGGCTTGCGGCGTGGGTGCGTGTCTTGTATGCGTATGCCGCACTGTCAAGGACGGTCAGGAGTTCAATTCTCACGTTTGTAAGGACGGTCCTGTATTCGACAGCGAGGAGGTAGTGTTTGATGAATAGGATAAATGTGAATTTCTGCGGAGTTGAGTTCAAAAACCCTGTTATCCCTGCAAGCGGAACATTTGGCTACGGCAGAGAGTACGAGCAGTTCTATCCCCTTTCAAAGCTGGGCGGAATATCCGTAAAAGGCACTACGCTTCACCGCCGTGAGGGCAACCCAGGCCCTAGAGTTGCGGAAACTCCAAGCGGTATGCTCAATTCTGTTGGACTTCAAAATGGCGGCGTTGACAAGTTCATAAACTACGAGCTTCCAAACCTTGTGACAAAGGACACAAGGATAATAGCCAACATAGCAGGCTCAACTATCGAAGAATGTGCAGAGCTTGCAGAAAAGCTCAACGGCACGGCTGTTGACATGATAGAGCTTAACATATCCTGCCCTAACGTAAAACAGGGCGGAGCGGCTTTCGGCACTGACTGCAACGTTGCAGGTGCGGTCACAAAGGCTGTAAAGGACGTTACGGAAAAGCCTCTTATGGTAAAGCTTACACCGAACGTTACGAGCATTGTGGACATTGCAAAGTCTGTTGAAGCAAACGGTGCTGACGCTGTTTCCCTTATAAACACGCTTCTCGGTATGCGTATCGACATAAAGACACGCCGTCCGATACTGAAAAACAACGTGGGCGGACTTTCTGGTCCTGCGGTGTTCCCTGTTGCCGTAAGAATGGTATGGCAGGTGGCAAACGCTGTTAAAATACCTGTTATGGGCATGGGCGGTATCGCCACATGGGAAGACGCCATTGAAATGATGATGGCAGGCGCAGGAGCTGTTCAGGTAGGTGCGGCAATATTTGCTGACCCTTATGCACCTGTGAAGATAGCCGAGGGTATGCAGAAATTCTGCGAAGACAACGGTATAAACAACATCTCTGAGATAGTCGGCACTGTTAAGCCTTGGTAACAACATAGTAAAATATCCGTCTTTTTACAGGGCGGATATTTTTATGGTATTTTTTCTTATGAATTTCTTAAATTCATTGAAAACAGCTTGCAAAAGTGCTATAATTTAAGTCGTCAGGAAAGGCTGACAGAGAAAGGGGAAAGATATGTTTCTTAGAGTACTTTGCGTGATAACATCTGCACTTACAGTTCTTACCACGCTTTCAATGACATCATGCGGAGCAGACAACGCCATTTCGTCTGAGGCTTCCGAAAGTGCTGTTACATCTACAGCAGACAGTGGTAAAACTGCAAAGGATATCCTTTCGGCAATAGAGGGCGACCACATGGACGCTTCGACTTTTTACGGTGAGGACAGCTTCACAAAGAATGTCGAAAAGCTTTATGGTATAGAAGCTGACAAGCTCAGCGACGGAGGAATACTTTACTCCTCTGACGGCAATTATGCAGACGAGATATCAATGCTCAAAATGGCTGACGGAAGCAGTGCAAAAAGCCAGCTTGCAGACAGGCTGAGCTATAGACTTAATCAATATGAAAACTACAAGCCTGAAGAAACAAAGAAAATACAGGCGGCAAAGATATTTCAGGCCGGAGATTACTGGGTGCTTGTTATCTCTGACAATGCCGACGAGATATCTGATGAGATAACAGACATGATAAATTAAAAAACGGAGGGAAGAAAATGACAACAGCGAAAAAAATACTTACCCTTGCACTTTGTCTGACCTGCTTTACAGCGGGTATGACAGGCTGTGCAAAAGATAAAAGCAGTTCTGATACTAAAATTGCTAAAAGCACATCATCACAATCAGAAAGCAGCGACAGCGAGAAGATAAAAGAACTTAACGACAAGCTTGAAAAGCTGGAAAACACGCTTTCTGACATTCTGGGTGAGGATATATTTGATCCCGCAGACGGTGACGGCAACGTAAACGGTGAGATACACCCTATCTATGATGATACGGCAGTGGTTGAAGCTTACAAGTCGGGTGACGATTCAAAGCTCACTGACGATAAGGACAAATACATACTCAAAGAGCTAAAAAAGGCTGTGGGCGAGATAATCAAAGACGGCATGAGCGAATATGACAAGGAAAAGGCTGTTTATGATTATGTGTTCTCTCAGACGCACTTTAATGACGATTCTCTTGTGGCGATATCTGATGATAGTGAAGATGACGAGTCATACAATCCTTACGGATTTTTCCATGACCACTCTACTATCTGTGTTGGAAACGCAACAACAATAAAGCTGTTTTTTGATGTTCTAGGTATCGACAGCAAGATAATACACTCAACAGAAAACGGCGAACACGCTTGGAACGTTGTGAAGATAGATGGCAAATGGTATCACCTTGATGTGACATTTGACGGTGGCAACGAAGCTCCTGACTACGCATATTTCAACGTACCTGACACTGCAAAGGACGACGGCTCTTATCCTTGGAACAAAGAGGACTTCCCTGAATGCACTGCCACTGACGATTGCTACATATGCAAGAATGCCAAGAAGCTTGACAGCGTTTATGATATACCTCAACGCATAAAGGAAGCAATGTCAGACAAAGGAAAAACTATATATATGTCACTGGACGTACCGGATGGTGCAGGCAGCACTGCTGTTGCGGAGCAGGTCACCAACATAATATCAAACTTTTACATTGACGATTACAACGTCTCTTCCACACCTGTTATTGACGCCGGGGACAAGGTTTGCTTCGGAATTTCTTTAAACTCGGCAGATGATGACGATTCGGATAATTCTTACGACACAGACAATGCACTTGGCATTGATTACGACAAGCTTTCAAAGGCATTCTCAGATGCTCTCGGAATAGATTATGAGTATGAGCCTGATTATTCTGATAATAACATAATGGGTTAAAGCTTATAAGGGGATTCTTTAAGGCAATACCGCACAAAGCCGTCAGGTGGGCTTTGTGCGGTGTTGCCTTAATAAAAGCCGCAGGGCATACAGCGTAAAAACTGTATACCCTGCGGCTTTTTATATCGGATTTGATCGAAGAAAGCTTGTTCATTGGGTCACACGTCAGCTTGCCTGACTGTCTGCCCTTTTCCGATTTTGTATGTTTGAGAAATTAGCTCTCGAAAAGTGCTGTTGAAAGATATCTCTCACCTGTATCAGGGAGAAGTGCAACGATAGTCTTGCCCTTGTTCTCTGGTCTCTTTGAAAGTATCTCGGCTGCTTTAAGTGCTGCGCCTGATGAAATACCAACAAGGATACCCTCTGTTTTAGCGAACTTGTTGCCTGTCTTGAAAGCGTCCTCATTCTCGATAGGGAGGATCTCGTCATAAACCTTTGTATCGAGGACATCAGGAACGAAGCCTGCGCCGATACCCTGAATTTTGTGTGGACCTGATTTGCCCTGTGAAAGAACAGGTGAAGTTGCAGGCTCAACTGCTACTATCTTAACGTCAGGGTTCTTTGATTTGAGATACTGACCAACACCTGTTACTGTTCCGCCTGTGCCAACGCCTGCGATAAAGATGTCTACCTTTCCGTCTGTGTCTTCCCAGATCTCAGGACCTGTTGTTGCAAAGTGAGCGGCTGGGTTTGCTGGGTTTACGAACTGACCGAGGATAACTGAGTTCTCGATCTCGCCCTTAAGCTCGTCAGCCTTCTTGATAGCACCTGTCATGCCCTTTGCGCCTTCTGTGAGAACTATCTGTGCGCCATATGCCTTAAGAAGATTTCTTCTTTCGATACTCATTGTTTCAGGCATTGTAAGAATTACCTTGTAGCCCTTTGATACGCCCACAGCCGCAAGACCGATACCTGTGTTTCCTGATGTAGGCTCTATAATAGTTGCGCCTTTTTTGAGAACGCCCTTCTTCTCAGCTTCCTCGATCATTGCAAGTGCAACTCTGTCCTTAACGCTTCCTGCCGGGTTGAAATATTCAAGCTTTGCAAGGATAGTTGCGTCAGCCTCTACTGCCTTTTCAAAATTAACTGCTTCGATTATTGGAGTTTTTCCGATAAGCTCCGAAACGCCCTTATAGATCTTTGACATTTTAATCTACCTCCGATATGAAAATTATTTTATGCGGTTTTCTGTACCGCTTATGTTTGCTATGGTTATACTATATCACTTTATTCCTACTATGTCAATAGGATTAATATGCTTTCTGCGTTTTATACAACAAAGTCAGTTTATTGCAAGCTTCAATTTGTGCATTATGACCTATAATCATACTCGGTAATGCAATATGGCTTATTATTTTCATCACAAAGCTCCACAAATTTTCTGCCCTCATCGGTATAAACAAGAGCCTTTATGGCTTTACCACGCTTCAAGGGATTTTTATATTCCACACGGATACGCTTCACAGCAGACTCGTTTTCCACAAACTCGTCTGTTATGTCAAGATATCTCGCATTATTGACGTGTTCGTTCATGTCGATATAGCATTTCAGCACCGGGATATCCTCATATACCTGTGGCTCAGTATCAGGTAGGGCTATCTTTCTTGGAAGATACTCCATATCAAGCTTTGGATAGAGCTTCACCCTATCAACAAGCTCTTGTGGAACTTTTATAGGCCGCTGAGAGGTCTTGTCCATGAAAGCGCCAGAAGCTATAGACTTCACGCAGATATCACCGTTTTCGTCATATATAACTGTGTTTCTGTAGCCATACATTCTTTTAAGCTCATAGGTCCATGTTTTGACGGTGAGCTTTTCGTTTTGCTCAGGTCTGCGGACTATATCAAGCTGTCTTGACACAAGAAACATCACGCAGTTTTCTTTCTCAAAAAAAGGCGACATAACAGGGTGAGTGTCAAGGTGGATAACAGAGCAATCTTGCAAAAGGTCAACAAGGCAGCTATTTCTTATTATGCCATGCGAACCTATCTGGCTGCAATTTACAGTGCGTTTCATTTCATACATATTGCTTTCCTCCATTCTGCTATATGATAATTATACAACTTATTGTCGCTTTTTTCAACAGCACATAGGTACAAATGTTAACAGAGGTAAAGAAATGTTAAAAAAAACTTGTTGAAATTAGTCCGCTTTGCTACTTATAATGATATTACAGCAATTTTACAGGAGGCAAAATATGTTTTTATGGTTAATGATAGCTATTCTTGTGGCGGTCTGCTCTGTGGCTGGCTTTATTTATCTCACAAGAAGAATATCAGCTTTTGGCTTTATAAAAAAGCTTTCAAAGGATAAAAAGGTACTTAAATACGCCATAAGTGCATGTCTTATAGTGCTCACAGGCGGCATAATATGGCTTATATGGGACTGGATAAATGCGATAATCTGTTTGCTGCATCTTGTTATATTCTGGCTTTTGTGCGACTTGTTTGTGTTCATTGGAAAGAAGATATCAAAGAAACAGGCAAGCAAATGCCTTGCAGGCTTTATCGCCGTGCCGCTGACGGTGGTGTATCTTGCAGTGGGCTGGTATCTTTGCAATAATGTATGGGAAACTGACTACACACTGAAAACTGATAAGAAGTCAGGTGACATAAGGATAGTTCAATTTGCAGACTCTCACGTTGGCACAACGTTCCATGGGGACGGCTTCGCAAAGTACATGGAAGAGATACAGAAGCTTGACCCCGATGTGGTGCTTATAACAGGCGACTTTGTTGATGATGACACATCAAAAGAGGACATGATACAGTGCTGTGAAGCTCTTGGCAAGCTGAAAACAAACTACGGCGTTTATTTCTCATTTGGCAACCATGACAAGGGATACTATGACCCTTCGTATCGTGGCTACAGCGGTGACGATCTTATTGCGGAGCTTGAAAAGAACAATGTCAACGTATTACAGGACGACACCGTGCTTATCGACGATCGTTTCTACATAATAGGCAGACAGGACAGGTCTGAGGAAATGGAAAAGGGCGGTCACAGAGCATCTATGGAAGAGCTCACAAAGGATCTTGACAGCTCGAAGTTCACAGTTGTAATGGATCACCAGCCTTGTGATTATGACGCTCAGGCGGCGTCAAAGGTAGACCTTGTTTTGTCAGGTCACACACACGGCGGTCAGCTCATACCAATAAACTTCCTTGGCACTCTCATCGGCGGCAATGACCGCACATACGGCTATGAAAAGCGTGAGGACACCAACTTTATCGTGACATCAGGCATTTCAGACTGGGCGATAAAATTCAAAACAGGCTGCAAGTCTGAATACGTTGTTATTGATGTTTCAGAGAATTAAATAGCAGGACAAAGCAAAAGGGTCAGCGAAAATGCTGACCCTTCAGTCTGTATCAGGGCTTTGAATGCTTTTCTATCGTGATTTTTTTCCAAAATGTTCATCTGCCTTTCGGACGTTCGCTGTGTCGAAAAACGCTGTGTATAAAAGTTTAGCCCAATGTTTACCCGTAGTCAAGCACCGAACTATTGACAAACTGCCCTTGTGGATATATAATTTACCAAGAAACTACACTTTGAAAAGGAGGTGTGGCAGTGACAAAGGTCATATATCCTGTTATCGGTAGGCAGACTTCCCTGCCCTTTTATCTCACCGGAATAGGCATTTCCGACCCTGAATATCACGTCACAAGGGACAAAGGGCTTGTTTCACATCAGCTCCTTTTTACCTCAGGGGGCGAGGGCAGACTAATTGTCGAAGGAGAAGAATTTGTGCAGACAAAAGGCTCGGCATTTTATCTGCCCCCTAGCGTTCCACATGAATATTATCCTGTAAATGGAAATTGGATAACAAACTGGATAGTTTTCCGTGGTGAATTTGCGGGGCAAATGCTTGCAAACCTTGGCTTTGACAGCTTTAGATTCTCCCCTGAGATAAACACCCAAAAACCTGCTCAGCTTTTTGAGCGAATTTTAGTTGCCGCTGCCGACCCTGTGAATTGTGGCGAAAAAACTTCCGCACTTGTGTATGAATATATCCTCGCCATGAGGACTGCAATGCTTTTCCCTGACAGCCGAAACAACGTGGGAAGCATTACAAGGCAGGCGCTTTTGTATATTGACAGCCGATACATGGAGGATATCACCGCAGAAACACTTGCAGGACTTTCGGGAGTGTCAGTACAACATTTCTGCCGTGTTTTTAAAGCAGAAACTTCAATGCGTCCACTTGAATATATTGCAAAACGACGTATCTCTCAGGCAAAATCTCTGCTTCTTAACACCGACTCTGACATAGGCGACATAGGCAAGCAGGTGGGCTATGAGGACAGAAACTATTTCAGCATCGTTTTTAAAAAGCTGGAGGGCGTTTCGCCAAGAGAATACCGTCGTTCAAGAGGAACAGGTTTGTAATAATATTTTAAGCTTTATTAGAATTTTCTTAGCATATTTCAATGCAAAATGTTCGTATCTTAATAATATGCAAAATATTTCAGATTGACCATACACTCCTTTAAGCTTATAATTGTCATAAGAAAACAAGAAGCCATGCTTTATGCAAGGAGGATAACTTATGACGATACTAAAAAGAAGCGCGTCAATGGTGTCAGCATTGGTCATGATGATATCTAGCGCAGGCGCTTACAATTGCAGTGCGGAGGGAACAACGGTGAACGATAGCAATACAAATAATACAAGAGAGATAGTTATTGACGGAACTACGGCTCAGCTCAAAGAAAATATGCGCTACAGAGGGGCAGGCATGGTGAGTGCAAACAACTCATCAAGGCTTCTGTTGGATTACAAGGCTGAACACCCTGATGTATATGAGCAGATAATGGAGTATATGTTTGGCAAAGAGGGTATCGGCATTACTCACCTTAAGTTGGAAATGGGTGCGGATATAAACTCATCATCAGGCACAGAACCGTCAGTAATGAGAACAGAGGACGAAAAGGCTGACGTAACAAGAGGTGCGGCATACCAGCTTGCCGCTGACGCAAAGAAGATAAATCCTGACCTCACCTTGGATATGCTTTGGTGGAGTGAACCAAAGTGGGTATCTGACGCTTCCGACGTTTATGCTGCAAGATACAAATGGTATAAAAACACCCTTGACGCCGCTTATGAAACATATGGACTTGAATTTGACTATGTAAGTGCTGTGCAGAATGAGCGTGGAGCTGACCCTGAATGGGTGAAATATCTTTCCTCTCATCTCAAAAGTGAAAAAGGCACCCCTTATGACTACTCAAAGATAAAGATAGTCGGTGGAGAAGAGGTCTGCACATGGGGCTTTGCTGACAGAATGTACGAGGACAGCGAACTTATGAACGTTGTTGACGTGGTGGGAAGCCATTACACAAGCGAGTCCACTGAGAACGCACAGAAGCTTGCATATGAAGAAAACAAAGAGCTTTGGTTCAGCGAAGCAAGCTCGCCAATGGCATATGCGCAGGGTACATACAGATATGACGGCTCAGGTCTGGCAGGCATAAACGGCACACTTGATATTGCAAACAGAATAATCGGAATGTATCCTAACGGCAAAATGACACTTTATGAGTATCAGCCTGTTGTATCGGCATACTATGACGGCGCTTGCTACTGTCAGAAACAGCTCATCTCTGCCTGCGACCCTTGGAGCGGTTATTATATGCTTGACAGCGGATTTTATATGTCTCTGCATTTTTCGCAGTTCATTGAAAAAGGCTGGGCGTTCGTTGACAGCGGCTGCTACAGCGACGGCAAAAAAGGCGGTGACGGCCACGCTATCGTCGACGCAGTTTACAGCTATATGACCGCCACAGACACAGAAACAGGCGATTACAGCACTGTTATCACAAACACTACAAGCGAGCCTATACAGTATGACCTCAAGGTATCAGGACTTGACAAGGCGTCAAGCAACGTGAGCGTATGGGAAACAAGAGGTCCTGACAGCATTGACGACAGCTATGACGAGAATTATTTCAAGAAAACTGAGGATATAACCCCTACAGAGAACGGCGGAGCTTATACATACTCTGTGACAGTGAAGCCAAATTCTATTGTGACAATTTCTACTGTTACACCTGAGCGCACAGAATACAAAAACGCTGACGAGAGCGAACGCACTGTTTTGAAGCTTCCATATTCGGACGATTTTGAGTATGCAGGCTATCCTGAGAATTATCTTTCATCAAGGGGCAATGCGCCAAGATACACAACAGATCAGGGCGGTGCTTTCGAGGTGGAAAAGACCGACAAGGGCAATATGCTAGTTCAGCAGATAACGGCTGACATGAAAGCCAACGAGTGGGGCTACACCCCCGAACCTGTGACTACATTCGGTGACGACAGGTGGTATAACTACTCTGTGAACGTTGACGCTGCTTTTGCGACTTCGCAGGACGCAGGATCAAACTATGTGGGCGTTGGTCTGAGATACACGCTTGGCTGCAATTCATACAGTGGCTATTGGATAAAGCTTTATGAGAACGGAAGCTGGGAGCTTAAAGCAAATGACAGCACTCTTAGCAGTGGAAACATAGATGGCTTTGACGGCACAGCTTCTCACAAGCTTAAAGTTGAGGCTGTAAACAACGTTATCCGTGGATATATTGACGGAAACATGGTGGCTGAATACACTGTCAACGAGGGTGAATCCCTTATCGGCGCAGGCAGAGCGTCACTTTTCAGCTCATACAACAAAAACAGCTTTGATAACTTCTCTGCTGAACCTGTGGAGGGCAGTGACACATATGTAACTCGCTTTGACGAAACAGACTCTTGCTTCACTTTTGAGGGCAACTGGGAACACAACCTTATGAGCAGCTTCAAAAACTACAAACGAACCATATCAGATGGCACAGAGGGCGACTCTTTCACAGTAAACTTTGAGGGAACAGGCTTTGCGCTTTCAGGTGAAACAAGAGAAAACGCTATACTCGGGGTATCAATAGACGGAGATGATGAACAGCTCGTGACAGTTTCAAGGACAGGTCAGCGTGAGATATCATGCCATTTTGAAGGCTTGTCTGAGGGCGCTCACACCGCAAAGGTAAACATAAAATCAGGCAAATATACAATTGACGCTATGCAGGTAACAGGCGGAAAGATACCATTTGAGAAGAAAAAGCCTGCGAAGTCTGAAAGCACTAAGTCAGGCAAAAGCAAGCTTCCTATAGCTGTTGGCGCAGGCGTTTGCGCTGCTGCGGCAGTTGGTGCAGTGATATACGGCATAGCGGGAAAGAAGCGTAAGGAAAATAATGACTAAAATAAGCAGAACAACAGACATGACGCAAGGCAGTGAAATGCGACACATAATAATGTTTTCACTGCCATTGCTTGCAGGAAATCTTTTGCAGCAGACATACAATATAGTGGACACTATGGTGGTGGGGCGTTATCTGGGCGATGACGCCCTTGCCGCTGTTGGTGCTACAGGCTCTATCACTTATCTTTTTTACACCCTTTGCATAGGGCTGTCGGTGGGTGCAGGAATAATTGTTGCACAGTATTTCGGTGCAGGCAAGCAAAAAGCCCTGCGGTCGGCAGTGTTCAATTCGGCACTTGTTACAGCTATATTCGGCATTGTAATAAGCCTTTTATCCGTGCCTGCCGCAAAACCTATACTAGAACTTTTAAACGTCCCCGACAAGCTTATCGGAGATTCTGCGGTTTATATGCAGATAGCCTGCGGCGGAACGATAGCGGTGGCAGCATACAACTGGATAAACGCCATAATGAGGGCTTTGGGCGACTCAAAAACACCGCTGATATTCTTAGGTGCAGCAAGCTTGCTAAACGCCCTCCTTGACCTGCTTTTTGTGGTGGTATTCAAATTCGGCATAGCAGGTGCGGCATGGGCGACAGTGCTTACACAGGCACTTTCCGCCATTTCTTGTATTGTGTACTGCTTTGCAGTGAGCGGAGAGATAAAGCTCACCGCCGACGATATGCACGCCGACAAGGACATGATGTGCCGCTGTGTGAAAACAGGCGTGCCTATCGCCATACAAAACGGGCTTATCTCGGTATCAATGGTGGCTCTCCAGCGTGTGACAAACGGCTTTGGCGAAATGGTCATGGCGGCATACACAGTTTCAATGCGTATCGAGCAGTTCGTTCAACAGCCGTTTTCTTCACTTAATGCGGCGGTTTCAACATTCACAGGACAGAATATCGGTGCAGGAAAAGAAAAACGTGCGCAGAAAGGTCTTGCTTGTGCAATAAAGATATCGGTGATATTCTCGGCAGTGGTGCTTGTGCTGTTCACACTGTTCGGTGGAGCGATAACATCTTGGTTTGTCAAGGGCAAGACTGTTATAAGCATATCGGCAAAAGCGCTTATCATAACCTCACTTTTCTACTGGTCGCTGGGTATTATCCACACCACAAGGGGCTTTTTGAACGGCGCAGGCGACACAAACTATGCCCTTGTAAACGGCATGGCAGAGGTAATATGCAGGATAGGCCTTTCGCTTATCCTTACAAGGATAGCTTTCATAGGCTATTGGGGCATATGGTACACCACCGCTGCAACGTGGTTTGTGACCGCTATGGTGAGCCTTATAAGATACAAGGGTGGAAAATGGAGGCTTCATTCAATTGTAAAATAGATTTTCATAACTGCTGTACCGATTGGGTGCGGCAGTTTTTTTAGTTGAAACAGTTTCACATTATATATGAAATATTCATATGAAACCATATTGAAAATTCATAGTGCAGTGGTACAATATAATAAAAGGAGTGACGAGCAATGAACATTACCGAATTTGCAAAAGCCGCAGGAGTATCAAAATCTGCTGTGAGCAGATATTTCAATGACGGCTATGTGAGCGAAGAAAAGCGCAGGCTTATTGAAGCCGCCATAGAAGCCACAGGCTATGCCCCAAGCGTTCAGGCGCAGAACGTGAGGACAAGGGTGACAAAGCTTGTGGGAGTTATTATACCGAAGCTTTCAAGCGAGAGCTGTGCAAGAGAGGTGGAGGGAATAAGTCAGGTACTCAGTGAGCAGGGCTATCAGCTTTTGCTTGTGAACTCTGCCAACGACCCAAAGAAAGAAGTGGAATATCTGGAGCTTTTCCGAAGCAATCGTGTTGACGGAGTTATCTTTTTGGCTTCTGTTTTCACTCCGCTCCATGACGCTGTGCTGAAAAAAATGCGTGTGCCGGTGGTAATTGTGGGACAGGAATACAAGGGTGCAAACTGCGTTTGTCATGACGATTACAAAGCCGCCTATACCGCAGAGAAGCTTATGCTTGACAAAGGCTGCAAAAAGCCCGCTTTTATCGGTGTTACCGAGCAGGACAAGGCGGCAGGTCAGGCAAGAAAAGACGGGTTTCTCCACGCCCTTTCTGATAACGGCATCAACATTGAAAAGTCTGATATGCAGACGGCTGAATTTAAAATGGACTCAGGCTACAAAAGGGCTTTGACATTACTGAGAAGCGGCAGAAAATACGACCACATTTTCTGTGCCACCGACAATCTTGCCGCAGGCGCGCTCCTTGCCTGCCGTGAGCAGGGATTGAAAGTACCAGAGGATATAATGATAGCAGGTATTGGCGACTCTCAGCTTTGTAATGTCACGTCCACTCCCCTGACCTCTGTGCATTTTCATTATCGCACCGCAGGCATAGAAGCGGCACAAATGCTGCTCAATTCACTTAAACGAGAAAGCTCTATACCAAGGACACTGACGCTCGGTTTTGAGCTGGAAGAGCGTGAGTCTACAGAGAAAAAATGTGAAACTGTGTGAAACCTTGTAACACCGCCTTGTAAGTTTATATTATTTGTCAATAGACAAATGCACTGTCATGGGTTATAATATAGTTAATGAAATCGGTATCACATAAATAATGAAACTGATAAAATAACATAGTTCGGGCAAAATAATAAAAAAGCAAGCAAAGGACGGGATATTATGGATCACAGAAGTTCAGCTCGTGAGATACTTTCTGCTATAGGCGGAAAGAAAAATCTGGTCAGTGCCGCACACTGTGCCACAAGATTAAGACTTATAATCGCAGACAACTCAAAGATACAAAAGGATACCCTGGAGAACATTGATGTTGTAAAGGGCGTTTTTGAAGCTTCAGGACAGCTTCAGATCATCATAGGCACCGGAACGGTAAACAAGGTCTATGACGAATTTATTGCAGAGGCAGGCGTGGAAGCCTCTTCAAAGGACGAAGTCAAGGCTCAGGTGGCTCAGAAGCAGAACTGGTTCAAAAGACTTATCAAAACTCTCGGCGACGTATTCGTACCTATAATCCCTGCTATCGTCGCAGGCGGTCTTATTATGGGAATAATGGAAGCCTTGAATTTCATGGCTTCAAACGGCTTTATCTCCCTTGACACAAATGGATATGTTTTCACAATATTCAAACTGCTTTCAAATGCAGCGTTCACATTCCTGCCGATACTTATTGGCTATTCTGCAACTAAGGTGTTCGGTGGCAACCCTTATCTTGGTGCGGTAATAGGAATGTTCCTTATCCACCCTGACCTGCAAAACGCTTGGACAGTTTCCACAAACGGATATGAGCAGACGTTCTCCATATTTGGTCTGTTCAACGTTCACATGGTAGGTTATCAGGGTCATGTAATACCTATCATAATCGCTTCATTCATTCTTGCGACTATGGAGAAAAAGCTTCACAAGAAAGTGCCTGACATTGTCGACCTTTTCGTTACACCTCTTGTGAGCCTTACAGTAACGGCTTTCCTCGTTTACACCTTTATCGGTCCTGTATTCGTTGCCCTTGAAAATGGCATTATCACAGGCGTTCAGAAGCTTATCACTATCCCATTCGGCATTGGTTCGTTCATAATGGGCGGTTTCTATTCAACAACAGTTGTTGGCGGTATACATCATATGTACACTGTTATCGACATTGGTCAGCTTGCTAAATATGGTGCGACCTATTGGCTGCCTCTGGCATCTGCCGCAAATATGGCTCAGGGAGCTGCCTGCCTTGCAGTGGCAGTAAAAAGCAAGAACAACAAGATAAGATCAATGGCTTATCCTTCTGCTCTGTCTTGTATGCTTGGCATCACAGAGCCTGCAATATTCGGTGTAAACCTTAGATTTGTAAAGCCTTTCATATTCGGCTCTATCGGCGGCGCTTGCGGAGCAATGGTCGCTTCTATCCTCCACCTTGGCGCAACTGCAACAGGTGTAACAGGAATATTTGCAATACTTCTTACACTCAACCACCCAGTGAAGTATATAATCTCAATGGCTGTAGCAATGGGCGTTGCATTCACTCTTACTTGGCTTTTCGGCACGAACAACGAGCAGATAAAAAACGAGAACAAGCCTTCCAAAAACAAGACAGAAAAGGCTGAACAGCCTGCACAGGCTATCAAAACAAAGGCTGAAAATGCAGACGTAGCAGATGACGGCATTATCACAGCTCCGCTTAGCGGCAAGGCCGTAAAGCTTGAAAACGTTCCTGACCAGACCTTTGCGCAGGGGATACTTGGTCTTGGTGCGGCAATAGAACCTACTGAGGGCAAGGTCGTTGCACCTGGCGACGGCAAGGTCGAAACGCTTTTTGACACTTTCCATGCAGTTGGTTTGACACTTGACAACGGCAAGGAGCTTCTTATCCACGTTGGAATAAACACTGTTGAGCTTAAAGGCGAGGGCTTCAAGGCTTACGTTTCTGAGGGCGACAGAGTAACAAAGGGACAGACGCTTCTCACTTTCGATATGGACTTTATAAAGAGCAAGGGCTATCAGACTATCACACCTGTTCTTGTGGGCAATTCAGACGAATTTGCCTCCGTTGAGGAGCTTGCAGAAGAAGGCACAGAAGTGACTATAGGAGATGAGCTAATAAAGGTAAACGCATAAAGTACAAACAAACCGTCAATAATCATAGTCAACGCATTAAAAGGAGAGGATATAAATGGATAACAAAGAAAAACTGGAAAACAGAGAAAGAATAAAGAACGCAAAATGGCGTCAGAAATTTCATATCGAACCGCCTGACGGCTGGCTCAATGATCCGAACGGTCTGAGCTTTTACAAGGGCGAATATCATGTTTATTTTCAGTACAGCCCAATTGCCGCTGACGGTCACACGCCAAGAGGCTGGGGACATTATCACGGCAGCGACCTTATGCACATGACTTATGACAGAGCAGTTATGATGCCTGACATTCCTGAGGACAGCCATGGTGTTTACTCAGGAAGCGCCATTGAAAATAACGGTGTTCTGCATATTTTCTACACAGGTAATGTGAAGATGATAGGCGATTATGATTATGTCAAAGCCGGCAGAGGTGCGAACGTTATCCACGTCACCACCACAGACGGAAGCAAAATGAGTGAAAAGCAGGTACTTCTCAGAAACAGCGACTACCCTGATTTCTGCTCATGCCATGTGAGAGATCCAAAGGTGTGGAAAGAGGGCGACATATGGAAAATGGTGCTGGGTGCAAGAACTCTTGACGATGAGGGCTGTGTGCTTGTATACGAATCTGATGACCTTATAAACTGGAAATACACCGGCAAGGTATACAAAGAGGGCTACGGCTATATGTGGGAATGCCCTGACTATTTTGAGATAGACGGCAAGGGCTTTTTAAGCACCTGCCCGCAGGGTATGCCTCACTATGAAACAAAGTGGCAGAACCTTAACGAATCAGGCTACTTCCCTGTTCAGGGCAAGCTTGAGGACAGCGTTCTCGGTGACTTCACCGAGTGGGACATGGGCTTTGACTTCTATGCACCGCAGACATTTCTTGACCCACAGGGCAGGAGAATACTCATAGGCTGGCTTGGCATGGATAACAAGGCATACGGCAATGCCACAACTGAACTTGGCTGGCAGCACTGCCTTACCATACCGAGAGTTGTAACTATTGCACTCAACGGCAAGCTCAGACAGCAGCCTATAGCTGAATTTGACGAGCTTAAAAGCAACGCACGCCGTCAGAGCAGCGGTCAAACTGCAGAATATCCTCTGCCATTTGAGCTTGACGGTGAGCCTGCGGACAGCTTCAGCATATCATTTGACGGCAAGCTGGAGCTTAGCTTTGATAAAGAAAAGCAGCTTTTTTCAATGAAATTTACCGATGAAAAATACGGCTGTGGCAGAACAACAAGAAATGCAGAGATAGACAGCGTGAGAAACATAAGAGTTATCGCAGATATGTCAAGCATTGAGGTATATATCAATGACGGCGAAACTGTTATGTCAACAAGATCATATCCTGATAATGACAGCGTAAAGCTTAAAGTAAACGGCTTTGAGGCACAGGTCTGGGACATCTGAGAGGAGGAACTGCAATGGGAAACACACTTTTTGCCATAGGCGAAGCACTGATAGATTTTATTCCTGCACAGACAGGCTGTGCCTTTGAAGAAGTAACGGCTTTCAGCCCTAAAAGCGGCGGAGCGCCTGCAAACGTCTGCGGAGCGTTCACTATCCTTGGTGGAAGCTCGAAATTTATCACTCAGCTTGGTGATGACCCATTCGGAAGAAAGATAGCAGGCGACCTTGCAAGGGCTGGAATCGACACTTCCCTTGTGAGCTTCACCGACAAGGCTAACACAGCTTTGGCTTTTGTGAGCCTTGAAAATGACGGCAACAGGACGTTCTCATTCTACAGAAAGCCCTCCGCAGATATGCTTTTTTCAGCGGAGCAGGTAAAAGAAGAATGGTTTGAGGACGCATACGCACTGCATTTTTGCAGTGTTTCCCTTGGAGATTTTCCGATGAAAGACGCACACAGAAAGGCTATCGAGTATGCAAGGCGGAAAGGCGCAATGATAAGCTTTGACCCTAATCTGCGTTTTCCTCTTTGGAACGACAAGAAAGCTCTGCATGATACCGTGAATGAGTTTATACCAATGGCTGACATTGTGAAGATATCAGACGAAGAGCTTGGATTTATCACAGGTGAAAGCGACATCAAAGCCGCTCTGCCAAAGCTTTTCACAGGCAATGTGAAGCTTGTGATATACACCTGCGGCTCAGAGGGAGCATATGCTTTCACAAATAACGCACAGGCATTTGCAGAGAGCGAAAAGGTGAAAGCAGTTGACACAACAGGCGCAGGAGACGGATTTATAGGCTCGTTCCTATATGCACTAAAAGCTCTCAATGTGACCGCCGAAGGTCTTTGTGACCTTGACAATGCACAGCTAGAACGCTGTATAGCGTTTTCAAATAAATTCTGCGGTGAAAGCGTTAAACATCAGGGCGCTATCGACTCCTACAGAAAAATAGAATTTATATAAATTTGCATAATAATTATCCTTTAATAATACATTTCCTTAAAACAAAGCCTTCCCCTTTTAGTGATGCTCCATAAAGAAGTATCTCCAAATAAAGACAAATAGGCAGGCTATGAGCAGGCGGATACTTCATATCGAGGTATCTGCCCTTGCTTTTTTACTATCTGTTCATCTTACCGCTTTTGTATCGATACCCTTCTTGACAATTTGTGGTTTATGTGGTACAATAAAAATGAAGAAGTGTAAGTATCAAACAAATTGAAGGCGAATCAAATGCATTTAAAGTCGAAAAATCGAAAATATGAACAAGAAATGGTTGATTCCGTTAAACAACGCTATAGCAACTTGTTCGTTCAGGAGCAAAGCAGCTCATCAGTGCCCGAACAATCTGAGTATTGTGATATAACATTAAAATATAACAGCATTTTTTATCACCTTGAAGCAAAACATAATAACAATAATGATGATCCAAATTACTGCAAACAAATGCTGGCGGAATGTCTATATAATAGGAACAAACGCAAAAAGAATGTCAAATCACCAAAACATCAGTTTGGCTTGTTGTTAGACTGCAATACTGATCAAACAAGTATACTGCTGCAATGTATAAAGAATAATTATTCTGCTGATGATTGGACTAAATTTGGAAAATGTTTTAAATGCACGGTGGTGTTTTTATTTGATAAGGAATCCAAAAAGCTGTACTTCTTTAAATGGGCAGAAGTATTTATGGCTGCCGCACAAATGGTATTAATTTCAAATGAATGATACACTCTTTTGTTTTCAACAGTAGCCATACCATACAAGGAGGTGATTATATGTTCGATATCGAATCCAATGAGACAAATTCGGAAGCGGTAGCTACTGCAACTTTAGATTATTGGAAAATGAAAAATCTTTCTACCTGTGAATTTGATAGCGAAGCTGGTTTCAGCGCTTGGAGCGAGTGGGATAAAATTACAGATTCAAGCGATGATTAACCATAAATATAGTATTATAATTTATCAAAGGTGGATAGTTTGATATCCCACATTACTTACATCGATTATATACTTTGGTATGACTGCTGTTGAAAGCAAAAGAAAGGAAATTACTATGTTTAAGGCGAAAGAAGTTCCTCCAGCTGATACTATTCTCAAAATAAAAGAGATACTAAATATTTGCAGCATTACAGTTAAAGAACACTGGTATGACTCAAATATAAATAATATTTTTTCAGTAAGGATAGAAATAGATGGAACAAATTATGGAACAAACGGCAAAGGCTCTTCACACGAATATGCTCTTGCCAGTGCCTATGGGGAGTTAATGGAGCGTATTGGAAACGGAGCAATCTTTAAAGCGAAAGAAAGACAGCTAACCAATACTTCCTTCACATATTTTCCAGATGAATTTACAATAAAAGCAGATTCTTTTGATAGACTTGTTCATAATACGATTTTATTTAATGCGATCAATGGTATATCAAGCAATTATGAGGAAGCATATAAGCGATGGCGCTCTCTTATAAATTCACAAGAAATGACTTGTATAAAATACAAATCAAGCCTTGACAATCGTGAGCAAATCGTTCCTGTAAATATTTTGAAAGTATATGGATCAAACGGTATGGCTGCTGGAAATACATTGGAAGAAGCCTTTGTTCAAGCTGTGTCTGAAATATTTGAGCGATATGCACTTTATCAAATTTTAAATGATGGTATATGCCCCCCCGTAATACCAGTAAACTATATTGAACGGGAGTTTGAAAACATTTATTCTGTAATAATGGAAATCCAGCAACACAATGACTTATTTGTAGAATTAAGAGACTGTTCATTTGTTTTTGGGTTTCCGGTTATATGCGTATGTGTTTATAACCAAAAAACACATTCTGATTCTATTAGCTTTGGTGCACATCCTGTTGCGGAGATTGCAATGGAACGTGCAATAAATGAAGCATTTCAAGGAAGATCAATATCAAACATAACCAATCGTGCTTATTCCAGAAAAAGAGAAAAACGATATAATAGACTTAGTATTTTAAAAAATGGTATGGGCTATTATCCATACAGTTTTTACGCTGAACATTCTTCATATGATTTTAAAGGGTTTAAAAGCGAATTAAAATATACCAACAATGCAGAAATGAAACAGTACATAATTGATCTATGCAAAACAAACAACATAGAAATATATACGCATACTATCTCATTGTATGGGTTTTATGTTATTCATGTTATTATTCCAGGAATGAGCGAAATCATAAAATATGATGAATACCAAGTAAATCTCGAAGAAATGAAAAAATATATTTCAAGAATTTCTGATTTAAAAAGCTTGACTCACACAAAACATCAAATGTGTTTGGAATTTATAGATTACACGAGGAAAAACCCGGAGCTTTGGAACAATATTATCAAAGCAGATAAAAATCAAAACATAGAAAAAAACTTTCTTATGACGTTATTCCGTGGCTTTATGTATTTGGGAAAATATGATCGTGCCGCATACTACAATGAATTGTTAAAACCCTATATTGGTTTTGATTTCTATAGCGGTTTAATAATTGTAATAGATATGAAAAAGCAAGGGTATGGTGATGCTGCTATAAGAGAGTTTTTGTCATATTATTATTGTGATGAAGCCGTAAATGATATTTTTTCTTTTATAGAAAACAACTATATCAACCCGTTTTATAACGGAAACACTGATAACTTTATCAGCACTTCTTGGCTTTATTCCGTTTCTAAAGTGAAAGAAGGAATTAGAGTAGTATGACAGTTTACTATATCATTACTCATAACTGTAATCTATCATGTCCGCATTGTATTCGGGGCGCTTCAAATAACAATAATATGAATACACAAAGTGCAATTGCTGGCTTAAACAAGCTATTTGATGATTACCCTGATGCAACTATTATATTAAGCGGAGGAGAACCAACGTTACACCCTGATTTTGATATTATTTTACAGGAAGCCAGTAAACTGTTTCGGTGTGTTGTGATAAACAGTAATGGTACAATCAATTATTTTCGTACCAGTGATAGTTGGAAGCAGAATAATGTCATTATACAGTTTTCAATAGACGGCGATGAGAATACTCATAATGAAATCAGGGGTAAAGGAAATTTTGAAAAAGTAATTCATAATATAGAATTTATAAATCAAAATAATAAGCAGATTTGGATTTCAACAACGGTGTCAAAAAATAATTATGATTCAATCAAGAAATTACCTGCCGTATTCTGTAAGTATCGTATTGGCAAATGGCAAATTGCACCGATGATGCCATTCGGTAATGCAAACAGAAGCGACATTATATCAATTGACGAGTGGAACGAACTTGTAGATGAATTGATAGAGATCACTCCTTTCAGATTAGGAGTTCGTAAATTATTCGATATAAATAAGCTTATATCTTTAACCGATAGCGATATACAAAGGATCGCTGAAAATAGTCGAAATATGGATTTCCGAAATTGCGGATGCCTTCAAAGCAAAGTATATGTATATCCTAATATGAACGTGTACCCCTGTACCTGTCTTACTGATATGCCATTGGGAAGATTATCCAAAGATACACTGAAATCAATTCTTGCAAAAGCAAATCAAAATTGTATAATATGTTCTTGCGAAAAGTGCCGTAAATGTAGATACTTTCCGATATGCAATGGTGGTTGTTGGGGAATGCAGAAGAAATATGGAGCTGATATACGTTGTCCTTTAGTTGGAGAGTTAACTAATGTTTAGAATACTGTACTTTAATATCAATTTTGTATGCAATAACAGTTGTATTTTCTGCTTCTCACATAACACTTTTTTTGATAATTCTTATTTAATACATAAAAACGATATCATAGAAATACTCATGAAATATAAAGTGTCCTCTAATGATCGAATTATCATTAATGGTGGCGAACCAACACTCCATCCTGAACTATTAGAAATAATAAGACTCTTCCATAAGACCGGAGCTGAAATTATAGTATATACCAACGGAAGAAAACTCAAGGACGTTGATTACTGCTGCAAACTTGTTAGAATGGTAAACAGGATTGTTGTACCTGTTCATGGTGAAGAGTCCGTTCATGATAACATCACTCAAAAAAAGGGAAGTTTTATTGATACGATTTGTGGTATTAAAAATATTCTTATGCTCAATAGCAGTAAACTTGAATTAAAGTTTATTGTAACAAAAAACATGATCTGTTCAGATTTTTCAATTAATAATTTTTTATTTTGTAATCATTACGAGCCTTCTTCAGTAGCCTTAACGGGTGTTGTCCCTACGGCAGTAAGTCAACTCAACAATGTTTCTCTTCCTTCACCTGATGAACTTGGCAAATATGTTTCATGTCAACTTGATGAACTTATATTCAAATATAATGGTTCAATAAAGTTGTTTGATTGCGAACTCTGTCGTCTGACCCATGAATTAAGGGAATACATTGATAAATTGCCTTTAGAAGTTGATAATCACATATACTATAATTATTATTATTTTGATGGCAAGTATAGGTCAGGTAAATTGATTCGTTATAATGACGATCGAAAATGTGAAAACTGTAATCTAACCAATATTTGCAGGAGAATCTCTGATGCCTGTATTGTATTGGAATTATGTCATGATGCTAAAAAAATTGTATTGGAGTAAATTAGTATGAAGGATTTTAGAGTTCTAATTACCGAGAAATGCAACGCAGATTGTCCAAGCTGTTTTAATAAAAGCATACGTCAAGGACACGAAATGGCATTATCGGATTTTATTAAAATATGCGAATACTTGAAAGAAGAAGGACGCATTACAACATTAAAAATAATGGGAGGCGAGCCAACTGTTCATCCGAACTTCGCTGATATTGTCAGAAATGCACAATCTTATTTTGAAAGTGTACATATTTTCACTAATGCAATTAACAATGCGATAGAAACAATTGAATTAAGGAAAAAAGATTCCGTCATATACAATGTATCGTGTCTGCCGATTTCTCCTGTACCATCGAGATTTATATTAGATCAAATTGGTGGAAGGATGTTTGAAACTCAAATATCATCGGAATGCAATGTTGAAATAATAAAGAAAAAGCTATATAATTTACGTCAGATAATACCTGATGACAGAATGGCAATAGCTCTTACTCTAAATTGTATAGAGGATATATTCAAAAATAGACATTTAATAATTCAAAAATGGAATGACATTGCTCAATTTATTAAAAATGACCTTGGGATAATTCACAATGTTGATCATAATATTCCTTATTGCTTCTTTATTGGTAGTAATATGGATATTCATGTTTCAAAAAGTCTTTGTAATCTGAAATGTGCCGGCTTAATCACTCCATCCCTGAAATTACAGTATTGTAATCAATCACCGGAAATACTATCTGATATTATAAATAACAATGCGTTTATACCTTTTGAGATTATCGAAAACAGATTGAGTGAATATTATCATGCAAAGATGCATCATAACTTAAAGAAAATATGCAGAAATTGTATCTTATTTGAAAAAAAGTGCAATGGTGGGTGTTTCATGCACAAGGATATCATATCACTTCAATCTATAATTGATAATTCGGATATGCCGTTTGCATGAGGATAATTGATTATATGGGAGATCATAAACTTTGAATCAACTCTTGAATAACCAGTTTTCATAGCCTATTGAAACTGAATACAAACAACGAGCCCTCGGAAACATCCTGCAAACATTTCTGGTGGCTTGTTCTTTTCAATAGGTGATATTTACTCCGCAAGGACGAGTAGGATTGTAAGGATTCTTCGTTCACGATAGAGCACAACAATAGCAAGCTACCGTTTCCGACAACTTGCTGTGCTGAGATCATTCTTCTTCGTCCGAACACTCTTACAGTCCATGTGTGAGCTTAATGTATATGCACCCTGCCCGGTCATGCTCCTCGCCGTCGGTAGTCATCATGAGTCCAAGAAATTATGCCTTAGCTTCTTCGTAGTCATTCAAATCTCACACTTGCCGTTGCAGACGGTAGTGACGGTACGGCTTCGGGGCATTGCCAATTCAGGATAATGTAACATATCGCACCTCCGTGATATTTATTGTAGCTATATAATATATCACAATATGGCAGGAGTCCAGCTCTGTGCAGAAACTGTAATAATCTTTGTGCAGGGCGCAGCAACAGAATAATAATCCCCGGTGCAATATACCGTATGTCGCAAAACACTCTCTGAACGCTCAGGGAGCGTTTGCAGTTTCAGGAGTACATCTTTTCCCATAACCGCCACAGACGGATCAGAGAGGCTATTCCATTCGGCAGAGTGCTTGTTATCACTCAAGCGTATCCTTTTTCTCTGCTGAGTACGTTTTTTTCTCTTGGTACTGCCTGTTACGCTCCTGCTGTTCCTTGTTTTGGAGATAGTTACGCACCTGTCGGGTGTACTTGTGTGCCGTGTCACGCTTAGTGACAAAGGCATTATGCTCAGGCACCAGAGCATTGTATTTCTCTTTCAGCTTGGTGGACTTCGCCTGTAGGTCACTCAGTTTCGGTGGCTTGCCCTTGATGTAATAAGCCTTGATATGCTCGGCAATATATTTATCGGCTTCTTCAAAAGCGTCGATAGCGGCAGCATTCTTCTTGCGAAAACTCTTTTGTGTAAAAGCAGAACGCTCCTGATACTCCTTGTATGTAGCATAGTTCTGAGAATGCTGTTCCATCATCGCAATGAGCTTGTCTATCGGCTCTATCTTTGCCCTCAGCTTAGCAAGCTCGTCCGTGTGGTCATCAGGGTGCTTGAAATTCCAGAAGAAGACCTTAAGATCGTCAAGCGATGTGATACCGCCTGCTTCAAGCTCTGCGATCATCTTGTCGCTGTCACGCATACCACGAACGAGATCCCACGGATCTTCTTTCTTCTTTTCAGGAGCTTTACTCTCGGTCGGCTCAGGCACAGACGTTGGAGTTTCAGGCTTATCATACAGCGGTGCAAGAAATTCCTCTACGGTAATAACATTGCTTTCGGTGTCGGAACTTGGTGTTGTAGCTATCGGTTTCGTTGCCTGTGATGCTTTTTGTTCACGCATTCTTGCAAGCAGTCCTTCGGTGATGAGCCGTCTGTCCTGAACAGGCTCGGCAGGCTTTGACGGTGTCGGCTTCGGCTTGGTCTTTGGAACAACAGGCTTCGGCGGTTCGATAAGCATATCGGGAGTGACATTCTCCGCTGATAGCTTTTCCTGTATCTCCGCTATCTGCTCGGTGATGCTTTCGACGGTGAATCCCTCACCCAGCGTTTCGGCTCTTGTAAAGCGTTGCTGACCGTCACCAGATAGCTTGAATTTCAGCTTGTATTTGTTCTGCGGAGTGTAAACATACTCGATGCCGCACCGTCGGCGGTCTCACTCGCTCACGCTTCAGCGTGATGCTCTCAATCATCATCGGTGTCAATATTCTAAACTGGTACGGCGCATTTATTGCGCAGTCTGGGCGGCAATCTCGTGAAAATGTCCATTGACTTTTCCGTAGGCGGTATGGTATAATAAGACAGGTCAACAGTTTGATATTCTATAAACTATAAGGAGAGAGCATATATGAGGGCTATTCTATTTCCATTAGATAAAGTAGTATTAGATGATAAAGAGATTAAGCTCGGAATGACAAAGAATGATGTTGAAACTGTACTTGGACAGGGTGAAACATATGATAGTTCACGTTACTATTACCATGATGAACTTGCTATTGACTATTCCTCAAATGATAATACAGTTGAATTTATAGAGTTACTTGGCGGTCCAAATGGAGAAATACAGCCTGAAATATATGGTATCAAAGCATTTCAGGTCGATGCTAATGAACTGGAACAAGTTTTATGTGGACATAATGGTGCAGATGTTGATGATAGTGAGGAGGACTCCAGAGCATATCGAAAAATTAGTGTAGGAATATATCGTGAAAACTATGAAGATCGTTGGGAAACAATTGGATTAGGTGTAACAGATTACTACCAATAACAAAAATGATGATGAACCTCTATAACTTACAAGCTGTGTGAGCGAACTCCGCTCCGCAGCTTCTTCTTTTTCCCGTAACAATGTGTCGAACTGGATAATGCAAGTGAAACAGAAAGTTTGAGCGCAATATCAATAGACACTGAACTGCGTTTCGCGCTATAATATTAGCATAGGGTATTATCCCTAAATCCAAATCATTGCGAGGTGAAGTGAATGCGTGGTAATCTGAAAGACAACCAGGCTAAGCTCGACAGCTACGAGAAGTCTATCAAGGCAGCTCTCGAACGTAAACGCAAGGTCATCATGGAGAGCAAGCAGATCGCTTACGATATGCTCTCTGAGCTTTACGGCTTAGAGGGACAGGAGCTTGTCGATACTACACGCTGATCGGTAAGCTGACCGCAAGCGGTATGACCTATGACCAGATCGCTGAGCTCGCTGACGATAGCTCTGCCGATGCCGACAACAAGTCTAATGATGATGCTGCTGATGGTCAAACTTCGTTCTTTGATGAGAAGTCTAACCCTTATGCGGTTTAAGATATAGACCGACAACAAAACGATTATAGCGAAGCCGTCGGGTGCTGTCCTTTGCGCACAAATTCAACTTATGAACTTTTGGCGCAATACCTATGGACAAGTTTTGGCGGTGTGCGCTATAATATTACTGTGCAGGAGTAACGCCCTGCAACAAAAAGCCTATGCGTGTAGAGATAGATAATCGCAGGCGGAAAGGAGACAATTGAAAGAGACAACAACTACCAAAGAGAAAGAGAAGGTAGACTGCTCCTACTCGGAGTACCGTATTGGTCTGACAACTTATCGTGTCAAGATCAGTTTCAATTCAGATACAGATGAAAGTCTGGAAGATATTATCAACCGGCTTATCGCCCGTGAGATAGAAAAGTCTGCAAGAATAGATAACGGCAGGCTTGATATTCCCGACTTTCTGGGTATATCATAGCCTGCTGTTTTTTTGTCGGAAAGTGAGGAAATAATGGCAGACAAAATTAAGCACTCTATTGCCGTCTCTCGCAGGAAGATATGCTTCACGTGGAGAGCAATAGTATTACAAACCAGAAGTCGATCCTTTCAAAGTTCACCGCTGACAACGGTTTCCGCAACTCCAAGTTTTATGTGGACGATGGCATTTCAGGAACTACATTTGAACGTGATGGCTTCAAAGCAATGATGGCTGACATTGAGGACGGCAAGGTCGGTATCGTGAGACCTTTCAAGACTCGGTCGTGACTACCTGAAAACAGGCGAGCTGATCGAAATGGTGTTCCCTGATTATGATGTCCGCTACATTGCGATCAATGACGGCGTGGATACCTTAAAATCCGAAAACAAGCTGATGGCTTTCAAAAATATTTTCAATGACTGGTACGCTCGTGATACTTCCAAGAAAATCCGTGTCATCCAGAAAGCAAAGGCTCATGCAGGTAAGCCGCTTGCTACACACCCGCCTTACGTCTACAAGAAGTCGGAACGGATAAAAACCAATGGGTCATTGACGAAGAAGCTGCCGCTGTTGTAAGGAGAATTTTTCAGCTATGCATTGAGGGCAACGGTCCGACCGTGATCGCCAATATCCTGACTGCGTACGGCATACCTACACCGACAGCATATTACCGTTCCAAAGGTATGAATGTATGCAATCAGAACGCCAAAACAAAACGCTGGGATATGGCAACGGTCATTCATATTCTTGAGCGTATGGATTACCTCGGTCACACGGTCAACTTCAAGGACTACCGCAAGTCCTACAAAAACAAGAAGCTGTATGAAAATCCGAAGGAGAACTGGCTTATCATCAAAAACACCCATGAGCCTATTATTTCTCAGCACGATTTTGACCTTGTGCAGGAGATACGCAGCCACAAGAAAAGAAGGCTGAAAAGCGGTACGGTAAGTCCGTTTGCAGGAATGGTCTACTGTGCGGACTGCGGTAACACTCTCTATGTCAGCAGGGCAAATCGCACTCAGCAGGTGGATATTCACTTCCGCTTCAACGTTGTGACAGCTACCGCAACATCTGATTTCAAGCAGTATTATGTAAGAAGAAAGGCTGTGTAGAGCCAAACTCTGCACAACCTTTCAATTAAGACCTGAGATAGTTCTTTATGTGTACTCCCCTTTTGGGAGGGTTTTTGTTTTCGGCAAATTTCACAAAACACTTTTGCAGTATATGTAGGGGACGGCGCCCTCGACGTCCCGCTTTTGCGTTTTTGAAAGGCTCGTTTTTAACACGTTTTAGCATAGTAATATGATACTTTGTGAAAATTTGACAAAAGCCACGATATACTATATAATAAAGATTGTATGACTATTTTTACAGGAGAATTATTATGAACGAAAATAAAAACAGAGCAACCTTTCAATCCCGATTGGGATTTATACTTGTGTCCGCAGGGTGTGCCATTGGTCTTGGCAACGTGTGGAAATTTCCATACATCTGCGGACAAAACGGCGGCGGAGCTTTTCTGTTCCTATACCTTATCTGCCTTGTGCTGTTGGGTCTTCCAATACTCATATGCGAATTTGCCATAGGCAGAGGAAGCAACCGAAGTCTTTCTCAGGCTTTCAACCGACTTGAAAAGCCAGGTAGCCGATATCACTGCACAAAATACACAAGCATTGCAGGAAACTATCTGCTCATGATGTTTTACACCATGGTCACAGGCTGGATGTTATACTACGCTTTCAAATACGCCACTGGCTCGTTGGACGCTTCAAGCACAGCGGCAACGGCTGAAGCTTTTAAGGATATGCAGGCTTCCCCGTGGCTCATGCTCATATTCTCGGCTATCGTTATCATACTTTGTATCGGTGTTTGCGCACTGGGATTGCAAAACGGCATTGAAAAGGTAACGAAAATTATGATGATACTGCTTATGGCGCTCATGGTGGTGCTGGCGGTGAACTCTATCAGGCTGAAAGGCGCTTCTGAAGGGCTTAAATTCTTTCTTGTGCCGGACTTTGACGTCTTTAAAGAAAAAGGCTTCACATCAGTGCTTTTCGCCGCAATGACGCAGGCGTTTTTCACACTAAGCATAGGCATAGGCACAATGGAGATATTCGGAAGCTATTTGAAAAAGGACCGCACTCTTGTAGGCGAGTCTGTGAACGTTATCGTTCTTGACACTGCCGTGGCTGTCGTTGCGGGACTTATCATAATCCCTGCCTGCTTTGCATACGGAATCGAGCCTGACTCAGGTCCGTCACTGCTTTTCATCACTCTGCCTAACGTTTTCCACCATATGGCTTCAAGCCGTTTGTGGGGAATATTCTTCTTCATCTTCATGTCATTTGCGGCGCTTTCCACTGTTATTGCAGTGTTTGAGAACATTATCACAATGTCAGTGGAACTGTGGGATTGGAGCAGAAAAAAATCACTTATTGTAAACCTTGTGATGATACTTGTGCTTACAATGCCTGCTGTGTTTGGATTTAACCTGCTGAAAAATATCCAGCCAATGGGCGCAGGTTCGACTATCATGGACCTTGAAGACTTCTTGGTATCATCAAATCTTCTGCCGCTTGGCTCTCTTGTGGGAGTGCTTTTCTGCGTTCGCAAAAACGGCTGGGGCTGGGAGAACTTCATCAAGGAAGCCAACACTGGCAAGGGCAAGCATATCCCTAACTGGCTTCGCAGCTACATGGCCTACGTTGTGCCTGCACTTATCTGTTTCATCTACCTCAAAGGATACTATGACACATTCTCAAGCAGAAGTCTGCCGGTCCTTATAGGCTGGATGTGCTTTGCGGTGATACTTCTTGTGCTGATATTCTGGGCAACTTTCTCAAAAAGCAAAAAAAATTTGGAAAATCCTATTGACAAATAGAAAGTTTGGCTATATAACAAACCTTGCGTGATGTTTCACGAAAAATCGTATAATGATAAACGCTATAAAAATAAACTAAAAGGTGGTGGGTGAAATGAGAAATATTCTTTTTGATCTTCTAAAGACTAACGAGAATACAAGCCTTACAAATAATGTAAGTTCAATATACCTTTCAGATGTCATTTTGCCTGCCCTTATTACCAAAAGCTAATGAGATTTTTATCAGCTTTCTGGATATTATACTGCAGAACTATTGCGACCTCTGATATCAGGTATCAGAGGTCTTTTTTTGACCTGTTATAGGCAGTTACATTATGCGAATTTACAGAATTATATCGGAAGAATATGAAATTTATCCCGAAAAGGAGGGAATACATGAAGTTTTTTGACATTTTGCCACAGCTTGCAGAAAACGAACTGCTCAAACGTGGAGTTATGACTGACGAGCTGCCACTTTTCACCGATTTCCTTTGGTATATCATATTTGCCAAGATGTCTGCTTTTCTTTTTGGTTGATTCAACCTTTTTGCGGAATCCGAGCCTGACAAATACACGATAAAGCGACCCTGGGTGCCGTGGATACGCCTTTTCCTTATGAAGCTTGCCGTACAGCTCACATATCGTTATGTTTGGATTCCTGCGATGATAGTCTGTTATCCACTTGATCTTCTGCCTGACGATATGCTTCAACTGCGTGGATCTTTGTACTAATCTCGTGGGGTAAACATCTCTTAATATTTTTTGTTTTCTGTGTTATAATTTCCATAAATGATTGAGACATTTCTGTTGATTTTGGTTGTGGTTAACTTTATTTTAACAGATCTCAATCATTTTTTCTATTCCTTTGTTCTCACATCTATTGTAACACTACAAAAGCCCAACCACAGACCTGCTAGGGTCTTGACAATACCACAGTGATGTGGTAAAATACAATAGTAAAATCTCATATTGGGGAATGATGTTCTCCCCTGGGAAACCTAAACCGCTTATTAAGCTGATGACTTCTGTTTTTTACGCAGGAGTTGTCAGCTTTTTTGATTTTTGGGAGGTATGATTATGTTATTTTCACTGGCTGTGATCTTTCTTGTGGGGCTGTCAGCCGCCGCCATTTTTCAGGCTATCGGTCTGCCGAGGATAATCGGTATGCTTGCAACGGGCATTCTCACAGGCACTTACGTTCTCGATCTGCTGGATCCTAAGATACTTGGCATATCCTCAGAGCTTCGGCAGATAGCCCTTATCATTATCCTTATCAAAGCAGGGCTGTCACTCAATTTGTCCGACCTGAAAAAGGTGGGCAGACCTGCGGTCATGATGTCATTCCTGCCTGCAAGCTTTGAGATACTGGGATATTTTATCCTTGCTCCGCTGCTTCTTGGGATAAACCACACGGAAGCCGCTGTTATGGGTGCGGTGCTTGGTGCGGTATCCCCTGCGGTGGTAGTGCCGAGAATGGTGAAGCTTATGGAAGAAAAATACGGCACTGAAAAAAGCATACCGCAAATGATACTTGCAGGAGCTTCATGCGATGATATTTTCGTTATCGTGCTGTTCTCCACATTCGTAACAATGGCGCAGGGCGGCTCTGCAAAGGCGACGGATTTTCTCAATATCCCTGTGTCAATAATCCTCGGAGTGCTTCTCGGCTCGCTGTCAGGGTTTGTGCTTTTCTATATTTTTGAGATATCCTACCGCAAAGGTAACAAAATAAGAAACAGCACAAAGGTCATCGCTATCTTGGGCTTGGCGTTCCTGCTCATGTCAGTGGAAACATTTTTGAAGCCTTATGTGGCTGTATCGGGACTTCTTGCAGTTGTGGCAATGGCTTGCGTGATAAAAATAAAGGCTGACAAAAGCGTGTCTGCAAGGCTTTCAGAGAAGTTCGGCAAGCTTTGGATAGCCGCTGAGGCTGTGCTTTTTGTCCTTGTTGGTGCGGCAGTGGACATACGCTACACCCTTACGGCAGGTGTGGCGGCTGTGCTTCTTATTTTCGGAGCGCTTATTTTCAGAGCCGTGGGTGTATGGATATGTCTTCTCGGCACGAAGCTGACCCTTAAAGAAAAGCTTTTCTGTGTAACGGCATATATGCCAAAGGCGACAGTTCAGGCGGCTATCGGCTCAGTGCCGATGTCCCTTGGTCTGCCCTGCGGAAAGATAGTGCTATCTGTGGCTGTGCTTGCGATCCTTATCACAGCACCCCTTGGTGCAATAGGCATTGACCGCAGCTATAAAAGGCTTCTTGCACACGAGGAGTAAAGTGGCGTAAAATAGGCGATTGCGGCACTCTCTGCACATTTTATGAGTGAATAATTTTTGATTTCACACATTTTATGAGGGAATAATTTGAGCATTTGCACATTTCGCGAAAAATTCTGATCACATTGCATAAAAAAAGCGGCACGACCAAATCAAGGCCATGCCGTTTTTCATATCCCTACCCTATCTACAGTTGATGCAAGGTGGTAATAAGAATTTGTTACGATACGCATGTTACGTTGCTGGCAATGCGTTGTCAAATGAGGACTTGAACCTCTGAAACCTGCCCGAAGTTTCTGTCCATAATCAGCACATTCTCTGCTGATAGAGATACATCCACCCTGTAGATATCCCACCCATTTTATTACACCAGCTCTGTTGTCCAGTTCAGCTCCTGAATTTTCTCGTCCACATTTCTCAGTTCCTTTGAAAGACCGTCAACCGTTTTCTGTATCTCTGTCACAGGAACAGTGCTGACTATTTTTATCTCTGTTCTTGTCATTCTTGTGACACGGTCGCTTGCGGTATTCAGAAAATCCCGCAATACCCTTACCTTCTTTTTCAGACAATCTCTGTGTGCAAGAAGCTCTGTGATAGTCTTGCCCTCATATACTGTTCCGCTGTTGGTAAGATTTATCCGTGCCACCAGATCTTCAAGACGGACTATCAGCCTGTCAAGCTCCTCCATAAGAGCCTTTGGGTCTTCCGCAGGAACATCGCCCTCCTGCACCTTTGCGTTATTGTCAAGTCTGACTGAGATCGTGTTTATTCTGTTCTGGATATCAGAACGTTCAGCCAATGCAGTTGCAAGTTTCATATAAATTACCTCCTATCCTTTGACAACGCCCACTGTGAAAAGCTTCTTTATAGGGGTGGTCAGGTCACTTTGATTTTTCATAACAACATCTATATCCTTGTAAGCAAAGCGGCACTCCTCAGCCACGTCTTTCTTACTGGTCTTTCCAAGCACCACGTTTCTTTGCCTCAGGTCTACCATAACAGACTCAACGGAGAATTTCTCCTTTGCGCCTGTGCGTGAATAGTTTCTGCCTGCACCATGAGAAGAAGTCAAAAAGCTTTCAGCCTTGCCCATGCCCTTCACTATATAGCTGTTTGAGCCCATAGATCCTGGGATTATAGCGACTTCGCCCTCTGCCGCATGGATAGCGCCTTTGCGGTGTACCCACACGTTCTCACCGTAGTGATTTTCCAGTGCGGCATAGTTATGGTGACAGTTTATCTCGTCACTATAGTTCGGTGTGATACCCGTATACTTCTCAACCTGCTCTGTGAAAATATGCTTTACCTTTTCAAGCATTACCTCTCTGTTTTCAAAAGCAAAGTCCATTGCAAGGTTCATCCAGTTGAGATATCTCTGACCCTCGTCTGTATCCACAGGGAGAAACGGCAAATTATACTCTGAGGGAACAGTTGAAAAATACTTGTCATTCATCTCATGGGCTATCTTGTTGAAATACTGCCCTATCATGTTGCCGAACATTCGGCTTCCCGAATGGAGCATTATACAAGCCATGCCGTTTTCGTCTTCCTGTATCTCGATAAAATGGTTTCCACCACCCAGTGAGCCAACGGAATAATATCCCTGCTCAATAAATTTTATCAGTTCGCTGTCAGCATTGTATCTTTCTATCTCGCTTTGCGCCTTATCAAGCACGGCAGAAGTCTGCGGCTTGCCATAATGACTAAAGCCCACTGGGATAGTACGGAGTATATTTCCTACTATCACCTTTATAAGCTCGCCGCTCCCTGTTACAGTGTCACGAAGAATGTTCACAGGGATATCTGTCTGCACGAATGCCATTCCACAGCCGATGTCAACGCCCACTGCATTTGGGATTACCGTGTTTTTGCAGGCTATCACACCGCCTATAGGCATTCCCTTTCCTGTATGAGTATCAGGCATCAATGCGATATGGTCATGGGCAAATGGAAGATTTGCAAGGTTTATCGCCTGCTCAAGACAGCTTTCCTCGATATCGTCTATAGACTCTGTCCATATCTTGATCGGTACTAGCATTTTATCTTTATCATAATATTCAAACATTTTGTGTACCTCCTACTTTTGCTGTTGTATGTATTATAGCAGATAGATACAAAATAATCATATAAAAAAAGGTGCGAGGTTTTGTTATGTATTGCAATGGGAGTATAGATTTGGTATAATGTTATCAAAGGAGGTGTTCTGAATGGCAGTATATTCTGAACTTATAAAAAATTTTGAGAAGATAAGAGAATATGTGCGTGATTTCTATATCTTTGGATTTCACACAAGAGAAAGCTTTGACGCAAAAAGCAAGCGCACCTATGACAACGAAAAGCGCAGGATAGAAAGCTGGCTTTCAGACCACGTTCACACCTCTTTGGAGGGTCACAAAAAGAAAGTATCTGTGCAGGTGGATTCGGGCAACATTTTTCAAAACCCACTGTATCAGTGCTATCGTTCAAAAACCTTTACGGACAATGATATCCGTCTGCACTTTATTTTAATGGACGCTCTTGAAGATAACGCCATGTCGGTATCGGAGATAGCAGACTATGTTTCTGCAAACTACGGCATGATAATAGACGTGCAGATAATCCGTATCAAGCTAAAGGAATATGTAAAAGAGGGCTTGGTGTCGGAGGTCAAAAGCGGAAGAAATATCCTATACACCAAAACCGGTTGTTACACAGATGATATTGTAAGCAGGTATAAGGGCTTGGGGGATATGATAAAATTCTTCTCTGAGGAAAATCCTTTTGGCGTGGTGGGCAGCTTTATCATGGATAAGCTGGGTGCGAAAAATAATATTTTTGTGCGTAAGCACGCTTACATGGTGCATACTCTTGATGATGAGATACTCATTGATATCATGGAGGCAATGGAGCAGAAAAAGGCTGTTCTGCTATCCTGCGTAAGCCGAAAGAACGACAAAAAGCACGAGATAACAGCCGTTCCTCTAAAGATACATTGCTCGGTGCAGACAGGAAGAAATTATCTTATCATGTATTTCACAAAGCAGAAACGTTTGATGTCTGTAAGGGTGGATTCCATAGTGAAAGTGACTCCTCTTGATGTGGTAGCTGACTATGATACATATTACAGATATTATGAGGACAACCGCAGATTTTTATGGGGAACGAGCTTCGGAAAATCACGAAGATACGGACAAAAAGAGCATATCCACATGGAAATAATGGTAGACGAAGCAAAAGAAATGTATGTTGTGAAGCGTTTGGAACGTGAAAAAAGAAGCGGTACTGTCGCAAAGATATCAAATGGGCTTTACTCCTTTGACATTGACCTTTTTGACGCTAACGAAGCCTTCCCATGGATAAAAACGTTCATCGGCAGGATAGTGGCATTTGAAACAACAAATGAGGAATTGCAGGATAAATTTGATTCGGATATCGCAAGGCTTTATGAAATATACGGAGGTGCTTACGAATGAAACTGTTTTCGGAAATATACAGCACCTATTACAGCATAACGGAGAAAATCCTGAAAAGACACACTGTCACAAAGGCTGAGATAGCAGATATCATCAGACAAAACGGCTTTTCTGAAAGCGTTCTTTTCCTCGAACCTAAGCTCACATGTGAGGACGGATATGGTCTGCTGAAAAAAGAGGACAACATATACACATCTATCCTGAAAAAAGAGCCTCATATCCCGCTGACGGCACTTGAAAAAGCGTGGCTTTGTGCGGTGTTAAGCGACCCGAGAAGCGGTCTGTTTCTTGACACTGAGCAAAAGTCACAGTTAGCGGAACTGCTTGGTGCAAAAAAGCTATATCAGAGAAACTTTTTGACCTGCTTTGACCAATATTCTGACGGCGATGATTTTCATGACCCACAATACATACAGCATTTTCGGGATATACTCTCGGCTATCCATGGCAAAAAGCTTATCAGAATAAGCTTTCAGACAAGAAAAGACAACCGCATCACACACTATTTTCTGCCCACAAAGATAGAATACTCTGCCAAAAACAACAAGTTCAGGGTATATGTGAACCGATACCAAAAGCGCAGAATGGTTGACAGAGGAATTATAAATCTGTCGCAGGTAACACTCACTAAGCTGACAGATATAACGCCTGAGAGTTTTTTAGCAGTCACAGACAAGAAAAAGCAGGCAAAAATAAAGATACTCAACGAGCGAAATGCAGTAAATCGTTTTATGCTTGAATTTGCAGAGCTTGAAAAAGAGTCGGTCTTTGATGAGGACAGCGGTGAATGTATGGTATCTATTAAATATGACGAGCAGAATGAAAATGAGATAATAATACGTTTATTGTCATTCGGACCTGTGGTGGAGGTGCTTTCGCCATATGATTTTCGCAGGAAAATCAAGGAGAGGGTGGACAGGCAGTTGGCTTTGATGAAAGAATAAAACAAAGGCTCTCTGCCGTTTATATGGCAGAGAGCCTTGCTTTTTATCGTTTAAAAGATTCGCCCGTCAAGCAGCATCACAAAGTCAAGCTTCGGCACAAAATCAGCGTCATTTCTAAGCTGACTAAGCACATAATGTTCAAGACAGCCGGGACGGTAAACGTTCCAAAAACTCTCCCTTACAAGGTTTTCGACTTCATAGTATTCTTCTTTTTTTCTCTAAACGAATCACAATATTTTTATTCATTGTTTTACCTCCTGAAGGTTGTAAATGTCAACTGCTTCTCAGCGGGAGGTTTTAAAGATCGCCGTAAACCTCCCGTTTACGCTGCAATCTCCATTGTGTTGTACTTATTCAAAAAGCACTCTCCTATTTTTATTATTTATAACAAAGCCATACGGCTCAGTCACCATTTATATATGCTGTTGTTCTTTGTTATTATGCCTTTGCAAGAAATTCCTTTCCTGCCTTATCGGTATCAAGTATCGCCTTAATAAACTTTTCTTCTGTAGGCTCACCAGGAACATAAGTCCACTCAACAACGCTTGCCGCCTTATGTGCAATGGCTGGGACATCTTCTTCTGTCAGAGCTATCTCTCCTAATGTGCATGGCAGACCTATACTGCGGTTGAACTCAAAAATGCGCTGACGTTCTTCAAACTGCTCGTCATATGTAAGCAGGCAAAGCACGCCGAATGAAACTATCTCTCCGTGGAGGTGATCATGCTCGCACTTTGGAAACAGCGAAGCGCCATAGTAAACGCAGTGGGCAAGAGATGAATTATAATAGTAATCGTCCTTTGGATCGGGGTTGTTCTGATGAACAGTAAAATTTGAAACAAGACCTGTTGTAATGATGATATCAAGAGCTATCTGCTCGATATTCTTTGAAGAAACGTTATTTCTGCAATCCTCAAGTGCTTTTTTTCCGTAGGATACAAGCGGTTCTGTGCATGCCTCTGCAAGAACTCTGCCAAGCAAAGGCGTATGGGTCATATCCTTATCACGGCAGGCAAAGACCACCTCGTACTCTTTGCTGAGAGCGTCACCGATACCCGCCCAGAAAAGCTTTTCAGGTGATTCTGCGATTATTTTTGTGTTGATGAAAGTATGAAGTGCAGGTGCTTTGAGGTAAGCATATTCCTTGAAAGTGCCGTCAGCGTTGTAGATAACAGATATTGCCGTGCAGGAAGCGCAGTTTGAAGCAAGGGTCGGGAAAGTGAAAAACGGCTTGTCAATTCTGTCGCAAAGGATCTTTACAGTATCAACGGCACGTCCGCCGCCAACGCCAAAGACCATATCTGCATTTTGCACTTCCGGCATAGCTTTAAGCATTTCAATGTTCTCATAATTTGAGTCGCCGCCATACCATATGAAGTCGGTTATCTCAAGGTCAGAGCCTTTGAGAGCCGCAAGCAGTTCAGGCTTAGCCTTTTCCATAGCGGTCTTTCCACCGATAACAACAGCGGTTTTTCCATAACGTCGGGTAACATAAGGTATTTCTTTGTAGCAATCGTCGCCAATAGAGTAGCTTGGTAAAAATTCGTTGTAAGACATATTCTTTCCTCCGTTATTTTTAACGGCATTTTCTACCGTCATAATTATATGATTTAATAATACAACTATTTATAGAGTAATTTTGTGATATTTTGTTAATAATTATTAAAAACATATCAAAAAGCGGCACTGCCACTGAGAATACCGCTATATATTATTCTTCCTCGCGGATAGTCTTAACGCCAAAAACAAAATATACCACATGGCACACCCAAACCACTGCCACTGTTCTGCATGCGCCCTCGTCACGGAGCACTTTGAGTATCACCGCTTCGTTAAGGCTGTCAAGATTGCTTGTCGGCTCGTCAAGTGTAGCGAACATCTTGTCCCTTGCCGCCATGCCGTTCATTGCAACGTGAAAAAGAAAGCTGCCTAACCTTCTCATTTGTATGAAAAAAAATCAGCCGAGAGCATCAAATTACACGGAGCGTCATTGCCCTTAAAATATTACCTGAAAATTATATCATATTTTTGCAGTTTTGTCAAATGTTGTGAGATTTAGGCTATTTCAACTTCTGTGGAATTTTATTTGCCCGAAGATCATCTTGAGCTTCATTATCAAGCATTGCTACCAATAGACCGCTATCAGCAAAATATAGCTTAAATTTATTGTTGTCATAATTCCCTTTCAAGTGTAGTTCAGGGAAGTCTAAACAGCAACACACATTTATGATTCCGGCATTGTCAAGCCGATTAATGCACTGCCTCTGCGATAGTTACTGCCACATTTCCTACTTTTGTGAGATCTGTAACGTCCGATGAAAGCCCACCGCTGAGGGTGAGATCTGTGCTTATTGTGAGAATTTCGTCATCGACAGCCTTGTTTTCAGCTGTTGGTATTGTGACTTCATCATATGTAAATTCGCCCTTTACAACGCTGTATTCATCAAGAGGCTGGTATGTAAAATCAACGTCGATTGCCGCATTGGAATGGTTTGTAACGCTTATATCATTGCCCTTTGCAGACCATTCGCCCTTTGTGTCGATATCATATTCATGAGTTTTTGCATTCCAAGTCTTTGTTCCGTTCACGCTGTATGTAAACTCCATTTTACCCCATATAACGTCAGCCTGGATAGTTTTTGAGGCTTTGATATCCTCCACATACTTTGCCTTTACACTGATATTCTTTTTGAGGTTTCCGTCATCAGCCTCCGCTGCAAACACCACCGTACTGAGTGTTGCCGCAAGTGCTAATGCCATTATGATCGAGATCGTCTTTTTCATAAGTAATTAGTCCTTTACAAATCATCATTATTTATGTATTTGGTGCGTCGCCTATTCCGTCCCACCTGCCGTCAAGTCCAATATATCGTCCGTCGATAGTGGTGTCCTTTGCTATTGAGCCGTCTACGTCAAAATAGTACCAATCGTCATCCACTTTGACCCAATCTTTATACAATTTGCCGTCAGCATAAGAATAATACCAATCGTTTCCACCACCATTGTTGCTGCCTGTGAGCACCTTGCCGTCTTCGTCGGCATAATACCATTCTTCTCCGCCGTCCTTAAACCAACCTTTCACCATATTGCCGTCTTTATCAAAATAGTACCAATCACCAGTGTCCTCATCCTTTACCCAGCCAGTTTCCCTATAACCAAGTCGAAAATAATACTTTGTGCCGTTCACGTTTGCCCAGCCGTGAGGATAGACATTCACTGAAACAGTGCCGATAGTCTTGCTTTCAAAATGCTCTGTTGGTTTACCTGACAGGCTCAACTTACAATTCTTACTTTCTGAGATAGGCACTATTAGCTCACTGCTTGAAAAATAGCCTTTTATCTCGTCCATGCCCTCTGCTTGTTTGTATGAAAAATCCGCCATAACACCCACATTCCCTGTGTTTGTCAAAGTAAAATTTCCGCCGCTGTCAGACCAACCGCCGCCTATATATGAATGGGTCTCAGGATCCCACTGCCGATCTGTATAGGTAAACTCCAATGAGTCCCAAGTAATGTCGATGCTCACCTGCACTTCTGCGTCAGAATTATCCGCAGATGCAGAAACAGGCACTAACAACGCCGTGGCAATTCCCATAGCTGCAAAAAAAGCTTTTACCTTTTTATCCATATTTCACCTCTCATCATCTGACATTATGACAGCCGCCATAGTGTCCACCATTGCTCACTCAACTGTTTCAGTATCATAGCTCATCGTCTGCACAAGCACTTTCGCTGAGTTTTCTATCATTGCCATACTGTTTTCTATTATTCTCATTTTCATTGTTTAACAAGCATCTCTAATTAACAGCATGAATATTTATAATAATTATCTATGATTCTTAACAAAAAGTCAATAATATTTGCACAAACGGCAAAAAAGTTGCACAAGCGGTAGGCGATTGGGTGTACGGAAAGCAAGCCTCCCACAGAAACAATTCCGTGGGAGGCTTATTATATCGAATATTTAATTATCTCACTCATCGTCCTCTCCCACAGCCGAAAGCTTTTTATATCGGCGGTGTTCGATTATCTGCTGTTTGTGCTGTTCAAAATACTCGTCATATCTGTTTCTGCCAAACTTCATTATCAAGTTATGATTATAATTCATAAGCTTAGCCGTAAATTCATCACTATCAGCGTAATACAAATTAAGAAAATCATTATGATCATATCTTTGACCCTTTCGGTCAAAATCAAGCAAGTCAAGAAGCATTGCGGCATTAAAATCTATTTTCAGATCCTTATGGCTAAGGTTTTCTGCCTTTTCATCACCCACCATATAAACATGATACAATTCCGGTTCAGCAATAAATCTGTATTCATATCCGCCCTCTTTATTCTTTAATGAAGCGGTGATAATTGCTTTTTTACTCTTGATATCATTATTGAAAAGACCCTTTATACGGCTGAGCAAACGATATGTTTCATAAAACTTCTTCTCTTTTATATCTCCACGAAGAATATTTTCCTCAGAATCCTCCTTGCTGAAAGACTTATTTCCGGCTTCGCTTTCAAACAATGCCTTTGCCGCAACAGCGTTCCAATAATTTTTCACATATACGCCCTGACCATTGTCCTGATCCTGCTCTACTCTGAAATATCCGCCCTCAGGATAAATAGAAAAGGTCGTTTTGTCAAGCTTTTGCGAGAGGCTGTGCCTTTTTGCAGTGGTAGCAGAGCTACGGACGCTGACGATAATAACATTTCCAACTATTCTTATAATGCCTATGGCAAGATTGGCGGCTATCACAAAAGGCAGGATAAAGCCCCATGTAATAGCAAAGGTCGCACGCAGAGCGATAAGGATTATCCACAAAGGTCCCCATATGGTCATACCTAGATCGACCTCATATTCCTCACGGGTCATCTCATCTTCAAGGAGAACAACTTTTGAAAAGTTATTATACACAGAACCAAACACATTGAAGCCCTTTCGCCCTATCCTGAACGGAAAGCCTGCCGCAAATATCCAGCAAAGCACGCCTGAAATAAGTGCAGTGAGCCAATAATATTCAAAATATTTTGCCTGCTTGAAGCTTATCTGCCTGTTCAGGACTTTATTCACAGGCTTTTGCAGCGGAGTCACTTTACTAAATATATTTTTCAGGCTGTTGTCAATATCAGTATACGAAGCCTTTTCACCGTCTTTGACAACGCCAAAGGCACTTCCCACAGTGACGGTCTGCTTTGAGTTTTCAGCTATGTACTTATCATATCTGTCATCGTTTCCTGCTATCTTAGGTATAGCAAAGGTCACAATGACAAGTGCGATCACAAGTATCACAAACTGCATCAGGGCTGTAACAATGTTTTTCATTTTCCATATGTTCCTTTCAAACATGATCTTCTAAATACATTATAATATATTGAAATGGATTTGGCAAGAAGTATCATAAGATTTTTTTGCCATCATAAAACAAAAAAGAGCGACTGAAAAGATATCAGTTGCCCTTTAGTTTACAAAAAAACGATCATTATCGAAATAGCAATTGCGATCCCATAACTATCATCCAGATATACGCACCGCTTTTGTCAATGATTCATAATAGCAGGTGATCGTTTTATGCTTATCCCCAAAAAACATTTACTCTTTCCTTTCTCATTATCGTTCTATTTTGAACCATTACAACATATTCTTCATTATCAGTCAGAAAAAAACCAGCGAAGAAGCAATAATGGTTTATTAGGTATCGCAAATTTATTAAAGCGAAACAAAATGCTCTGCGGAATCACACTCTCCGCAGAGCATTTTGTTTTAGTATAGCTTTCCGTTTTTCTTGTAACCACCGTCAGCCTCAGAATATTTAAGACACATAAACTGCCACTTGTAATTCCATTGTGGGCTGTCATAGACCTTTTCTCCGACTTCCAGCAGATAAGTCACTCCGTCTATCTTTATCTCGCCCCAGAAGTGCTGTCCTCCGCCCTGACGGTTGCCCATAACAAGGTTTGCGTCATAGCCGAGATAAACCATCATTTCCACCAGTGCGCCATTGTAATCAGAACATTGACCTTCTTTGTAAACAAAGATATTCTTGCTATGCGAGCCTGTCGGTATCCTGCCATATTTCAAATTCTTTCTTATCCAGTCCGCAGTATATTCGATCTTTTTTGCCGCCGACCAATCTTTCTTGAAATGCTTTGAGGCAAAGTTTTTAAGTATCTTCTTCTCCTCTGCTGTAAGAGTGTGCGTTGAGGTCTTTGTTTTCTTGCCCTGAACGTTGTAGATCTTATAAGTGCTGTGGCTCTTTTTTGTTGCCGCATTAAGTCTTGAAACAGTGTTTATCTTGCATTGGATACCCGTCCAGCTACTGTAAACCACCTTTCCGTTTATGGTCTTATAAGCCCTCATTTTGAAGTGATAATTCTTTGAACCTGAAAGGTCTGATTTTGTATAAGAGGTTGTGCTGTTCTTTGTTATCTTCTTGAGCTGAACATAATCGTTATAGCAATCCTTTGGCATACTATAGTAATCGTTATGTGGGATAGTCCACTCATCGCCCTTGCACCAGTATATCTGATATCCATCAGCCTTTTTGTTCTTCTTCCAGCTTATTGTGACTTTCTTATTATAAGCCTTTACCGTCATTTTCGGAGCGGATAACTTTGTGTTGCCTTTTACTGTTATATAAGGACCGGTCTTAGAGTTGTATTCAAGCTTTACGGCATAAGTATAACTCGTTGCCTCTGAAAGCTTCTTGTCAGTATAGCTTGTGGAACTCGTGACCGTCAGACGCTTGTAGGTCTTTTTCTTTGGATCATAGCGATAAACCCTGTATTTGCAATTGCCGATCTTGTTCCAGCTAAGCTTTACAGAAGTGGTAGAGTCAGCGGTAGCCTTAAATCCCGTTGGCTTTCCAAGGACGATCTTGAATGTTGTCGAAACAGGGTACCTGCTTTCGTAGTTTTCACCAAGAGTAACAACAGCGGTCGCTGTGCCTACATTTGTGTTATTGTAATATGTTACAGTATAGTCAGAACTCTTGATCATATTTCCGTCCGCCTTGACAAAAAGGCTCGGTCTGACAGCGTTGCCGGTATAATCTACATCAGCTATCTTTAGTATCTCGACCTCAGAAACAGCTTTTGGGCTGATAGTGAAAGGCACTGTCACATATCCTGTATAGCCGTTCATGCCTGCTATGGTCATATAGCCTGTTCCGGCATTCACATTGTTTGTATATGATACATTATAATCAACGCCACATCTTAGCACCGCACCACTAACTGTAACAACAGGTGCAGGAGTCTGAGCGTAGCCCGTGTAGGTGCAGCTAGTATCCACAGAAATATTCTCGCTGGATATTTCAGCCTCTACAACGTTATACTCAAAGGAATCGGTTCCATTAAAGTTGCCGATACCTTTAATATAAGCATAATGCCAGCCAAGCTCGCCACAGTCGTCCTCATATTCGATCTCATAGTCAACGCCCTCAGCAAGCACAATATCATTGTATGTAACAATAGGTTTTGGCTGAACAGGTTTACCGGCACAGTAGCTCTGCTCATACTCGCAGTTAATATTCGCACGGTAAATATCAGTTGGCACGATATTGAAATTCTTTGTAAAGCTTCCTGTGTAATTACCTATACCAGTGAAAGTAGCCGTCGCAGTACCTACGTTTATGTTGTTCTCATAAGTAACAACATAGTCCTCGTCCTCAGTGAGCTGGTAATAGTTGTTGCTGTCCATAAGAGAATAGCCATAAAGCGTCTTCTCCGTGCCGTCATACGTCTGATCGCCTTCATACCAACTGCTATACATATCCTCAGTCAACTGAATGGCTTCATCGTTTTCCGACGTATAAAAGCCGACTTCCTCTCCGCCAGCAGGAATTTGCTCCTCTGCCTCAGCTCCAAAGCATACCACTGCACTTTGCAGAGCAAGACACACTGCCACTGCCGTCGTAAGCGTCCGCTTAAATAACTTCATATTATTTTTTCCTTTCCACTATAATTTCTCACATATTACTAATTTTATCACAAAGGTGTGACAATGTCAAGATAAAATACAACAAATAGAAAGCCTCATGACATTCAGTTAGGTCGTGAAGTGGAGGATGTAAAATACGGTAATACCACACAAGAATAAGGAGGTCTGATTATGATCTCTGAATTTGTACGAGAACAAAAAAAGATATATTCCGACGGCTTGATAGAATCAATATAAAGGAAATTTTATATCGGTATATATGCTCAACGCAGCGTATATACCGATTTTTGTTTCAAAAAGTTTCTTAATTTTCTGAAATTTAAAAGCAAAGTTTTGTGTACATACAACATATTATACTGTATATGTGATAAAATTTAGTCATATTGTTCAATTAATCTACGAAAAATTGTGCTAAAATACGAAAATTATTTGTGTAAACGTTTTACTTAAATATTTAAGTTGACTTATTTTACTTTTAATAATATAATGTTTTACGTTGACAGAGTTAAGGCAGCAAAGCACGAGGATAATACAGTGCTGCCTTAGAATACCGGTATTAAAAAAAAATAATTGTATAAGAGGAGCTTTTTATGGTACAGAACAAAACTTTTTCTGCAAAGGCATTACAGACTTTTGTTGCTGTAATGTTTGCCGTAATAACCTGCTTCGGTTTTATGACAACACCGACCGCAGAGGCGGCATCAGGATTTTATGTAAACGGTACTAGTATCTATGACGCTAGCGGAAACAAGTTCGTTATGCGTGGCGTGAACATTGCTCATGCATGGTACACAGAGAAGACTGAAACTTCTATCAAGGGCGCTGCAAACAACGGCGCAAATACCGTAAGAGTCGTACTTGCAAACGGCTCAAAGTACACAAAAACAAGCGCACAGGAAGTAAAGAACATCATCAGCTGGTGCAAGTCAAACAAGCTGATATGCATTCTTGAAGTACATGATGCAACAGGCAGCGACAGCACTTATGATCTTAACAAGTGCGTTGACTACTGGAAGGAAATGAAGAACGTTCTCAGCGGTACTGAGAAATATGTTATCGTAAACATCGCAAACGAGTGGTGCGGCACATGGAACGGAAGCGCATGGGCTGACGGCTACAAGTCTGCTATCCGATCTGTAAGAAACGCAGGCATTACAAATATGCTTATGGTAGACTGCGCAGGCTGGGGACAGTATCCTGACAGCATCAAGGATTACGGTAAGTCTGTTTTCAACGCAGACTCACAGAAGAACACCGTATTCTCCATTCATATGTATGAATATGCAGGCGGAAACGCATCAACTGTAAGAAACAACATTGATAACGCACTCAACATTGGTGTGCCTGTTGTTATCGGCGAGTTCGGCGGTCAGCACACAAACGGCGACGTTGATGAGGCTACTATCATGAGCTACTGCACAAGCAAGGGCGTAGGCTATCTTGGCTGGTCATGGAAGGGCAACAACTCTGACATGAGCTACCTGGACATTGCAAACTCATGGGACGGCTCAAGCCTTTCTTCATGGGGAAATACACTTATCAACGGCTCAAACGGAATTAAGGCAACTTCTAAGACCTGCTCAGTTTACAGCGGTTCAGGAAGCTCTTCCGGCGGTTCTTCTTCAGGAACTTCAACAGATTCCAACGGCGGAGTTCTCGGACTTGACGGAACATATTACATCAAGAGCGCACTCAGCGGCAAGTATCTTGACGTATACAAGGCAAAGGCTGACAACGGTACAAATGTTCAGCAGTACAGAGGTACAGGCGGAAACAATCAGAAATTCAAGCTTGTAAGCGATGGAAACGGCTATTACACTATTTACACAGGTGCATCAAATTACAAAAGCTGTCTTGACGTATACAACTGGAGCAGGGACAATGGTGCTAACATCAACCAGTGGCAGTATCACGGCGGTGACTGTCAGAAATTCCAGCTTGTAAAGATCGGCGACGCTTATGCTATCAAGACAAAGATCTCAGACTGCTACTCATGCCTTGACGTTTACGAACAGAACACAGCTGACGGAGCAAACATTGACCAGTGGAGCTACTGGGGTGGAAAGTGCCAGCTTTGGTATCTTGAATCAACATCAGGTTCTTCCTCATCTTCATCTTCTTCAAGCAGCTCAGGCAGCAATTACAAATCAATCTTCTGGGGTTCTTCAACTGCTTCAGCATGGGGTCAGGCTGTTTCAGCAATGACTTCAAAGAATGGCGGAAGCTTCAACGCATATGACATTCAGTCAAATGGCTACTTCTACGTTGAATACTCAGGAACACAGAATCAGGTAGAATTTATTCTTCAGAGCTGGTCAGGCGGAGCAGAGTGGGCAAAGGTTTCACCAAGCGAAACAGGCACAGCAAACGGACACTACTACGCAAAGTATTCTTACAACAACTGCAAGTCAGCATTCGGCACTTCCGATTTCGGCGGAAAGCTGGATCAGATCCATGCAGGTGCAGCAAACGACACAGTAACGATCTACTCTGTATGCTACTGTTGGTGATCTAAGATTTTTTCAGACTTCATACTGTTTCACAGCGGTATGAAGTCTTTTTTATGCAAAAAAGTTTTAACTGTACCTTTGATTTTCTTCCTTCAAAAAAATCAGAGCCTACTGTTATTTATGAGTTGCCTGTACGGATTGTTCGCTTTAAAATATCAGATGGCAGCTATGAAGTAATTGCTACAAATTTATCTGAAGATCTTTTTTCTTCTGATGACCTTAAATACATCGTGGGGCTTAGATATTTTCACGCAATTTTATTTTTTGATTTTATTAGCTTAATGATATTGATAGAAAGCCATGCGAATTTTTCTTAGATTGTTTGGATCTCTATCACGAATTTTCCTTCTGAGTTCACCTTCAGACGCAATGTCTTGACATATCTATTGCAAAAGTTCTCCATTTCTTTCATGGTAGCGGTCACTTTTGTGGCTTCATATATCTTGTGAGTAAGCTCCAGAGGGTTCTCTCCAATGAGTGAGGGCAAATGCTTTTCAAGCTCTGCAAAGAGTACGGCACGTTTCAACTCCTCCGTGCCTGCGGTGCAGAAATCATCAATGGCACAATAATAGATGCCGTGCTGTGCGAGGGCGTTCTTGATCGCCGTTCCACACTTCTCGTATTCGTACATAACGAGAAACTTTGCCTTCGGCAGGCTCTCGATAAGTCCCCAAAAGTCCGAATCACTTGACACAATAATAAAAGATGTTATCCCGTCACGGTAGAAGTCCGTGACTACGCTTGCGGTCATTCGCACATCGACCAGTGACTTTCTGTCTGTCACTCGGTCGATCTCTATATGTTCAATGGGTATCTGCGTGAATTTAGAGAGCCAATCCCAGCCTGCGGTAGTGTTCGGATCGTCATATAGCGTGATCTTCTCGATCTTAGCAAGCTCCTCCTGATTCAGACCTTTCAGAACACTATAAAGCTTGTATGGATCAGAGTTCTCACAATCGACAGCTATAGCTGTTTTCTCGGTGCTGTCGATAAAATTATAGATATTGTTTCGTGTTTCATCATCTGCGTCCCGATATTTCGTATAATCGGTGAAGCTGTCATTATGCTGACCGTAGATTATCTTCAAAAACTTACGGTCGGAATAGATGATGCTCCCGACTTCGGCAGGTTGCCAGTGAATATACATCTGAAATGGGTAATGTTCGATATTCGCCATATATTTATTGAACTCGGCTTTCATTACACCGTTCTTATTGTATTTCGGGACAAAGAACAGATCTCGAATATACTCCCAATTCAGCCAGTCGTAGAATAGTTGAGAGCATTTGTCGATATTTTCATTGATGAGCCTTGTAAACTCCTGCATATACTTCTCTGAACGGCAATTCGCTTGGATAATGGTAAATCCCCATTTTTCAAGCTGTTTGATATTATCCTTATCGTACCATTCTATGTTATGCAAATTTTTGAGCTGAAACCGCATCAGATCATCGGTCTTTTTGAATTTCTGCATCAGTACTGTTCGCAGCTTACATAAATATCTTATTGTAGTGGCGTCCTTATCGGCTTGGAGCTTCTCGATAAGCTCGGAACATTCACCGTAACTCACGGTCAGAGCTGACATTCGGACGCCTATCATATAGGCTATAGTAGTAACTACCTCTTTTGTATCAACGGTCAAGTAAAACCCTCCTATTCATTTAATATGATCATCAATTGCCGTCATTATCCTGTTGAGCCGATTTTATCATGGTCTTGCTGATAGATATTTCTGCGCTCTCCACCCGTTTGATTTTCTTGTATAATACACAGTTTACTAATTCTTCGTTTTCGTTATCCATTGCGATTCACCTCCGCTCTGCCCTATATCCTGATTATAGCACAAATGGCGGTATATTGCAACGCTATTTGTTTGCAAAAGGTTTACAGATTGACTTTTTCGGGGCGGTTTGGTATAATAAAGATAAATGAGAAAGTGATATAGCTTTCTCTGCTAAATCGGAATTTAGAGGAGTTGTGGCTTATGAATTTAAAAATGATACGTTTATCCAAACCAAATCCGGATAACCTGTTTTCTAACTATGAAAATCAATTAGAACCGCAGTATTTTTTCACATCCTCGGTTTCAAAGACCTTATTTGAAAATAGCCAAAGAACTTTATTGCAGATTTCTGAAGATGAAATACGGGATTATATCAACAATGATGATCTGTGTAATGATGAAGAGGGAATGTTCCCGAAACGATCGGTGCTTACAGGTGAGTGGTATATTAGGTCAGTATCATTTGAAGATGATATTCTTTCGATTGAAACAGCACTGCTTGGAACTGATCTTGGATATCCAGACGATTATTTGGGATTAGAATTGATATTTATTTATGATGATGAATCGAAAGAATTTGCTTTTGACGGGATAAACAGTTCTGCACTGTAAATTCTCATTTAGCTTAGTAACCGAATACACTCAAACACGGATAGACCGTCCTCATCAGACGGCTATCCGTTTCTTATTCCACATAACCACAAAAAAAACGCAAAAACATTACGGCAAACATCTGAATTCAAAAAAATCAGCAAATAAGGTTTATTCTACTGTATTTCCCCTCTCTCCTCCACAAACTCCACCAAACACATATCCTCCACAGCTATCCTAGTCTTGTCCATAAAAACAAGCTCATTAGTATAGCCGTCATAAATTCTCACTATGCCTGTCTTGGTCTGATAACTGCCACCACTTTTTCTCTTATCGGGAACAAAATATGTCACCCTTATCTCAGGGCGTTCATCAAGCATATCAAGCAGGCGGTTGAGATCGTCATTGAGCTTGTTTACCTCGTCCTCGGTCAGCTCCTCCCTGATTTCGGTGTATCTTGCGGTTTCATCAACAGCAGCGTCATAGCCTGTCAAAGCTGCAAAAGGGCTGAACTGCGCCGCCCTGTCCGATATAGACATTTGCGGATGATCGTCATAGTGAGGACGTGAAAACTGCTTTATATCATAATAATTGTCATACATTGTAAGACCCACCTTTCATGCCTTGTGACCGCCTATACTGCGGTTGCGCTCTCTTGCCGTAGCTCCCTCGGTATAGTTCGTGCCTTTCAAAATGGCATTTTTCCCATATTTGTGCTTTATCAAGAGCATTGCTTCCTGCAATGCCCTTTCTTTTTCTTCTGCGTTGTTATCAGCATTTGCCGCTTCCGCCATATCAAACAAGCTTATCTGCTCATAGCTCTCAATTTCGGGGATATCCTCTTCTCTTATGACATTACAGGCGGTCAGATTAAGCCGTCTTGCAAGCAAAGTCTTGTCGATAATTCTGTCAAAAAGAGCCATGGTTGCGTCTATTATTTTTCTGGTCGAGGAAGTGTGCCTGCCTAGATTTTGAGTGCCATGGGCGTGCTTTGGTATCTTCCTGCCATAGTGGTCGCAAACCACCTCGCCCGTATAGTGACCGTCCGCCAAGCTTTCTTTATCATACCCCACAGTGAGAACGATCTGATTTGTTACAACGCCCTTATCCACAAGGTCAAGGGACAGCATATCAGCCATTTCCCACAGAATAAGCCTTGTGCGCTCATAATTACACGGCTCTTGCAAGACCTGCCCAGAGGAAATGCTGTTGTTCGAGGGGCGGTATGACTTCACGTCAGGTATGGCGGTAGGCTCGATACCCCATGCGTGGTCGATAAGAAGCTCGGTATTTTTGCCGAAAACCTTGTAAAGCTTCCCTATAAGATAATGATCCAGCGACCAGCGTGAGATATCCCCCATGGTGTAAATACCAAGCTTTTCAAGGCGACTCGCTGTGCCTGCGCCCACACGCCAAAAGTCCGTGATAGGGGTATGCCCCCACAGCGTTTCTTTGTAAAGCTGTTCGTTCAGCTCTGCGATACGGACGCCGTTTTTATCCGCAGGGATATGCTTTGCCACAATATCCATTGCCACCTTGCACAGATACATATTCGTTCCAACGCCTGCTGTGGCGGTTATACCTGTAGTTTTCAGCACGTCCAAAATGAGCATTTGTGCAAAGCCACGTCCGTCAACGCTATAAAGCCCGAGATAGCCCGTTGCGTCAATAAAGACCTCGTCGATAGAATAGGCGAAAATATCCTCTGGTGACACATATTTCAGATAAATCCCGTATATTTTTGCGCTCACAGCCAAATATTTCGCCATTTGCGGAGTTGCCACGATATAATCAAGCTCACAGGCAGGGTCGGATAACTCCGAATAGATATAGCTTTTCTTTGCAAACTGTCTTTTAGGAGCTTTCTGCAAACGCTCCTTATTGACCTGCTCCACACGCTGAATGACCTCAAAAAGCCTTGCCCTGCCTGAAATACCAAAGCTTTTCAGTGACGGTGACACTGCAAGACATATAGTTTTCTCCGTTCGGCTCTCATCAGCCACCACAAGGTTTGTATTCAATGGGTCAAGTTGCCTTTCCACGCACTCCACCGAAGCATAAAAAGATTTCAGGTCTATTGCAACATAGGTCTTTTCCATAGCATCACCGCCTTTTTCCTTTATGTATAATAGTATACCACGAAACTTTCTGTTTTACAATAGAAAATCGAACAAAAGTTCTAAATTTTTAATTAACTCTTTTCATGGCATTTGACAAAGTAAAAAAACGTCCCCGAGGAAAACTTGGGAACGTTAGTGTTATATTGGGTTTTAAGACGGCATACAATAGTCTACCAAGCTTCACTGTCATAAGGCTCAATAGGAATATTGTAATTCTCTGTTACCTTATAATACTTATCAGTGTCAGTGTCTACCATAAGAACATTTATATCTCCTGTGCTGAGCACATCTCCGTCAATGTAGTAGTGACTCGCTCCGTCATAGTAGATATCGTTAAATCTGCGGTCGCCTGAAATCGTGTTGGTATGGACATGCCCTGCCACCACCTTTTTGTCAAGTCCGTGTATCTTGCCAAGCCTGTGAGGGTACTGCTCTGTAAAAATATAATCCTCGGTGCAGTATTCCCAAGCATTGCCAGAATTCTCGTCAATGCCTGCATGGACAAAGATAGTGTTGCCCTCAACATGATATCTCGGCAGACGTTCAAACCAATATCTATACGAGTCATCAGAGTCATCATATTCGCCGCTGCCTAGCATTTCATTGACCGAAGAAAAACCGCTCATCACCATTTCCTCGTGATTGCCAAGAAGCGCCACCACCTTCCTATGACCATATATATTCTGCAAGCCCATTATCTTTTTAAGCACAGCTATATTGTCCTCGCCGCCGTGGATATAATCTCCCAGAAAGATAAGCTTTGTGTCAGGCTCGTCAAGGTGGTCAATGACAAGCTCCAAAGCGTTGCAAAGTGCTGAATAACAGCCGTGGATATCACTCATGCAGTATATTTTCATGCTTTTCTCCTTTTGTATCATTAGTTTGGTTGTATTTAGCTATCAGTTTTTCCATGTTCTCAGATCTTGTTTTGACCTTATCCATAACTAGGTCGAGCATTTTTTCAGGTTTTCAAGCTTATCTTTTATATTTTCCTTTTCTGCCATAGTTCGCCCTCCTATAACAATTATCTCTATAATTATATTGTATCACAGGGAATATATCACTGTCAATCAGCTATGCCACACGAATTATAGTATTTGAAATTATCTTGAAAAAAAAATCTCCTTTCTCGCTTGTTTCAGGGGTGATACTGTTATAAACAAAGGCTGAAACACAGCCGTCTATGCCGTCGCCTTTCATATCAAGGCACTCGCGCTCGGCTTTCCAATCATTTTTGTACGGACTAACATAAAGCACTGCATTGCCACCTATGATAGCATATGGATAACACTTATCCTCACGATACTTCTGAAACTCATCAAACGCCGACAGAGCCTCTGCTTCCGCTTTTGTGAGCTTCTTTCTGTTTATTCTTCCACTCCCCATTCTGTCTGTCATAAATTTCATACGCTTTTTGCTTTCTTCCACAAGCTCTTTTTTAGTTGCAAGGACTAGCTTATCATCGCATGAGTACTGCTCCTCGCCCTGCCATATCATAGCCTTTTTGTCATATGTAAAATCTATTGGCAGGACAAAGAACACCAGATTTTTACCTCTGTATGCAAATCTGTCTATCTCGGCTATAGCCCTTTTTCTTGTAGGATAAACGCCTCCGCACATACACAATCTATCATACTTTCTGCCGTCCGTCCTGTTGTATGCCTCTACTCTCCACTTTCTTGCGTCAGCATCACAGTACATAGAATAATCATCATATATCACCGTCTTTTTGCCCTCCTCGATCATGATGACCTGTGTACCCTTTCTTTGCTCGTCAAATGGCGGAATGTTATCTGACAATGCCGATCTCTCAATTACCTCTGTGTTAAAAATCTTTGTGTTCTTTTTCATAGCCTTACCTCCGTATCAACTCTGTTTTGACCTTATGTACTTATTATAGCACCTTTAAGGTTCTGTTTACTGTTCCAAAATGGTCTGCGGTGTGTTTTTTGATTTTATTCCCTTTTCAAGCTTCTGTATATATTATAGCACCCACTTAGTACAGTTTGCCGAACCAATTCGGCACAATTATGATATATTCTTTTTTTCTTATATTTTTTTTGCGAGATATTTGATAGTGTATTTCTCTTACAATAAACTTTCCTGCACCTTGTTTTTGCTACAGAAAAATGATATAATAAAAGCAACAAAAAAATCGACAAGAAGAGAGGATCAGTTATGATGATAATAAGAGGCATTGTTGCAGGATAGAAAAAATAGTTTGCCAAAAATTAATACAGGATTTATATTTATAATTTTTTTCTGCTATAATAAAATTATAAAGCTTGGATTTACACGGTAGCAGGCTTCAGGTTTTGGAGTAGTGTAAATTTATAGGCGTACAAAATATCAAGCAGTTCTTCAAATAAAATCGAAACTCTACAAAAATTGATATATGGTCGTATGTCTTATTTTATAGTATTTCGATTTTATTTGAAAAACTGCATTTTACACTGCAAAGTCTTAACAAAAGTTTTCTGCTTTCACTTGGCGCAATGCCATTTCGCACAAACGTGTGCACTAATTTATTCAAAGGAAAGGCACCTGCTTTTAAGCAGGTGTTTTTTTGCACAAAACAGCCAATAACATTATAAACTACCTATGAGATATATGTTTTACAGTAATACAAAATCTCAGATACCTAACATAATAAAAAAGCCCACAGACCCGATCACATTGATCGCATCTGTGGGCTTTTGAAATTTTACCACACATCGTATATCTTAGCCTTTTCCTCGTTGAAATCATCAGGAAGCGTTCCGATATCCCAGCCGGAGTTGGTAGTTTCTATGTAAAGATAATGACTTCCGTTGTAATCATAGTACGTGCCGGGGGCATCGTCTGTCGCCTTTACTCCTATTGCAACGTGTTCAGGAAGCTCAATAAAAATGCAGCCATAGCCAAGCTCTTTGAGCAAAGCACCCAAAAGTATGGACGAGTCCTCACAATCACCGCACTGGTCATAAAGCGTTTCCAGAGGATATTTGGGAAAATCAGTATATCCCGTTGAGGTCATGTCGTCAACATACTCTATGCTCTGCACGAAATTTGCAGTTTCTCTTATAGTCTCAGATTCGCCATAACCGCATTGGTCGCAAAGGCTTTTTATTTCGTCTGCAAGCTGTTTTACGAGCTTATGATTATTGTCGTCACTTACATAGTTATGATAATCTTTCACATATGAGTATCTCAAAAGGCTATGATAATATTCATACATATCGTCCTGAATATTCATTGATATTTCAAAGGTATATCGTTTGTCATAGCTCGTCCAGTTAAAAGTCCTTTTCGACCATGTGGGGTCTGCAGGCTGAACATAGTCAGGCTTTCGGTCGTCACGAGGCTCATATCCGTCCTCATCAGTGACTATGGGTGTTTGCTGAGTAACTGCGGTAGTGGTCTGCTGTGTTGTTGTGGTGTATGTGTCGTATGTATTCAATCCCGGTCTTTTCTCTGGATACAGAAATTCATCAATTGTATTGCTAAATGCAAAATATACACCCACTGCCACACAAATAGTAATAAGTATTTTCTTCATATGTTTGTCCTGTTTTTAGTTGGTTTACGGCTTTTGTCATATGTACATTATACTACAAGATGGTATAAAATACAATACTATTAGATATACTTTACGAATTTGTTCTTATTTTTGCTATGGTTTGATATTTTGCTAAATAGTTAAAATTTGTGGGGCGGTGGATTTCATTCTCACCTTTCGTGAATTTCTGTTATATTCATAGCATCTGATCTAGCGGAACATTTTTTGTGACAATGAAGATCTATGCCATTGTCGATAGAGTCCTTTATGGCTAGTTTGTGTATGAAAAAAGCACCCGTTAAGGTGCTTAGTTCCGATGTTTGGGTATAAAAATACCGCCCGACCTTAGTCAAGCGGTATTAATCTTCGTCTTGGTCTTCACAAACAAGTGGTACATCATCCCAGCTTGTAAGTTTTTTATTTTCTTCTTCTGCGGAAATGCACGCTTTTTCTCGTTCTTCGGGAGAAAGTCCACTATCTATATAATGTCCATGCTTAAAAGCCATTATCTTTCACTCCATTCTATTCCATAGTCACGTTGATATTGCTTTAGCGTTTCAACTATTGCTTCATACTCATTATATCCCCTTGAACGATTTTTGTCAACTATATTATCAAAAGAATTTGCTAAAAACGGAGTATTTCCAGCTTTGTATGTAAACACACGTCCGTTATGGGTAACAACAACTCCAAGCTTATATTTTCTGCTGCCATTTGAAACTAAATCACTACCTGTCGGCGGATTATTCGTTGGGTGATTGTGTATAGAGATTAAACTATATGGTGGATTATGTTCCACTGCCTTATTCAAACTATTATTATACTCAACTCCATTTTCAGACAAAGATTTTGACTGCCGACCCTCTATATTTCCTGTTTCAGCATTTATCAAAGTAAGGTCTTCGCCGTATGTGCCATTTCTATGAGTTAGCTGTGCAACTGCCTGAGAATGCAGTTGTTTATCAACGTTTGGATTGCCAGTTATCCCGTTAAATTTTTGCTTGTATTCATCAGAGTTTATGTATTTTAAATCAACTGTATTTTCACCGGTAACAGAACTCAACCTGCCTGCCTTGCCACTTTCCACGGATTTGCCAACACCACCGCCATAATACTTCTCCCTGTCATAATCCCTATGCAGCACCTCATTATGCTCATCAACGAACACCTTTAATTCCTGCTGAGCCTGCCTGCGTTTTCGGCGGTATTCCTTTGCTGTATCAGGGTCGCAGGCGCCTGCCGCAAAGCGTTTTAGCTTGCGGACTTTCCGCTCCATTGCACGCTGTTTCTGCTCAAGCTCTCGCTGCTCTTTTATCTTCTCAGCCAGTATCGGCTCAGGTATCTGCGTTCTGCCGTGTATGTACTGCGTCATTGTGTGGCGGCAGTTCGGGTGGAAAAGCCCGTTCTTTACGGCGTATGACAGCAGCCAAAACCACTCACCGCAGTAACTCAGGAACGATCTTTACAGGTGTTTGTTCAATACTTACTCTTTCCCACCCAATATCTTTTCCACATTCACTGCATCTTATCGGTTCTTCTGCCCACATTGTTAAACAATAATTGTTCATTCAAAAACCCCTTTCTTTATAAAATGTTTACTTGATTACATTTTGACATTTATTTGCCAAATATATTGTATCACACATCAAAACGATCTGTCAAATTTAAAAGCGAACAAATTTGGACAGTTGCACTTTTGTATAATACACATTCTATAAAGCATACAGATTTCTGGAATATAAAAAAAGAGAATTAATTAAAAAGACGCAAAAAGTGATATTTGAAGATAGCCAAGAATTTTTGCAAAAGCTTTTTGACATAGCAAAAAAAGAAAGCATATATATTTCCCAGAAAAAGATACAAGCAGCACCACGACAGATCACCTTAACACTGTTTATAATTATAAATAAAATTGTATTACTTGATATATTTGTTCAACTTATAAGACAAGAAAATAAATGACATATTATATATTCAAAACAAAGAAGATATATCGTTTTAACTCAAATAATAGTTGTTTATTTTCCATATCACATTCGCCCTAAAAAAGCAATAGCTCAAGTTGTTTTAAAGATAAAATCAGCGTATTGCACAAATATGTTAATGCTTCATTGGCGGTATTGCTGTAAATCTTAAAGATAATGCATTAGAAAACAACAAGTTTTCATTTATATAAACGTAATTCTACATAAATAGTAGCAAGATTAATAAATTACTATCACCAAATAATAAATTTAGTGATAGTATCTTATTAGTGCTATTAATAATGAAAATTTGCATTTTTCCTTATTATATATATAATGAGTGTTGACCTTAGATGGAATGTGTTCTCTCTATACCAACTATTTTTTTGAAAAGCACGCATCTTTTTGCAACACAATGCACAATTCAACATGCTATATTTTGTTTGTTTTGTCAATTGAAAATTAATTTGAAATATGGTATTATTAAAACATAGGAAAAATATAAGTTTAGGGTTCCTAAGTAAGTGGGGGCTCTTTTTTTTTATAAAAAAAGCACACATTTGATGATTAAAAATGTGTGCTTTTTTGTTCCTCCCGAAAATTGTCGATTTGCTTAAAAAATAATAGAGATAGCGAAAATGTTATCAAAGTTATAGAGGCAAATAAACGTGGTAATCACAATGGATATACACGCTAAGATAAAGACGCTTCATAGATTGTTGCCTTTGACAATAAAAATCTGAGCCACTTCGCTAATAAAAAAAGTGAGCCAGTTTTGATAAAAAAAATTTTGAGCCACTAATCATTATTCATAGTCAGATCAATACGATAAAACAAGCTGCAGTTCATATTCAGAACTAAGGATCTGAAAGTGACTCTGTCTATGAGGGATGCAAGTATTATTTCATTCTCAAAAAGCTAAATCAATTTCGATTGATACTTGTTGAAAGAAATGTAACTGAGCTCATCGATTATCAGCAGATCTATCTTGCTGAGTTTCTTTTGGGTTAATAAATACATAAGAATACTGTTTTTTATAAAACTAAAAAAATAATTGTAGAATAAAATATTGCCAAAAGTAACGTGGGTCGCTTGAGTGAGTATGAGCGTTGGTCTAGCAAGAAGCTGGACTATTCGGCAATGTTTTAATAATGCTTTGAGAAACGCATGTTTCTTCTGGCATATGCGGGCGAGGGCTTCCGCTGCAAAGAAGTCATGTGGTTCAACACACTGCAAACGTTGAATGGGACACAGCCTCCATTGAGTCAAGGCTGAAAGGCACTTAAAGAAGATGTCACTTATTGATATCTTGCTTCATTTGAACTGGGAACATCCTAGTTTTGGCATTCAGAGCCACTTAACAAGTGCTTTTTATTTTACTAAAGAATAAAGGAGTTTTTATTATGAATAAATTTAATAAGATCACAGTTTGCGTCGAGGGTAAAAATATAAAGGTAGAAGTAGGTACGTACACGCTGAGGACACTTATAATCAAGAAACTCAATGGAATGGCTGCTTTCAAGGAAAGCAAACACTAGTACAAGATTTGGACAATTTCAAAACGAAAAAATGTTAGGGAAAGACTTGCGTTGGAGGGGAAATCAAAAGAAGAGATTAATGATATCTGCAACCGTATCAACTGCTTCAAGTGGAAGCTCTTTGCTAAAAGGACCAAAATAGATTATATTGAAGGAAATGTTCAATCCTGTCATTTTCTCGAGAAAAAGTATCGCACCTCATACCTGACTTTAAAAGAAGCTGAAAAACATATCCAAGAGTTCGTTGATGATTTAAAGGCAAGAAACCGGAGCAGCAACACTATCCATGATTATTTGGCTGCAGTTTGCAAAACTTTTGGAAAGTACATGGGTGACTACGATCACCCTATTCGCCACGGTGTTTGTCTTAAAGATGATCCAACTAAATACAACACCAAACGTGGTGAAAAAACACGTGATGTTGGATCAACAACAGGATTAAGACGCCGCGAGCTCGGCCACTTAAAAGTCGATGATATAAAATTCATTGACTTTGAAACTGTTCACATATTCAGTGTGGGTAAGGGCGGTAAGCATAATCGTACTGTATTGAAAGGAATAGTCGCAGTTTCGAAGCTAAAAGAATACATTAGAGAAGCAGAGGAGAAAGGTAGTGATTTCTTGTTGACAAAGGCAGAAGCTCACGTCCCAGATGGACTCCACTATTGCAGGGCTATGTGCGCACAGATTACATATAATGCCGTTTTGCAGGAAATGGAAAATGATCCTGCAAAGCGTGCCAAATATATTCAAGAAATCAAGGATGAGTTTAAACGCTGCGAGAGAAAGCTCAAGGAGAATCTCGACAAAGTTTATCGCCTCAGAGGCTATAACAGAGAAGCAGCATTATCAATAGGCAAGCCAATTGTCTACGATCGTGTTGCGGCGATGTATGTGAGCTTGTTCATTCTCCACCACTTCCGAACGAATACTACTATTTTACATTATTTAGTGAAATAGCGAATCCAACCAAGTTTATCAACATAGAATGGGTGTGTCGGCGTAGCAGAAATAGTTTCACCGTTTACACAAATATGGATAAGCTATTTGTCTATAATCAGCAGACCTACAACATAATATTAAATTTGTTGTATATAACTGTTAAATAAGAAAAGAAGCGAACTGGATGCCGCTGCTTTATCAGTCAATATCTCGGCTGCCATTCCTCAATTATATCAATCATTCTGTCATTGGTTTCGACTTTCATCTCGAATATCAAATCATCAAAATCGTCATCATTTTCTGTGTCGTTGCAGTTTAATCTAAACCAACCTTCATCTAACCGATCGATAGTAATTGCAGCGCCAAATATCAAAGAATCTGCATACAAACCTTCCCCAGAAGTGTCCTCTCCGTTACAAATGGTAAAATGACCACTTGTGAGACTAATTATTATACTGCGACAATTGCGAAGTTCTTCTTCATTTATAGCAAGCTGTGGAAATTTCGTTTTAGGAACGAGGAATGGTTTATCATTTACATAGATTTCTCCATCCATTTTAAGAAGATGAACCATAAAGAACTGCATACGCTTAGCTCTTGTCTTAATATTCCTAAATTTTAATATGTATTTTCCTTTTTCTGTACATCTTAAATATCGATATACGGTTTTCCCATTATAAATAATTATAGGGGAATTACGTTCTTGAAATAATACTGAAAATGCTTTCATTTTTTCCTCCTAAGGCTTAAAGTGTCTATAAGGATCTATTTCATCATGTTTCCACGGAGAAACCGGAAGTAAATTCTCTAGTGTATTTGAACCACCATCTCTTTGTGGAGTGTCTTTATGATGAAGTTCCATTGAATACCATTGACCATTTTCTGGATACTGAACTGATGGTGCTTTACCCTTTTTCATTCTTGCGAGGTCACTCGCACTATAATTTCCAGAATTATTGTAAGCTTCATTTTTCCAATAACGTTGGCGTACTGTAGACCACTTAGGATTTTTACCAGATGCTGTTGGCGCGTCTATAGGGTCTCCCACTTGCCAACGCTTTCCTTTGGATGCTGACTCATTACTAATGTTGTTTGTTGATACTTCTTCTATTCCACACCCATTATGAACAAAAATACCGTTTTCGCCCACAAAATAAGTATGAAAATCCTCAACCTCAAAGTTATAAACCTTGATAGGTGATTCAAGAATTTCGTGCTAATTATGGCATTTCTCACCAAAGCCCCAATTTCTCAAAAGTTTAACCCCACCTAGCCATTAATCACAACTAGTATTCATTCAAAAAACATGAACTTTATTAAGCGTGATGCTTTTTAATAATCTACCATAAAACTCTGCATAACATTCCATAGATAAATCACTTTGCTCATTATCATACCAAAAATCGATTGTAGCGTAAATGTTAAATCCATCGAAATCTCCCAAAACTAATGTATCAAAAAAATCATTAATGTTTTCACAGCATGTGATTTTTCCTGGATATTGATTTATTTCATAAAGAATCTCCTCAACTTCACACGCTATTTTACATGTTTTTTTCAGTTCGTCCCAATTCTGTTCCACTATTAGTCTTTGAATTAGATACATTTTTTCAATAAGTGTTCGTATTTGATATCCATGCATATTTTTCATCTCCTATTTTTCGGAATACTTGTAATAGTAGTGAAATCCCAACCCAACTCACCAACAAAATATTTATCAGCGTAATTAATTGCTTGAAAAGCTTCTTCTTTAGTTTTTCCTGCTTTTCTTAGTGAAATATATGCAACTTTTCTCTCATCACCATAAGTACCTCCATAATTATTATGACTTTGGAATTGGGTTGCTTTGTAGTGCTCTGTTCCCATCCTCGTCGAAGGTCCCTCTAAAGAAATAGCTGGAGCGTTACTACTGCTATATCCAGGCATATCTTTTACAGAAGCATTTTGAATAATATGGTGGGATTCTTTTCCTTCCTCGCCCCGTAATTCTTTATATTTTCCTGTATTACAATCATTATGTACCAGCACCCCACACTCGCCCACAAAGTAAGTATGGAAATCCTCAACCTCAAAGTTATAAACCTTGATAGGTGATTCAAGAATTTCGTGCTGAACCCATTCAACTGTTACAAGTTCACCATTTGAAAGTACAAGAACATCTCCTGCACGAAGTGAACGTGCTAAAGTCCAACCAAGTTTATCAACATAGAATGGGTGTGTCGGCGTAGCAGAAATTGTTTCGCCGTTTACACCAATATGGATAAGCTCGTCTGTTTCATTGATATAGGTTTCAGTAACCGTTTTAACTGCTACTTCACCAGTTGTTTCGTCCTCCGAAAGAACCTTATCGCCGACTTCGATTTCTTCAATCGGTTCTTGCCCGTCCTCAGTAGTCACAAGTGTACCGGCAACAAAGCAATACGAAGTGCCGAAGTCCTTTGCAGACCCCCACATTGACGTTCCTGTCATTGCAACTTTAAATAAGTCGCCCTTTATCTCTTCCCAGGTGAAACTTGCATCTCCACTTATGTATTTATCAGCCGTTTTTCCCAATTCATATGAGCCGATCATAAGATTTCCTGCTGATCCTGTTTTATGGAATGCAGTTAAAAGCCTGCATGATTTTCCGGCTTTTGAAAATGCTCCTGTGCCTACAATATACTGCATTCTTATCGTGATTTAGAGCAATAATTCACTAAATTACTGCCCTAAATTTTTAATAGATTGTATCAACAACCTTTATGTATATCAGAATACCATCCATTTTTTCTAATCGTCGAACTCCAATAATTTCTTGTTGATAATCAGTTCCTTATTAACTTTATATCCTACGCCTACAGAGGTTTGAGCACCAGATGACAAATATTCGGGACGTTGTTCAAGCGGTTCGTCAAATTCATTCCAAAATGGTTTTACGCGTGCTATTTTGAAAAAGCCATAACTTGGGGGCGTTCCTAAATTGTCAATATGACTAACATTGTAAAATAGTCCCTTTGTCCAATAAAACCTATCAACCATAAGCGGCGCAAGCAAAAGTTCAGAATAATCTAATTTAAACGAAAGCTCATCAACACTTTTTGATTTACTTCTGAACAATGCAACAACATACATATCTTCACCCTGCATATTATTTACATGGGCATTCAAAACCAATCCATAAAAAAATATATTTTGCCGTGGCTGGAAAACAAATATGTCACCTTTTTCGGGATATTTATATGACCTTTTTATTTTCAGCAACTGAAAATTATGATTTTTGCCTTGAACTAAATCGTCATGCAATCTGTCTAATTCTTTTTTTATAGGCTCATTTTGTTTGTTATATCTCTCATGCCATTCTTTTAGCAAAATATTATTATCATTATATTTCATAATTAAAACCTCGGCAAATTATAATCAGCAATATATTTCTCAGCCCATTCATTTGCTTTATCATAATACCTATGATTATTACTAATACTATTAATTTTATTTAATTCATTAGGTCCATTTTCTATGTAATATTGTTCAATTGCTCTCGCTTGATTTCGAGTTAATCCACTTGTTTGTATATCAAGATCATCAAAATTTTTAGACATATGCTTTGATTTACTTTTTGATGTGGGAGCGTAATTGTGCTGTTGAAGTCTTGCTTTCTTAGACTGCTTAGTTATTCCTGTGTATTTATAATCACCGTCGATCTTTCCAAAATATACACTATTATCGGAATCACCTTTACTTAGCCATGTATCAAAATCATCACAATCATTATGTACCAGCACTCCACACTCACCAACAAAGTAAGTATGGAAATCCTCAACTTCAAAGTTATAAACCTTGATAGGTGATTCAAGAATCTCGTGCTGAACCCATTCAACTGTTACAAGTTCACCATTACTGAGAACAAGAACATCGCCTGCACGAAGTGAACGTGCTAAAGTCCAACCAAGTTATTGATAGCAATTATTTTTACAATCCTAATTATACTATAAAATCTGTAAAAAATCAATAACCGAATACAGAAAAAGCAGACGTGGCAAAACGTCTGCTCAGCTATTTGGAGCAAGCAACGGGAATCGAACCCGCATCCCAAGCTTGGGAAGCTTGTATACTGACCATTGTACTATGCTTGCAAAAAGGCAATACTAAAATATATTGCCTTAGAGCAAAGCCTGTTACCACGGACTTTGCTCATTCTTGTATTTTTTATTGTATCTCATCTTTAAACGCCAAGATGTGAACCCCACGCAAGCCCCAAGAGTGTTGTTGAAAACATCGTCAAATTCACAAAGCCCTCTGCCTGTGATATACTGCGTTATCTCGATACCTGCTGAAAAGGCAAGGGACATAAGGAAAACGCTTTTGAACTTTGTGATACCGCAAAGATATGGCAGCAAAACGCCCAAAGGTATAAACATTGCAATGTTACCGAAAATCTGTACCAGCCAAAAATCACGCAGATACTTGATGCTTATGTTCTCCAAAAGGTTTCGCACCTCCCAGAAGGGCACAAGTTCCGCCCGACGTTCGCCCCACTGTCGGTCTAAAAGTGTGAGCCAGAGGACGGCAAAGATATACACTGCAAACAGCGCTGTAAGTATTTTTCTCTTTTTACTCCACCGTAACGCTCTTTGCAAGATTTCTCGGCTTATCAACGTCATAGCCCTTTCCTACTGATACATAATATGACAAAAGCTGAAGCGGTACTACTGAAAGGCTTGCCGCAAAAAGGTTATCTATCCTTGGAGTGTAAACTGTGAAGTCAGCAACGTCCTCCATAGCATAGTTTCCATAGGTAGTAAGTCCGAAAAGCTTTGCTCCACGGCTCTTTACCTCGACCATATTGCTTATGGTCTTTTCATAAAGTGCAGACTGAGTTACCACGCTGAACACGACAGTTCCGTCCTCGATAAGGCTGATAGGGCCATGTTTAAGCTCGCCTGCCGCATATGCTTCGGAATGGATATAGCTTATTTCTTTGAGTTTAAGGCTTCCCTCCATACCTACTGCATAGTCGATACCTCTGCCGATAAAGAATGCGTCCTTTATATTCACTACTTTTGAAGCGAACCACTGCAAGCGTTCCTTATCCTCGAGAATTTTCTCTATCTTTTCAGGGATAGTATTGATCTCCTCAACGAGCTGAGCAAATCTTTCGTCGGATATCTCCCCTCTTGCTTTTGCAAACTGCATTGCAAGGAGATATGCGGCAACGAGCTGACAGCTATAGGCTTTAGTTGTTGCGACAGATATTTCAGGACCTGCGAGGGTATAGAAGACATTATCGGCTTCTCTTGCGATCGATGAGCCAACAACATTTACGATACCGAGAGTTTTTACTCCTTTATCTTTACAAAGTCTTAATGCTGCGAGGCTGTCGGCAGTTTCGCCCGACTGGCTGATGATGATAGCGAGGCTATTTTTTGCAAGCTTCATTTGTCTGTATCTAAACTCAGAAGCAAGTTCCACACGGACAGATAGTGAAGTCAGTTCTTCGATAACATACTGAGCCACCATACCAACATGGTAGGCAGAACCGCAGGCAACGATATACACCTGCTGGATATTTTTCATATCCTCGTCAGAGAGTCCAACGCTTTCAAAGCTAATATTTCCATCTGTAAGTACAGAATTGATAGTATCCTTTATCACCTTTGGCTGTTCATGTATTTCTTTGAGCATAAAATGCTCATATCCGCTTTTTTCTGCAGCTTCTGCGTCCCACTCGATAGTTTTCATTTCTTTCTGTATTTCTTCGCCATCAAGATTGTAGAAAGCAACTGCGCCCTTTGTAAGTTTTGCAAGCTCCATATTGCCTATATAGTAGACATTTCTTGTATACTTAAGTATTGCAGGAACATCAGAAGCGAGGTAACTTTCACCGCCTGTAACTCCTATTATCATAGGGCTGTCTTTTCTTGCGGCATATATCTCACCGGGATAGTCCTTGAACATAACAGCGAGGGCATAAGAGCCACGGATACGGACGAGGGCATGATTAAGAGCGTCAACAGGAGTACCCAGGTACTTTTTGTAATAATAGTCGATAAGCTTTACAGCAACCTCGGTATCAGTTTCAGACTTAAAGGTATATCCTTTTTTGATAAGCTTTTCACGAAGCTCCTGATAGTTTTCGATAATACCGTTATGTACGGCGATAACATTTTCATCGTCGCTGCAATGAGGGTGGGCGTTTACAGTTGACGGCTCACCATGGGTAGCCCAACGGGTATGGCCTATACCGCAAGCACCTTTTACAGCCTTGCCGTCGTTAGTCATTTCCTTTAGGACTTTCAGCTTTCCTTTAGCCTTTACGATCTCAGGCTCTGCGTCACCGTTTCTTACAGCGATACCGGCAGAGTCATAGCCTCTATACTCCAGCTTTGACAGGCCGTCCAAGAGTATTGGGGCTGCCTCGTTATTTCCAGTAAATCCAACAATTCCACACATAGCAGTGTCTCCTTTTAATCTCTTCTAAATATATCTCTTGTATACACCTTGTCCTCAACATCATCAAGGCAAGGATCGTATCTGTTTGCAATGATTGCGTCAGACATTTCCTTGAATTTTGCAAGGTCATTCACCACGACGCTTCCGAAGAAAGTTTCTCCGTCTTTAAGCGTAGGTTCATATATAACGACTTCCGCACCTTTAGCCTTAACACGCTTCATAACACCTTGTATTGAAGACTGACGGAAGTTATCACTATTGGATTTCATTGTTAAGCGGAATACTCCAATAACGATCTTCTTCTCAAAATCTGCATTCCATTCGCTGTTTGAACTATAATAGCCTGCCTTATCAAGAACTCTGTCAGCAATAAAGTCTTTTCTTGTTTTATTAGATTCAACTATAGCAGACATCATATTCTGCGGTACATCTTCATAGTTTGCAAGCAACTGTTTTGTATCCTTTGGCAGACAATATCCACCATATCCAAAGCTTGGATTGTTATAGTGTGTACCGATTCTTGGGTCAAGGCACACACCGTCAATGATCTGCTGAGTATTAAGTCCCTTCATTTCAGCATAAGTATCAAGTTCATTGAAATATGAAACTCTGAGTGCGAGATATGTATTTGCAAAAAGCTTAACGGCCTCGGCTTCCGTAAAGCCCATAAACAGCGTATCAATATTTTCCTTTATCGCACCCTGCTGGAGAAGCTCTGCAAATGTATGAGCAGCTTTCACAAGTCTTTCGTCATTCATATCGGTGCCAACGATAATTCTTGACGGATAAAGATTATCATAAAGAGCCTTTGATTCTCTCAGAAATTCAGGGCTGAATATGATATTCTCACTGCCTGTCTTTTCACGAATACTCTTTGTATATCCTACAGGAATCGTTGATTTGATGACCATAATTGCATTTGGGTTATATTTCATTACGAGGCCGATAACAGCCTCAACTGCACTTGTATCGAAGAAATTCTTCTTACTATCGTAATTAGTTGGCGCTGCAATAACTACAAAATCGGCGTCTTTATATGCTGATTCTGCATCAAGAGTTGCTGTCAGGTCAAGTTCCTTTTCTGCAAGGTATTTCTCGATATAGTCATCTTGGATCGGTGACTTTCTATTGTTGATAAGTTCTACCTTTTCAGGAATAATGTCAACTGCTGTTACTGTATTATGCTGTGCAAGCAATGTTGCAATTGACAGTCCTACGTATCCTGTTCCTGCTACTGCGATTTTCATAAAAAGATCTCTCCCTTTTAAATCTTATAGAAATTTTTATACCATTCAGCAAATTTTCTAAGTCCTTCCCTAAGACTCGTACTCGGTTTAAAACCAAAGTCATTTTCCAATGCACTTGTATCGGCATATGTTACAGGTACATCGCCTGGCTGCATTGGAACAAGCTCCTTATGTGCATCAAAATCGTAATCCTGCGGCAATACTCCTGCACGGATAAGTTCTTCACTGAGGATCTGCACAAAGTCAAGAAGATTTTCAGGGTTATTGTTTCCAATGTTATATATTTTGTAAGGAGGCACAGGAAGTCCGTCCTCACCATTTTTCTTTTCAGGTGGACTCATCATGACACGCTTTACACCCTCAACGATATCATCAACATATGTAAAGTCACGCTTGCAATTTCCATAATTGAAGATCTTAATTGTTTCACCCTTTACAAGCTTATTGGTAAATCCGAAGTATGCCATATCAGGACGACCTGCGGGACCATATACTGTAAAGAACCTCAGGCCTGTTGATGGGATATTATATAGTTTACTATAGGCATGAGCCATAAGTTCATTGCTTTTCTTTGTCGCTGCATAAAGGCTTACAGGATTATCCACCTTATCATCTGTACTAAAAGGCACTTTCTTATTGCCTCCGTATACGCTTGACGAGCTTGCATAAACCAAATGCTCAATGGGATGATTTCGACAAGCTTCAAGAATGTTATAGAAACCTATGATGTTTGATTCTATATATGCATCAGGATTTGTGATACTGTAACGAACGCCTGCCTGAGCTGCAAGATTTACCACAATATCCGGCTTGTAGTCATGAAAAATGGAATCAATCAATGACTTGTCCGTAATGCTTCCCTTAATGAAAGTCCATGTGGAATCTGGATGTTTCTCTGCACATTTCTGAATTTCAGACAGACGCCACTCTTTTATAGACACATCATAGTAGTCGTTCAAGCTGTCGATTCCGATAATTGTGAGCGGGGACTGCGTATTCAAAAGCTCTATAACCAAATTGGAACCGATAAAGCCAGCAGCTCCGGTTATAAAAATCTTTTTATTCGTTATTAATACTTCCTCCATCTGTCTATTTCCTCTCTTTCAAAGACCTCATAATAAGTCCTTCGTATAAATTTGTCTGCTGGGCTATGTTGTCATAGGACGATCTCAATATTGCTATTACTTATCAAAGAGTACAAAGTCAACAACTAAATCTCATTAAATTTGTATTTTTCTTGATAAAACCTCTTTTTTTCATCAGGCGTCATTTGCGTTGTAAACTCCACCCGATTCTTTGCTCGCTCATAATACTCATCAATCGTTGAAATAGGTTTCGCCGGAATTCCACCAACAATAATGTTATCCTCAACATCTCGTGTTACGATTGCACCTGCTGCCACTATAACATTATTTCCAATGGTTACTCCAGGCATGATGTATGCACCCATACCAACATAAACATTATCTCCTATTTTAACGGGAGCCACTTTATCCATTCGTATGGGAGTACCCCCCGATGAAAATTTGCCTAAGCTGTTCAAAACTTTAATTCCACCATCATGGGTCACAAAATGCGTGTCCCATGCGAACAAGCAATCACTTCCGCATTCCACTAAATACGGTTCTGACCCAAACGCACCAGTTAAGCAGTTAAGTCGAGTTCCAACACCGATCTTTGCACCCTGCTTAATTAAGTATTTTCTTTTTCCTTCATATGTTGGATGTATTTTATTGACCCACAATTTCTCAAGTCTTTGCAATATACTCATTACACTATCACTTCCTTAGTTTTTCTTTTGCCACTGCAGGCTAAGAATCCGATAGACTTTTTCAACCCATTCACTGATTTCATAATCATTTTCAACTCGCATACTGGTTTCAATGATATCTGATTGCTTTGCAGTAATATTGTTTATGCTCTTGTCAAGCATTTTTGAACATAACTGAATATCTTCGGACGGAAAAAACTCAACTGTCCTATATTTTTTAGCCCACTGCACACCATCCAAATCACTTGATACTACCAATTCTCCTAAATACAAAGCTTCCAAGATTGAATAGGAAAATCCCTCAGAACGGGAACTGGAAAGAAAAATATCTGCAGCAGCATGATATTTTTCCACTTCTTGTGAAGGTGGCAGGAAAATGACCTTTGATAACGTATCATCATCAACAAACTCCCTTGCAATTTTCCGTGTACCATCCTCACCTTGTGCCGAGCTGGTAACAAGCAACAAATGCGCATTCGGATGTTGGTGCAACAAATTCTTGAATGCCTTTAAGGCAATATCTACACCTTTCACCTGAGTATGCCATCCAAACATAAGTACCACAGGATCATTTAATCTGATGCCTAGATTACTTCTGAGTTCTTGCCTAAATGTTTCTCTTTTTGTCTTTTGAAATCTAGTCGTTACCAACGCATTGGGCAACCAGTAACTGTTTGCCTTACCCTCCATAAGTTCAATCTTCCGCAGTCTTTCTGACACAAAAATCAGTGACATATTTCTATAAAAAATTCTCTTTTTTATAGCCAAGCGGATTTTTCTCTTTAGAGTCAGTTCACTGCCAATATCTGTGTGTTTATGACAAACTACAGCCAAATGTGGGTTAATCATGCACAATATACAAGCAATATAAAAATAGGAAAAATGAGAATATACGCAATCATACCCATTTTCTTTAATGTACTGATTTAGTTCTTTCGCATCTTTTCTACTTCCTTTATTTTTGACAAAGTAAATCGGATATTTTTCTTGTATGCTTTTACACCAAATACGCTCTTTGGCTTTTATATCTAAAGCAAAACCCACTTCATTACCCTTATCAATACTATATTGGGCGAAAGCTTCCATAGATGGGATAAAATTTCCACCATACACAGAAGCATAATTTGTCAAGATCAATATTTTCACTTTTTCCCCTCCCTCTTATTAACAGCACCTGATACATATGATTTGCACTCTCTAAAATAAAACAATATATTTACAACAGCAATAATTAGTATCGAAATCAAAGCATATTTTATTGCCAGCATAATCCATTCAAAGTATGTTGAAATATCAGCAGGAAAAACACCGCAAATAGTGTATATCAAAGCAAAAACGAGAACATCAACTGCAATGTGCTTAAGGTAATAAAATAAATTCCGGTTCAAAATATTGTGTGACAAATACCATGCTAAGTATGTTGATCTATATGTCATTGCTGCAACCGTTCCTATTACTACTCCAATTATCCCGAAGCGAAAAACAAAGGAAACAGAAACAACAACATTAATAATAGCCTCAATTATTGCGCTCGCCTGCGTCTGTTTATAATGGCCTGCTGCCATTACCATAATGTTATATGGCAAACGTAAACAATATGATGCTTGTGCCAACGTAATCAAAACAGCAAATGGAATGTTAATATAATTGGCATCTGTAATATCAGCGGTATAAACTTTAACAAACGGAATAATTAATACCAATGCACAGCCAAACGCAATTTCAATTAAAACATGAATTAGCCATTCAAACCGTTCAAAGGTACTAACCAATAATTCACGTTCTTTTTTTGCATACATATCCCCTAATAATGCCTGTAAACCACTTGTAAAAGCAGTAACCAGATTTTGTATTCCGTACACCACATTATGATACACTGAGTATATAGATACATTTATTAGGTTGGAAAACAGAGTTAAAACCGTTACGTCCGTATTAATCAGAACGACATTCGCAATATGCTGTGCTAATCCATTCCATTTCTGCTGAATTGGCTCCCCTTCAAGTTTTAGAGATAAATCCAAGTTAAAATGTCTCTTTACATACAAATTCATTCCTAATGGACGGAGTATAAAAATAGCTGCTGTAGATAACTTTACGATATGTATCGAAAAGCCCAAGCTCATCAAAATACCACATACGACAGTATTTAAGATAAGCGTCACAATCTGTAAAACAAGTCGCACATATCCTTTCTGGTCTGCATTCAATAACATCTGGTAAGATATTCCAAAAAAATACTGTGCAAAAGAGCTAATGGATATAATAAGTATAAGCGTTGCCGTGAATACCCAATCATATTGATTTGACACGAGGAACGGATAAAAAACCATTAAACCCGCAACATATACTGCTAAAATTAAAGCGATCTTTCTAAAAAAGCGATTTGACGATATTATTATTTTGCTAATTTCTGCATCATCTTTTTGCGCAAGAGGACGGTATAAAGATGATTGTACGACATTACCAACACCGGCTTCTAATAATGTAATAAATCCAAGAAACTGAGTAATAGATGTAACCAACCCATTTAATTCTGATCCAAAGTATTTCATATATAACTTTGGTAGAATTATCCCACAAATTACAACCACTACCTGATATATTAGAGAGAAGATGGTTGTTAATGCCAATGATTTTTTTCTCATACCGACTACCTCATGAAAACACTATTTTACTTGCAAAAAACAAAACAACATACATCATCGCATTGTTATAAAAATTTACAGATGCAAAATCAAAGGATATTTGCATAAAAATAAGACATATAAACAATATTATATGATAGTCTTCTGCGACTTTTTTTACACCACGAATGATTAACTGAACAAATAGACTGTAATATAGTCCTGTTCCCAACAATCCGAATGAAACTAACATCTCAATATAGTTGTTGTGACTATATGTACCATATATTGTATTATTTGCAAAATAACCGTAGCCGTTTCCAAATATTGGGCTTTGCTTAAATAACTGCCACCCTATTTCAACCATACCTATACGCTCACCAGTCGAGCCATTCGTTTGATTTGTTTCCAATGATACAATAAAAGCATTGATCCTTCGACCTATAATACTATAAAAATAAGGGCTGTTCTTTAGTATGTATAAAATAATGCCAATCAGCAAAATCGGCAAAACATATTTATACGCTCTCCATTTATATTTGAATATACTCAGCAGAATAATTGCTAGTGCTATTCCCATTAGACCCTTCTTTGAGCCGGTAAGAAGGATAAATAGTGCGCAAATCACAAATAAAGGCCATAACTTTTTCTTCTGCTCAAATAGAATCTCATAATAGATTACTAGTGCAAAAACACTGAGATTCATTGCAACTGTATTAACATTTCCAGATGCACTCCAACCAATCCGGGCACTGCCCGCTAAAATAGTTGGTAATTCATTGATAACAATATATATGATGGATACAACAGCTCCAAATTCACAGCCTTTGCAGAAAATGTCAAAAACTAAGTCCTTGTCTCTAAACGGAGCATAAAACAGCATAATTGCCAGTGCCGGAAGTAGATAAACCAAAATAGATTTCCAACCAAAAAATTGCTCCGAAATAAAGAATCCATTTATCGATATATAGCCCCATGTTAGAATTATCCACATTTGAAATGTAGTACATTTATTATTTACTATTGTCGATACACTTAACCGAAGCAAAAAACTAACACACAAAAGTGCCACACTTGCATACATATATTGATTTAGGTTTCCACTCATAAGGCAACAAATAATCGCAAAACCAGCAATCAAGAATATGTAGTTTCTATATAAGTACTTGTCAAAATTGGATTTCACCATTATCTATCACCTATTAGTTCTCTGTAATTCACATATTGTTTCAACTTTTTATTTCGTCTAACTTTATCCATTTTCCTAAATGCTCATCCCATTCAGATGGTGTAAATTCTTCCAAACCACTTCCAGGGAAAAATGTTATTTCTCCAAAATAGATTTTCCCCTGTACCTCATAAAAATCAACACGAGCAAATGGGATATCCCTTGCCAGTTTCTCTGCAAGTCCAACCATTGTGTTATAGCTTTTTGGTTTTTTTAAAGGGTTCTTGCTCTGAGGATAATGGCGCTCAAACGGCATTATATTCCAGTCTGTATCAAAAAAAGTAACTTTTAAGCCTGATCCTGAAAAACGTTCTGAGCATACAAAGGAACACTTCACTTTTCCATTAAAACACATAAGTTTATAATCAGTTAACTCGCCTTCTGTACCTATTTCTCTCTTTTGCTGATCATCAAACACAAGCTCGTGAATCGGCATAATATGCATCCACAAGCAGAAATTATCATTTCTTACAAGGTACCCCCCGATATTATTTGGGAGTTCTACCAAATCGCCATACTTTTTATCCCATGCATTAGGTTCAAATTTTGAAAAACCTGAAGCGGGGTATAGTGTCAATTCACCAAAATACAGCTTATCTCCAACTTCATAAAAATCAGTTCTTAAAAACGGTATGTCCTTCGATAGTTTTTTTGCTAACTCCAACATCTTATCAAAAGTTATCGGCTTCTTGACAGGTATTGAAGCATTCGGGTGTGTTATTCTCAAAATGGGCAAATGGTGCCATTCTGCATCGAAAAAATCTTCTGTCAATCCACTTTCAGCAAACCGATCACGGCACACTAAAATCATTTGTGGAATGCCGCTAAAATTATGTACCTTATAATTCGCAAGTTCGGTCTCCAAATTATCTGACAAATATTTTTCAGCTATGATTTTCCGTGGAACATCTTTATATGGCCATTCACGATTTAGTAAGTAATAATCCTGAGCCAAACCTTTCCTCAAGTCAGCTCTGACCTTGTCATAATTCAATTTACTTTTATCTTTACAGATGCACATTCCAAGTCCAGAATTATGATTACACTTTAATACAAATTGATTTGGAAGTTTTTCGAAGTCAATCTCATCTGGATCGTCCCATACACCAAGCGTTGGAATAATGTACTCCTCGCCAATAATATCAGCTACATATTTTTTTACTTCATACTTATCGACCATTGTAGTATAAAGAGGATTGCGATCATACAATTTCAACCATTGTAATTTTTCATTAAAAGTAACCGGATGTTCCAGGTCTAATTCAGTTCCCATAACTGCCTTAAACATTCTTCTGAGATATTCTTCATCAGGCATCGTATTATATCTGCCCAAATTCGCCATATATATAAAACGATAATTGGCACTGGTCAGAAACCTTTGACCTGCCCTAAGTATCCTTGTCATCTTCATCCTATCCACACACCTTTTCAATGTAGCTCATCCATTGGCTAACGATTTTTTCTACTGAGATTTGCTGCCGAATTCTTATTGCTTCATCTGCCATTGCTTGCATTTTTTCTGGATTATTAGCTGCAAACAGTAGAGCATTAAACATTTCATCTGTATCTCCGACTTTTGTAAGAATGCCATTATTTCCATTCTTAATAAACATTCTTGCCCCACCAATCGGATGATCAGTAGAAATAACAGGGACTCCTAATGCCAAGGCTTCAAGCAAAGAATTAGACATTCCTTCGTAATTCGATGACATAATAAAAGCTGACGCATCTAAGATGTTTTCATGCAGATTTTTTGAAAATCCCTTCAAAACCACCTTTTTTTCCACATTCATCTCTTTACATTTATTCTCTAGATAGCTACGTTGGGAACCCTCTCCATATATCTCCAATGTATAATCCGGATATAGTTTTTCAAACCTCGAAAAAGCATCAATCAGCATTTCAAGATTCTTTTGGGGATCTAAGCGAACTGCTGTAACAAACTTCTTTTTTCGTATTCCTTTATATGGTTCTGGTAATTTTCCTGTGAGTGGGTTTGCAATCACAGTACCTCTTTCAATAGCATACTTTCCAAAATAATCTCTTGCATCCATTGTCTGAAAAACAAATCCATCTGATAAATGATAAAGAAAATCCCTCATCACTCTCACTACTTTTTTTCGAGGATTCTGATATGGATCATTTCTTTCAGAAACAATTATTTTACATCCTACTCCTTTTTTAGCCAAAATAGCTGTCATATTTACTACCGGCAAGAAGGAAACTATTACATCAGGATTTTCAGAAACATAACATTTGTGCAAAGAATTTACTTGTTGAATGGAGCCGAAAACTCTACTTTTTTTGCAATTTAGCTCTATGAGTTTAACATCAGGATTTAGAGAATAAACAATTTCCTGTTTGTATAACGTAATAAGTGATACATCATGACCTAATTCACTCAATTTACTACTCAATAAAGCAACAACTCTTTCAGCCCCACCGCCTCCAAGTTGCGATATAGTAAAAACAATTTTCATTATTTATCCGCCTCCCATGCACTTTTCAAACTACCCAATAGTACCATGGGTAAAAAAATCTATTTTTCATCCATCTTGATGCAGTAATCCTTGAATTCCTTCAAAAATAGATTCCGTTTTATTCTTAGTTTTTCAAATTCATAATCTGCTACTCTATCAAAATTCTGTTTAGCAGCCTTTTTCATCAATGATTTATCTGAAACCATTGCCCCAATTTTTTCTGCCAACAGTTTGTCATCGCCAAGAGGGTGCAACCATTCTTTTGAAACTAATTCAGGCATCGTACAAATATCAGTAACTATACATGGTAATGCTGTTGACATCGCTTCTAACATAGCTCGGCTTAATCCCTCGCTGCGTGTGGGTAAAACAAAAATATCCATAGATTTGAGCCATTCAATTACATCTTTGGAAGATGATAAAGGTTGGGGGAAATGTATTCTTCCGATAACTCCCCTCTTCTCTGCATATTCGATCCAATAATGTCGGTTTTCCTCAGTTCCATTTCCTAAAATATTCAAATGATATCTTTCATCTAATCTGGATAGTGCTCTGATTGCTGTATCTACTCCTTTTCCTGTTCCTTGGTAAAACCCAACCAGTGCCAAATTGACTCTTTTTTCTAACTCTGTATCATCAATCCGCTTGATACGTTCTTCTAATATCTCTGGTTTTAATTTAGAAATATTAGCATCTGAACAACCACACATTTTCCCTTTGATTGGATATTTATTTTGAAGGTAATTATTGCTCACATACAATCCAAATTCGCAATTCTGAATTCTGTTTCTTATCTGTTTATATAAAACAGGCGCATACATTCTTCTTATACGACTTGGATTCTGTAAAAGGGCATTATGTATATCTCCAGTCATTTCTATCATATATGGTTTTTTGTACTTTTCCGCAATACCAATCGCCATCATCCCTCTTCTTGTTGATGGCTTTATTAGAATAGCTTCTGCTTTTGATATTTCATCAGTTAATATCTTTCGCAACACCAAATCATTTTTGAAGTCTCTAGGGTTTGTATTTGCAGGGATAATCTCAACTTGTATATTAGGATTTTTCATTTCAATTAAGGAAGATTGATCCAGATATCTCTTAGTATCTTCCCCCAACACTCGGACTGTATCAAATACATCTAGATACTTCTCGAAAAACGAATCAGCACAAGATGGAAGTGCCAATGTTTTTTTTTCTCTCTTATGAAACATAAATGTACTAATATACAAAAGCTGCATTCTATTTCTTTCCTTCCTTTTTTCGCAATAGTTCTTAAACTCAAGAAAAAACCATTTCTGCGTTCATTGATGTTTTTACGTAAAAAAACTGTGTGAATTCTGATAGTTCTCTTGTGCAGCCTCAAACATCAAATCCTTGTTTTCTGCCATTTCTACAATCAAGGTCGCCAACCTATTGTAATCCCCTGGTTCATGTAACCATCTGTTATTGATTAGTTCAGGCATACCACAAACGTTACTTGTTATGCATGGACAACCTCTGGACATTGCTTCAACAATACAACGTGGCAGTCCCTCACTCCTGCTGGGTAATACCACAATATCCTGCGTATCTATCCATTCCAATACTTTTTGAGTTGAATCACATGATGGAGGAAAAAGCAGATGACTTGAGACATTGTATTTTGTCGCATAATCATACCATTTTTTCTATCTCTCTCAATTCCAAGTGCCAAAATATTTAGTGAAATATTGATTACCTTTTGATTTATTGCTACAACTGCACGAATTGCTGTATCAATTCCTTTTCTGTTATCGTGATAGGAACCTATTAAACCAATGTTTAATGTCTTTTTCGGTTCCATATCACAAATTCTTCTTATTCTTGCTTCCAGTACATCTACTGACACATTATCAATAAAAACATCTGAAGCGCTGCATTGCATTCCGCCAATAGGATATATTTTTTGTAGGTACTCTTCGGTTACATATAACCCGAAAGGTGCATTTTTTATCGTTTTTAGAATCTGCTTATGAATAATCGGTCCATACATTCTTTTCAAAACATTCCGATGCATTCGTAATGTCAGATTCAGGTCACCTGTAAACTCTACCATATATGGCTTTTTATATTTTTCCGCTATTCTAATTGCCATCATTCCTTTTCTATTGGAAGGTTTGATCAGAATAGCTTCTGCTTCTAATATCTCTTTTTCAAGAATCTCTTTTATTATCCTATCATTCACAAAATCTTTAGGATTTGTATTTCCGGGAATAATATCCACTTGAACATTAAGATTTGTAATTAATGATGTCGTGCCATTATCAAGATAACCTTTTATATTCTCGCCCAATACATGAACCTTAGAAAATACATCAAGATACTTTTCTCAAAACTTACTTCCATATGCAAGAAGACTTTCCATCCCCGCACTCTTTTTGAATTGATAGCAAGATATGTACAACAATTCCATCGTTTACTCCTTATTTAGTCTATCTCTTAATATGGTGGACGAAATTCCATCTGTGTGATCTAAATAGACAATTTCAACGCCTAAAGGAGAAAATTGCTTTTCATATCCACCCCATTGCGGCGTCCCCTTCCAATCAGAACCCACAAACATTTTGTTGAAATGGTATTTTTCCCACGCCTCATACTTATTCTTATTCTCTTGAGCCACAACCTGATCAACATATTTTATTGATTCAACAATAGCACAGCGATCAGCAAATGGAATAATTGGTGTTTTATTTTTATCATGCTGAACCAATTCATCTGTACTCACTCCAACGATCAAGTAATCACATTGTTCTTTGGCTCGCTTTAAGATATTCAGATGCCCGATGTGAAACATATCGTACACACCTGTTGTATAACCGACAATCACGGCTTACGCCTCCTCACTATTTTTCACTTTCATCTTCTGCTGTGCATCTTTTTCAAAAGCGGTTGCTTTTTTACAATACAAAACACAAATAGCAAGATAAGAAAGGACATAATATGCTGTATAGCATAGAAGCATAATATCAAAAGTATTAGTAAATAATGCTACAAACAACCAAGGCATAAACAAACCAGCAACGCCAAAGTTCTTGTCAATCTGCTCTCTGATATAAGCAAAACTCCTTTTATCTTCTGTATCTTGTAATGTAATCTCATCAAGTTCACCGAGTATTTTTTTCCCAGCGAAGTAACAATTAAGATATTTTTGATGAACAAGTCTCATATATACATTGGCAACAGCTCCTACTGCCCCGATAAGAATAAATATGTGTCTGTATTGTTCAGGCATGAGAAATGAAGTATGATATGCTGCCACACCTAACCCAACCGTTGTAAAAGAGAACGGCCCATAACCAGCAACTGCATCATAGAAATCTCCCATGAATGTTTTTACTTTTTTCACTCGTGCAATGTTTCCATCAACACAATCTAAAACCAACCAAAAATTTGTCAGAATTACGCCTGTTAGCATACATCCAAAATTGTCAATACTAAGCAATACCGCAGCAACAAAAATCACAATCCAGGATAAAACCGACACCATATTTGCTGTCCAGCCAGCATTAATAAATAAATATGTAACTGGAAATGATGCCTTCCTTACCCATAATTGCACCCACAAAGAACTACGACCATTCTTCTTTTTTGTTAGTGATGACTTTATGTCCTCAAAAGTATATTTCATTATATTTCTTATCTCCTACTGTTTTATTTTTACTTTTGGCCTTTCACATACAACTATTGCATTTTCGGGGACATCAAACGAAACAACTGCATTAGCTCCAATTTTTGCATTATTGCCAATATGGCATTTTCCAACAATCTTACAGCCAGCATATAATGTCACATTGTCTCCAATAACTGGTGCATTATACTTATTGATCCCATCGTCTCCGATTGTTACTTGCTGAAAAATATACGCATTTTTCCCTATAGTTGCATATGGAGAGACAATTATTCCATTTAATCCATGTGGAAATTTAGGAACGCTTTCAAATCTCGCTCCAAATCCAATATTGGTTCCCATACTCGCATTATTGAATGCGTCCATTTTTTTTATTCTATATAGATACCAATATTTTATTACCTTATTCAGTACCTCCCCTGAATTCTCGGAAATCACAAATTCTCTCATTCTCCAATACTTTTATGGATTATAGTGCTGTACAATTCCCGTCAAAATCTTTACATATTTATTTTTGTAATCCAGTCCCATAGTACATTCTCCGTATTTACCGTAAAATCTCATCGTATATATCCCACATAACCCTTAAAGCATTATTCAGTTCAAATGGCTTCACAGCCTCTATACACTTCGTCTTCATGCTCTCACGCAGTTTGGAATCGCTTGCCAGTCTGTCTATCGCTTTTGCAAATCCCTCAACATCATCTGGATCACAAGCATAACCTGTTTCTCCATCAATAACGTAGTCGAGTATTCCATGAACATTCGATGACACCAGTGGTACTCCTGCAGCCATTACTTCGATTCCTGCTAAACCAAGGCCTTCAATCCTCGACGGAAATGCACTAATATCTGCAGTGTTACAAAGCTCAGGAATATCTTTTCTAAATCCCAAAAACACAACATTATCTGCAACGCCTAATTCTGCTGCTAAATTTAGTAAATGCTCCTTCAGTGGTCCCTTTCCGCAAATCACATAATATATATTTTTATTTTGCAAAGTACCTAATGCACGAATGATTACTTCATGGTTTTTTCTATCTATCATTTCCCCAACAGACAATAGCATGATGCAATCATCAGGAATACCGATACTTTTCTTATATAATTTTCTATCTACCTTAGTTTCCTTAATGCGCCCAATGTCTACCCCTACGCCCGGAATATATCTGACATTTTTTGCATGGAAGTGTTTTGCCCTATTAAAGTCCTCTTTGTTAATCGTGACAATGTAGTCACAAAAATAAGAGCAAAAGCGTTCTATTGGATAAAAAATCAACCAGTTTTTCTTTGGTGCCGCATTATGGAAATGGAATCCATGGCAAGTATACATTACTACACAGCCAGCTTTTCTTGCTTTCCGTGCAGCTAACCTAGTTAATATTGAAGCAGTCGGTGTGTGGCAGTGAATCAGATCAAATCCTTGGCTGTTTATTATTCTTTTTAATTCTAAATATGCGGCAATATTATCCTTGCTCAAAGGGCTTCGTGCGAAATGAATATTATGGAGAATTACTCCTTCTGCACAAATTCTATCTAAATATACCTTTGTCCTATCTTCATCGGTGTCATCCATATAATCAAAATTGCAAGCAATATGTACTTCACATCCCAAGTCATTTCTGAGATATTCCACATTCTCTTTATTAAACCATTCAATAAAAGACACAACACTTGCGACAATTAACACTTTCTTCAAGCAACATCACCTCACATTTTTAACAGGCTTTTAGCTTCTTCTTGCTTTTTTTCATACTCCTCTTTGGTCACTTTTCCTTTCTTTAGCAACCAATCACCATAATCATATGCTGTAGCCATATCACCATCGGTGATACCTTCTTGCTTAACAAAGGCTTTCATAACTGTCTGAAAAATGATCTTCACATCACCAAGAAAGCTCACTTTTTTGATGTACTTCAAGTCCAAATTCAATTTTTCTTCCCAAGTAATATCGTTGCGCCCATTCACCTGTGCCAGTCCACTCAATCCAGGTTTCGCAGTATGGCGCATTCTCTGTTCATCCGTCATAAAGACCATATCCCGAACTAACTGGGGACGGGGTCCCACCAGGGTCATTTCCCCGCGTAATATATTGAAAACTTCTGGCAGTTCATCCAAAGATGTAGCTCTCAGAGCCTTACCAAACTTTCCAAGACGAATCTCATCCGACAAAAGATTTCCATTTTCATCCCGTTCGTCTGACATAGACCGAAACTTGTACATATAAAAGATTTTTTCCTGCCCTATTCTAGGATCAATCTTTCCAGGACGGGGCTGCTTAAACAGTACCGGCGACCCCAACTTCACACGAACCAAAACTGCCACAATGATATACAGCCAGCTAAATACAACAATAGCTGCAACTGAGCAGACAATATCCATCAGCCGTTTGATATACAATTCATAGTAGCCGCACTTTCTCTCCAAAGGGATATGCGTTCTTGCTCCGTCAAACTGTGTTTGCTTCATGTTTATCTCCTATACTTCAAAACACTTTTTAATAATTTCAATAATCTGATCCTGCTCCTCAGCAGTCATCTTGTTATCACTCGGCAGGCACAGACCTCTCTCAAAAATGTCCATGCCCACATGCTCACTACCACCTTCGATATAGGCATTGGTTTTGGCTCTGCCATTGACTTCTCGTGTGATAAACGGATCAATCAACATCTCTTCTTTTCTACCTTTCGCATTCAATATCATCTAAGTTAACAGGTTCATATTTGAGCTATAACACGACAATTAGCCGAGAATGGTAAAGCTACCACGTCTCGGTTAAGTCAACCTCCTTATCAAGTTTCGTACTCTTATCAGATTGAGTCAAAATAAGCAATCAAGAAGCCATTTTGACTTTTCACCGTTCTCAACCGCTATTCCACCCAATTCGCACAAACCCTAAGAACAGGGCTGACTTATACCGTGACAACGCTTGTAAAACCAAGACCTTTCTTGGTTTTACCTATTATACAGCTATCCCCTATCAAAATATTGATAAGCTCTGGCAATTCGTCAAGCGAAGTACTCCTAAGTATCCTTCCATACTTATTCAAACGCACATCATCAGGCAAAAGCTTTCCGTCCTTGTCCTTGCGATTGTCCATAGTCCGAAACTTTATGAGTTTAAAGATCTTCTCATTCTTACCAGGTCGTGCCTGAGTAAAAAACGGGTTGCCCCTCATAAACACTGCACCAAGAATTATCAATATCACCAACAGCGGAGACAGCACGATAAGTGCCATTAAACTCAAAACAAAGTCAAGTATTCTCTTTATGTATTTCGCATACATTACTCAAAACAACTCCTGATAACTCGAATAATTCTCTCCTGCTGTTCCTCAGTCATCTTATTATCGCTAGGCAGGCAAGCGCCTCTGTCAAAGATATCAGCGCCTACATCTTCTGCACCGCCTGCAATATAAGCATTTGTGCGGCATCTGATACTGCCGTTGCGACCAACACACTCGTGCATTCTGTACATAGGCTGCATGTGCATTGGCTTCCATATTGGTCTGCCCTCTGCATTTATGCTTGCTATCGCTTCCAAAATTTCAGTAGGACAAGTCTTGCCTGCTTCTTTAATGTACAAAGCCTCGCTGTCGCTTCTGACCTGCTTGCACATTGCGTCTTTATCTATGATAAGTGCAGACAGCCAATAATTCGGCTCTGTTCCCTCAACGATAGGATTCATTTTAACAGGAAGTCCTTTAAGACCCTCTTTGTATCTCTCGTATATTGCTTTTTTCTGCGCAATATGCTCCTCAAGATGCGGATACTGACCACGAACGACTCCTGCAATAACATTCGACATACGATAGTTGTACCCGACCTCTTCATGCTGATACCATGCCGCATTCTCACGAGCCTGCGTTGACCACTTACGAGCCTTGTTTGCGTCTTCAAGGCTGTTCGTCAGCAAGCAGCCACCGCTAGAACCTGTTATTATCTTGTTGCCATTGTAGCTTACTGCACTGTAATCGCCAAAGCTTCCGCACTGTCTGCCGTCAATGGTAGCTCCCATAGCCTCAGCAGCGTCCTCGATCAAAAGCGCACCATGCTTCTCGCATATCTTCTTTATCTCGTCCATTCTTCCAGGAAAACCGTATAACTCAGCGCTTACTACCAGCTTGACTTCAGGATACATCTCAAAAGCCTTTTCAAGCGCCACAGGATCCATGTTCCAAGTATCTCTGTCAGTGTCGATAAAAACAGGGATACCGCCCTCGTAAACAACTGGGTTGAGAGTAGCGTCAAAGGTCATGTCGCTGCAAAAAACTCTTCTGCCCTCAAGAGCACCATGAGATATAGCAGGCTTACCATAAAGCCTCTCGCCAGCAAGCTTACAGCACAAGTGAAGCGCAGCCGTGCAGCATGAAAGACCAACAGCATACTTGACTTCAGACTTCTCCGCCGCTATCTTCTCGACCTCATTTATATTCTTACCGACTGTAGACATCCAGTTGGTATTATAAGCCTCAGTAACATATTCAAGCTCCTCACCATGCATTGTAGGTGACGCAAGCCATACTTTTTGTTTAAAGGGTTCTATTTTTTCCATTATTTTCCCCTCTCCCATATTCACTTCATATAAGTAACCATAATTACACTTATTCACGTTAATAATTTTATCACAAAATTTTCATCTAGTCAAGTATTCACCCCATATTTATGTATATTTTTTCAAGAATCGTACATTTTCAGTGTAATATACAATGCTAACCATTTACAAAAAGCTCAGTTTGTGCAATTTTATACTAAGCTGAATGCTATAATTTTCTTCATTTAAAATTGTTAAATCATGAAACGTTTTGAATAATATTTTTACCATAATATTTTTGTTGCAGACAAAAGCTGACTTGATTTTTATCTGCATTTTACACGGCTTTTATTGATTATCAGGCAAAACCAGCATATAATCATAATAGTAATTATGGCGAAGTATGAGAAATATGATTGGAGCGGTGTTTATGATAGTAAAAATTTTCTGTGCGGTTTTGGTAGCCCTTGGAGTAAGCGTTGCAATTGTTCTAGGCGGTCTGATAGTGTTGGCTTCTTGTGTTAGTGGCAGAAAAAAGCCTGCTGGTGACAATACCGCTGATGACGAGGACACATTTATGTACACAAATTATATGCAGGGATTTTACCTATAACTTTTTCTACCCTGCCAAGCTTTTTAAATAGTATACCAAAAGTGGAGAGTGCTTTGCCCATAAGCATTCTCCACTTTTTGTATACCATTTTTTATTCTATCACTCGACCCCCCAAAAAACGATTGACACAGCCCGAAACTTGTGCTATACTCTCAACAAAATCAAATGAAACTACACGCAGAAAGGGCGTTTTATAATGACTGAAAAAGAAAAAATGCTTGCGGGCAAGATATATGACTCCTCCGACAAGGAGCTTGCAGAATTGAGGACAAAGGCTCACAAGCTTTCACAGCAGTACAACAGTTTGTATGAAGATGATGAGAGAAGAAACGCTATCCTTGACGAGCTTCTTCCCGACCATGGCGAGGGATTTTTCTCCAAGGTCCTGTGTATTTTGACTATGGCGTTTTCACAAAGTTCGGCTCAGGCTGCTATGCAAACTTCAATCTGACAGTGCTTGACACCTGCCCTGTGACGATTGGCGACAACGTGTTTTTCGGTCCCAACTGCACCATTGCCACACCTGTTCACCCATTCAGATGGCAGGAGCGTAACATGAAGAAAAAGTCTGACGGCACTGTTTATGATGATGAATACGGCAAGCCTATCACAATACACTCCAACTGCTGGATAGCGAGCAATGTTGTCATCACAGGCGGAGTTACCATAGGCGAGGGCTGTGTTATCGGTGCAGGAAGCGTTGTCACCCGTGACATACCGCCAAATTCTCTTGCGGCAGGAAATCCATGCAGAGTTATCCGTGAAATAACGGAAGAGGATTCTGTCAAGTACAAAGCAGAACTTTTCTAGGCACACAAAATTACCCCTGACCAGAAAATGATCAGGGGCATTTTTATCGTCTGTCGGATCATTGAGTGTAGACCCATTTTTTATCGGACCACGCTCCGTTATAAGTCTTTCCGTCTTTGACAGTGTAGCTTCTTACACGGACGTAATATTTTTGATATCTCGCAAGCCCAGAAACTGTCTTTTTATCGGTGCGGTTGTTTGTTACCTTTACGCTTTTTGCTCCCTTGAAGTCGGAACGCTGTGAATATGATATTTCATATCCCGTGGCAGAGCCTTTCTGTGCATAGTCTATAAAGAAGCCTGCATATGTGCCGTAAAGCTTCTGTATCACCTGCTTTGCAGGATAGATAGCAAAGCTCTTTGTGATAACTCCGCCGTAAATGCCCTTGCCAGTGATAGTCACCTTTGCTGTGCCGACCTTTGTGTTTGCAGAATATTTCACTGTGTAGTCTGTGCCGTTTTTAAGGGTCTTTGAGCCGTATTTTACTGTGATCTTCTGCGTTATCGCCTTGCCTGTGAAGCTTTTTGAAGAAATACCGCTGACCTTTGCGTTTGCAAAATTAGTCTTTGCCGTCACAATGCTTTTAGCGTCTGACCAATTGCCGTAATAGGTCTTTCCTCCCTTGACAGTATAAGAGCGAACTCTTACATAATATGTCTTTGAAGCTCCTAATCCAAGTACCGTCATCTTATCCGTCTTGTTGGTGGTGGATCTGTAAGTGGAAGCGCCTGAAAAATCAGATCTTGTGCCATACTGGACTTCATAGCCTGTTGCAGATCCTTTCTGCACAAAATCCACAAAAAAGCCCTTGTATCTTGTTTCAAGCACCTGTATCTGCTGTTTTGCAGGATTTATAACAAAGGAAGCGGTCTGCTTGCCCTTGTAATTGCCGTAAAATTCAACTGATATCTTGCCCGTGCCAACGTTCACGTTTGAGGAATACATCACCATATAATCAACATAACGTTCAAGGGTCTTGTTGCCGTCCTTTATAAGCACATCAGGTGTTATTGCCTTGCCGGTGAACGACAGCGGTGTAGCATAATAAAGCTTGAACTTGGAAGCGTCCTTTGGCTGGATAGTAAAGCTTTTCGCAACAGAACCGCTGTATTCGCCATTGCCCACAAAGGTCATTTTTGCAGGACCTGCGTCACGATTGGTCTTATAATAAACAGTGTAATCCACGCCCTCTTTAAGCTCTTTGCCCTCATAGGCGAGCGTTACGTCAGGCTGTTCAATATCCTTTCCTGTGTATGTGAACGTATTCTTAAAGCCTGATATCTCGCAGTCTGCAATAAGCTTGCTGTCAGAATACTCCGCTGTGACAGTCATATCCTCTGTGACGTTTTTATAGTCCTTGTCCCAGCCTGTAAAACGCAGACCCTTTATAGCAGGGGCTTTCGGAGCTTTTGCAGACTTGCCGTATTCCACTGTCTGCTGACTTATCACCTTGCCGTCCTTATCCACAAACGTAACATTATATGTATAAGGCTTCCATGCGGCATAAAGGGTCTTTGCACCGCCTGAATATGAGATGCTTTCTATTCTTTCACCAGAAAGTGCGGCATTATCATACCAGCCTGCAAAGTCTGCACCCTCTTTTGTCGGCTCGGAAAGCGTCACGCTTTCGCCTTTGCTGAGGTATTCTGGATTGCCTGTGCTGTTCGTGCCGCCATTTAAAACATAGTCGACAGTGACAAATTTTGCTTCAACAAGCTTTGCCTTTACTGTGCTGTCAACAGTATAAACAGTGTTCGCATCGACAGCAATTCCGTTCTTGTACCATTTAAGAGCATAACCGCTTTGCACTTTGACAGCAGGATATTTCACCTTACCGTCCTTATCAGTGCAGGCATAATGCTTGCCGTCAGGGGCTTCAAATGTTATCTTGTGGGAAGCCTGCTCCCCAGGACGAGTTAGCCTTGCTTTGCCGCCTGCCATTGTCCACCTTCCGCTGTCTGTCTGCTTTCCGCCAATGGTATTCAGCGAATAAGCTGCAGAGCTTGTAACGTTAGACAAAGCCGTTTTCTTGACCTTGCTGTCAGAAAAGTTGCCGTTATACCAACAATCGGCATATTGCTGTCCATAATAAAAAGCGTCATTATCGATGCTGCCCACCATAGCTTTAGCATTTGAACTGCTTGACTTTGCAAGGTCTGAAGCACACTCTGTCAGGGTCAGACCACCTGCTTTGCCCACGATTCCGCCTGCTGAGCTTGTACCCTTGACAGTTCCGCTGAACGTACAGCGTTGGATAGATACCGCATCAAATTCACCAACGATCCCACCTGCGTACTTACCGCTGACAGTTATTTTCTCAGCACTGAGATCTCTTATCTGCGCTCTGTCCTCAGCATAACCGAACAGACCTGCATAAGAATTGTTTTGGATAACAGCGTTTTTCAGAACGTGTCCGTTGCCGTCAAAATATCCGCAAAAAGGCTTTGAAGCCGTTCCTACTGCCGATATCTTTGCACCACCGAAGTCGATGTCTTTTTCAAGCACAACACGCTTCCCTGCGAAGCTTTCACCGCCTGATACACGCTTTGCGAAGTTTTTCCAATCCGTCGCTGTCTTTATAACAAGGCTTTGTTCCTTTATCTCTTTCGCCTTTGCCTTTATAAGAAGCTTGGCATTGGTGATATCGTTCTTTGATGCGTTTTCGTCTGCAATAACTTTCTTGCCGTTGTTGACCTCACGCTCATAACCGCTCTGCTTTTCATACTTTGCCACAAGTGTTTCAAGCTCGCTTTTATCAGACTTATCTATATCATCGGTATAGGCAAATATTATAGGCTGACCAGTATAAGCGTCCTTGTCGGTAACGTCCGTCCAACTGTCGCCGTCATTGGAAATATACGCCTGACCAGGCTTCATGACCCCGTCTGAATAGCCATAAACGGTCACATAGCCTGAGCCGTCATCACCGCTGAATGTCATCACGACAGAATATCTTTCGCCCTCGTCAAGCTCAACATCAGGGATATCCACGGTATAAAAGCCGTCGCTCTGCACCTTTCCCCTGACCTCACATTCAAGTATCCCCACAGGAGTGCTGTCTGAAACAGAAGTGTAGACCTGCACGGTGTAGTCAGACTTTCCAGTGTAGCCAAGATACATAAAGCCCACTTTGTCAAGAAGCTCGTCTTTTTTTGCTGTAAAAACATCAGCACCGCTCATTTTATTTTCATTGCTAACATAAAATATAGAATTATCCTTATTAGCAGGATAATGGTAATTATTATCACAGCTTTCAGTGAGGTCGAACGCCACCCAATCGGTCATTTCTGCCTCTTCATAGGATATCCAGTAATAACCGTCCGTGCCACTGGATACTCCCCAAGAGCCTTTCACAAGCCATGCCCCGTTTTTCTTTGGCTGATAGCCTGCAAGGAAATTTGACTTGCTGTAATTATCGTCCCAGCCCACTACGCTTACGGCATGATTTATTCCACTATATTTTGTAGTTTCCGGATCGTAATAGCTTTTGTTATCAAAGGTCATATACAGGTCGTCTGCATAATAGCTCACCATTACTCCGCCAAGCTCTTTTATCTTGTTTTTAATGGCGTTTCGTCCGCCTGCGATAGTGGAAGCGTAATTAAGCTGATATTCGCAAACGCCCTTTTTCTCCTCAGATACGATAGTGGCTTCCGTTCCGTCGGACACGAAAGGCTCATATTCATCATAGCAAAGTCCCCTATGAGCCGCCATTGCAAGGGACGAATCCATCCACGTTCCGCCGCAATCCCATATTGACTCGTCAAATCCGCCGTTAGCATATGTAGAGAGGACAAGGCTCGGCACAGAAAACTGCACGTTTTGATTTTCAAGACCCTTTTGAATAAGATTGCTCTCTGTGCAGGAAAGTGCCGCAAACGCCCAGCAAGTGCCTGTCTGGAACTGATTTTTGATAGTCGTCAGCGTATTCTTAGATCTGGGGTCATATTTCGCAGGCAGCGAAGCCGTTGCCTTTTGTGCATAAGGTGAAACCCCGTCGTCCGTGTCGACCAAATCTTCATCAGCGATCTCCGATTTTTCCAGACCTTCCTTTTCATAGCCATAACCATTATCAGTAAAAATTATCCTGCCTATCTTGAATTTCGGGCTGTCATTATCTCCGACATGCTCCATATCCGCAAAAGCTGCGCAAGGAAACTGCACTGACAATATCGCCGCCGTCAAAATGGCGGCACATTTATAGATCACCTTCATAAAGATCTCCTTCCTGCTTTTCTGTTATTTAGTTGCACAAAGTTTCTTTTGGTTACTATTTTAATGATTACTTTTTTTATCTTTTTCTCCCCACTGAAATAATATTTTTCTTAGTAAGCACAAGTAGCACAATGCCAAGCAAAAGTATCAGCGGCCAAGTAAGATACGGTCTTTTATCATTATCAATATCAGTCACGACCTTATCAGGCTCACCATTTTTATCAGTGTTGTAATATACGTTCACTTTTTCGTTCTGACTCACATAATATGTGCCTGTGAAGATCTCTCTTGTGTACTCCTTGCCGCCAACATCAAAAGCGACAGTTATGTAATATGTTTCAGCTTTGTTGCTTGCCTTTTTGTTATGTCCCCAAGTTTTCAACTCATGGTCTATCCACTTCACATAGCCTGTGGTTTTCTCAGCACTTGACATGAAAACCCTGTTTGAAACATACTTGCTGAGATTATAGATAGTAGAGAAACCACCCATAAGAATAAAAACGATACTCAGAGCGATAAGCCCTGCATTTTGCTTTTTCATTTGATATACCCCCTGAACAGAAATGTTGTGTTAATATGAATTTATTATATCATATGAGAACATGGAAAGTCAATAAGCCTATCCCATCTTTCCATAAGTCTTATGGACATATTTATTAGTACGGTTTTGATCGTTGAGGTAAGCCGCTATTTTTTTCTGCTGTAAGGACTTTTTTTATGAGATCATGTTGAAACTTTATTTTCTTCATTTTTTGAACAATCCTTGACTTTGTTACAAATATGTGTTATACTAATCATAAACGAACGGTCGGTACATACAAAGGGGCGAAGCAACATGAAAACAACTGAGCAACAGCACAATGAGCGGAAACGTGAACTAATGGAAAAGTGCTTCGAGTGCTATGCGGAAAACGGGCTCACAGGCACAGGAATTAAAGCACTAGCCGATGCGTGCGGATGCACGAAAGCAAACTTGTATTCGTATTTTAAAAACCTTGATGAACTGATCATTGAGTCAACGGCATACTGTATGGAAAAGGTTGAGGACGACTTTATGGAGATGGCACCCACCGACCTCGAGGATGTTGTCCGTTTTGTGAAGGAGGTCCCGTATTGGACAGCAAAAAAGCACGGAAAAAAATATCGCCTGATGTATCAGATATATACGCACCCGAAGTATATCGAGCACGGCAAGAAATTCTTTGAGGGCGTGAACGAACGCTATACCGAGTACGCCAAGCGGCTGGAGCCGAAGATCGGCATTCCATATACGGTCATCACGCCGCTGATTTTTATATTCGTCCGCGCCTGCGTACATTATGCGATGTTTGAGGATGAATATTATCTGAAAACCCAGATGGAGGTCTTAAAACAGGGGGTCGCCCTGTTTGTGGATAAGTACAAAGCAAACCAAGCATAAGCCTATCGACCGCCGCTCATTTACGGCGTGGGCAGCGGCGCAAAGCTCCGCCGTGATAAACAATTCCGAACGGAGGAAAAAAGATGAAAACAGGAAAAAAACTACTCACAGGTACACTTTTGGCGCTTTGCACCGCTCTTTTGGTGCTTTGCAGCGTGCTTGCAATAGGATGGAGCAAGGCGGCAAAAACAGGCGACGCACTGCCAGAGGTGCGAAACAACGGCACGGCGATTCAGTGGAAATACAGCGACGAAGCCGACTGGCACGACCTTGTGGCGCTTACCGAGCTGCGGGGCGCTGCCGGAGAAAACGGAACAGACGGTAAAAACGGTAAAGACGGCTCTAATGGTGCCGACGGTAAGAACGGAATAAACGGCACAAACGGAAAAGACGGCATTAACGGAGTTGACGGTAAAGACGGAGCCGATGGAAAAAACGGCAAGGATGGAATTGACGGTGCCAACGGGAAAGACGGAGCCGACGGCAAAGACGGTATCAACGGCACTGACGGCATTAACGCCAAAAGCATAGAGGTGCAGCGAGCTGAAACCCACATACAGTGGCGTTACGAGGGCGATGAGTGGCAGGACCTTGTGGCGATAGCCGACATCACAGGTCCCACCGGGCAGAAAGGTGCAGACGGAGCAAACGGAAAGACACCGGAATTCCGTGTAAGCGAAAACACCCTGCAGTGGCGCTATGTCGGCGATAAAATATGGCTGAACCTGTACGATCTTTCGGTTTTGAAAGGTCTTGACGGCAAGGATGGTATAAACGGAAAAGACGGAGCCGACGGCAAGGACGGAACAAACGGACAAAACGGCTCCGATGGTGCGGACGGCAACACCCCGTTTATCGGCGAGAATGGCAACTGGTGGATTGGAGAAACCGACACCAGCGTAAAAGCGGCAGGCATTGACGGCACAGACGGAGAAAAGGGTGACAAGGGAGATAAAGGTGACAAGGGTGATGCCGGAGAAAAGGGAGACAAGGGTGAAAAAGGTGACAAGGGAGATGCAGGTCAGAACGGCAGCTGTTCGGGATATTTTTACGGAGAGGCAAACTCTCCGAGAACAGTACTGAATAACAGTCGTGTCAATATTTCTGTCTACGAAAAAATAAACAAGGGTGGCTTGATTTCATCCTACATGAATAATATTACACTTAAAAAAGGACATATTTACAATGTCTGCTTAAGCGGTTCTCTCGAAGTTGGTTCAAACGAATTCAACAACAGCGGCAATTACTCTATTCAGATGACAGACGGTTATGATGACGATCTGTGCAGGGAACTTACACGAATAAAAAGAGACGGGGCAAAAATACCGTATACCAATGATCAACATTCCTTTAATTTCAACAGAGTGTATGATGCGTCAAATAAAGACATTACATTGCAGTTGTGGTTTGAAAATTCGGCATACAATACTTATCTCGGTGGCTTCAGAGGTACCATTACAATAACCGCTCTTGACTGAGCCGATATACACGAAAACAGAGGTAACGGAAAATAAAAAAACGAATACTCAGTATCATGCTCACCCTTTGTATGGTTCTTTGCCTTGTGTCGACAAGTGTATTTGCCAAGGATAATATGGCAGCGAGTAGGACGGCGGAAGTTTCCACAGCGGCGGAACTGGTTTCAGCAATCAAAGAAGCTTCATACGGAACAGTCAAACCGACGTCAGACATTACCATTTACACCACATTAGTGGTCAACCGCACCGTCACTCTTGATCTCAACGGTTATGTGCTGAAATACGGCAGCAGCAGTGCAGGGCATGTAATCACTGCGTCCAGTGGTATTTTGACAATTGAAAACAGTGACTATACAAAATCACACAATTTCCAAAAGAAGTATAATTTATATGTAAATGATTTTTTTTGAATTTTGCTCCGTTTAAAATCATACTAATTTTAGCTTTTAATTTTTTTCATTCCAAAAACCGCCCCATTTCGTTCTATAAATTACCTCTTATAATCAAATCATGCAGACATATAATATTATTGCAAACCCGAAAAACAAATGAAAAGGAGATACGAAAATGAAAGGTATCACAACTCAGGAAGGCAGAGAAACACTCAACAAGTTCAAGATGGAAGCAGCTAACGAAGTTGGCGTAAACCTCAAGCAGGGCTACAACGGCGATCTTACAGCTCGTGAGGTCGGCTCTGTAGGCGGTCAGATGGTCAAGAAGATGATCGACGCTTACAAGACAACAGGCAACAAGTAATTCCTCCCAAAAGTCCAAAAAACTCCGCCGTGGCATTTCGCTGTGGCGGAGCTTTTTACTTGAAATCAGGCAAAAAAAGTAGTATAATATACACATAGGGTCGGGGTAAAGATCATAGTAAAGAGGGATAAATATGTTGACTAAAAAAATCACCGCAGGACTTACAGCTTTTGTTATAACAGCTTCTGCCGCACTGCTTCCGCTTCAAGAAAGCATTAACGGCATATTTGGGAACACCGCTATATCAGCTCAGGCTTATTCTGCAAACGGCGCCGTAAAAATGCCGTCAGATTTTCTGACTTTTAACAGCTCCGATCAGGTTTTCGTAAACGTGGTTTCTGCCACTAAAAACGGACTATACTATTATACTGTAGAAAACTACAAGAAGCTAATTAAATTCTATAGCTTTTCCAACAACTCCGTGAGAACTGTAGCAACGCTTGGTGACATTATAAATGTATATGCAAATAACTCCAAAATCTATTATATCGAAAGAGATACCAGCACATACAATTCCAGCGTGAAGGGCTCGTCATATTCTTATTACATAAAGACCTTTGACACCGATACGGAAAATGTGACCAAAAGCGTTAATGTGAGCAAGTATACGCCCAATGGTATTTTAAATTACCCAAACTGTTTTGGCGTTGACGATAACGGCAGGATATATTACTATGTAACAGACAGCAGTGGTGCTGAAAAAGGCGATAATCTATTCCTGCTGGACTCAAACGGAAATAAGCTGTCCTCCTGCAGCACCGATGTTGCCATAACAAAATTCTCAGGCTTTGACAGCACAAACGGAAACTTCTATTTTGAAAGAAACGCTGATTACGTTTATTGGGGCTATACTCACAAAATGAACGCCCTTGGCTTTGGAAACATTTCAAATAACAAAATAACCGTGTCTGATAAATCTATCGACTATTTCTATCAGAAATATTACGATTATCATTATGACAACGCACAAATGCTTGGCAACGGCAAGCTTGCGTGGACTTCTTCTGCAAGCGGCACTGTAAACATCGTGGAATCTGCCAAATTTCATACATCAACAGATGATACATTATCTCTCTTTGGAAGCGTTTCAAGAGCGGAACATGAAAACAAAAATGATCTCTACAACAGCGTTGGAACAAGAACTGTATACAACAGCGAAAATGACAGCACTATCATGTATGTAAACAACAACACTCTTATGGAGTTCAACAATGATTTCAAGCAGGTGGCTTCATATAAAACAGCTTATCCTGTTTTCGCTTTGTATTATACAAACGGCACTGTGACAGCCATAGAGCGTGATACTGACGGCAATTTCTACTCAGAGAATATTGCTTGGAAAATGCCTAGCAGTGTTACGATTTCAAATTCTTCTGCCACGCTCAAAACGGGCGACAGCCTTAAACTTTCTGCAAAGAGTAATTCCGATATAGACTACGGCTTCACATGGTCAAGCAGTGATAATTCTGTGGCTTCGGTTACAAAAGACGGCAAGGTGTACGGAAACAAGGCAGGCGTATGCACAATAACGGCTACCACCGACAACAGTGTGAAAGCAAGCTGTACAGTGACAGTTACGCCTATGGATAGCGACACAAAAGGCTCTGCCACTATACTCAGCGGACGTGCAACAGACAATGCTTCAGATAACCATTACAACACATGGTCATCTGTCACAAACTCTTATCTTGTACAAAACAGCGACGGAACGCTCACAAGGCTTGAAAACACATCAAGCGGCATTGTGGTAGAAAACTACTCCGCAGACGGCAAAAAGCTTATCTCACAACGCACTATTTCAAAAGAGCTTAACCTATTTGGTGGCTTTTATTCAGGAAAAGACTATAACTATCTCGTATTCGGTCAGAACAACACTTCCGAAAGCGACAGCAAGGAAGTTGTAAGAGTAGTCAAATACACCAAGAGCTGGAGCAAGGTAAATTCATGCAGTATCTCAGGTGTCAATACAACAAAGCCGTTCTCGGCAGGCTCACTGAGAATGGAAGAAGCGGGTGGAAAGCTTTATGTTTACACCTGCCATGAGATGTATGCTGACAGCGACGGCATAAATCATCAGGCAAATATGCTTTTCACCATTGACGAATCTTCCATGTCCCTGACCGACTCAATGTATGACGTTTCAAATCTTACAGACGGCTATGTTAGCCACTCGTTCAACCAATTCATCAAAGCCGACGAAGGTGGAAAATACATCTACAGAGTTGACCACTCAGAGTCAAGCAACTACATGATGAACGGCTCTTACCTCTCTGTAAACGGCATTACTCTCACAAAATATAAGGCTGACGGAAAATCAACCGCCGTGAACGTTTCTATCCCTGTTAAGTTCGATATGAACAAAAGCAACTACACGGGCGCTTCAATAGGCGGTTTTGAGCTTGGCAGCGGAAACTGTCTGATAGCCTATGCAAAAGACGTTTCAAGCAATTGTAAGACAAGAAATGTTTACATAAGCGTCACAGACGAGCTTTTCAACGGTACACAGAACATTGCCCTCACAAACTACGGCACATCAAGTAAAGTGACCTGCCGCACCCCTCAGCTTATAAAGATAAATGACAATCTGTTCCTTGTTATGTGGGAAGAATACAACAGTTCCACAGGCAAGACCGCCACAAAGACAATGACAGTTGACTCAAACGGCAAAACTGTTACCAAAGCCATTTCTCACTCCTTCGGACTTTCAGATTGTCAACCTATTGTATGCAGTGACGGCATGGTAAAATGGTATGTCACAAATAATTCAGCACCGACCCTTTACAAGCTCTCACCATTTGCACTTGACGATTATCATGAACACAGCTATACAAAAACAGTTCTCAGCAACGCCACCTGCACCACCGCAGGCACAGTAAAATACACCTGCTCATGCGGTGACTCCTACACCGAAACTATCCCAGCCACAGGTCACAAGTCAAGCGGTTGGATAGTCGACAAGGCGGCTTCTATCGGAGTTAAAGGCTCAAAACACAAGGAATGTACTGTCTGCAAGAAAATTCTTGAAACGGCTGAGATCCCTGCACTTTCAAGAATTAGCATTTTAAAGGCAAGCGTGACACTTTCAACTTCGACCTATGCATATGACGGCAAGGCAAAAACTCCGTCCGTTACTGTAAAAGTCGGTGGAAAGACTTTGAAAAAGGATACTGATTACACTATTTCCTACAGCAACAACACCAAGGTCGGAACAGCAAAGGTCACTATCACGGGCAAGGGCAATTACACTGGTTCAGTTTCTAAGACCTACAGTATCAAAAACAACTTCAAGAAAGCCACAGCTTCGGGCATTTCAAACAAGTCATACACGGGCAAGAATATCACACAAAGCATTACTGTTAAATACAATGGTAAAACGCTGAAAAATGGCACTGACTACACAGTTTCCTATTCAAACAACAAGAATATAGGTACTGCCACTGTAAAAATCGCAGGAAAAGGCTCTTATACAGGCACTATCGTAAAGACATTCAAGATAAATCCTGCCAAGCAGGAGATACAGAAGCTCACTGCTAAGAGCAAGGCATTCTTTGTGGATTGGGCGCAGAAAGGTTCTGCTACCGGATACGAGATACAGTACGCTACCAACTCAAAGTTCACAAGTGCAAAGAAAGTTACAATAACAAACAACAAGACCGACAAGACCACTGTTTCAAAGCTTTCAGGCAAAAAGAAATACTATGTTCGTGTTCGTTCGTACACAACTGTAAAGGGTACTAAGTATTATGGTGCTTGGTCGGCTTCAAAGAGTGTTACTACAAAGAAGTAATTTTTATCGTTTATGAAACTATCCCCCATGCAAAGGGTTTCTGCATGGGGGAGTTTTTTTGCGTTAAAGCGTACATTTTGTCGGCAAAGCCACCCTGAAATGTTACGACCGACCATAAAAAAACACCGCACAAAGTCTTACCTCTGTGCGGTGTAAATATCTACTTTATTACTTCCTCTTAGAAACCACCATAGCTGCACCTGCAAGTGCTGCCAGACCTATACTTATGCCCATTGCCGCATCTGTATTAGGGTTTTTGGTGCTGTTAGGATTTGTCGTTGTCTTTGATGATGAAGCCGCTGCACTGCTGTCATTTGTTGCTTCAGAAGAAGCCTCGGAAGATGACTCCTCTGCTTTGCTCTCGCTGCTCTCATCACTTGACGACTCCTCAACAACGTTATTGAACTCAACGTCGTCGTCCTTTGTCATTTCGTCAACGCCGTCGTTAACCAACTCAACTCTCTCCCAGCCGTAAATGCCTTCAATAGCATATGTAAGCTCATAAGCTGCTGTCTTCTGTGAAACAGCTGATGGGTGATAGTCAACTGCATAACCATTGTTTTCGCTGTCCTGAACGCTGAACTGGAAAACTGATACCTTGCTGTCGCCTGTTTCAGTCTTATAAGTGTCAACTGCATCTGTAATAGAAGGATAAAGCTCCTGTCCCATAATACCGAGTGTACAAAGTATCTCAGAATTTGGATTCTTAGCTCTTATCTCCTTGAGGAAATTTACATAGCCCTTTTCAAACTCAGCACACTTATCAGGGTCACCCTTTGTGTATGAGTTATCGTTTGTACCAAGATTTACAACGATAAGCTCAGGCTGATACTGTGAGAAATCCCAATCATAATTAGCTGTCTGTTCACCGTCGAACCAGCTCCATGTAAAGCAGAACTTATCATAGAAATTTGGCACAAGCAGTGCGTCATTTATCTTGCCGTTGCCTGAATAACCAGAGATCACACCTGCTCCGCTTACTGATACAAAGCTGTAGTCAGCGCCAAAATTCTGTGCTGCCTTGTAAGCATATGTCTTTGCGGCGTTCTCGTTGTAGATAGAAAATGACTTTCCAAGTGGATCGTCAACGCCGTATCCACAAGTGATAGAGTCACCAATAAACTCGATAGAATGCTTAGCTGCCTCTGTTGGCTGTGGCTTGCCGTCTACCTCAAAGCTGTCAATTGCGATAACGCTCTGTGCAGCTTCTGAAAGCTTTATGAGCTTGACAGTGCTTTCGCCCTCAGGAAGCTCTACCTCAACTGCGTTTGTCTTCTTATTTTTTATGTAGCCCTGCTTAACAAGCTTGCCGTTTACAAATACACCAATTCTTGCCTCACCTACGCTGCCGTTTACATTGAAAACAGCCTTTGTGCCTGTGCATTTGAACTCGATACCGCTTGCAGAATAGCCAAGTATCGTTGTGTCGCCCTTTCTGTAAGTACGACCGATAAGCTTAACATTGTCGCTTGTTGCCTCATAAGAGGTGAGCTTGTCCGTTGCTTCCGTGTCTGCCATGACTGTCATTCCCATGCAGCCTGCTGCAATTGCCGCAGCACAGAAGCCTGCCAAAAACTTCTTCATACTATGATTTCCTCCGTTGTTTAATTTTTTTGTATCTTTTGCCTTAATATTTCTCGATCCAATAATTTAATTATACTCTATCTGCAAGATATATACATTAATTTATTGTTAATGTTTATTCGTCATTTTATTAACAGGACTGCTAGATATTCTTTATCCTCTTATAAACCACAGCTGACAGCGGTGGACAGACGAAACTGCCTGAAACGGGCTGTTTGTTCATCTTGCCACTTTCATCAAGCCTGAGATAAAAGCTTCCCTCTGGCAGACCGAAGCCCCTGTTCTCGTAGTAAGGATTAAGTGCAATAACATAGCATTCTCCGTCTTTTTCAAGCTTCCAACTTACGCAGTTCCAATCGTCATTGTGCATAAAATGAAGATGTGCGTTCACGTCCTCTTTAGTATACATTCGGAAAAGCGGACTTCCCTTTCTCAGCCTTATAAGAGCCTTGTAATACTCAAAGACCTCTTTATATTCAAGCTTCCTGTTCCACTTTATGGAGTTAGTGTAGTCAGGCGCATTGTAGCTGTCATGGGAATAGATGTTCACATCGTTTGGCTCTTCGCCCTCTTTAAGTATCCTCGGCTTTGACCTAAGAAAATCCTGACCAAGCTGTATGAACGGCATGCCCTGTGAAAGTATCACTATCGCCGCCGCAAGCTTATCCATTTTTATCCTTACGCCCTCACTGTCATTCTTTGCCGATATACAAAGCTTGTCCCACAAAGTATTGTTGTCATGAGCCTCACAGTAATTCACCGCCTGAGTAGGTTCAAAAGCCCAGCAAGCTTCTTTTGCGTCATTTATCTGATAGTGTGGCACAGAGCCGACTATACCACGCCTTAGGGTAGAAGCCGCATTTCTGTTTCCGCTGACAAAGCCCTTGTCATATGGATTGAAAGTACCGCCCTTAATGGAATCTCTGATGTTATCGTTGAAAAGTCCAACTCTTCCGAACTGATATGAGTTCCATTTATATGCAAGTCTGTCAGCAGGGAGCGGTGACTCTCCTCCCGTCCAGCCCTCACCATACATTAGTATCTGAGGGTCTATCTTGTTAAGCTCGTCCCTTATGATGTTCACAGTTTCAATATCGTGAAGCGCCATAAGGTCAAAGCGGAAGCCGTCTATCTTATATTCCGTTGCCCAAAATCTGAGAGAATCTATCATGAATTTTCTCATCATCATATGGTTTGAAGCCGTTTCGTTTCCACAGCCCGAGCCGTTTGAAAAAGAGCCGTCATTTCTTATTCTGTGGTAATAATACGGGAAAGAACGCTCAAAGGCTGACTCCTCGGTATAGTAAGTGTGATTGTATACCACGTCCATTACAACGCCAATGCCGTTCTCGTGAAGTGCCATAACAAGCTGTTTGAACTCTCTTATCCTGCACTTAGGGTCATAAGGGTCTGTGGAATATGACCCCTCAAGGCAGTTGAAGTTCTTAGGGTCATAACCCCAGTTATATTGATTGAGCCAGGGCTTGCTCTCGTCTACAGTGGCATAATCTTCCACAGGAAGCAAATGAACATGGGTTATGCCAAGCTCTTTGAGATGCTCGATACAAGTATTCACACCCTGATATTTCGTACCCTTATCGGCAAAAGCCACATACTTTCCTCTATGCTCAGAAGCAACGCCTGATGAACTGTCCGCAGAAAAATCTCTGACGTGGCACTCATACACCACTGCGTCGCAGGCATTTCTGCACTTAGGCTTTTTCACCTTGTCCCAGCCCTCAGGGTCGGTGGTCTTGAAATTCACCACCGCACCAACGTTTCCGTTGACTCCGCAGGCTTTTGCATAGATATCTATAGTTTCATGCCTTGTTTTGTGGTCAAACTCAAATGTATAGGTATAAAAAACACCGTCAAGGTCACGGAGTATCTCCACATACCAAACACCATGGTCAAGCCTTTCCATAGGCAGGCTTTCAAGACGGCTTTTGCCCTCACCGTCAAGATACAGATTAAGATAAACTCCCGTTGCAAGCGGTGACCATGTTTTGAACACAGTTTTGCCCTCTTTCATGACCGCACCCAGATCGTTTCCTATATATTGATTATCTCTGTCGAACTGTTCATAATTCAATCTGTACATCAACCATGCCCCTTGCCTATATTTTTTACGTCTTAGATATTTTTACTTCAGACTTTCGCCAAGCACCGAGCCTTGAAGAAGCTTAGTTTCAAAGCCCTCCCTCGTATTTTTAAGCAGGTCATCGCAAAGCTTTACCTTGTCCTTTTCAAGAAGCAGCAGGATAGTTGAGCCTCCAAACTCGAAATATCCCTTTTCTTCGCCCTTTGTGACCTTTACGCCGCCCTCAGTGTGCAGATTAGTTATCCTGCCCACCATAAGAGCACCGACTTCCATTTGAATAATATCTCCGAACTGCTCCGTTCTTATCATGCAATATTCTCTGGAATTTTCCTTGAAAACAGGCAGATAATTGTTCACCACAGGGTTCACAGTGTGAAGGATACCATTTATCTTTCTGTTGTGGCTCTTTACACCGTCTGCACAATAGCAATAGCGGTGATAATCGTCCACTGAAAGTCTGATGATAACTGCATAGCCGCCCTCATAACGCTTTGCAAGCTTGCTGTCTCTGAGGAGCGAGGCGGTATTATACACTGCGTTCTTTATAATAAAGGTATCAGACTGTGTTATCTTATAAGCAGTCACCTTGCCGTCTGAAGGTGACACCAGCAGATTCTTGTCCTTAGTGATAAAACGTCTGCCGGGCTTTATTTTTCTTGTGAAAAAGTCATTGAAAGAGCGATACATTCTTTCCTCATAGTCAAACATATCTATTCCGTTTTTTTCTGCAAAGCCGAAAATAAAAGGCACTGAGAACTTGCTGTCAAGTATCACTCTTGCGCACTTTGAAAATATCGGACAGCCGAGAAATTTCATAAGCGCCCTGCCCATTGTCGAGCTGTAGGCAGCCGCAAGAAAGCTATCCTGAGATGTGGTCTGTTCATATTCTCTGCCCTGTCTGTCACGATATTTCATATGTTTCTCTCCTTTTATTTACATTATCGTAGGGGACGACACCCCCGGCGTCCTGTTTTTCACACACCTGTCCGGCAAAAACATTTCCCATTCAGGTAACTTTTATCTTAGATTATATGCTGCATTTTAAGATAGCCGAGAAGGATTATCGCACCTATAGTAAAGAGTATCAGCACGCCCTTCATGGAAAGCTTCTTGACATTTATTTTCAATACAAAGAGTATTGAAATAAGTATCATAAAGCTATGGAAAACAAATGGAAAAATATTTCTCGGTATATTGTGCTGACCCATGAACAGCAGAGGAAGTATCATAGCAACTGTTGTAACAGGCAGACCCTTATATTCTTTTCTGTTCTCTGTTGTGTTTCTCTGACGTTCTTCCTCCATAACGTTGAAGTAGCCAAGTCTGATAACAGCGCCCAGAACTATCATAATGCTTGCGATAAGACGAAGCGGATAAACTGAATTGTAGTGATAGCCTATGACAGCAGGGAAAACACCGAAGCAAACAAGGTCGCACAGTGAGTCGATCTGTATGCCGAACACCTTTTCATGCTCTGTTCTGTTTTTCATGCTTCTTGCTATCTTGCCGTCAAAAAGGTCGCAGATACCCGAAAGAAGCAGGCAGAGAAAGGCTATGGACATATGATTTTCAAAGACCTGAGTGATCCCGAACACTGACGAAACAAGTCCTATGTATGTGAGTATTACCGAATAATTATAAAAACCGATCATTTTTTCTTTTCCTCTCATTCTTTTTCGACTTCTTTTTTAACTTCCTGCGACCCCTCTAGACCATTCTTCTTATCATTCCTCATAACGATAAAGTGAGCCACGAATGTTACCAATGCGCTCATTATCAGCAGTAAATAGAAGCTGAGTCCACGGCTCAGTAGCATTGCAGGCTTTACAAGCTCTGCGGTGAAAATGCTCATGAACATATATGTGAAGCAGCCCTCTGTTACGCCTGCCGCACCAGGCAATGGCAGCATTTCAACTGCAACGCCTATCATAGTCTGAAGTGCGATAATATTCCAAAAACCTGTTCCGCTAAGGCCGTAGGACTTATACACAATCCATGTGACAGCCAGCAGGAACAGTCTCTGCACCAGTGTGATAAGAAAAATATTTATCAAAGTATGCACATTGCTCTTTATATATTCCGAACCGATCATGTAATTGTCGCAGATACGTTTTATCTTGTTTATATATTTTTCGTTGTTCTTTTCTTTGAGTATCCTTATGCGTGTCAGAAGATTTATAAGCTTTATGCCCATTTTTCTCGCCCACAAAGGCTTATAGAAAATAAACACAAGCCCTGCGATATAGGCGATATTCAGTATAAAGCCGATAAGCAGAAGCCACCAAAGCCGTCCCACATGAATCTTTATAAAGCCAAAGTTGAAAAGCAGGAACGCCACTGCAAGAAGCACCTGCACAGCCTTGAAAGCTATGGTGATGATAAGCATTATCAAGGTGGAAAAGCCTATCTTTATGCCGTCTTTCTTCATGTAATACATCTGCGCAGGCTGTCCGCCGGAAGCAGACGGCGTTATACAGCTAAAGAAAAAGCCTATAAACGAATATTTCAAACAACGCCTGAAAGGAGTTTTTACTTCAAAAAGCCTCAGCATATACTTTATTATGACCGACTCACCTGCCACATAGCAGAACACGCACACAGCACCCACTGCAAGCCAGCTTTTCTTTGCAAGGTGAAGATCCGTCACTATGTCGGAAAACTCTTCTCCTCTGAAAAGCAGTCTGACTGTCAGCCAGCCTATGACCACAATAAAGAATATATTAAGAACATATTTCAGGTTCTTTTTTATTTTCATCATCTCCGAATTTTCAGCCTGTCCATTAAAAGGTCAGACCGCTTTTTGTCCCACACATATTTTTTACAGCACGAATGCCATAAAGCACAGATTTACTATTATCTGCAAAATTGTAAATCTTATTACTACCTGAGTATCAGACCAGCCCTTGTTCTTTCTTGCATGGTCGTGAAGAGGAGTTCTTATGCCCTCCATAAAATTCTTTATTTTCAGGAAACGTCTGAAAGAAAGCTTGAGAAGTCCAAGTCCGCCGTCAAGTATGATAACTATAGCCATAGGGATAAATGCGAACGGTGCGGCAGTTTTTAAGAACATCACCGCAAGGAAAACGCCCAGCGCTCTCGAGCCTGCGTCACCCATGAGCATCTGGCTAGGCGAGCAGTTGAACCACAGATAAGCCGCAAGCGTCACGAACATTATCATAGGAAGGAGCATATCAGCCGCACCACTCTTTGTCACCATAAATGCAAGTGGCAGAAGAACTGTCATGACCAATGAACCGCATAGCCCGTCAACGCCGTCTGTACAGTTTGTAACGTTTATGGCCGTCCAAACGAGGACGCCTGCAAGGATGATGAACAGCGGTGCAGGGATAGTAAAAGTGGAATCTGTGATATAAAGCTTCACCTGCGAGCCGTTATAAAAATAGTATGTAAACGCAATGCCAAGAGATATAACAAGGTCGATAAGACCTTTTTTCAGGTTGCCCCAAGGAGTTTCAGCAGCATCGTCAAAATATCCGCTGAGCATGGCGGCATACACAAGCACGAGATAGATTATGTTCTCAATATCGAGAGGATAAAAAAGTGCTGTGCAAAGGGTAAAGGAAGTCACGAAGATAATTCCTGCGCCACGGGGCTTGCCCTCAGAAAGTGCGCCGTTCACAGCGAACGCTCTGCCCTGATCTTTAGGCAAAATGCGTTTGAAGAATTTCAGGCTGAAAAAAGCAATAAGAAAACTGCACAGCATTGGCACAAGCAGCACCAATGTAGTATTATTAGTCTTAGCCAAAAGGTTATAAAACATTGTCATCGTCCTTTTCTGTTTCAATTCATACATATACTATTATATTATACAACATAGCTGTGCAAAATGCAAATATTATTATCCGTCATTTTGCACAATTTTTTTCTTAATGGTTTCTTAATGTGGAAAATTTAAGGTAAGTGCCAAGCAAAACAAAATGCACAGCCCATATAAGACTGTGCATAGGTTCATTCTGTTTCATTCAATATGTTCATCATTTCGGACGGCGTAACAATAAAATCTTTCATGGGATAATGTTTCTTATTTCCCATGACAACATAAGCATTATTATCACGCTTTTCCATTGCTACCTCGTAGAAAATAAGATCGTCCATATCCACGAGTATCTCCCCTGTCGGTTTCGGGTCAACTTTAATTCCATTTGAAATAATAGAATTTATCATTGTTTGGATAGTTTCAGCTTTTAGGTGAAACTTAGGTCTGTTCAAGACTTCCGCATATTCATCTATTATGTCATCATGAAACAGCGGCGTTATCCTGCCGCCAAGCACCTCACGAAGCACCATACACGGCGGAGATTGCGAATTTTTAGTGATAAGAGCAGATACGATAACATTTGTGTCAATAACAGCGCAGACTTTCATTTATCATTTTCTCCTGTTCTTTCTCACTTCTGCTATTTCAGCGTTTATCTCGTCCAAAGACATTTCAGGGACGTCAGTTGCCTGCTCTCTAAGCTTTTCAAACGCTTCAAGTCCCTCTGCTCTTGTAACAGCATTTTCAGGAAGAACTGTTTCAAATGGTATTCCACGCACCATTTTGCTGCGCACCATAAACATTCTGAAAGCTGTAGGAAGATCCATTCCTAATGCACTGTATATCTCGCTTACCTCATTTTTAAGGTCACTGTCAACACGGAATTGAACTAAAGTCTGATTTTTTGCCATACAAAACACCTCCAAATATATTAAAATGTATGTGTTTATCTTTCAATTATATTATATCATCATTTATATATATTGTCAACACAGTACACTACAAAATACATTATCATGAAAAAATATATTTGCTCCTAAAGATTGAAAAAAACATTATTTTGTGCTATAATTATCTCATTAAGGAGGCATTTTTATGGCAATAAAAGACAAAGTGCTGGAACTTCTCGACGATAACAAGGGCAAATATCTTTCAGGTGAACAGCTTGCTGACACGCTGGGCTGTACCCGTGGGGCTGTTTGGAAGGCTGTGAAAGCTTTGCAGGAAAACGGTTACCCTATCTCTGCGGTGACGAACAAGGGCTATTCCCTTGATGAAAACACCGATATACTTTCCCTTGCAGGCATAAAAAAATATCTTGACCCTGACCTTCAGGGGCTTGAAATAGAGGTATACAAGGAAGTAAGCTCCACTAATCTGGTACTCAAAGACTATGCAAATCAGGGTGTGCCCGAGGGCAGGATAGTCATTGCAGGTATGCAGACGCAGGGGCGTGGAAGGCTTGGACGTTCTTTCTTTTCTCCCTCTGATTCGGGACTTTACATGAGTATTCTTCTCCGCCCTGACATGGCTGCGGCTGACGCTGTTAAGATAACCACCGCCGCAGCGGTGTCTGTTGCCCTTGCAGTGGAAAAGGTCAGCGATCAAAAGCCTGACATAAAATGGGTTAACGACATTTACATAAACGGCAGGAAGATATGCGGAATACTCACGGAGGCTTCTTTCAGCATGGAAAGCGGCGGACTTGACTACGCTGTGCTTGGCATCGGTGTGAACACCTACGAGCCGGAAGGCGGTTTTCCTGAGGCAATAAGAGATATCGCAGGGCCGATATTCCACGAAAGAAAAAGCGATATGCGAAACAGGATAGCCGCAGAGATAATAAACAATTTCATGCGTCTTTATGACAGCTTTGAAGAAAACAGCTTTTACCCGGAATACAGAAAACGCTTGCTGTGGGTAGGCGAGAAGATAAACGTCATAAGAGGAAGCGAAAAAACTCCTGCCACAATGCTTGGGGCTGATGAGGACTGCCGCCTGCACGTCAGATATGAGGACGGCAGAGAAGAATATATTTCCTCGGGAGAGATAAGTATTCGCAAGGCTTAACATAGTATACGAAATGTTAGGTATATCTAATGAAACAAACGGCTATGATTTTTTATAATTAATTCAGTTTATCAAATAGTATCAGCAGGTCGAGTCATTGAGAAATGGCTCGATTTTTTATGCATTATAACTATATAAACGTTTTCGTTTATGTGTATTTCTACAAGTTAGTCAATACTTATTCTAATTATATATATCCCATGTAAATAAAAACATTATTCATTTTGTGTCATATAGTATATAATTATAGTTGACAGTATGTCTTGATTATTGACTTTGTAATCAAATTTAACTTTAATTATATGGAGGAAATTTTATGACAAAAGAATTTGATTATTCACCGATCGACAAAATTCTTGAAAATCATGAAAAAACAGCGGTCATAGCCATATTGCAGGATATTCAGGAGATATATCACTATCTTCCAAAGGAAATATTCCCATATCTTGCAAAAAAGCTTGGCACAGGCGAAGCAAGAATATACAGCGTTGCGACCTTTTATGAGAATTTTTCTCTCGAGCCAAAGGGCAAATACGTTATCAAATGTTGTGACGGCACTGCCTGTCATGTAAGAAAATCTATACCTATTCTCGAATATCTCAGAGGAGAGCTTGGTCTTAGCGAAAAGAAAACCACCACTGACGATCTGATGTTCACAGTGGAAACTGTTTCATGTCTTGGTGCTTGTGGACTTGCCCCTGTTCTCACTGTGAATGATGTTGTTCACCCTGAGATGAATCCTGACAAGGCTGCGGCTCTGCTTAAGGAACTGAGAGAAAAGGAGGCTGAATAATATGCTGCTGAAAACGAAATACGATCTTGACAACGCCCGTGAACAGTATGGTAAGCTTGTTGACAAGCAGGCTAGAAAAGTGCTTGTTTGCGCAGGTACAGGCTGTGTTGCAGGCGGTTCGCTGAACATATACCAGAAGCTTATCGAAACTATCTCCGCAAAGGGATTGGAGTGCGTGGTGGCACTTGCTGACGAGCCACATGATGATGATATCCACGAGGGCGCTATCGGCGTAAAAAGAAGCGGCTGTCACGGCTTCTGCGAAATGGGTCCACTTGTTAGAATAGAGCCGGAGGGCTGGCTTTACACTAAGGTGAAGCTTGACGATGTTGACGAGATTGTTGACAAGACTATCTGCAATGGCGAGTGCGTTGAAAGACTGTGCTACAAGAAAAACGGTGAAATATATCGCCAGCAGTCAGAAATACCATTCTATAAGATGCAGCAGCGTATCGTCCTTGAACACTGCGGTCACATTGACGCTACTTCCATAAAGGAATATCTTGCTATAGGCGGCTACAGAGCCTTTGAAAAGGCACTTCTCAATATGTCACCTGAGGATATCCTCAACGAAATGACAGAATCTAATCTTCGTGGACGTGGAGGCGGAGGATTCCCTCTTGGCAGAAAGTGGACAAGCGTTGCAAAGCAGAAAAGCCCTACAAAATACATAGTCTGCAATGGTGACGAGGGCGACCCTGGCGCATTTATGGATCGTTCTATCATGGAGGGTGACCCACACAGACTTCTTGAAGGCATGATGATAGCCGGTATCGCAACAGGCGCAAAAGAGGGATATATCTACGTTCGTGCAGAATATCCGCTGGCAGTATCACGTCTTAAAGGTGCTATCGCCCAGGCTGAGCAGTTTGGTCTGCTTGGTGACAATATACTCGGCACAGATTACTCATTCAGAATACATATAAACCGTGGTGCAGGCGCATTTGTTTGCGGTGAAGGCTCTGCCCTGACGGCTTCTATCGAGGGCAAGCGTGGTATGCCTAGAGTTAAGCCGCCAAGAACTGTTGAACATGGTCTTTTCAACGAGCCTACAGTTCTCAACAACGTTGAAACGCTGGCTAACGTGCCTGTTATCATCAACAACGGTGCAAAATGGTTCAGGAGCATAGGTCCTGAGAACTCCCCTGGAACAAAGGCTTTCGCTCTTACGGGCAACATCTCGAACACCGGTCTTATTGAAGTGCCAATGGGAACTTCTCTCAGAAAGGTAATATTCGATATCGGCGGCGGCATGAGAGGTGACGGAAAGTTCAAGGCTGTTCAGATAGGCGGTCCGTCAGGCGGCTGTCTTGTTACACCTAACCTCGATATCCAGCTTGACTTTGACTCGCTGAAAAAAGTCGGTGCTATGATCGGCTCAGGCGGACTTGTTGTTATGGACGATAAGTCCTGTATGGTAGAAGTTGCAAGATTTTTCATGAATTTCACCCAGAACGAATCCTGCGGAAAGTGCGTTCCGTGCCGTGAGGGTACAAAGAGAATGCTTGAGATACTTGAGCGTATCGTAAATGGTAACGGTCAGGAGGGGGATATCGAACTGCTTCTTGAGCTTGCCGACACTATCTCCTCAACTGCTCTCTGCGGTCTTGGAAAGACGGCTGCATTCCCTGTTGTATCTACGATAAAGAACTTCCGTGAGGAATATGAAGCTCACATAAGAGATAAGAAGTGTCCATCAGGCAACTGCAAGAAGCTTGTGACATATCAGATCGACCCTGAGATATGCAAGGGCTGTTCAAAGTGTTCAAGAGTCTGTCCTGTGGGTGCGATCAGCGGTGAGATCAAAAAGCCGTTCAAGATCGACACCTCTAAGTGCATAAAGTGCGGAGCTTGTATTTCCAACTGCCATTTCAAAGCTGTCAAGGAGGTTTAATTTTAGCTATGAATAAAGAGTTTATGATAATCGACAATATCCCCGTTGCTATAAACGGTGAAAAAAATCTGCTTGAGCTTATCAGAAAGGCAGGCATCGAGCTTCCTACATTCTGTTACTATTCTGAGCTTTCAGTATACGGTGCTTGCAGAATGTGCATGGTGGAAAACAAGTGGGGTGGCATGGAAGCCGCTTGCTCAACTCCTCCGAGAAACGGTATGGAGATATACACAAACACACCAAGGCTGAGAAAATACCGCAAGATGATATTGGAACTTCTTCTTTCAAATCACTGCGGCGAATGTACGACCTGCGATAAAAACGGCAAGTGCAAATTGCAGGAGCTTGCCGCAAGATTTGATATCCACAGGGTACGTTTTGACAATCCAAAGTCCAAGCCTTGTATCGATGATTCTTCTGTATCTATCACCAGGGACGCCAACAAGTGTATCCTCTGCGGTGACTGCGTAAGAGTGTGCAACGAGGTACAGAACGTTGGTGCAATAGATTTTGCATTCAGAGGCTCAAAAATGAAGGTAGCCTGCTCATTTGACAAGCCTATAGGCGATTCAAACTGCGTTGGCTGCGGTCAGTGTGCGGCAGTCTGTCCAACAGGTGCTATAATCATAAAGAACGACAGCCACAGGCTTTGGAAAGAGCTTAATCAGGAGGACACTATTGCAGTGGCTCAGGTAGCTCCGGCTGTAAGAGTTGCAGTGGCAAAAGAGTTCGGCTACAACGGTGAGAACGTTATGGGCAAGATAGTTGCAGCACTTAGAAGAATAGGCTTCAACTACATTTTTGATACATCTACAGCCGCAGACCTCACTGTTATGGAGGAGTCAAAGGAGTTTGCAGACAGGCTTGCAAACGGCGGAAAGCTCCCGCTATTCACATCATGCTGTCCTGCATGGATAAAGTATGCTGAGAACGAGTATCCTGAGATACTGCCTAACATTTCCACTTGTCGCTCACCAATGCAGATGTTTGCTTCCGTAATAAACGAGAAGTTCAAGGGCGAGGGTAAGAAGATACTTTCTGTTGCTGTTATGCCTTGCACTGCCAAAAAGGGCGAAGCCGCAAGAGATGAGTTCAAGGACGAGAACGGCAAACCACTGGTTGATTTTGTCATCACCACTCAGGAGCTTATCATGATGATAAAAGAAGCCGGTATCGTGTTTAACGAGATAGAGCCGGAAGCTGTTGATATGCCGTTCGGCACTATGACAGGCGCAGGCGTTATCTTCGGTGTAACAGGCGGTGTAACAGAAGCAGTTATCAGACGTGTTTCCACAGACAAGTCACTCGCTTCCCTGAGAAATCTTGCATTCGAGGGCGTAAGAGGCTTTGAGGGCATAAAGGAGCTTGAAGTACCTCTTGGCGACAAGGCTATCAAGGTCTGTGTTGTAAACGGACTTCGCAATGTTGAGGTCATAATGAACAGAATGAAAGCTGGCGAGCATTTCGACCTTATCGAAGTTATGGCTTGTCCAAACGGTTGTATAGGCGGCGCTGGTCAGCCAAAGGCTACTATCGACGAGAAGAAAGAGCGCAGTGTTAATCTTTACAATGCTGACAAGCTTTGCACTTTGAAGCGTTCAGAAGAAAATCCGCTTATGGATAAGCTTTACGAGGGTATCCTCAAGGGCAGAGAGCATGAACTGCTTCATGTAAGCTATGTAAAATAATAAAATAGCATAAATAGCGAAAGGCTGCACGAAACTGTGCAGCCTTTTTTGTGTGTCGAAAAACTATAATAAATGGGCGACCTAAGGTCGTCCCCTACATATGAACAGCGTATTTACATAAATTGTAGGGGACGGCGCCCTCGACGTCCCGCTTATTTAGGACGTTGTCAATAAGCTCAAGTTTGCACGAAATTGTGCAGCCCTTTTTGTACGGACTATTTTATTATGATATATCCTCCACCTTGACAGCTCTCTTTTCATTTCTGTAGTTGACTACCTCTCCAAAAGTGCAGTATATAACAGAGAACACAGGAACAGCAATGAACATTCCGAATATGCCAAAGAGGTTTCCGCCTATGGTGATAGCGAAAAGTGTCCATAGTGACGGCAGACCAACCGAGTTTCCTACCACCTTTGGATAGATAAGATTGCCCTCAATAGCCTGAATAATGAACATGAACAACAAAAACAGCACAGCCTGCTTGAAATCCGTCACGCATATAAGCAGGAAGCCCACCACATAGCCAAGAAAAGCTCCCACAATAGGGATAAGTGCAGTGCAGGCAACGAGTATGGCAATAAGCACCGCATTTGGGAAACGGAAGATAGCCATTCCAATACCGCAAAGGGAGCCGAGGATAATGGCTTCCGTGGTCTGACCCACAAGAAAGTTCGCAAAAGTGTCGATAGAGCGACGGCATATACGGCTTATGCGGTCGGTGATACGATTGCTGAGAAAAGCACAGCTTATGCGCTTGCACAGGTCTTTGAGCCGCTCTTTTGCGGCAAGCATATAGACCGCAAAGCAGATTCCCAAGAAGAAGTTCACAAGACCTGAGAAAAGATCTGTCACAAAGCTTACTGTTGAACTGAGTGTGTTCAAGATCACAACGCCGTCTTTCAGCCAGCTTGTAACCTTATCGATAATATCAGCAGTGCTTATATTCATTCTGTCAAGCCACCCTGCTATCTCAGGGGAATTGTTGAGCTTGTTGGAAATATTTGAAATAAGCACAGGAATATCGTCTGAAAGCTGAGAGAAAGTCTTTATGAGTGCAGGGATAATAAGCCAGCACACAAGTGCCACAACGCCTAGGCAAAGCAGAAAGGTCAACACTATCGAGCATGGTCTTTTCAGCGTTTCCACAGTTTTAGCATATTTCTCTTTTTTAGGCTTCTTAAAAAGCCTCTTTTCAATGCCTGACATTGGCACATTCAGGATAAATGCGATTATACAGCCAAATATAACAGGCTTCAAGACCCCGATCATTACGCCCAGAAGTCTAAAAAACTTGTCATAGTTGGTCAATCCCCAAAAAAGCACTACGCCAAGAACCACAAGGGCTGCATTTTCTTTGAATTTTTTTGTAAATTTCATTAGTTTCTCCTTACAAAAACGAGCTGTACAGCCTTTGCCGTACAGCTCTCAAATCGCTTAGAAATTAGTGTTAAGGCTGAGATACTGTCCGCTCTGATAGAGATAGATCAGATATACCACAGACGCATAGATAGTTACAACAAGCACCACCAATGTTGTAAATGCGGCGAGAATGTTCAGTATCGGGATAAATGCCACAACAAGGCACACTGCCATGACAATAAGGCAGGTCTTGTTTACATTCCACACATGGTCGCCCTTGTTTGCAAGCCCGTAGTTCTTCACGTCCCTGAGCAGGTCGCCTGTTGATTTGCAGATATAGTAAAGCACCGCTATGTTCATTACATTGCCAGCAAAACTCAGAACACTTGATATCGCATTATTGTCAATAAATGTATCAACTATTGAAAAGATAAGATCAGCCACTGTGAAAACAAGAGCTGTCTGATAACCATTATGGTCTTTTGAAGCTTCAAGTATTCCCCATACGTTGAAAATAGTTGCGGCTACGGTACAAGTCATCAAAAGAAGTGCGCCTATCCCCGGTATAAAAGCGAGCGGAACTCCTATCACACCTATGATCTTTGCCAGAAACACCTTTTTGATACCGCTTGCGGCATTTGGATATTTTACCATTTTATTACCCCCTATATTTCGATTTCTTAATCAAGTTCGATATTCATTATCGGCTGTGAAACGTCTGCGCCGGCAGGTACCATTGGAAGAACGTTTATATCCTTGTTGATGATAACGTCCACAAGGCAAGGCTTACCGCATTTGAGTGCCTTTTCAAGCATTGGCTTTATCTCGGATTTCTTTGTTATCCTTATGCCTTCAACGCCAAATGCGTCGGCAAGCTTCATAAGGTCTGTTTCTCTTTCAATGTTAGTCTGAGAAAATCTCTTACCGTAGAAAAGTCTTTGCCACTGTCTTACCATTCCGAGAACGTCATTCTCGAAAACAAGCTCAATAAGCGGTATCTTATGCTTTGCAAGTGAAGAAAGCTCGTTGCAGTTCATGAAGAAGCTTCCGTCGCCTGCAATATTTACTACAGTTCTGTCAGGGTTGCCCACCTTTGCGCCCATTCCTGCGCCAAAGCCGTAGCCCATTGTACCAAGTCCGCCGCTTGAAGCAAAGCTTCTTGGACACTTGAAGTTATAATACTGTGCAGCCCACATCTGGTGCTGACCGACTTCTGTGGAGATGATAGCCTTGCCGTCTGTAAGTCTGTCAAGCTCCTCGATAACGTCCTGCGGAAGCACCTCGTCCTCGCTCTCGATAGGCACCATTCTCAATGCATACTGCTTTTTCCAATCCATAACAGTATTCATCCAAGCCTCGTGTTTCATATCAGGAAGCAACTCGCAAAGCTTAGCAAGGATATACTTAACGTCTCCAGTAACATGGCTGTAAACATCGATATTCTTGCCTATCTCGGCAGGGTCTATATCAATATGTATGATCTTCTTATCCTTTGCAAATGTCTTAGCGTTGCAAAGAACTCTGTCGGAAAATCTCGAGCCAAGAACTATCATAAGGTCACATTCGCTGAGCGTCATAGCGGCTGTCTTTGTGCCGTGCATACCAAGCATACCGATATAGCAGTCCTTAGTATTGTCAAGTGCGCACTGACCCATAAGTGACAATGAAACAGGGGCGTCCACTTTTCTTACGAACTCAGCCATTTCTTCTGTTGCGTCAGCAGAAACAACTCCGCCGCCTGCGTAGATAAAAGGCTTCTCAGCATTCTTTATAAGCTCTGCCGCAGCAGCTATCTCCTCGTTTATGCCCTCAGGATTATGATTTACTACCTTCTTAGGCTCTTTCTTCTCATAGACCATAAGTGCGCCTGTGATATCCTTTGGTATATCTATAAGAACAGGACCCTTTCTGCCCTCGTTTGCAATATAGAAAGCTTCTCTGATAATGTCAGCAAGCTCCGCAGGGTCTTTCACAATGTAGTTATGCTTTGTGATAGGCATTGTTATCCCGCAGATATCTACCTCCTGAAAAGAGTCAAGACCAAGCAGATCTCTTGTTACGTTTCCTGTGATAGCCACCATAGGGATAGAATCCATATAAGCTGTGGCGATACCTGTTACAAGGTTCGTAGCACCTGGACCTGAAGTTGCGATAACAACGCCCGTTCTGCCTGTTGTTCTTGAATATCCGTCAGCCGCATGGCAGGCAGCCTGCTCATGGGCGGTGATAACATGGTGTATCTTATCAGAATATTTATACAGCGAGTCATATATGTTTAGAACTGCTCCGCCCGGATAGCCGAACACTGTATCGACGCCCTGCTCCAGCAAACATTCAATTATAACGTCTGAGCCACGTAACTCTTTCAACATTTTTTATTTCCTCCAAATTACAAAATACGTCTAAGATCATAAAAATATATCAATATATGATTATACTATATCTGCTTTAAAAAGTCAATACTTTCATTCATTTGGCTCATAAGCTCGTCCACCGTATCAGAGAAAAGCTTTGCCTGCTCGTCAGGCTTCTTTTCCTCTACAGCTTCCGCCGTTTCAGGCTTCTTACTTTCAAGCATATCCTGCACGCTCACTGTCTTTTCCACAGCCTTTTTTGCTGTGAGCGTTTTAAGCTCATGATCGTCAAGATAAGGCTTTATGCCCACAACGGAAACATTGTCAGTTCCACCGTTTGTGAGAGCAAGCTCCATTATAGCGCCAAGCTTTTCAGAAACAGAAAGGTCAAGACCAAGCCCCACCACCATTTCTTCCTCAGAAACGTAATCCGACACGCCGTCTGACACTATGATTATCATATCGTCAGGTTCTTTGCCAAAATCAGCCACCAACGGTGTTTGTGCCACATCAGGTTCATTGAGAGTGCTGCCGATAGAAGATATTATGGCATTCTGATACTGTGGCTCAAGCTCTGACACATCTTCTATCCTGCCATGCTCATACATATATCGTGCATAGGATTGGTCAACAGATATCTGTCTGATAGTGTCGTTCACATAGCGGTACATTCTGCTGTCGCCAACGTTTATGCACATTGCTCTGCTTTCCTCGTCCACCGCAAGGCAACACAGGGTAGTCTGCATATTTGCAGCGTTTTCAGCCCTTACGCCCTGCTTTTTTATTTTGTTGTGAACATCGATAAGCGTTCTTTTCATATCCACCCCTGAATTATATTCAAGAATGGAAAGATGCCTTAAACAAAGCTCCGAGGCGACCTCTCCTGCATTTTCTCCGCCAACGCCGTCGCAAACGGCTGCAATAAAAGGAGCAGCGACAGTTGATTCATAGCTGCCGCTGTTGATGACCTCGTGGTCTATTAAAATGCAGTCCTCATTCTGTTCACGGTAATTTCCCTTGTCTGTTATTCCGAAAATATAATAATACATTTATTATCACCGTCTGAAAACTGGTATCGTGCTGTTATATCATATCTGCAACAAGACTGCCCATTTCCTTACAGCCAACGAGCTTCATGCCCTCTGACATGATATCCCCTGTTCTGTAGCCTGCCTCAAGCACCTTCTTGACAGCATTGTCGATTGCGTCTGCTTCCTTATCCATATCGAAAGAAAATCTCAGAAGCATTGAAGCTGAAAGTATAGTAGCGATAGGGTTAGCCTTATCCTGTCCTGCGATATCAGGTGCAGAGCCGTGGCTAGGCTCATACATACCGAACTTTGTGTCGTTCAGTGACGCAGAAGCCAGCATACCAAGTGAGCCTGATATCATAGCGGCTTCGTCTGAAAGGATATCTCCGAACATATTCTCTGTAAGGATAACGTCAAACTGCTTAGGATCTCTTACAAGCTGCATTGCGCAGTTGTCAACGAGCATATGCTCAAGCTCAACTTCTGGATAATCCTTAGCTACCTCGTTTACTACCTTTCTCCAAAGTCTTGAAGAATCAAGAACGTTAGCCTTATCAACGCTTGTAACTTTCTTTCTTCTCTTCATGGCGATGTCAAAGCCACGAATAGCAATTCTTCTTATCTCGTTCTCGTTATATGTAAGAGTATCAACGGCAGTTTCAACGCCGTCAACGTTCTCTGTCTTTCTCGCACCAAAATACAGACCGCCTGTAAGCTCTCTCATTATCATCATGTCGAAGCCGTCGCCGATTATATCGTCCTTAAGAGGGCAAGCTTCTCTAAGCTCAGGATAAAGATTTGCAGGACGCAGATTAGCGAACAGACCAAGCTCTTTTCTTATTTTCAGGAGTCCGGCTTCAGGTCTGAGGTTCGGAGCAAGCTTATACCATGGTGAAGTGGAAGTATTTCCGCCGATAGAGCCAAGCAGAACTGCGTCTGAGTTCTTTGCTACCTCGACAGCCTCGTCTGTAAGCGGAACGCCATATTTATCTATAGAACAGCCGCCCATAAGGATATCAGTATAAACAAACTTATGACCGAACTTTTCAGCAACCTTGTCGAGGACCTTCTGTGCTTCTGTTACTATTTCAGGGCCTATCCCGTCGCCCTTTATAACTGTTATTTTCTTTTCCATGTTATTTTTCCTCCTCAGAATTTAAAGTCGAAACGCTTATCTCGCAGGAATAGCTCTGCTTTTCGGCTGTCATGAACAAAATGCCTGTATAGACCGAACACTTGCCGTCAATAAGCTTCTTTTTGCAATAATCGTCAGCAGCCATGCCTTTGAGCTGATACTGCATATAACTGTCCGCCGTATCAGTGCCGTCAAAGTTCACCTGACTATAGTCTATTTCCTCGCCGTCCATATAATATGACCAGTAGTAAGACAAACCATCAGAGCCTTTGACCTTTATGCTGTTGGGTGAAACAGTGCTGTCTATGCTTGCTTCGTCTATATTCGCCCAAAGTCCGTTGAAAGTGGAAAATCCAGCACCATTTATCTCAGGCTTATTGCAGGCAAAGGTCTTTGTTGTAACGCCTTTTTTATCGGTCTTTTCGTCCTTTTCCACAAGCACTATACTGCTGTTTGAAGCAGTTCCCCTTGCAAAACTGCCGCCAAGCTTTCTGTTTATCTCTGCAGAGCTTAGGGTCAGGTCTATCTTGCTGCCGTCCACCATTACCATAAAAGGCAGAAAATCCTTGCTGCTGTATTCAAATTTACCGCTGCTCTCCTCTTTTTTAGAACAGCCTGCGCTGCACACCAGCATTACCCCTGCTGCAAGTGCCGCAAATAGCTTTTTAGCTTTCATAGCTTCACCCCTTCATAGAAACAGTTCAAGGGCGACCCCTTTTGAGAGATCCCCCTTAAAGCTTCAAAATATCTTATTTAAGTGAGTTAAGAAGACCATTGCTGTTGATGATATTGATAAGAAACTCAGGGAACGACTGACCCTGATAAGTCTCATTCTTGGTCTTGTTTGTGATAACGCCACTGTCGAAATCTATCTCCACCTCGTCACCGTTATCTATCTTCTCAGCAGCTTCCTCGCACTCAATGATAGGAAGTCCGATATTTATAGCGTTTCTGTAGAATATTCTTGCGAATGTCTTTGCTATAACACAGGATATCCCGCTCGCCTTGATAGCAGCAGGCGCATGCTCTCTTGATGAACCGCAGCCGAAGTTGCTCTTTGCTACCATTATATCGCCCTTCTGAACGTTCTTTGCAAAGTCAACGTCAATATCCTCCATGCAGTGCTGTGCAAGCTCCTGCATATCAGGTGTGTTGAGGTATCTTGCAGGGATAATAACGTCTGTGTCTACGTTATCCCCGTATTTATGTACTTTTCCGCAAGCTTTCATTATGAAAACCCCTTTCGTCAAACTTTATCAGCCCTGCTTGAACTCTGACGAATGGAATATATTTTCTCCTATCGCCTGTTTTCTAAGCTCTTCATATATCTTTTCAAGATACGGGCCGTCTATAGTATCCTTGTTTCTTGTAATAAAATAGCAGATCTTTACCTTGTGGAACATTCCCTCTTTAACGAGAGCATACACAGGTGTACCCCCGATATTGGAGGTATAAAAGGTATTGAAGCCCTTCTTGTCAATAAGAGCCTGCGTCATTTCCACGGTAAATGTATTTTTGTCATGGAGTTCCTGAATGATCTCGTCAGCCTTCTCCTCACGCTGATAGTCATTTAGTGAAGTTCCGTACTTCTTTGTAACAATACTAAGAAGTATATCGGAGAATATTTCCCTAAGATAATTTTTCATCTGTTCTCGCTCCCAAGTCGTATATGCGGTCATGCCGCATATCAATTATTCCCCCAACGCAAGATCTGTCAGCTGATTTTCTCCCCGAATATCACATAACTTCCGACGGCTGTGAGATCTTGCCTGTCACAGCTGAAGCGGCGGCAACGTAAGGTGAAGCCAGATAAACCTCTGATTCTGGGTGACCCATACGTCCCACGAAATTTCTGTTTGTTGTTGCAACGGCTCTTTCGCCCTTTGCAAGAATACCCATATGTCCGCCAAGACATGGACCGCAGGTAGGTGTAGAAACCGCACAGCCTGCATTTATGAATATCTCCAGCAGACCCTCTTTCATGGCCTGCATATATACCTTCTGTGTGGCAGGGATAACGATACATCTAACGTTCTTTGCCACCTTTTTGCCGTCAAGTATCTCAGCGGCACATCTCAGATCCTCTATTCTTCCGTTCGTACATGAGCCGATGACCACCTGATCTATCTTGACCTCCGGGATATCGTCAAATGTTCTTGCGTTCTCAGGCAGATGCGGGAAAGCGACTGTAGGCTTTATCTGGCTGAGGTCAATAGTGTATTCAGCCTCATACTCAGCGTCATCGTCAGCCTTGTATATCTTATACTCTCTGTCTACCTTATCCTTGATGTAATCAAGTGTAACATCGTCAACTGCAAATATGCCGTTCTTAGCACCTGCTTCGATAGCCATGTTAGCCATGCAAAGCCTGTCCTCCATGGAGAGGTTTTTCAGACCCTCGCCTGAAAATTCCATAGACTTGTAAAGTGCGCCGTCAACGCCTATCATGCCGATTATATGAAGTATAACGTCCTTAGCGGCACTATACTTTGGAAGCTTGCCTACGATATTGAACTTGATAGCGGCAGGGACTTTGAACCAAGTCTTTCCCTTTGCCATGCCTGCGCACATATCTGTTGAGCCGATACCAGTTGAGAATGCGCCAAGTGCACCATATGTACAAGTATGTGAGTCAGCACCGATAACGCAGTCGCCTGGAGCGACAAGTCCTTTTTCAGGAAGCAGAGCGTGTTCAATGCCCATATCGCCAACGTCGAAATAATTCTTTATGTCATACTTTGAAGCAAAATCACGGCAGGTCTTGCACTGTGTAGCGGATTTGATATCCTTGTTAGGTGCAAAGTGATCCATGACCATTGTGACCTTATTCTTATCGAAAACATCTGTAAAGCCCGCTTTATTGAACTCGTTGATAGCCACAGGGGACGTAACGTCGTTGCCGAGAACCAGGTCAAGGTTCGCCATTATAAGCTGACCTGCCTTGACTTCGTCAAGACCTGCGTGGGCTGCCAGAATTTTCTGAGTCATTGTCATACCCATTTAATATTACTCCTTACTATCAGATCTCAGAGTTTACCAAGATCCTTTATTTTTTATACCCATTTATTATACCACTATTTTGATGTTAATGCAAATACATATTTATTATATATCTATGAATAATATTTATACTAAACGTTTGAGATATGAACATATCTCTTTTACTTTTACATATAAATCGCGAAAATTTTAATCGCATTTTTATACAATAGCACTAAACATCAACTGAAATATCCTTCACAACATCACAAAATACGAACATTCACGGGAAAATACCGTCAGCCATCTTGACTTCATTTGCATGGCATAGCTGTTCTCTTTCTGCGAAAAATAATATTACAAAGAAAAAAGGAGGAAACAGCAATGAAGATGAAGTCAATGATAACAGGCGTTTCAATGGCGATAGCCGCAGGAACAGTGGCTTATGCAGTCACAGAGGCGACATCAAGCGAAAAGAAAATGCTCAAAAGCCGCACAGGACGTGCTATCAGAGCTATCGGTGACGTAATGGACGGCATTTCAATGATGATGAAATAGCCCTCATGCAGGAGCGTACCATGGTGGTAACGCTCCTGTTTTTTACATTTTTTAACTCTGACTTATCTTTTTCAGCAGAGTAAGAGCGTCGATAACATCGACCTTTCCATCACCGTTCATATCCGCACGCTTTAGCTGAGCGGAATCAAGCTGCGTCTTGCCTGCATTGTAACGCAGCATGAGCAAAGCGTCCACAACTGTCAGATACTTGTCACCATTCACATCTCCCTGCTGCAGGGTCTGTGAAGCGGCTTTTCTTGTTATTTTTATTGTGTACGTCCGTTTCACTCCGCTTGCCGCTGTGCAGGTGACCTTGACAGTGTTTTCGCCCGTTTTAAGGCTCACCTTGCCCTTTCCAGACACCTTTGCACTTTTGCCCAGCGGATTTGCATTAACAGTAACAGAAGAAACCTCCGCATTGACTTTGGCAGTATAGCTTGTGGTGAACTTATCGAATTTTGGTGAAATGCTTGTGCCTGAAACGCTGAGAGATTTAAGATAATTGTTGTTATCTCCACTGCTTGTAGGCTTTGGGCAAAGTTTATCAGGCATATTGTTATAAACAGGTATCTTGAACTCCATTGCACTGTTCAAAATATCCTGAGAATAGGCGTTTTTTAGGCTTATTGCTTCATTCGCCTGACCGAAAACGCAGGTCATATACTGGTGGTAATAAAGACCGTTTCCGCCGTCTACCATATCAAATTTTTGCAGATAAAGGGTATCCTGACCCTTTGTTATGTAGCCTGTGCCTAAAAATATCGAGCCGCCCACTATGGACTTGTATTGATTTGTCCAAGGAAGAAGATAGGTCGGATTAGTAGTTTTTGCATACTTACAGCCCATTTCTGCGGCTGTCATTGTAGATGTGGCATAAGCCTGAATGTCAAAGAAGTTGAAATAATTCTCATAGCCTTTCACAGTACCAAGGGATTGCGGCGCACCATTTACGCCCTGCTCGTTCCTGCACCTTGAAGCAAGGTGATAAGGTGAAACGCCCGATTTCTTTGCAGCGTCCATAAAGGTCTGCGAATATGTATACTTTTTCTTTGTGTCAGGACAAGTGTAGCTTTTGCTCATAAAAGTGTCTGCAAGAATAGTTTTTACACCGCTTTCCGTCTGATACGAGGGATCATATGACTGATTTTCAAACATGAAAATGTATGTATCGTTGAGAAAATTTCTCGGGTCCATATAATACATTATTATCTCTTTTGAAGCCGCCACCCACGAGCCGTCAAGCCCATACCAATAACCGCCGTTAAAATCATATGCACCCTTTTCCATTGACTTCCATGAAGCCAATGCCGACGAGTGGACAAGGTTTCTGCCCACAACACATTCTTCCTTTAACGCAGTGTTCCAATCCACGCCAAGCTTCTGAGCGGTAAATATCCACTTTGGGTGCTGTTCATGGAGCTTTCGCAGATATGGCTTATAGCTTTCAGGAAAGCCCTGCTTTGTCATATAGCTCTCAAAATCAGCGTCAGAACTGCCCTGCGAGCCGCTTGATGTTAGCTGAACATATGCCGCCGAAACATAGCCCGTCACATTGCCGCATGATATCTTGTACCATTTCGCACCGCTTGAGTCGGTGGTTTCGGAAAGTATAGTCAGGCTGTCGCCATAGCTTACTGTGCCTGTTTTAGAATAGCCTGTGCCTGCACCGCTGCGAACGTTCAGAACGTCTGCCGTACAGCTTCCCATCATATTTGCCGCTGAAGCCGTCAAACATGAAGCCGCCATTGACGCTGCAATAGCAAATGACAGAATATATGAAATCATCTTTTTTATCAACTCGTTCACCTCAGAAGATATAGGCAATACCGCAACAAGGCACGCCTATGTACAAGTCCTTATTTTTACACACATTGGTTTGTACATTTTTCTGTATCAAGTACAAAACTTCACCCTCATTATAGTACATTTCTCTGGGCTTTGTCAACAGTCTTTTTGATTCATAAAAAATTTACATTTAGTAAAATGCAGCTTTCACTTAAAAGTTACAGATTTATTACAGCCTATTTAGTGGCTTTGCTGTTGATCGGTACATACATATTGTGACACAAATGCTCTCATTATAAATATATCCAAAAAAATATGCTTATTTTCGCTGTTTTGACTATTGACGTGTTACTTTATATTGTGATATAATCCTATTACGACAAAGGTAACAGAACTTGTAATATTTTATAATGAAATATTACAAATTAAAGACAAAACAATAGTAAACAAAATTAATCAAGAGCAAAATACTGACAGAAAAACACGGTTTTGCAACGGAGGTATCAAATGAAAAAACTGAAAATAAACAAGATGGCGCTGTCGGTGGCAACAGCGTTTCTTATGCTCACGAGCATTGTTTCCACAGTGGCTAGTGCATCAGGCGGAAACGAGATAAAGCTCACAAGCGACAAGAACTTTGCACAGGCAGGCGACAGCATAAACGTAAAAGCGAGTCTTGAGCCTGATAAAACAGGCGTTGCAGGCTTCACTATAGACCTGCATTATGATCCGTCAAAGGTAACAGTATATGTGCCGACCGATGAGGAGAGCGAGAGTACATACAATGTGGGAAGCAAATTCTCTGTTATAACCAACTATGTTGCTTCATCAGGCACTATAAAAATAGTCGGTGCAAACCTCACGGGTTCTAACATAAAGGACAGCACAGACCTTGCCCTTGCGACTTTCAAGGTAAAAGACGGCGTAACAGGCAAGATAAACTATTGGGTAGAGGTTGAAACAATGGTGGCGGAAGCAGACGGTGGATACAAGTCAGTTTCATACTCAGCACCTACAGAGTGTTCACCGCTCACTGTCAGTGCAGGGGAGGAGATCACAACAACTCCTGCAACGACCACTACGACTGCTTCATCTAAGGCTGAAGCTACTACAACTACATCAAAGTCGACCACAACTACAACGACGACTACAGCAAAGACTACGACCAAGTCCGAAGCGACTACCACAACTACGGCTAAGTCTGAGAAAGTTACAACAACTACAACAAAGCCTGTTGAAACCACCACAACGACTACAACAGCAAAAAGCGAAACTCAGACCACTACAACCGCAACATCTGCACAGCCTGAGTCCGAACCGCTTTTCACACACAAGCAGGGTGACGCTGACTTCAACAGCGAAACTTCCCTTCAGTTCGGTTTCAAGCTTTCTGACTACATAACAGACTATTCTCAGCATTACAATGTAAAAGTCAACGTAAAGTCATCAGGCAACGCAAGCGGTGCAGTCGGTGCGTTGGTAGACGGAAGCTGGTCTGCACAGAGCACGAAGCTCACAGGCGGCGAGGAAGCACAGTGGATATACTCAGATCTTGACCCTTCAAGAACAAGTGACGAGGTTTTCGTACAGCTTTATTACTTAAAGGCAAATGCAGATTTTCAGATAGCTTCCGTGGAAGTAACGCCTGTCAAGGAAGCAGTTGACACATCAGCCGTTACAAAGGTCACAGCGGCAGAACCAAAGCCTGCTGACGATACAACGACCACAACTACTACAACAGCAAGCACAGAGCCAAAGGCTGACGAAAACACACAGCCTGAAAGCACCACCACAACAGCAGCCAGACAGCCTGCAAATGTCGGTGCGGCTGTTACTACAGTAAGCGAGGGCGACAGTTCGCAGGAGCTTACAGGATCACAGGCAACAGAAAAGATACAGCAGATAGTTGACGAGGCCTCATCGCAGGCTGACAGCTCAAAAGTAAATCCGTTAACAGGCGTTGAAATGACAAAGAACATTCTCACTGTCATTGCCGCAGGATATGTTATTTTTGCGATATTTGCAGTTATCTTCAACAAATTTGCCGCAAAGGACGAAGAATAATAACCAAATATATTTCTTTTGGCTATAAAAGGCGCTGTAAAAAAACGCGCAATAAAAAAAGACTGCAACCACCCTTAAAAGGGTAGG
>ENA-OPNW01000004-OPNW01000004.1-human-gut-metagenome-genome-assembly--contig:-NODE-4-length-173079-cov-43.372393_pt1 | contig 173079 bp, 273 predicted proteins | sample MGYA00241540_ERZ501777 | MGnify/ENA primary metagenome ERZ501777 (study PRJEB25962, sample SAMEA2042615) | human gut metagenome | biome: human gut; feature: human-associated habitat; material: faeces...
CCTTACTATTATTGGAGTTCCTAACTTATCTAATATTTTTAATCCTAATACAGCTCTACTGTCTAAATCATATGAACTCCATTTCTACTTATATTCATTAGGATTAAACTTCCAAATATCTTGTGCTCTATATACTTTTTTACCATTAGATATTCCTTCCTAAACTAAATGTCCAGCAGCATCAACTCCTTTATCTCCAAAGTCTAAATTATTATTAGCACCTTTCCAAAGAGTTTTGTTAGTTACATTAGAAGCTTTCTATATAGGTTTTTAGTAAAGAAATCTAAAGTTTCAGTATTTTCATATACAGGAATATCTTTATAAGGATATATCTTTCTTATATAATTCTCATCCACATTTATTTTCTTTACTCCATAAGAAGGATTTATAGTTTTATTATATAAATAAGCATCAATCATATCATTGCCTTTAGCTGCTTTCTAAAATCCAGTATATGCTTCAGGAGCATAGGTATTGTATCCTATACCAGTTGATATATAGGACAATACTCCAGCGTGCTTTTTAGGAGTTGCTTTATGCATATTATATACTATATCTTCTATAGGATTAGCATCGTTAGAAGTTCTCATAGCTACTTCTACTCCACGTTTTAAAGGAGCTTTCATAGCATATCCTACTACAGGAAGCATTAATAAATAGTTACTAGCTTTAGTTGGATTCTTAGATATATCTAAAGCACCCTTAGTATAATCATACATTGCCTAAGCAATTGGAGCTAAAGCATAACCTATTCCTGAATTAACTAATGCTTTAATAGGACTAGTATTATTGTTCCAACTATCTACTTCTCTAGCATAAGCTCCTTTTATAGGATGGTTTCTATTCTTATTACTATAATTATATAATTTAGAGTTAGTATATTCTCCCTACTTTATAGTCCCTCTATTATCTACAAATATATCTCGTAATCCATTTAAAGTTCTAACTGGAATAACTCTCTACTAATATTTAGCACCAAGATATGGAGATTTAAACCTAGGATGATTTAGTCTATTCTAATACTCCATATTTATAGCCATCTATCTATTCTGAGTATTATTATTTACTCCCTTATTTTGTTTACTTTCATCTACTCTTGGCATATTTATACTTTATTTTTCCATATACTAGTTACACTATCTATCCCTAATAAACCCATACAACAATAGAGCATTGTATCTATCATCTATGGCGCTTCTATCTAATTAATAGTACAATATATTAGAATAATTAAACCTATTAACCATCCTAATATACCACACACTCTTTTACTACTTACTCCTGTACGTGCAGTAATTAGTTTAGTTAAAAATTCTTTCATTTAATTATTAATAATAAGCTTGTATGGATTATTAATTAAATCTAACTGCAGCCCTATCTGGACCTATGTGAAAATGTTTTCCAGTAGCTCCTGTTTTAGCCATCATCTAAGGAGTAGTTTCATCTAATATTCCCCAATTTCTAATTTTAAACCATTCTCTTACATTGTAATTATTAGCTAATATATTCCTGAGATTGGCAAATGCTGAATCACTTTTATCTACTTTACCATTAACTAGTGGCTAAATATCATAAGCCATTGGGTGCCCATGTGCATCTAATTTATTATGATTAGACTACTTACCAGATTTAGTTTTACCTCCTCTAAACCCATTCTTACCTCTATATCCAGAAGAAATCTTAATAGGTAATTTATAGATTCTAACTAAATCTTCAAAACTCATATTAGCTAAATTATTATTCTAAATAATCTAATTACTAGTTAATGGTTTCCAATTTGTAAAATCATAATTAAATTTATTCTATTTAATTATAGGTACCTAATTAGTTATAGGTAACTAATAAGTGCCTATAAAAAAATTAGCATAATTATCTATATAATTAGGCTAATTAGGCTAATTAGGCTATTTTATATTAGGATGATTAACTACCTTCACTGGTTTATATGTTACAGGTAAGTTACTAGCTAATGATTTCAAACTTGTAAAATCATAATTAGACTATTCTATATAAGGATAGTAGTCTATTTTAACTGGTTTATACGATACAAATAAATTATTTAACTAATTATTCATATTGTAAGACAATTAAGAGTTCTTAATACATTTAAACCAACTATAATGTTTTCTATTATTAAGATAATCTAAATCATTCTAATTCTAATAAGCTTCTCTTTCAAAAGAGATATTTCTATAAGCTAACTTAGTATCTCTATATATAATTAATCTAACTAAATATTCTATTACATACCATAAATAAAAGAATATATATAATAATTCTTGCATCTATTTAGTATGAATAGTTTCGTGATTTATATCTATTTTATTTAATATTCTTCTACAGAATAATATTCCAAATAGATTTATACATTTAAAACCTTTTGGAGGTAAAATATTATTAATTATTATTTTCATATTATAAATTTTATTTTAATATTTCATATCATTAATATTAAAATTATCTTTTCTACTTAAAGGAATTAATCTACTACTCGCAAAGTTTTTAGATGGTATACTAGAATAAGAATATTTAGAACCTTTATTTTTAAAAATTAAACTACCACCAAGTTTATATTTTTTTCTAGGAGCTGTAATTACCACTTCAGGAACAGGACTCATTCCATACTCATTAACAAAAGAAGGATTTTCTTTTTTAAGTAGTTGTTTTACTATAAAATCGCTCACAGCAATATTAGCATTAAAATCATCTTTATAGTTTCCTTTAAATATATTCATAGGTTTTCCATCATTATCTAATACGTTTTGATAACCAGTAGTTACAACAGTAGGATTACCAAATACATCTAAAGTATTAGCTAAAGCTTTATGAATTGAGCCATAATAACTAGAAAAACCTCTATCTCCTCTATCTGTTCCGTAATCATTTAAATCCCAACCTTTATACATTACATTTCCATTAGTTCCATCTATATATAATGAAGAAGGATGGAATGCAGCGTGAATTAGTGGATATTTTATATTAGGGTTATAAGTAGATTCAGGATTATAAATTTGAATAAGTTCTTTTCTCTTTTCAGGATTGTTTACTCTACTATATATAGGAATATTTTTGTTACCTACAGCTTTTTGAACTAATCCGTAATCTCTTTTCTTTTCAGATTGATAATCTCTATCATAACCTGCATCTTTAAAAGCTCTTCCTTGACCTAATCTAAATGGCATAAGATATGTATCTTAAGCAACATTATTAACAGGACCTCTATCTTTACTATTTCCTGTAAATAGTCTTCCGCCTTGCATTATAGTACCGCTTATTATTTTTGAGAGATATTCAGCACCATTAAGGTTACTAGTTGTTATATTAGTTTGATTTTCAGCTCCACTAGTCTCAGTTCCGATTCTAGATTTTACCATGTCTAGATTTAAATATCATATTTCTTTCCCAATATTAAATATTTATCCCATAACTATTTATCTCTTTCATTTATAAAATCTAAAAATTTTTGTAGTTCCTCAATCTTTTCTGTCAAAGTATATGTATCCATTATTATTTTTATTGGGTTTTAAATTAAATCCATTACCTTTAGTTTTAGTAACATATAATGTAGGAAGAACATTAGCTCCATCGTAAACTATTTTAGTTCCGCCATTATTATAATCATAATCTGAACCTAAATAATCCATAGTATAATCTAAAGGCTAACCACTATTAGGTTTTATATATTGATCTTTACTTAAATAATATATTTTATTATCTTTACTCCAAGATTTATCTCCCAAATCTGGATAAGTTGGATGAGTTTTAGTTTTATAAGTCCCTGAAGCTCCTTTATCAGGAAAATGTCCAGTAGGAATATGTTTATTCCAATTATGTGCTAAGATACTATTTAACTATAACCAAGCTACTATAGGTTGGTCATTATAATATTTTTATAATCATAAGGGTCTTTAGATAAATCTTGATTATTCCAGGCTTGAGATAACTATTTACTCCAAATATTATATAACTAAGTCATGGTAAGATAGCGTTAATAATCGGATGTTTAGCTTGAATTCCATAATATTTTTTTATTAACCAACTAAATGGGGCAGTTACCCAAGAATCTGGATCTCCAATTTCAGCATATTTTCTAGCCTACTCTCTAGAAAATTTAGCATTTCTAAAAGCTCTATAATTAGCCTAGGCGTTAGTTCTATTATAATTATCAATTAATTTACTATAAACTAAAGCCCCTCTAGCTATTGGTATTCCTGCAGCCATAGTTTTTACATAAGCAGCTCCTGCAGGATCAGTATTACTTAATGGTTTCTTTAAATCATGATCTCTAACCCAGGCATAATCTGGATATTTTTTATCTATAGCCTACTATAACTATTGTGGAGTAGGTAAAACTTTACCTTTTCGATATTTAGGAACTAATTTAAGCATTTCTAAATTTATTTATATATTTTGCAACATTAGTACCATTAGCATCAGCACCTCCTGCTTGACCATACTTATAATAATTTTTAGCCCATTTCGGATTTAACCATGATGCTGCTATAGCTTCTCCAGTAACTGCTATATTATTATTTTTTAAAAATTTTATTTTATCATCATATAATTTTGAAGCAGCTAATACTTGTGCATCAGGATTGTCTCTAAACTGTTCTTTAGATAAATTGGAATAACCTTTCCTAGCAATATCTATAAACTAGAACCATCCAGTGGCAGAACTACTATTAGACTGAGCTTTATGATTAAATCCAGATTCTATATAGGCTATTTTCATTAAAGTAATCTTTTTATCACCAGTGATACCATATTTATCTAAAGTTTGTTCTAATAACTACTTACCTTTATTAGGAGTATTATGATTTAATTTAAGTGTAGTAATTGTATTTTGCATAGGTTTTTTAACTTTAATAGGTTCTTTAACTTTAATAGGTTCTTTAACTTTAATAGGTTCTTTAGCTTTATCAATAGAAAAATATCCATCTAAATTTAAACCTTTAATATGAAAATCTCCAGTATTTAATTCCGGAAAATATTCATACTATTTATTAGTAAAATCTAAATCTAAGCCTTTACTTTTTAGTATTTCTGTAGCAGGTTTATCAAGAATATCTAAAGCTTCATATTTAAAATATTCACTCATAATTTTATTAAACCATTATGTATTTTAGAATGACAATTTTTACAAACACAAATTGTTTGAGATAATTCTTTAATAAATAAATCTGTGGGTATGTGACTTACAGCTTGTGATATATTAAATAATTTTTCTCCAATATGATGAAATTCTAAACAACATTTAGCTGATTCACCACATATTATACATTGTGTTTTATGTTCATTTAAAATCTTTTTATTTTCTTTATAATATTTATTCTTACGCATAATTAGAATAATTATTAGGCTAATTAAAATTAACTAGAGCTAATGGTCCTAGTCTTTTAGTAGCCCTATAATAATTAATTCTTTTCTTTACCCCAGGTCTTGTAAGTAATAAATCTTTTTTATAACCATCATAGCCCTTTTCAGAGTTATACATGTACTTAACATTTTTTTGTATTCCGTCATAGTACTACTAAAAATTCTTAGCTTTAAGTGAATCTGGGTACATTCTACTATGCCAATTAATTAAATGATCTGCAAAAGATTGTGCATTAGGATATTTTTTATTATCTCCAGTAGCAAATCCAGTCCAACCTTTTTCTGCAACCTTTTGATTAGTTAAATCTAAAGCTACTTGTGGAGTAACTCCTTTATCTACTAAAGCTTGATATATCTAAGTCACATTATCATATTGACTTTTAGTTCCAGGCATCTTACCTGCTAACTGCATTTTAAGAATAGTGCCTCCATTAGCATGTTTCCATTTAGCACTATTTCTAGCAAAATTAGCACGACGCCTTTGTAAAGGAGTAGCATTAGGATTACTTAATACAGATCTAGCATACTCCTATACAGATTTTCCAGCTGCTTTAGCTGAAGCAGTAAACTTACCTTTATTTTTATCTTTTATATGAATAGTATCTTTTTTATTTTTTATCTATCCGCCTTTCTTTAGTTTATTTATAAAACTAAACTAATTTTTAATCTTTAAATTCTAATAGGCAGAACAAATTCCTTCCTGTAATTCAGAATTAGTCATAATGTAATAAATAAGATTAAAATACTTTTGAATATAAATAACCTATATATATACTTGAATAGTACAAAATAATAATAACTTTACCTATTAAATATAATATTAATGTTATTATAGATAACATATATATAAATATTACTTATAGTAATATGAAAAAATTTATAATGATTATTTTAGATTATTTAAAAAAATTATGGAATTTTATTTCCAGTTTAACTTCAGAAACTAAAACTATAGTTATTTTTATATTATTAATAGTTATATTAAATCCAATTCCTAGAAGTTATTATGAAAAAACTCTTTCTAATGTTATGAAAAAATAGAAAGAGGAATTACGTAAAGAAGAAGATAATGGATTTAAACAAGCTCCTTATATAGCTTAGTGTATTGATAATATAAAGATAAAAGATCCTGATTGTAGTAATGTTTTATTATTAAGTTATCACAATACTAAACATAGCTTACAGGGTTTTAGTTATATTTATTTAGATTGTATAAGAGAAAGTGTAAAATCATATTCCGATGATTATGTTGGAGATTATTGGCAAACTTTATAGTATACTAATTATCAAGAAGAATTAAGTAAAATTGATGATACTGCTTATTTAAGAGTTGATAGTCTTTCTCAAATTAAAAACACTCTTCCTAGATTATATAAAAAGTTAGAATAGAGTGGGGCATATTCAGCTGCTTTCTATCCTATAGAAGGAGTTAGAAATCCTATAGGAATAATAGTAGTTTTATATAAATAGCCTAAACAATATAAATTAGGTTATTATAATACAGTTATTTCTCCACAAATTCAACGATTATCTACAATACTTGATAATACTGTAAATGACAATGACAATGAAGATTGATAAAGAAAATGATGGAGTAGCTTTCAATGATTCTGCTCACGCTTATTGGGATATTAATAATCCAAAGAAAGAATACATTTCAGTAACTACTTTAATAGGAAGTTATGCACAACCTTTTGATTCAGATTTTTGGTCTAAGTACAAAGCTTTAGAAAAAATTCTAGATACAGATGTATGGAAAGATTTAAAAAAGACTTTACTTAATACACATAAAATTACTGAAGAAATTTTAGAAGCTTATTCTATAGACATTAATGACCTTAATAAAGAACAACAGAATATATTAGATGCTTGGGATAAAAAGAAAATAGAGTCCTGCGAGAGAGGAACAAAAATTCACTCTCAATTAGAGCATTCTTTTTATAATATGAAGGATAATAAACCTTTACAGAAATTTGGATTAGGAGGTAAATTTATATGTAAAGAAGGATATACTAAATTAGATTTAGAAAATGGTGTATATCCTGAGTATTTAATTTCATGGTCTACTCCTGATAATGTTTTAAACTTAGCAGGACAAATTGATTTAATGGTTAAATATGGTAATGAAATCACTATTGTAGACCATAAAGGATTACCTCTAGACACTCCTATAGCTACTGAAAATGGATTTAAAACTATGGCTGAATTGCAAGTAGGAGATAAAGTATTTGATAAGGATGGTAAACTTTGTAATGTGATTGTTAAATCTGAAATACATCATAATCCTTGCTATAAAATAACTTTTGATAATTCAGAATCTATTATAGCAGATTGTGAGCATAGATGGTTAATATCTTTCTCCACTAATAAATCTAGTAGATGGCATGAGGCTTATCGGGAGCAGGTGTTAACTACTGAGGAATTAGCAGGATATTTAGACTGGTTAAATAGTCTGGATAAAAAACCTACTAATAGAATACCTAAGATAGTTAATGTAAAACCTATAGAATTACCTTATAAAGAACTTCCTATAGATCCTTATGTTTTAGGAGCTTGGTTAGGTGATGGTTCAAAATCTTGTGGAATGTTAACTCAAGCTAAAGGTTCTCCATTATGGGATGAAATTATTAAAAGAGGATATACTTTAGGAGATAATGTAGTACATGACCCTACTAGACAAAATACTGAAAGTAGAACTATTCTAGGAATACTTAGTAAATTAAGAGAATTAAATCTTATTAATAATAAGCATATTCCTGAAATATATCTTAGAGCTTCCTACCAACAGCGTTTAGATTTACTAAGAGGACTTATGGATACTGATGGTTACTATCATATTACTAGACATAGATATGTTATGAATACTGATAGTGAGTGGCAGTATAAGGATTTAATAAAGTTATTAGGAACTTTAGGAGTTAAACCTACTGTATTTGATGCTGTTAATAAATGTAATGGTAAATCTTTTAAAGGATGGAATGTATGTTTTAATAGCATGACTACTAACTTCTTTTTAACTAGAAACCAAGACTTAGAAAAACCTAAATTGGATAAATGTTCATTTAGGATTATTAAATCTTGTGAACCTTGCGAGGAAGTACCTACTCAATGTATTGCTGTAGACAGCCCTTCTCATACTTATTGTTTTGGGTATACTATGATTCCTACCCATAATACTAATGAAAAAATAGACTTAAAAGGTGGATTTAATGTAAATACTAGGAGTACAGCTAAGATGCAATATCCTTTAAACACTATAGAAGATTCAAATTATGGTCATTATGAGATGCAACTTTCTACTTATGCATTTATGCTTCAGCAAAGACATCCAGAGTATGTGATTAAAGATTTGATTCTTAATCATTATGATCATAATATGAAAAATACTCTATATCATTGTATTTATCGAAAAGATGAAGTAAAACGTATGCTTGCTGACTATTATAAAAAGAAAAAACAGCAATTAAAAGCAGCAAGACGTAAACCTATTGTATATTAATATGAAATTACCTATTGCTTAGATTATAGAAGGTCATGCTAAAGAAGTCCTAGGATTAGATACTGATATTTCTGAAGCTAGATTAAGAATCTGTCATAGATGTCCGTTATTTAATAACGCTCTAGGCGGAATGTGTAATAGTAGATTATGGTTAAATGTAGAAACGGGAGATGTGAGTACAAATGCACGTCCTGGATACGTAAAAGGTTGCGGATGCAGGACAAATGCCAAGACTAGACTTGTAAATGCACATTGTCCTGCAAATAAATGGTAATATGAATAAAGACAGAGCAATTTTTAATCAGAATGAAAAGTTAGCCATGACAATTAATGGCTTAGAAAGTGGTGGAATGCACTTTAATGTTAATGAGAAACAAGCAGATGACTTAGTAAAGAATGAAGCTATTAGTAAGTTTAATACTCAAGTAGATGAGTATGTAAATCGTTTTGAAGAACATGCTAAAGCTTTAGAGAAAGCTGTTGAAGAATTTACTATGTCATCTAAAGCTGAGATTAGACCTATTGGTAATTATATTATTATAAAACCTTTTGCTGAGAATCCTTTTCAACGTATTAAAAAAGCTGGAAGACTTATCATTGATTTAGGAGGTCAAAAACCTCAATATAAAAATAATGATAATGGAGAAATTGAAGAAGAGGAGAATATTACCAAGTCAGGAGTAATTGTAGAAGTAGGTCCTGAATGTAAATGGGCACAGGTAGGAGATTGTGTATTCTATCCTAGAACTAGTATTATTCCAATACCTTTTTATAAACAAGGCTTAGAACTTGTAAATGAATCAAGATTAATAGCAATAGTAAATGATAATTTAACAGAGAGATTCAATGGAAGATAAAATATATTTTCAACCAGGTGAGGTTGTTACTTTAAAGTAGAACATTGGAAATGTTCCTAAGATGTTAGTAGTTAAAAAAGTGACTACTGTATTTAAAAATAAAGATACTGATGTATTAATTGGAATAAAGTGTAGATGGTTTACTACAGATGGAGCTTTGTAGGAAGCTATATTTAACACTAAGGACCTTTAGAAGATTTAAGAAAGAACAATAGAAAGTATAAACTGCTATGAATGGTGCAAAACTTAATTATATAAATAAATTAAATGGTAAATGTCCTTAGGGAACACATTTATCATATTATAGAATAGGAGGAACATTGTGCAAAAAGTGTGAAGCTGATGCTTATAATGAAAGTTCTGATCCTATTAAAGCTTTTAAATAGAAGTGTGGAGGTAAGGTTAAAAAAGCTGTTAAATAGAAATGTGGCGGTAAGGTTAAAAAGAAAGAATTAGGTGGTGAAGTAGATGATAAGAAAAATTAGCCTAAACCTAAGTTAGTTAAAAAACCTTAGAATAAAATTATTCCTAAGAAACCTTAGAATCCTCGACCAGGACCAAAAGATTTAAAAAAACTTCCTAATGGTAAATATCCAAAATACTGGACTCCTAGTTAGAGAGGAGAATGGGATAGTATGCATCCTGAGGAAGCAGTTTAATAATAAGATATAAGCTAACTTCTAATTCTTTTAGAGGTTAGCTATTTTTATTTAATGTTAATATGAAATAATGAGTAAATGGTTTTAGTATAATTAGACTTTAGGAAAGGTTGAATTAGATGAAACTGAATTATTACTAATAAAAGAATTTAGAGATTTATTAGATAGTAATCGTAATAAAAGTAAAACTGATCCTAAAGGCGAACATAAAGAAAGAGCTTTCAAAGAATTATCTTATATATATCTAGCTATTGATTGGAATTCCCCATATCATAATTATGATGAATAGGATAGACATGAAGCAGCTATTGATGATTCAGGACTAACAGAGAATGAATTTAATGATTCAGTATTTAGAACTGCTTGTAGAAAGTATTAGGAAATTCAAAATTCTAATAGACTAGTTAGAATGGTAAAAGCTGCTGAAAGTACTGTAGATAAATTAATAGATTACTTTGAAAATGTAGATCCTCAAGAAAGAGACCCTTAGACTGGAAAACCTATTTTTAAAGCTAAAGATATTATGGCGGAAATTTCTAAATTAGATGAAACTGCTGATGGATTATTAGCTCTAGAAGGAAGATTAAAATCTTCTATGCAAGAATCATCTAGTATTAGAGGAGATGCTCAAGAAGGATTTGACCCAGGAGACTTTTAATTATGACTGAAGAAATTAAACGTAAACGAGGAAGACCTAAGAAAATACCTACAGTAATTGACGATGTAAAACCTAAAAAGAAGCCTAAAATACCTAAAGAAATTTAGGATATGATTAATAAAGTACATGGTACTGTAGAAGATCCTATGAAGGAAGCTATTGAGAGTCTTAAACCTTAGGAGATAGTAGAGGAGTCTAAGCCTATATTAGAAATAAAAGAGACTGATACTGATGAAGCTATCTTAGGTAAAGTTAGAGATTAGTCTGGATGGGATGTAAAAAAAGATGATCCTATACCTTATTTTGATGCTAATTTATCTTATGAGTTAACTGGATATAAACCTATTAATAAGTATAGAGGTTTAGATTTTAATCCTTCATGGTTTACTGAAGCTAGAGATACTTTTGTAAGAACTGGACATTATACTAGATTTAGAAGAAACTCTAGAAGCTGGAGAGCTTTTTGGAAAGAATAGTTTATACGATGTAAATATGGTATGGCTTCTCATGGTTATACTATTACTGGAGACCATTATTATTTCCTCAACTTTTATAGATTAAAAGATCTTGATAATGTTGAAGAAGCAGGTATGGGACGTTAGGAAATTTTCCCTAATTTTCTAGAAGGATAGTATGAATGGTTCCATTATTTAAAATTAGCTAGAAAATTACGTATGAATGCCTGTATGATGAAAGCCAGAGGGGCGGACTTACTGCCCTCCTATAAGGTGACTTATAGGTAATAAATTCCGAAATTTCGGTGAAGACTAAGGTGATTTAATCACTATGTTAATACCGAGGATCTACAGTTAATCGCTGAGACCTGTAACGCGTAGGAGATGAGCGTTAATGAGAGCAATAATTCTCCCAAGAGTTCGGAACAAGTATTAGATGACTATTATGAAAATAGTTATTTGGATTATTTAAATACTTGAAAATGTACGCTGACCTTATAAGAAATTATAAGAACTAGGAGATAAAAAGCTCCTAGGGTAACAATGTGAGGATACTCAGAAATTGAAGCTAGTATAATTTCTAATAGTTATAATGTAATTAAAGGCTCAATAAATGTATGCACAGCTTTTGCACAAACTCAGTTAGATAAATTACTAGAAAAAGTTTGGGCAAATATTAACTGGTTGTATTATAATACTGATGGAGGTATGGCACATCTTAGTCAGGCTAAAAATAGTAATTATTTACGTCGTGCTTCTCATTATGAAATTAGGGATGGACAAAAAATAGAAGTAGGTTGGGGTTCTTAGATACAAGGAATTATTACTGATAAACCTGGTAAGTTAAGAGGTGATCGTACAGACATATTAATGTTTGAAGAGTGCTTTGGTAAAGGTACTAAAGTAATAATGTCAGATTATACAATTAAAAATATTGAAGATATTTAGGTAGGGGATTTTGTATTAGGATTAGATGGTACTCCTTAGGAGGTTATGCATACTACTTAGGGTATTGATGATTTATATCAAATACACTAGAAAAGAGGAATAGATTATGTAGTTAATTCTAAACATAAATTATATTTAGAAGCTAGACCTAGAACAGGGGGAGTTCCTGATAAAATAGTATTAGAAACTGCTCCAGAATATTTAGAGTTATCTGATTATAAGAAAAGAACTACTTATGGAAAATCCAATCCAGCTATAGATAATAAAAAAAATTTATGTGATTTAGATCCTTACTATTTAGGATTATGGTTAGGAGACGGATGGGCAGAAAGTCCTAATAGAATTATTGTAAATACTGTAAAAGATATAGAAATCTATAATTATGTAATAAATTACTTTAAATCTATAAATCTTAATTCTACTATATCTAATTGTGATAATACCAAACAATGCGTGAGAATATTAGGAAGTACTAAAGAATATACTAATGTATTACGACAGTCTTATTCTAAATATTCATTAATAAATAATAAACACATACCTAAAGAAGTTTTTTATTCTACCTTAGATTATAAATTAAAAGTATTGGCAGGACTTATAGATACTGATGGAAGTCTTAATAAAAATTTAAGATATGATATATCTCAAAGTAGACAAGAATTAGCTTAGTAGATTGCTATGCTTGCTAGGTCTTGTGGATTTGAAGTAAAAGAATCTGTAAAAGTTTCTAAAAGTGGTTATGGTAAAGGAAAAAAACAATATAGATTAAATATTAAAGGTAATATTAATATTATACCTGTTAAAATAAAAAGAAAAATTTCTACTATAGAAAGATTTAATACTACTAATTCTTCAGGTATAGAAATTAAAAAATTATCTACTGGAGAGTATTATGGAATTACCTTAAAAAGTTATAATAATCCTACAGATAATTTATTCTTATTAGAAGACTTTACTATTGTCCATAATTGTGGACTTTGGCCTCAATTTACTAAGGCATATACTTAGGCAGACGCTTTAGTTGGTTAGATTGGTAGATAGTGGGGCTTGAGACTAATGGGTGGTAGATAATTAATTGTTTAGATATATTTTTAATTTAGTAACTCTAGAGTTTATAACAAATGACAAGAGAAGAAAAATTCGAGAAAGTAAATAAAATACAAAAAGACATTGATGCAGGAATGTCTAAAACAAATGCGTGTAGAAAATATAATTTAAAAGAAGAATTATTTGATAAAGAATTAATAATTAGATTAGCTTTAAAAGATTATTTAGAAGGGAATAATTCTATCAGTTTTATATCTAATAAATATGGAATTAATAGAAAAAGTATAGAAAGACGTTTAAAAGAAAAAGGTATAAAAGCTAAGAAAGTAGTTAATTGTTATCAAGATGCCTTTGATATTATTGATACTGAAGAAAAGGCTTATTGGTTAGGATTTCTATATGCTGATGGTTTTGTATGTACTAATACCAATACCGTAGGATTTGGATTAAAAATAGAAGACCAAGAAACAGTTATGGCTTTTACTAAATTTATGAAATTTAAAGGTGGGTGTAACATTTCTGAAAATCACAAATTTGGATCTAAAGAGAAATAGGGATTTATGTGCACTACTCAAATAGCTAATACTTATTTACATGATTCATTAGTAGCTAAAGGAGTAGTACCTAATAAAAGTTTAATATTAGAATTCCCTAAAGTAGAATGGTTCTCTAAAGAACAATTAATATATCATTTTTTAAGAGGATATTGTGATGGTGATGGTACCTTAGGAGTTTATAAACATAGTAAAACTAATCCTACTTTAGAAGAATCTTTAATGTTCGTAGGTACTAAACCTTTTCTAGAAGGAGTACAAAAATATCTAGGTAAAGGTTTTTTAATGCAAAAACCTAATTGTGATGAAAGAACTTGGAGATTGAGTTATAGTACACAAAAAGCTAATAATGCTGCAAAATTAATGTATGATAAAGCTACTATTTATTTACCTCGTAAAAAGAAAATATATGATGAACAATTCGTGCCACGTAATCGGGAAAAAACGGTGAACCCTGAGACGGGAATACCGTGCTAATATATTTAATAATATAAATATACAGTGTAACGCGTAGGTATTGAACCTCTTAATTAAGAGAATATAATATACCCAAGAGTTCCCGACATATTAGTTATAATATGAAAATGTACGCTGGACTTATTCAAATCAAAGAATAAGAACTAGGAGATAAAAAGCTCCTAGGGTAACAATAATCGACTGGAGGAGAGACTGGCCCTTAGATGGAAGGTCTTCGTAAAATGTATTATGAGCCTCAGCTCTTTGGAGTACTTCCTTATCGCCATAATTTTACTAAAAACGGAGAATATGCTATTACTTCTTTCTTTTTACCAGCATTTAGAACTATAAAAGAGTTATCTTTATTGGATAGCCGAGGTTGGCTAGATGATGAAGAAGGTAAAGCCTACTTTAATAAAACTAGAGATTTAAAAGCTCAAGACCCTGAAGAATTTACTACATTTTGTGCTGAGTATTGTTTTGATGGAGAAGAAGCTTTTTCATTAGAAGGTAATAATAAATTTAATAAAATATTAATAGCTGAATAGCTAGCTAATATAAGAATTCATAAAGATTCCCCTAAACCTGAGAGAGGAACTTTAGAATATATTTTTAAGAATGGTCAGCATAGTAAAGAAAACATTACTGGGTTAAGATGGATAAAGAATAATACTGGAGATATACAAATAATAGAGCATCCAATATGGACTTAGACATCTTATGATGAAGATGGTAATGAATTAAAATATGAAAAAATGAATGGTCTATATGTAGCAGGCATAGATAGTATTGACTTAGGTATGGATGATACGTCAGCTTTAACTAAAGACCCTTCTAACTTCTGTATTGTAATTAAAAGAAGATAGTTTGGATTAAAAGATCCTACTTATGTAGCTATGTATAAAGCTAGACCTAACGATGTTCGTGATGCTTATAAAACAGCTATAAAATTATTACAATATTATAATTGTAAAGCTAATCTAGAAGCAACTCGTGTATCTATGCTTTCATGGGCTAGAGAGAAAAAATATTTAAATTATTTTATGTATAGACCAGTTGCTACTTATCCAGCAGGAAATAATCCTAAGCGTAGAACTATAGGTACTCCAGCTTCTGTAGCTATTATTGATCATCAAACTGATTTAATTAGAGACTATGTAAATGATTTTTGTCATAATATATGGTTTGAAGAAATGCTCGATGAATTAAGCCGTTATACTGATGAAATGAAACGTAAGTTTGATATCATAGCAGCTATGGGATTATGTGAATTAGGTGATGAAGATATGATGGGAGTAACTCCTAGATAGATAGAAAATACTGATGATTCTTTTTAGGATTTTGGTTATTATATAGACCCAGAAACTGGATATAGACGTTAGGGTATGATACCTAAAAAAATAAAAACTATAGCAACTATAAATAGTATATCATATGACAATTTAGGAATTAGAACAAGCAATCCTAGAGGCTATTGAGACTATGTATGAGTGTAAATATGTGGGTTTATTAAAACTTACTAAATTACCTGTAGGATATAAACTTTAGCTAGGCTGGAGACATGGTGATTATCCTATATCAATAATGTCAGATTCCCCTACTGAAGAAGTTTTTCTTAAATATATAAAAGAAGAACTTAGAATACGAAGATTAGATAAAGTAAAATACTTTACTGGATATAAAATATATCCTGGATAGTTAAATACTTGTCCACACGACGATACTTGTAAATCATGTCAGAACAAGAAATAATAGAATTAATTAATAAACACATTGGAGAGTTAGTAGTAGATAAAACTACTATTCAAAAATGTTATAATTATTATAATGGTGTTCGTGATGCTGAACAATTTTAGTATCTCGAAGATAATTATGGAATAGGATAGCCTACTTCAGTAGAATTTACACCACTTATTAAAAAACATCTAGATGCTTTAATAGGTGAATATTTAGGTATGCCAATTATTCCAAAAGTAACTTGCAAAGATGAAAAAACTGTATCAACTATATTTAGAGAAAAATAGGTATACATTTACTCTGAATTATAGAAAATATTTTAGTAGAAATTAAAAAATAATTTGATATAGATTATATAGGGTAAAGATCCTACAGATATAATGGTATAGAATTAGATGGAAGATTTAGTAGAAGACTTAGAAGATTCTTTTATTTCTAAGTATGAAGAAGCTGCTTAGAATGTTATTGAGTATATAATGTAGTCTAGAAATACTGATTTAATAAATAAATTAAGAAAGATATTTTTAGATTTACTTATATCAGGAGATACTTTTTATAGAGTAAAACCTTCTGCTAATGGTACTAATATATAGATAGAATCTCCGAGTCCTTTAAATACATTTCCTGAACGTAACCCAAATTCTCCTTATGTAAAAGATTGTAGTAGAATAGTCATTCGTAAGTGGTTAACAGAAGCTGAAGTTTTAAATACTTATGGAAAAGATTTATCTAAAGAAGATATTGAAAAAATAAAAGATAGATGGACAAATTCTTATTCTAGTACATCTACCTATATAAGAACTACTAATGGAAAATTAAATCCAGGAATATAGTCAGGAGTTGAGATAATACCAGGTTATCCTAAAGAAGGATATTTAAATCATAGGTTAATAGAAGTTTATGAAGTAGAATGGATTGAAACCGATTCAGACTTTATTATGCATAGACATTCTGCTACTAAAATAGGAACTGATATCTATATAATAGATGAAGTTGATAAAGATGTTGTACGAACTTAGGATAATCCATCTAAGTGTACTTTATCAGTAAATGGAGTATTTTATTTAAATGAAAATAGTGAACCATATTCTTTAGTGAAAGCTTGTATGACTTTATAGGATAAATATGATCTTCTATGCTATTATCGAGATAATCTTATAGCTACTAGTGGTACTACTGGAGAATGGATAGATTTATCATTAATTCCTGCAAAATTAGGAGTAAATTTTTCTGAAAGAATACAAAAATGGCTAGCTTATAAAAAGTCTGGATTAGGATTAATTGATACTTCTTAGGAAGGAAGAATGGCAAGTGGATAGGCTCCTATAAATACTATATTTAATGGTTTTGATGATACTATTAAAGTACAATCTATTTAGGCTATTCAATTAGCTATAGATAGTATTGAACAAACAGTATCTTCTATAACTGGAGTATTTAAAGAAAGATTAAATGGTATTTCTTAGAAAGATGCTGTTACTAATGTTCAAACTAGTGTTAATAATTCTTTTATTATAACTAAATAGTATTATCATCAAATGGATATTTTAACTGAAGAAATATTAATTGATTGTTTAAATACTGGAAAAAAGGTTTATAAAAAAGGATTAACAGGAATAATTAATTTAGGAGATAAATAGTAGAAAATATTTACTGCACTACCTGAAAATTTCACAGTTACAGATTATGGTATAACTGTTAAAACTAGTTCTGATATTACCTAGGAAATAGAGTAGATGAAATAGATACTACCTTAGCTTATATAGGCTTAGTTACTTCCTGCTGATATATTATTTGAAGCTATTACTTGTAAAAGTCTTACTTCTATAAAAACTAGAATACGTAAAGCTTTAGCTAAACAAAAAGCTGAAAATAACTAGCTCTAGTAGGCTATGCAATAGGTACAACAATTATAGCAGTAGCTACAAGAATCCTAGAAACAGATTCAAAAATATGAATAGTAGATACAATAGTTAGCTAAATAGGCGGATAACTTTAAATAGGAAGAGCTTAAATAGAAAATGGACTTAGAATGGTTTAAAGCTCAGACAGATAGATAGTTTAAAGATAGACAAGCCGAAGAAGATGCTAAACGTACTGAATTAGAAAGATAGTAGTTATATGATGGTAATCCTTATAATGATAAGGTAAAATAGTTAAGAAATTAATGAATGATATAATTGGAACACAACTTTATAGCAAGGAAGGGGAGAATAAAACACCCATATATCCAAAATCTGATGCTAAAGTAATTGATGCTAATAAAGCAGGCACTAAAACAACTGTATAGAAGTGGTTAGACAATTTAACAACTTCTATAGGTTAGATTACTGAAAGCGCTATAAAATTAAATATAAAGATTTCCTATGCACAAACACAATACAAGAATCTTAGTGATGTGCAAGGTAATAATAATATTCCATGGGGAGAGAATTTTGTACAACCAGATGCAGAATTTCCATATACTTGGAAAAAGACTGAAATAACAGCTAGTAGTAATAGTTCTGAAAATTCAGCAACTAGCGTATCTTATGAATTGGCTAGTGTATCGTCTCAGTTTACACAAACTTTATATACAGCAAGGTCTGCTGATACTAAAGCAGTAACTATAAAATATAATACTATTAATGTTCAAGGAGTGTCGAAAGATTATTATAATGATACTTTAGAAAATATATTAAATATATCTGAGAATAAGGGTATATGGTCTGAATTTCCTGTAGCTATTTCAGCTACTAATCCAAATGGATATATAGCCACTAGAACAAGAACTAATACTGGAGAATGGGGAGCTTTTAATATTGTTCAAAATGCTAAATGGGCATATAATAGTATCCCTGTTTATAAATATAAAGTGACTGATACTATAAATATTCCTCCAGTTACAGAGAACAGTGATGACTATAGTAAAGTTGAAGGTTGGAAAGATTAGATTACAGAATCTTTTACTGGATATTTGTGGATGATTAATGCTACAGTAGTAAATAATGTATATTAGTTAAATGGTTCTAAGATATGGAGTTCTCCTACTTTAATATCAATTGTTAAATAATGGAATTTAGTATTGATATACATAACTCCTTATAGGGAGATATAACACTTGAAGATTTCTCTAAAGAATATGGATATTATATTCCAGAAGGAGATGATTATCCAGATTCTAGAATAGAAGAAATAGATGGAGTCTCTACATTAAAATATAAGTATAGTAAAACAGTAACACTAAATATTATTCTTAAAGTAAATATGGAAGAAGTTATATTATAGGATGTTTTAATTCATAGACATGAAGATGATATGGATGTTTGTAATTTTCATGTTAAAGAAGATGGCTATTATGTAGTTGATCATTATGTTCTTCCAACACGTGAATGGTATGATAATTTTTTAAAAAATCCTGATACTGAATTATCAGAATTTATTTCAGAAGGTATATACTTTATTGAAGATGATAAACTAAAAAAAGTAGTAAAAGGAGAAATTGTAGAAGCCGAAGTAAAAGAATTATTGGAACGTAATTATGAAGGAACAAATATTTTACATTGTAAGATTGATATATTTTTTAATGGTAATTTATAGCAATGTTATATAAATTATTGTAAAAAAATATATGATGCTTTATTAAATAAATGTAAATCTTCAGAATATGATTCTGATATATATGCTAGAGATTTTATATGGATGACATTAAATATAATAGATTATTTAGTAGGATTTAAATAGTTTTTAGAAGCAGAACGTATTATAGAACAATTTAAAACTTGCGGAGGATTCTGTTCTACATCTAATACTAATAATAATAAATTATATTCTGATTGTGGATGCTCTAAAACGTGAGGCAATAAAACAATATAATATATATATTAATAAAGCTAATAAAGGATATATAGAGGATTATCAATATATTTTAGCTTTAATTAGCTTTATTAATATGCCTATTCAATTAGAAGGTATGGAATTTATTAAATAGCGATTATTAAATTATGGCAATACAGACTATTTACACTTAGGTAGATAATGCTAAATTAGAACCTTGTAAAAAAGGTAAACCAGTACCTCCATTCAAAATACCTTTATTAAGAAACAATTATTTAGGAGAATATAGAACTTAGGTAGAAAAAGATAAAGTCTTGAAAAACCTAGGTATTTTAGGAGCTACTGGAAAATATACTTATCCTTCAGATGTATAGTTAGATAGTTATAAAGATATAAAAACTGTATAGTAGGCTTTAGACTATTGTATAAGATTAATTTAGTCTTATGAAGTTAGTGATAAAAATATTAAATAGTTAATAGAAGATGTTTAGACTATTTAGTAGAATATTACAGGACTACAAACTTCTATACAATAGAATACTGAAAATATTACAACAATTAATAATTCTATAGAATAGATTAATAACTAGATACTAGAATTTGATAGAAAACTAGAAGAATTAAACGTTGATGATAAAATTACTAATAGAATCAATCAACATTTAGTAAATTCTAAAACTATAGAATTAAAAGATAATACTTTAGAAGTAAAGGTATCTAATGAAGAAGTAAATGCAATTATAGTTAAAGAAGATGGTATTTATGTAAATGATAATACAGAATAGGTATAGTCTAATACTACTGCTATCGAATCTTTAAAAAATTCAGATAAATATCTTACAGGAACTACAGGTTCTTCTCCTTATACAGTAGGTGGAATCAAAGAGGGAACAACTGCTGAATCTTTAAATGGTAAAACTATATCAGATATATTAGATTTAATGTTATTTCCTGCTTATGTACGGAATTTAATTCCCCCAACTTTAGTTTATTCAGCATTACCTAACTTAGTAGAAATAGGAAGTTCTCTTCTACATCCTGAACTAATTTTTACATAGAATGATGCTGGATCTTAGACTTCTACAGTAGAAACTATATTATTTAATGATTCTCATTATGATAATGCTTCTTATATAGGAATAGGAGTATATAAATATAAAGCAACTGTTAATTATGAGGCAGGAGAATACTTAGTTAATAATAAAGGAGAAATAACAGATTCTAGAATAGAAGCTGGCAGTATCTCAACCTCAGTTTCTACAATAGCTACTTATCCATGGTATACAGGTACAAATACTTAGGTATTTAAATAGAGATTGATAGCATTTAATACCAATTCTGGAATACAAGAAATATCACTTTCTGGTAGAGCAGTTATTAAACTACCAGGAGCTAATTCTTAGTTATTATCTTTTAAAGTAAATGGAGGTCTTGGATTTTTAAATGTAGACTTAAATGGTTGGACATAGACAACTGAATAGATAAATGGAATTACTTATAAGGTATGGTCAAAAAATGATGAATATTCTTCAGTACTTCCACATTAGTTACAATTTAAATTAATGTAGTAATGGGATTTAAATACTAGGGAGATTCAACTATTGGAGTTTCATTAACTGTACAAACTCCAAAACCATTAGACACTAGGTTAGTTGTAGATACTAAAGCAGATTTATATAGTATTCCTGCTAAGTATGCTTATAACGGAATGCCAGTAGTATGTGTTGCTGATGGTAATATCTATACTTTAATAGATAAAAATAAGATAGGAGAAGCTATAGGATGGAAAGCTTCTTATGAATCAATTTAGATAATTACTTGTACAGAATAGGAATATAAAAAATGGTAGGATAATACTAATCCAGATTTTACTCCAAAAGATGATAGTCAAACTTGGTTACACCAAGATACTTATTATTATATATATGAAGAGAGTATAAGTGATAAAGGATAGTATTATGTATCATATACTTAGTTTGAAGATTTAACTAATCAAGTAAATAAGAAAGCTACTATATCTGCTTTAAATAAATTATCTGAAAAAACTGATAAAGCGTTACAAGATTTAGCTAAAGTTTATGCTACTCTTGATGATATAGATAGTTCTAATCCTGAATCTAAGTTATCTAAAACTTTAGATAATTATTATACAAAAGAAACAGTAGATAATACCTTTGTAACTAAAGAAAGTTTACGAGGTGATGGAATTGAAGGTGATAACTTTGTATTTGTTACAAAATCACAATATGATGCTGATTAGCAAACTCTTAACCAATATAAAAAAGAAACTACTGAATAGATAAATACTAAAGTAACTACTAATTCTGAAGCTTAGTTAAAATCTATATCTAATGAAGGTACTACACTTAGTATAGGTTAGCAAGTAAAAATAAATGGAGAAAAAGTTGCTTTAGATAAAGATGTTCCTAAGATAATAGTTATGGATTAGTAGGAATATGATAACTTAGAAACTAAAAATCCTGATATTTATTATATGACTCACGGCACTGAGTCAGATAATAGTGGTATGGTTTCAAGTGAATTCCTAGAAACTAATTACTATAATCAAAAACAAATAGTTGATTTATTTAATAGCACTTTACAAAATTTATTTAGTGTCTCTGGTACAGTACTAGAATTAGGTGTTCCCTCTTTAGATATTATTTTAGTTGATAAACCTACTGATCAAACTTTTGATTATGATGGAAATATTCATAGATTAGAAAGTACAGACTATTATAATGTTATAGGTGATGGAGGATCTGAGCCAGGAACTTATAAATTTAAAGTAGTATTAAAAGCTGGAAAAAGATGGAGGGATAATACTAGCGCTCCTATATTTATAACTTACACTATTAATTAATATATTAAATAATGCCAATATTAAATCCAATATTAAATCAATTAAAAATTGACCATAATACATATGATTTAGCAGCTAAATATGATTTTAGTGGTAATGATATTGAAAATACTTATATTAATAAAGATCAAATATCTTAGATAGAATAGGCTGTAAAAGAAGCAGAAAAGATCGACGTAAAACTTGAAGAAAATGTACTTATCGTTACCGATAGAAAGGGTGAATAGAAGTCGATCAATCTCGATACGCTTGCCCTCGAGGAAGTATTGAATGGGGTAAAGAACGATGTGACAGAGCTGAAGAAAGGAGCGGTGTATGGAGGCATTGCAAACATCATCACCAATCCTGGCACTCCTACGGTCAAGGTATTCTATCTGCCTATTGAGGTTGGTACGTACACACATTTTGGAGGTATAGAAATTAAAGAGTCCGATGTAGCCTTCCTCTACTGGGATGGAACGGAATGGGTAAAGCACTCATTCAACATGTCTTCTATTCTCGATAGTATAAAGAATGCTCTTGATGCCGCATCCGAAGCGGCTAATCAAGCAGAACAAGCTAAGTCGGCAGCCAATGCAAACAAAAGCTCTATCGAAGGACTTACACAAACAGTTGACGGTATATAGACAACAGTAAATGGTCTGAACGTTCCCAAGATAGTATGTCTTACTCAAGACGAATATGAAGCCTTAGAGGTGAAAGACCCTGACACATTCTATTACACTAGCGAAGAATAACACGTATGATTTATAAAAAAGAAAAAGATACATCGGCTATATACCTCGGCAACAAGGTTATATCCGCCGTTTATCACGGCGCCGTCTTCGTATGGAAAGCTTTGAGAGACGTATGGACTGGTCGAGGTATATGGAAAGGAAACGAAGTATGGTAATTAATAATTTTTAAAAATGACAAAAAAATATGGCACAAGGAATTGATACAAAGATACCTGATATAAATACGTCGTGGGAGGGTTATAAAAAAAGTCGTGTGGAGGAGTTCTTGAAGGAACAGCTCTCCAATAACGAAACTCTTTACGATAAGATACAAACGAAGAAGGCATCATACATTGCACTCGTCGGGGTAGATATTTCCACAAATATGTCTACCGTAGGACTCTTTGCAAGTGCGGAAACTTACGCATTATGGTTGAAAGACCAGGATAGCAATGCCAAACTTCTGCTGTCGAGTGTGGAGATACCTATGGGAAGTGGTGGCGGTTCGTAGGAGGCTTCTTATATCGTCAAGCTCGCCAACATGGGAGACAAGACAATCACTGCCACCAAGAAGTCGGATCTCATAGCGAAGATACGCTTCACCTCACAGCTTTATGATCCCTCCGACGGATCGAAGAGTGATACCAACGAGGAGGCGACTCTCCAGATAGAAACTCGTATGCAGGATGCTTCAGAATGGAAGATAGCTGGTAGCATCGCTATCTCTTCACAATCAACTGAGAATCCAAAAGCCTACACCACTGTAGACCTTTCGCCTTATTGTGTGGATGGCACCCAGTCGGTGCGTATGATTGCTACAGGTATTACCTCAGAGAAGAAAACCCCTTATGTGAATATCACCGTAACCCTGACGAATATTCAGATTACGTTTCAAACCAAGTGGCAGACACCTTTCTAGTATAAGACCATGGCACCTACCATCGCTATTCCACTCAACATCACTGGTACTATCAACAAGCTGCTGAACCTGAAGGTGACTTCTGCCAACGGCAAGTACGTGAGGACATACGAATATAACCTGGGTACGACAATCTATACCGAGACTCCATACAATGCCTACATCGACCACCCTAACGCACATGGTCTTTATACCATCGAAGCATGGATCACGTCGGGCGAAACGGTAAAGACGGAATCGGTGTCGCAGACTATCATGTGTACGTTATAGGACAACACCACTCCACTCCTCGTAATCAATAGCGTCGGCGTATTCCAGAACTGGAGCAGTGTGAAAGCTTTTGATTATGCTATGTATAATCCTAATGCCGATAACACCGACATTAGCTTCGTACTCACTAACCTCGAAACCGAGAGTATCATCTACTCAGAGTTGGTGCATAATGTTCCTAACGGAGTCATCAACTCGCTCCTCTTCGACCTTGAGGTAGAGACAGACAACAACGCCAACTTTCCAGCTTCCATGTCATTCACTTCCGACAAGTTGGTACTACATAACCCCTTGCGCGTCGTAGTAGACAATAGCGAGAACTTTGCACCGACATCGGGAGCCGACTTCTTCCTTAACCCTAAGAAGCGCAACAACAGCGAGAGTGTTCCAGGTGTTATTGTCAATGCTGTCAACGGACAGCAGGTGAAGTCTACTTTTGAAGGTTTCTCTTTTATCAGTGACGGATGGATAGTGGATGCCAACACCAATACCCGCTGTCTGCGAGTATTGGATGGTTCAAAGGTGAAAATAGACTATGATGCTTATTCCGATGACACCTCGCTGCAGGGATTGACCATTGAGGTAGACTTCGCTACTCGCAACGTAACCAACGAGGATGGAATCCTCTTCCAGATGGGCACACCATCCACCACCGATGAATACCTGGTAGGTTTCTGGTTGAAGGCACAGGAGAGTTGCATGATGACCATGGAGAAGCGTGTGAACGATTCGCAGAACTGGACTTACTCGAAGGAGACACGTACCCATGTAGCCATCAACATCGTGCCTAACCTCTACAGTCAGGGCGTGAACTATGTGCGTGTATTCATCAATGGTATTATCAGCCGTGAGTTTGTTTACTCTGACAACGACGCCTTCTGGCAAGCAGTAGAAGGCATGAAGAAGACAGGTGGCATCATCATTGCTCCACAGGGTGCAGACATCGACATCTACGGACTCCGTATCTACAAGAAGTCGCTTTCGGCAACAGACATCCGTCAGAACCGTCTTTCCTCTTTCTCTACCATCGAGGAGAAGAAGGCTTTTAAGGAGAAAAATGACATCCTGGGCGAGAATGGACTGATTTCTTACTCAAAAGCATACACCAAATACAATACCCTTCTGTATAAATTCGCAGTACCATCGCTCAAGTCGCCTTCGTCTGTTGTGGGCGATATCGTTATTCATAAAATCAACGACAAGGCACATAGTGGTACACTATATAACATGACCTCAAAAGGACAAGGTTCTACGTCAAAGAAGTACTGGGCTTGGAACATTCAAAGCGATTTCAAGCGTAAGGATTCCAAGTGGGTGGACGAGAACATGGTGGACCATGGACAATGCTATCAGAATGCCGACGGATTGCCATTCGCCAAGAAACTGGTAGATAAGCGCAACTGGGCTTCATCGCCTCAGTCGCACAAGATGGGTGCTACCAAGCTCTACAATGATCTCTACAAGGAGGTTGTAGGCAGGAACGAGATAACCAACATCGAGGGTATGGAGAATTGCCGTGTGGCGGTATATGAAGACCCCTTCCTTGTATTCCAGCAGACTGAGAACGATAGTGAACCTGTATTCATCGGTTTGGGTACTTTCGGTTCGGGTAAGGCAGATAAGCCTACCTTGGAGAAGGAAAAGAAAGAGAAGTTGGAAGCCATCCTTGCCTACGACACCAGCAGTGATGTGAACGGCTTCATGCTGAATGGCAACAAGGTATGGCTCGACAAGGAAACCCGTGTGGGACTGATGAACTCTACTACTATCGCCAAATCAGTAGGGCAAAAGACGACAACTTTGTGGCTTGGAAGTATGAAACTGGTGGTGGATTGTGACAAGGCTATTCAGCTATTGTCGGCACTTGAAATGTATGCCTTGGAGTGTTTTAACGTGACGGCGAGCCATAAGCAGGCTGTGAGTGAGCTTACGACCATCGAGGAGGTAGAGGCTTACGATTATAAGGTAGGCTATCCTAAGATGTTAGAAATGAGTATTTAACTAATTAAAATAAAAAGATTATGTTACTAAGTATTATTTCATTTCTCCTTTTAGGAGGATTTCTGTTTCTTGCAGCAATGAGGTTTGGAATTCCTACAATGGTAAGCGATGTGTATTATCAGTTGCAGGATTATACTGGTAGCGAAGTGATAGATAATAAGCTCAAGCGAAACTATGGTTGGATGTTTACTGCTATCATGGTGGCGAGTTCGATACTGATGCTCATCCCCATGCTCGATTGCGGTATGGGGATCCAATGCCTTGCCTTCTTGGGGTGCGCAGGACTGATGTTTGTAGGTTTCGTTCCTCGCTACCTTGATAGTGAGGAACATATCATTCATAAATCAGCAGCTATCACATCAGCTATCGGATGTGTAGGATGGTGCGCAAGCGTAAACCTCATTCCTACCATATTATTAGCTATTGCGGTGCTGATTATCTATTTCCCTCCAGCTAAAAAGCCAAAGGCTGTTGGATATTATTGGGCAGAGGTAGCAGCATTCCTTGATGTGTATTTGACTTACTGGATTTTTGCGCTATGAAAGATTTATTCAAATTAAACAAGCGAGACTGGATTGGTCTTGTCTGTTGGTTTCTATCAAGTGTACTGATAGGCATCATAGCTCTTCCGCTGATGGTTTGGAGAGAAGTCTATCAGTACTACAAATATCAGCTTCTCCGCTTCGAGTGGGAAGATATAGTGAGATATTCTCTTGTCATCATCATCGGCAGCGTAATGAATTATTGGTTATTAGATTTGTTATTATGAAGATATTGATAGATAGAAAATGAAAAAATGAGGGTTACACACTAGCATAAAGCAGAAGTAATAGTTTTTACTTCAATGGAGAAAATTGAAGCATACGATATTATAAAAGATTATCCTGAAAATTAGTTATAAATATATGATATACTATAATGGAAAATTAATTTCTGAAGTTAATGAAACTTTTCTAAAACTAATTAATAATGTTAGTAAAGTTACAGAAAGATCTATTGGAGCTATATATAAAGGCTCACAATTAGTTTGGGTAACTGTATATAACGCTATTAAAAGTTGTTATGGTAGCGGTACCTGGATACAAGATAAACCTTGGTTAGATAATGACTTTTGGAAAAATAATTAATACAAATGGCAATTTAGAATTTAAATAAACAAGATTAGTTAGATCTAACAATGAATTGGGATGGAACTACAGGTTAGTAGGTAGAAGATTTAATATCTAGACATTTACCTTATAGCATGGGGTATGATAGTTCTAGTAATGTACTAACTATTGCTAATACTAACGGAGACACTATTGTACAAACTGAAGTAAGTGTAGCTCAACCTATATATAATCATTCTATATAGATAGAAGGAGTATGGTTTAATAATACTAACCCTGAGAATAATTAGATAAATAAAGATAATATACTTTGTAAATTAGGTACTAAAATATATTTAGGAATAAGGTATACTTATACTGCTACTAACCCATTAACTAATAAAGTTACTCATGTAAATAGTACTTAGAAATTATTTGTAAATATTGGAAATGGTTTTATATAGTTAGAGTAGGGAATAAAATCTTCTCCTGATATATAGTATATAGAAATTACAAATTTATATACTAAAGTAACATCTTCTAATATATCTGTTAGAGCTATAGCATCTGCAAATATAGAAGATAAAACAATAACATCTACTACTACTAAAAAGATTCAAGTAGTTAATCCTAAACTTAGATATTCAGGCAAATCTTATATAGTTTCAGGTACTGCTGGATTTGAAGTACAAGATGGTGGAGGTGCTTCTTATTTAATTCATTATAAAATAAATGGTTCTTCTACAGTTAAAAACTAGGATAATTTAATTTTAGCATTAACTGATACAGGAGTAAACACTATCGAAGCTTGGGTATCAGTAACTAGTAATGCTTCTATTACATCTGATATTTTAAAGGTTTAGGTAATAAATACTAAGGGGGTAACTTCTTTTGATAAAGTATTATATGCTATAAATGAAATATCTACTGGGGTAAATAACTGGGAATTTAGTAAATTATATAAATTATCTATATACTTCAAAGGTCAGTCTTAGGAAGAATCTACTATAGTTACTAAACTTACTGAAACTGGTAACTCAGAAGACTATAAGTTAAATAAAACTAAGACAATAACTTTATTTGGTGATGATGGAGTTATTGAATAGGATGTTAGTTACTTCTTAGGAATAACTGCTACTCAAAAAACATTTAACACTGTATTAGTAGTAAATATAGATGGAGAAGATATAGTATCTTGGGATACCTCTACAATTATCGAAGTATCTAATAAAGGTTCTTTCAGTTATACTTCTGATTGTTCTTATTATTTTGATTAGTATGCTCCTGATAATTCTAATATTATAACTAAAGAAGTTATTGATAAAGCAATTTCTCCTGATGGATTAATTACTGATGATGCTTTAACAGTATTTAGATTATCTGCTGGAAATTACCCTAATAATATTATTAATTTAGATTTATCTGACTAGTTAACTAATTAGGGATTTACTTTTGAGTTAGATTTTAAATCTTATAATATTAGTGATGAAACTAAACCATTATTAAAATTAGGAAGATTTATATTATATCCTACAGAACTTAATTGGCAATATGGTAATGTAGATGCAACCCAAGTAGATACAACTGCTAAAAGTTCTATATTTTAGGGTGATACAAGAACTCATATTTTAATTGAAGTTGTTCCTAATTTTAGAGCTCCTGCAAGAGAAGTTCCAATAGAAGTTAAAAAAATAGCTAATAAAACTACTAACTTAGTTAGAATATTTATAAATGGAGGTATTGACCGTCTATATAAATATGATTACTTAACAGATTTCTAGTATGACGGATTTAATTTAGAAGTTAGTCCAGAATCTGCAGATCTTGATATTTATGGACTCAGAATATATAACAGAGCTTTAACTTTAAAAGAAGTAGAAAATAATTATGTATCCACTATGTCTTCTGTTACTGAGAAAGCTAAATTCCAGTAGTTGAATGATTTAGTTGCTACTGATTCTAATAATGATACTTACATATCTTATAATAAAGTTAAATCATTATATAATACTTTGGTATATATAATGCCAAATACCCATAGATATCCTCACCAGTTTAATTTAGTTAAAGGAGTATCTATTAAAGGCTGCACAGTATTTATAAATTATGTAAATAGTATAGCTACTGAAGGGAGTCATGTTTTATCAGAAGCATAGATAAATCGTTGCTCTGGTAGATTTACTAATGCAACTATTAGTGGTCAAGGTACTTCTGCTATGAAATATTATTGGTATAATATTTAGATGAAGAATCCTATATTTACTTCATAGGGATGCTATAACGAGGAACTTGATGATTATGTTGAGCCTACAGAGGATAATCCAAATAACTATTAGTATAATAGTGAGTATTACTATATGCCAGAGGATAAAGATTGCGCTATTGGTATATAGAAATCATGTGGTAAATTTAATTATGCTTCTTCTATGTAGTCTCATAAAATAGGAGCAGTTAGAGCTTTCCATGATTTATGGGATACTTGTGTAGACAAATCAGACTTTACACCTGAAGAAATAAAAGGAAGAAAAGCTTGTCTTGAAGATACATTTATAGCATTCTATGTAGAAACTGATTTATAGGATGTATCTAATTATAAATTATCTGATTTGGCTTAGCTTGATGATTCTAAAATAATGTTTGCTGGATTTTAGACTTGGGGTTCTGCAAAGGGAGATAAAAATACATTTGGCTATTCTAAAAAAACAACTCCTGAATATATTTTATTGGAAGGAGCCGAAAATAATGGAGAATTGTGTAACTGGTTAACTCCTTGGAGTCCTAGTATAGTTACATTAAGTGATGAGACTTGGAAAACTAAATAGTTAGTAGTAAATGAAGGAACACCTTCTTATGTATTATCGGATTCATTTGATGTTGATTTTGGATTAGATAGTTCTGATGATAAGGGAAATACAATGTCCGTTGATGGATAGAAAACTTTAAATAAGTTTATAGAAGCATATAATTTTGTATATATGCATACTATTAATTTATTGCCTTATAAAGAAACTTATTCATTAAATGATCCTCGTAATACTTCTCTTGATATAACTAAAAAGTATTATATTACAAGTATTAACTATTAGGATAATACTTATTTTAGAGGATCTTAGTGGGATGTCTTTAGATATGATAAATATTCTATGCTATGGGTTCCGGCTGGATTACCAGTTTTAAATGATGATGGTTCTTAGAAATTATCTACAATTAGGAGTGCTCATAATACTGATGTTTATGAATATGAAACTTTTAACTTAAAAAAATTCCACGAATAGTTAGGCACTTCTGGAGTTGAGAATATTAATACTTATATAGAAGATTTAAAAACTGATTTCAAAAATAAATTTGGAACATACTTCCATGTTGATGATATAATATATCACCAAGCTTTTATTAGACTATTTGCAGGTACTGATAATAGAGCTAAGAATACATATTTTAAATTATTTAATAAAGATTGTAAAATCTAGTTATTATAGGATGATATGGATACAATCTTAGCTACTGATAATAGAGGTTTATAGAAAAAGCCTTATTTCTTATTAGAGCCTTCTTTAGAATCTGATAAAACTTATAAGTAGATGTGGGGAGGATCAAGCGCATTCTTTGAACTAGTAGATATAGCTTATAAAGATAAGATTGATGATATGTTATCAACAATGTTATTGTAGATGAAGTTTGGTTCTGCTGAATCTTCTTTAGATACTTGGATGACTTAGTATTTCTATTATGTATAGAGATATTATCCAGCTGTAGCGTATAACTATGTATCTAGATTAGCTTATGAATGTGCTCAAATATTCTTTGATAACTAGAAAGAAGCCGGAGTAACTTGGATTAATAATGGACAGACTCCAGTATCTTAGGAACATGGTAGTTGTTTAGAGAGTGAAATAGCTTTCATGCGTAAAAGACTTACAATGTTTTTAAGCCAAGCTAGAATAGCAACTTTTGGACGTGAGGGTGCAGGTATTCCTATTAAAGTAAAGGAGGATGTTCAAGATCCTCAAACCTATAAGGTAAGAATTACTCCTTACTAGTATTTATATTTAGGATATTTAGTTGGTAGTGTTAGTAATCTATACGTTACTAATAGAGTAAGTGCCGGAGAGACTGTTGAAGTTACTATATCTTTAACAAATGATGCTTCTTATTATGTATTAGGAGGTAATTATATACAAAGATTTGATAATTTTAACTAGGTATTATTTAACTAGGGGGACTATTCTTTATCAGCTCCAAAACTATTAGAGTTTTCTGCTAACACAGGTTCTGATAGTTTGCCTTTATTCTAGCCACCTTCTTTAACTTTAAAATGTAATGTATTAGAGAAATTAGATTTAACTAATGTACGTTCTTTAACTACTATAAATCTTGATTCTAAGCACACTCCTAAATTAAAAGAAATAATTCTTACTGGAACTAATATATCTAATGTTACTTTGCCTACTGGTAGTAGATTAACTAAAATACATTATCCAGCAGCTTTAACTAATTTAGTTATTACTGATAATGATGGTTTACAAGAAGTTAGATTCGAAAGTTTAAATAACTTAGAAACAGTAAATATTAATTGTGCTAAAGTTGGGCAATTTGATATTTCAAATTTCTGTGAATAGTTAATTACTTGTCCTAGTCTTAAGTCAGTTACTTTAAAGAATTTAAATAGTAGAATCTCTTTAAGAGCTTTAGAAAAGTTAATATTATTATAGGCTAAACTTACTGGTAAATTAACTATTGTTAATTCTGACGATGAGACGGAAGCTATTAGTTATACTGATAAAATTAATTTAGTTAACTTATATGGAAATATAGATTCTCAGGATAATAGTTTATATATTAATTATAAAGTAACTACTGCTTATAATATTTCTTGTGAAACTGAGATTTCAGTTTATGGTCAAGGATATTCAGGAAATCCATTTGGGTTAAGCCTTGATGGTAATAATATAGCCTTAGTTAATGAAGGAGGAAAAGTGATTCCAGATATTACTTATAGATTTAATTCTGATGTATCAGATGTAGCTACTATAAATAGTAGAACTGGTGTTATCACTTTAAAAACAGCTTCTTCTTCTAAAACTACTACAGCTACTATTATTGTGAGACTTACTAATGGTAATACTTTAACCTCTGGAACTATAAATATCTACTTTGCTTGGAGAGCTCCTGAAATAGGTAACTTTATATATGCAGATGGTACTTATTCTAGCGCGTATATGACTAATAAAACATTAATGGGATTAATCTTTGCTATCAAAAAAACTTCAGATACTGCTGGAACTGCTTATATAGTTGGTAAAGAATACTTAGATCCTTAGTATGTAGGATATACAGATGGAGCAGATTAGGGAGCATCTGATGATAGAAAGAATCTTTATAATGTGTGGTTCTGGTTAAATAAGTAGAAACAAGGACTTGGAGATACTTATTATACTACCAGGGGTGTTACAAGTACTGTAGATGCTGATTCTAAAGATCCTATTACTTTAACTACATTTAGATAGAAGAGTCCTTCTACATTTACAGGTAAAGCAGATACTAAGGCTTATGTAGATAATGTAAATTCTACATTATTACCAATACTAGTTAGGACTTACCCTGATTTAATCCAAGCTACTGGAGGTAATTTTGCAATAACTACTAAAGAAAATTTAGATACTATATTAGCTAATATTCCAAATATAAGTAATTAGAATCTAGAACAAATGTAGTGTTTATTGTATCCATATTTCTATGAAACATATTTATATGAACCTACAGTAACTGAAGAAGAAAGAAATACCGAAGCTTTCTAGTAGTTTAGTAAAGGTAACTGGTATGTGCCTTCATATTAGGAATTAGCTACTTTAATTTATTACAGAGGTTATAGTGCTGCCGGTGAGAATTTTTCTACTGGAGATATTCCTTTAAAATCTAATATTTCTGATTCAATAACTAAAGGTACAGACGATTTAAAAAATCCTATATTCTCTATTGCTTATAAAAATGCTGGTAATTACATGCCATCTGCATGGAATACTCTAGCAGACTCTAATAACTTGTGTACTAATACGGATGCTGATACTTGTCATAATTATACTTACTAGGAAATAAGTAATTATTCTTCAAGTGGATATACATACACATATCAATGGGTACTTGGTGATAGTAAGGGAAATATGGGAATGGGAATCCCGGCAGCAGCATATTATGGATGGAGATTATTAAAACATGAGCCTCTTCCTTGTGTTCAATTTAATTATCAATAGAAATAATGGAATAGTTAAATATTAATATAGTTAAAAATTCTACTTACACCTTAGATGAAATATTTAATATATATAAAGAATTATTTCCAACTAATAAGCAATGGTCTGAAATATTAACAGTAAGAGAAGGAGTTTTGAACTTCTCTTCTTTAAAAAATATATTAGAGAAATCTATTGTTTATTATGATACTTCTAAATATGTTAATTCATTTTATTATTAGGATAAACAATATTGGTTAAGTAAAGATGTTAGAATAGGTTTATTTAGATTAATAGATAGTGGAGCACAATAGATAACTCTACAACTAAATAATAATTATTTAATTATTACTTCTGACAAATTAAAAAAATTTCTTAATTAGTTAGAATTATATGCTGGAGAATGTTTTGCAGTAACCGCAGAACATCTTTAGAATATAAAATAGTTAAATACTATTGAGGAATTACTTAAATATGACTACACTGCTAAATATCCAAATAAGGTTATTTTAAATGAAAATTAGTGTTAAAAAAGATATTGGGCTAGGAGTCAAGAATTCTTAGCCCATTCCTGAAATAATAGAGCCTCCTAAATAGACTTATGGAGTAATTCATAATGAACAACCTGCTATAAAACAAAAACCTTCTAAAGAAGCCAATAAAGATTCTATTATTGATAAAATAAATACTGGATTTAGTTGTGGTAACGTTTTATATAAAGATTGTCCTAAACCTTAGTGGCATTAGCATTTATGTAAAGAGAATTTTTTAGGAGAATTTAAAACAGAATTAGAAAAATAGTTAGCTAGAGATAATTTAGATATATATAGCAAAATTTAGATAGATGAATTTATAAAAAATTTATCAGGAATAGATTTATCGTCTTATATTACTAAAGATTACTTTAATGAAGCTATATAGAATTTAGATTATGTAAAATCCTCTCTAAAATCTAATATAGACTACGATATACCAGAAAATTTATTTACATTATGAGTACCCAAATAAAAAGATTATATCAAAATAATTAGGAATTTGTACCTATTACTTTAGCTGAAGCAGTAGTAGTAGATGCTACTAATATTCCAGGATTACAAACTTTAGGAATTACTACGTTAAATAAAGTATTAAAAAATACTTTAACAGTTGTTGGAGCTAATACTCTAAATATAGATACTATTAATACTACTCTTACTAATATAAATACTACTTTATAGAAGAAGTAGGATAAACTAAAAGCTGGGGATGGTATTACTATTGATCCTGATGGAACTATTAGTGTTACTAATACTAGTACCTTAGGATTTTAGTATAAAATAGTTAAAATGCTACCTTCTCCTCCAGGAAAAGACTACGAAAACATTATATACTTAGTTCCTAATACTACAGGAGTAAATGGTAATATTTTTACAGAATATATTTGTATTAATAAAAATTCTAACTATATTTGGGAATAGATAGGTTCTTTAACAACAGATGTTAACTTAGATAATTATGTAACTAAAACTGAGTTTACTAATCTAAGCTCCATAGTATTGACGGCTCAAGATGTTACCACATCATCAGGAACCCCAGTCACAGTAGAAATTGATATACCTAATTATTTATATGACAAGGAATAAATTAGTTAAAGTAATATCAGCAAACGATTAGGTATTTCCACAAACTGTAGCAGAAGCTGTTTTAGTTAATGGTGATTAGGTAACTACTTTAGATAAAGTTCTTCCTAAGAAAATAGAACAAATAATTACTCCTAAAGATTCAGGATTAGTTTCTTCTAGGGAAGGGGTTTCTATAATAATTAATCATGCTAATAATATTACTCCTAACGATGTCCCAAAATCTAGTTTAATATAGTATGATTAGAATGGGCATATTATAAAAGTAGAGCCTACTAAAACATAGACAGTATTGGTGAATAATACTACTTATTCTCAATATGATGGAAATGCAGATTCTAATATAGAATTCGGAGATGATTTTAAAGTAATTGATAATAAAATTTCTCTAACTTGGGGAAATTAAACTTAAAAAATAAATAAAATGGCATTATTAAATTTTGCAACCACTTATAATGAAGTAAGCGATAAATTACACTTAGAATAGTCTAATACAGGTGATTATATTAAATTATATTTCACTAAAGATGGGCATATCATATCTCATGGAGTTGATTATATTCCTTGGGGTACTGGAATAATTCCTATAAATAAATTACCTGTAGATAATACTAAAGTAGATAATGAACATTTATGGGATAGTTTAACTATACAAAATAAAATTAATTAGTCTTTTACAGCTAATGATGCAATGCGGTTTAAAGGTACTATAGGCTTAAACCCTCCTAATAATTATACTATTAATGGGGAGGAAGCAGAATTTCCATCTAAAACTGCTGTGGTAGGTGATACTTATAGAGTAGTATCTTCTGGATAGTATGCAGGAGTATAGTGTGAGATAGGAGATTTACTTATTTGTATCTAGGCAGATCCAACTGGTACAAATACCGCTTGGACAGTAGCTTAGACTAATATTAATGGCTAGATTTATCATACAATAAACGGAATTTAGAAAGGATTTTATTCTAATGATACTGAATCTTTTTCTATTTATGCTCCTATTTCTTCCGGAGCTATAAGTTAGGTTTTAATTAGTAAAGGACCTAAAAAACATCCAGATTGGATAGATTAGTCAGAAATTATTGCTGGAAATTTAACAGATGAAGCAAAAAAAGCTTTGTTTACAAATCTAACTTATATAGATGATACATTAACTGTTACTATTGGTGGTACTACTAGAACTACTACTATAAGTGGACGTAGAGCTATAAATGTTAATTCAGAAGAAAAGTTATCTACTTCTGATAGTACTGCTCTTAATTTTATAAGTGGTAATGGTGTCTCTTTTACTTGGGATAGTACAAATAAAAATTTGTTAGTAAATGCTAATACTGATTATGAAACTAGCAGAGAAAATAAGAACTACGCAGTAAAAACTGACGATACTAATAATTTATATGTAAATGTACCTTGGATTGATACTATTTATGATGTAGTTTCAAAAGATGCAAATGGCTTAGCTCCACAATTAATACCTAATGACGGAAAATTTATAAATCAGGAGTTTTATTTATTAGCAGCAGAAAATGATTAGGCTACTCCTAGCTGGTATAGATTGTCTAATAACTCACTTATTAATACCTGGAGAACTATTAAAGTTGGAGGAACATCTATTGATGATAAATCTCTAAATTTTATGCCTACTGGAGATATTTATGTAAAAACAGGAGATTAGAATGCTACTACAGATGATGAGTTTGATATAGGTTTTGGAATTGCTTGGTACAATATAAGTACAAATGAATATGAATATGAATAATTATGAAAATAGCTTATAATCCAAAAGATACTGTAGTAGTTACTGCTACTACAGCTGCTAATAATGATATATTATTTGATTTAAATGCTAGAAAAGTATGGGCTAAGGGATTGAGGATGGGTGCTGATTGGGAAGATATATCTAGTAAACCATCTTCTTTAAAAAATCCTGAAACTATTAAATTTAGGGATATTAATGGCGCAGAAGTATCTTATGATGGTTCAATAGCTAGGGATTTAATGACAGGAACTTATATAGCTAGACTTCCTTATGGATTTTCATCATTTACTTCAGAACCTACTTGGGGTAATGTTATAGGTAGTTCTATTGCTTCTTGGAATGATTCTACTGAAGGTTCTATTGATTTTAGAAAAGATAATCCTTTAGAAGGTAAAATGTCTATTAAAGTAAACGGTCGTGTTTATGTAAATGGAGGATTTAATCCAGTTCTTTCTGCTGAGTTTAACAATGGCTATTGGGGTATTAGAACACCTGATGGTGGTGATGATTGGATTAGAACTCCTAAGACAGGTTTACTTCCTTATACATATGGAAAGGCTGGTTTAGGGCATTCTTCTTTAGGTACAAGTGAATAGTACTTTTCTACTGCTTATATAGACTAGGTTTATGGAAATTTAAGAGGTAATGCTGATAATGCTGATACTGTAGATGGGGAACATGCTTCTAGCTTTGTTAGAGCTGGATCATATGAATAGAATAATTTAAATAAATTAGATACTTACTCATTTATTAGGTCTGTAAATTCTAATACTTCTAGTACCTCTCCTAAAGGTATGACTGGATGGTATAATGTTATTTAGGCAGTACATAAAAATGGCTTAGAGGATGGACCAGAATATATGGGACAAATAGCATTAGGCATGACTACTAATACTAATAAAATGTTTTTTAGAACAAAATATAAGGATTCATGGTATGCTTGGAATGAGGTAGCAACAACAGATACTGCTTTATTAAGATATTCCAGAAATAATGTTAATATTAGCTCTTCTAATTGTAGTCCAATACCTCCATCACTCTTAGAGTGGACTATAGGTTATCCAAGATTATATGACCCTGAATTTAATGATGGGGATAATACTGTATATGCTTATAATAATGCAAATAATGGAGTAGTAACTGTGACAAGAGTGCAGGATACTAACGTAGGTAATTCTAGTAACTACATAATGAAAGTTGTATCAGCCGAAGGAGCAGTACCTAATTATGGTGGATGGAATGTAGCTACCTAGATAGAATTAGGTAAAGTTTATACTTGTCTATTCAGAGCTAGTATACCTTCAGGAGTAGAAATTGAATTTAATACTAATTCCATAGGTAATGGAGGTTAGTGGTCTTGGCTCACTGATAATATGGGTACTAGTAAATGGACTTGGTATGCTGTTTAGGTATACTGTGGTTCAGGAGGTTCTACAACATTCTTTTTCTCTGCTAAGTCTCCTTGTACTTGGTATCTTTCTTATGTCAATGTTATTGAAAATAATAGAGCTAGTTATGCAGGTCTTAGGTCAGTATATTCTGATTATCTAAAATAGAATGCTAGTTTAGTTTTCGGAAGAAATGAGTTATAGTATTTCAACCAATATACTAACGTAACTACTGGAGCTGATAAAAATGCAAATCCTAAAACAGATTGGCATCATATATTAAGAATGAATCACGCTAATGGGCGTGGATAGTTTGTAGACTTAGCAATTCCTTTTAATGATAATAGAATATAGTTTAGAAGAATTACTGGAGGCTATGACAATGGCTGGCGTAGAATAATAACAGAGGAACCTAATCATAATGTAATATTATGTGATAGTAGTGCAGGAGGTAATGTAGGAATAGGTATTAGTAGCCCTTCACAAAAATTAGATGTATTAGGAAATATTAGAGCTTCAGGACAAATAGTTAGAGAAGCTTCTAATGTATACTGGTATGAAGGAAGAAATGGAGCTTTATTGAGAGAAACTTCTGCAGATGGTTATCATACTCTATGGTCACTAAAAACTACAGATGGTTCTTGGGATTTTGGAGAATATACAGAAAGTGGTTGGAATAATGTTCCATTATTATCTTATATTACTGATTCTAATTATAATTCAGGAAATAATACAACTACATATCAAATTAAATTCCCACTTGCTTCAGGTACAGTAGCCTTAACTTCTGATATAGTAAGTCCAATTAATTACTATTGGGCTAATGTTCAAATTTCTGATTCTCCTAATACCCAAACTAATCCATCATTTGATACTGTTTATGCCGCTACTCGGATTAATATGGGAGATATTTATTTATAGAATTGGAATAAGATTAATAGTGCTACAAGTGATCTATATATAAACTATAACAATACTCATAATGTTAAAATATGCAATAATAAAGAAGGCTCTGTAATTATAGGACCTATACCTAATGATATAGGTAAGAATAAATTATATGTAAATGGTCCTGCTGCTTTTACTGGTTTAGTAACTAATATTGGAGGTATTTTGCCTGCAAGCTATGATGTTAATAAGAGTAATACATCATGTTACGTTTGGGGAGATGCTATGAGTACCGGAGTTACTGCTATTACTGATACCCTAGATCCTAGCTATATAACTGTAGTATATTCTTAGAGTAATGGGGATAGTTGGATTAATTCTAATCTAAAACCTGAGGAAAAATTTAATTTATATGCTAATAATGGTGCTAATAGACCAGTTTATTTAGGAGGAAATAGAACTGCAGATAGTAGTGGGTCAAATAGTTTAGCTCAAATCTAGAAAAATCAATTAATGGTTACATTTGAAATACCTAATAACATGTACAGTTAGTTATGTTGGGCTAGTGTTGAGATATCTAATGGTGTTAATACTGTGTGTACCGTAGAAATACTAGATAAAAGTGGTACTATTAAAAATACTTTCACAAAGAATATGTAGGGTTGGAGTATGGTTAATTATATAAACTTTTGGGGAATTAATTCTACAGCAGTACAAATTGGCTAGGATAGTGCTAGATTTATTAGATTTAAATTTAAACACGATAAAAATAATACTGATAAAAGAAATGCCTTAATAAATAAAATTAGACTATTTAGTTTTACTAAATATTATTTAGATTCTACTGATTTTAAAAGTGTAGCGGCTTATACTGGAAATTTATATAAGTATGATAAAGACTTAAATATTACATTTCCTAATGCTATTCATTGTAGTGCTATTCATTGTAGTGCTATTCATTGTAATGCTATAAATGTTGGGAATACTATAAATTGCTTAACAGATACTATCTCAATTAAGTCTAAAGATGGTACAGAAATAATAGAATATGATCCAAATACAATTAGTTTTTGGAAAAAAGTTTAGTTCGGACAAAGGTTATGTATAGGAACTATGGGTGTATCTACTTATAATAGTACTACTGATGATACCTCAGCACTTATAGACGAAGTTGTATTTATTGATACTTTTACTTTTACTTTTAAACGCGGATATGATGGTTAGTTGCTGTTTTTGAAATTATAGAAAGGTTATTCTAATATTAAAATTTATTGTGCCACACAAGATTGTTCGGTTGTTAAGGCTATGAATTTTGAAACACATATAGCTATAAACGATACAAAAGAAGTATTTGGTGATGGTTAGGCGAGAATTTTTATATATCAAAGCGCACATAAAAGATGGTATGAGTTCTATTGCGGTTAACACTATTTAACTTTTCTGTTTTATAAAATAATATACAATTATATATGTTTAATAAAAATAAATGATTTATGACTTTAAATGATGTTTTGACAAAACAGAATCTTATTACAAAGATTCTTTTAGCTAATGATGGTAAAGAACTTTCTAAAGAATTGAAAGTTAAGATTATGCGAATTAGACTCGCTTATAATAAGATTAAGAGACAGTTTGATGAAGATACACAAGAGTTTAGTAAACAAATTGTTTCAGATGAATTAAGAGATTTAGCTAATAAGACAAAACGTACTCCTGAAGAGGAAGCTAAGTTTAATGAACTTAACAGTAAAACTAATTCAGAATATCAAGAATATCTAATTCAAAAAGGTAATGAAGATATTAAGGAAACTCCTAATGATTCATTTACAGAGGATGAATATTTTGATATTCTTGATCTAAATTCAGAAGGTGAGTACGAAATTAATGGTCAAAAAGTAAGAGCTACTGACCTTATGGAAGTATTTTATGACTTATTTGTTACAAGTAAGTAATATAAATACTTAGATATTATATTTAATTAAATAACTTTTTAAATTATTACGGCTATGAAAATTATTAAAAAAATTTCTAAATCTTCTACTCCTAAAGAGTAGTACATAGAAAAGTATGGTAAACATTTTACTATTAAATTAGCAGATTTTGCTAGTGAATAGATGGTTAATTCTGACGGAACTAACAAACATTTGAATGTCTCTGATGTAAAATAGATTATTGATGAGTTAGGATATATTATCCCAATTAGTAGTACTATAGGAGATATTGTTTATACTGCTAATATGGCATATGCAGATTTTTATCCTTTATTGTTAAAAGATGATAAATCTTGTATAATGTATGCTATGGAAGTAGCGAATGATAAAGATGGCTATGAAGGTATTTAGTTTTGCAGATGGATGGCAGATGTAAAGAATAAGAATTTAGAAATTGATTGGGAATCCTTTATTTAAATTTAATTTATAAATAAAATAATAAGGAATTATTAGAAATGGTGGCTATATAGTTATTATTTTTAATAATTCCTTATTTTTTATTTTGGCTTAAAAATACTTAACATATATTAACAATACAATTAGATACTAGTATTTATAGATGAGTTTTTCCTTAAAATTGAGTAAAATTTTTAATTATGAGCGACACTGTAGAAAAAATTTATTGTACTGATAACAATGATGCTTTATTGGCTTCTGTTATGGGTAAGAATAACAATGATCCAATGGCAATGGCTGCTATGCTAAACAACAATTAGTGGATGAATAATCCTTTTATCTATTTAGTATTCCTTATGATGTTTGGAAGAAATGGATTATGGGGAAACAATGCTAATAGTATTTAGAATGCAGAAATTTAGGGATAGTTAAATGTCATTAGAAATCAAATGTCAGATAACTAGAATAGTGGTCTATTAATGGATGCTGTTAAGGGTAATAATAATGCTATTACTTAGTTAGCAAGTAATCTTAACTGCGATTTTAATTCACTTAACAATGCTATATGCGCTGTACGTTCTGGAATACAGGATGTAGCTGGCAAAGTTGGATTCTCTGCTGAGAGAGTAATCAATGCTGTCAACTTAGGTGATTTAAATATAGTATAGTAGTTAAAAGATTGTTGCTGCTAGACTTGAACTTAGTCAAGTTAGACAGAATTAGTATTTAATTTCATAGTTGAAACCAACTACAACTACTACTGCGTAAACCATAAGCCCAGGAAGTCTAACTTCTTGGGCTTTTTTATTATCACGATATGATATTTAGAGACATTAAACAACACAACAAGGTGTACATTCTTGATAAAATGAATGTAACTATTGATGAGGGTATTGTTACTGCTGTAGGAATACCTCAACCTAACTTAGAAGGTAAAATAGTAATTGATGTTACTATAAATGTAAAAGATAAACAAGCTACTTATACTATACCTGAATAGTTATCTGTTACTAGAGCTAATAATCTAGTATTAGCTATTGACTAGAAAGATTTAATATAGGAACTTGAGACAATGAAGACTAATGCAAAACTCATTATAGATTCTGTAGAAACATAGAAAACAATATTACAAAAGGCAGATAAGCTTCTTCTAGAACTCAACCCAGTATTAAAAGAAAAATAGCAAAATGAGTAGAGATTTAATAAAATTGAAGATTCTCTTTCTTAGATAGCTAAACTAATGGAGAAGTAGCAAGAAACTATTAATAATTTTATAAATGATAAAAATTTTAGTAAAAAGAATTGCTAAAAAACCTAATTACACCATTGGTAAGTTATTTATCAATGGTGTTTTTTTTGCAAACACATTAGAAGACACTGACAGAGGTTTAACTTAGAATATGTCAGAAGATGAGATTAAAAAGAAAAAGATTTATAGCTAGACTGCCATTCCTGCTGGTACTTATAAAGTAACTTTAGATGTAGTGAGTCCTAAATTTAGTAAAAAATAGTTTTATAAAGATACATGTAATGGTAAAGTTCCTAGACTTTTAAATGTTCCTGGTTATAGTGGAATTTTAATACACGTAGGAGATGGACCTAGAGCTTAGGATCTTACGTATGGGTGTATTTTGGTAGGGAAAAACACTGTGGTAGGACAATTAACAGATGGTAAAGAAACTTTTAAAAAAATATATAAGGCTTTACTAAAAGATAAAAATAATATACAAATTACAATAGAATAATTTAATAATAATATGAGTATGGGTAATGTTAATGAAGGACGTAATAAATTGGGACAATTTGTACAAGGTAGACAAGAAACTGCTGAAGAAAAAATAAAAAGAATAAAAGTAGCTCAAGAAGCTTGGAAATCTAGAAAAGATTATATAGGAGATATAAGAGAAGAGTGCCCTAAAATATATAATAGTTGGAGAGCTATAAAATTTACTGAAAAAGGTAAAAAAGCTGGCAATTCTAAAGAATGGGATAATTTTAGAAATTTCTACAATGATGTAAGACCAACATATACTGAAGGATTATCTTTACATAGAAAAGATACTACTAAACAATGGTCTAAAGATAATTTTATGTGGATCAATCAAGCTGATTTTGCTTTAAGTAAACAGACAGCTATTATATAGTATAATAATCAAAATTATACTCTAAGAGAAGCCTCTGAAATATTTGGAATACCTTTCAGCTCTATTAAAAATAGGTACTATAAACATAGTAAAGATTATACTCCTGAGGAAATTATTTTTGGAAAGAAAAGAAAACGTAAAGATAAATCTGTTAAAGATTGGAGAGAAAGCCCTGATACAATACGTTCTAAAGCTTCAAAAATGGTTTCAACTTACAGATGCAAAGATAATAAAATGGGATTTGAGAAAGTTTGTGATATTACAGTAGATTGGATGATTAATAATATTATTATGAAGCCTTGTATTTATTGTGGAGATATTACAAGAGTAGGTTGTGACAGAATAAATAATGATTTAGGACATACTATGGATAATGTTGTCCCATGTTGTTATGATTGTAATTGTGCTAGAAATAATAATTTTACCCATGAAGAAATGTTTATTTTAGGAAAAACTATAAGAGAGATAAAAAATAACAGAACTAAAAATTTAGAATAATATGGAAAAATTCTTTGGAAGAACTTATGAAACAGTTGGTAATGTTAGTGGAGATTTATTATTAAAAACTAGAGGAGGAATAAAAGTTTAGATAGGTTCTAGTTTTATAGACCTAGTAAAAAATGGGAAAATAAATGTTGATATTGATATTATTAAAGAAGCTTCTTCTAAAGATAATATTATTGATAATGGTTTATATTTAATTAAAGATGTTTTATATGTAAAGTATTAGGATACTATATTGCCATTAAATAGTAACACTGGAGAAAATCAAGTATCATATTTACCTTAGTTAAATATTACTTAGGAGTAGAAAATATAGGCACAAAAAAATATTGGAATATATTATGATACTTTGGAAGAGGCTTAGTAGAAAATAAGTGATGGATATGTATATATAAAAGAAAAAGGCTTATATATTATACGATCTTCTATACCTATTTAGATTACAAATAATAATTAGTTTTCATCTTTAAATATAGGTTTAGATTAGTATACTGAAGGTATAACTAATTATTCTAAAAATCATGATTTTAAAATTAATAATACAAAATTATTTAAATTATCAGAAAATTCAATTTCATGCGAAAAATCTTTATATATAAGAGAATTACAAGATATTAATAAATCTTTTTACATTACTAGTTCTGGAGGTAAGTCTACTTTAAAAATAAATAATATAGTTGCTGACACTATTAGTGCTAGTAGTTCTAATAATTTAGATAATTTATAGTATCATTATAATTAGAATAATATTATAACAGATATTATAAATAATTCTACGAACGTAGATGACTCTATAGATCCAAATAATATAAATAATTCTGCAGATTCTAAAAATTTTTATTATACTTTATATTTAAAGTATTCCACAGATAATTATAAAGTAGGAGATTACTTGTACTTTAATATTTATGATGAAAACTCTTATTAGAATGTAGAATATTTAGTTACTATAATAGAACTTTCAGGAACTTCCATTAAAGTATAGTGTAATAAAAGTATTCCAGCACTAACTTATTAGACAATTTGTTACTATAGATATAAAGATTCTACTATTTATGGATTTATCACAAATTATAAAAAATTTATATATAGTAATAATACTTACTCAGTAATAATAGGAGATATATCTGAAAAATATAGTAGCAACTCTTTAACAAATGGATTTTATTCCGATTGTGCTGTTACAAAAAACCAAATTTTAATAACTCCAAAGCTAGATAATCCAAATTTAATAAATATAGTATTTAAAAAATCTAATAATTTTCCTAGATTAGAAGATGGATGGGAATTACCTAATGAAGATAATTCACAAAAGTTAGCTACCACTAAATGGGTTAATTCTACTAAGTATACTTTACCTATAGCCACTTCTAATACTTTAGGAGGAATTATAGTAGGTAATGGTTTGTCTATTACTAGCACTGGAGTATTATCTGTAGGGGGCACTTTAAACACTATTTCTAGTAATGTAAGTACAAATACCAATGACATTACTACATTAAAGTCGTAGGTAGCTAACTTACAAAAAGCAGTGAAAGATTTATAGGATAAATTAAAATCTTAAACTTAGTAATTTTGTTATTTTGACTTTTATTTTTTTTAACATAGTATAATATTATTAAATAATATACAATATGGCAATAGGAATTAATGATTTAAATGACGATTTGATGGATGATGTACTGATTCCTAATAATTAGGACCCAGACAATAATTCTAATCAAGATAATAATGTCCCTAATAACGATAATAATGAGGGCAACCATTAGGAAAATAAAGATGAAGACGTAATTACTGCGTTACTTAAAGAACAAAACATTACCGACCGAGATAAAATTTAGTACGAAGATGAAAATGGATAGATTCAAGAATTACCTTTTGATTCTTTGCCATTAGAAGATTAGTTAAATATTTTAAAAGGAACTCGTGAAGATACTCATAATGACTCTGATGATCTTGACGAGGATGAAATACAATTAATCAATTATCTTCGTAGTAATAATTTAACAACTTAGCAATATGCTGATTATATTGCTTAGGAAGCAATTAAAAATTATCAGTAGGAATAGCCAGTCTCTTATAAAGTAGATGAACTTTCTGATGATGATTTATATTTACTCGATTTAAAAAGTCGAGTTCCAGATATTGATGATGAAACAGCCGCTGCTGCTCTAGATTCTGCTAAACAAAACGAAAGTTTATTTTCTAAATAGGTAGAAGGCATTCGTTCTGAGTATTAGCAAAAAGAGATAGAATTAGCAGAACAAGAGCAGGCTCAAAAATAGGCTCAAGATTCTGAGCAACTTTAGTAGTTTCAAGAAGCTATTATTAGTTCCATAAATAACTTAGATTAGGGTAATGACTTTGCATTTAATTTATCAAATGCTGATAAGTAGGAGTTATATAATTTTATGTTTTAGTAGGATGCTACTGGTATGAGTTATCTTAATAAAGCAATTAACGACCCACAAACTCTTACTAAAATGTCTTGGTACGCTCTTCATGGAGACGAAGCTATTGATAATATGCGAAATTACTACGAACATTAGATGACAGAAATTCGCCGTACTTCCTATGCCAAAGGCTTAGAAGATGGTAAAAGTGGTAAGAAGACCGTAATATTCGGTCCTAAAGAAACAAGAAAGACTGGATTGGTCTCTAAACCTAATAAATATAAAAATATTTACGATTTACAAGATTAATTAAATTATGTTAGTTGCAAATTTTACTACACAAGTCCCTACTATGGGTAATACTAGAACATATGAAGATTTTTATAAGTTCTTAGGTGTAAAACCTGCTCGTTTGGGAATTGTCGCAAATCTTTATCCTTAGAACACTGCTGAGTATTTAACTACATCACTTAAAAATGTTATTTATAATAATACTAAGAGTGGTAATAAGTTCCAACGTTTGAACTCATTAATGTACGAATATGAGATTCAAACTAATCAAATTAAACGTATTGAGTTCGCTGCCGCACCTACAGAAAATGGTGCTAATGGTACAGAGATTACTTTTGCCTTTAAAGAAAATTATTATCAAAAGTATGACATCTTTATGATTGAGGAGTCTAGACAGCAAGTTATTTGTATTACTAGACCATAGAGACGTGCTGATAATTATTGGGAAATTCAAGGACGTTTAATTGATGATGATTACAGCTCAGTACTTGATAAAGATGCTTGTCAGATTGGTATGTTGACAAGATTCTAGAGTAACTCAATGCCAGAAATGCATGAAGAAGGTTACTGCAAATATCAGAGCAATATTTCACGTTTCCGTGGATACATTACTCAGTTCCGTAATGATGAGACCTATTCAGCATTATATGCTGCTATGGAAGATACTTTTGTAAATATCTCTCAAGGTAAGGGTAACGGAGCTATGCAAGAGACTGTTTATAAGATGGACAAGAAGGAAAAAGTTCTGCTTGAGAACTTTATGTTCGTTAAGAATAATGGTCTGTTGTTTAACAAGAGTTCTATTGATAGGAATGGTAAGTCTACAATTCAGGACCCAACTACTGGTAGACCTATTTATATTGGTCCTGGTTTGATTCCACAAATTGAAGCTTATGCTGATAAATATGCTTATAATAAGATGACAGTAGATGTTCTTAACACTATTGTTACTACAATGGCATAGAAGGCTAATAGTCCTAAAGGAAATAAGTGGGTATTTGTTATGAATGAAAAGGCTGATGCTGATATTACTACAACTTTAGGAGAATATCTGCAGAGCTTCCATACAGACGGAACATTCTTATATTCTATGAAGGCTAATGGTGAAGTAGAAGTTGGTGCTAAGGGCTATACTTCTTACAATTATCTTGGTAACACATTAGTATTTACTGTTGATAGAGCTTTCTCTCGTGAATATGGTAACGAGAAAGGATTTATTGCTTGTATTGATTTAAGTCCAGATGATTCTACTGGTAAACCAGGTGTAGCACAATTTACTTTCAAGAATGGTGAGTTCATTCAGAATAAAGTACTTGGTGTAGGTGGTGCAGATGGTTTATCTTCTGGAGAAGTTTCTAGTGCTATTGCTGCTAGTAAACTTATTGTTTGGGGTTATGGAGGTATTGGTGTATTTAACCCATACAAATCCTTCATTGCTCGCGAAGTTTAATAATAAAGACTACGTTAGTTTTACTATAAATATAGTAAACAACAATTATTAAGATAAAAGTAGGTAGATTATTCTGCCTACTTATATTTTGTATTTGATAATAAGAATTAATATGACATAGGAATATAATGATAATATTGTAATTTTACGTAGTGTTTATAGTAAAGTAGGTTCTAATATTACTATAAATCCATGTAGAGATAAAGAAACAGGTTCTTTTCCTAGCTGCGTAAGAAGAGTGGATGATAGAGGAAATATGATTCTATCAGAATCTGATAAAGAGAATTTAAGTGCTGGAAAGATTTATTTAGTAGCTGAAAATGCTAAAATTAAAATCTATGATGGCATTCAATTCGATCTTAAAAATATGAAAGAGGCAGCTTTATGGGAATGTATTAAAAATTGTTCATATATTGCTCCTGACCGTTACGCTAAGGATGCTAATGGTAACTATTTAATTGATGGTACAATGGGATGGAAAAATCCTCATCCACGTTACGGTTTGGCAGAATATTATATTGAACATCCTGGACTTGATTCTGTACGTAGAGTTAAGAGGACAGAGACCTTGGCTAAGGCATTGAAATATATTATTGATGATAGTAGAGAAGGTCAAATTACTAGAGCTAAAGTTCTTGGTAAGAAGATGGATAATGTACCTAGTGCAGATATTACAGACTTCTTAATTCAGATTGCTATGAAGAATCCTGCTAAGATTATTAATCTTTACGAAGATGCTCGTTCTAAGTTGCGTATTCTCTTAATTGATGCTCGTGAAAAGAATGTTATTATTGTAAAGGATAATTTACTTTGCTTCAATGATAATTATTTAGGTGCTACAGACGATGCAGCTATTAATTGGTTGTCAGACCCTGATAATGCTAAAGTAAAGGGGTTAATTATGAGAGCCACATATCCACAATTATATGTGCAAGCTGATAACACTATAACTCCTAAAGACACAAAAGATACAAAAGATACTAAGAAAACTAAATAATAAAATTTAGTTATGACTGCAAGACAAATACTTGAATCTTGTTTAATTGAATTATCTAAATAGCACGCTCCTAGTATGCGTTTAGATGAGTTCAATTATTATATAAATAAAGCTGTTAACCAATACATAAATAAACGTTATAATATTTATGATATTAATTAGCAAACTACTGATGATTTAAGAGTATTAAAAGCTACAGCAGTTCTTACTCCTAAAGCTTCTGACATATATACTACAGCAGGTATTACTGAAGCTCAGAGTGATGCTTTATACTCAAATGCTAAAAATCCTTATGGAGCAGTGTTTGAAATAAATCTTCCTGACGATTATCTGCATATGCTTAATTGTATTTGTATATATACTTTAAATAAGTAGCATAAATGTTGGGATGCTAATTCTGATGTGGCTTTTGCTGCTAAAAGACTTACTTCTGATAGTTGGTCTACAATTATGAATGATTTTTATAATAGACCTCTTCCTTGGAGACCTTATTATTATATTCATAATGTAAACACTTCTGATAATCTTCCTACAAATCCTTACGTAGCTCCTCTAGATAAAGGACTAGGTACTAGAACAGATGGTTCTAAGAAATAGGATTCAACTGAAGGAGTAGCTAACTTTGCTAGAACTATTAAAATTGGAGCTGCTGATTAGTCAGTAGTAGAAAAGAATGCACCATTTAGATATGGTAATAGTTCTACTGTTAGATGTGAAATCAGATATGGTCACGATACTTCAGTGTTTGCGTTAACAAAAGTAGCAGTTGATTATATTAAAGCTCCTTAGTATATTAGATTAACACAGGAGCAAATGGATTTAACAGAGGATACTTCACAGATTATGGAGTTCCCAGATTATGTATGTCAAGAGATAATAAACGAGCTGGTACATTTAGTTATGGAACACGATGGTGATCCTAGATTACAATCAAATATACCTATGTCACAATCTATTGCTTAGCCAGCTCAACAATAGGAATAGCCTCAATAGGCTCGTAGACAATAATTAAATTAATTTAAATTATGTTTTAGTTTACAACAACTACTGTAATTAACAGTGCTAAGGATTATACAAATCCAAGTGTAGAACTTTTTAAGGGAGACCCTAAGTACTTCGATGTAAAGAGAGTAAATAGATTTAAAGTAAAGAATATTCGTTCTGTTTACAAACAAGATCCAGTAGCTCAATCTAATGCTAAAGCTACTATAGATATGGCTAAAGTAAAAGAAACTCTTACTGCTAATAAAGCTACTAAAGGTACTTTCAGAGTAGAGATTTATGTACATTTAGCACAAAGTAATAATAATCCATTGTATTCTAACACTTGGGTTGTTAAAGGTCGTCCTTGGACTTTTGAGTTCTCAGTAGCCTCTACTGAAGAAGCCGAAAATATTGTAGATAAGGTAATCAAAATGATTACTAAGTTTAAGTTGTTTACAATGGATACTGAACAGCTTAAGGCTACTAAAGAAGGCACTAAGTTAGTATTGACAGCACAAGATCCTTATTAGATTTTCTCTAAGGTAGAACTTCAATACTTTGATCCTAGTATCGGTACTACTACAGGATGCTGCACTCCTAGAGGCGAGTATGCTTCAGTTGAAAACTACGGAATAACTAATGTAGTTACTATTATTCCTGGTAATGAAGGCTTTGGAACATTCGAGTGGATTATGCGTAATCTCAGACTTCCAACTGCTGAACAGACTAGATGGAACGCTCTTTATCAGGATGATAGACCTATAGTAGGTGCTACTTATACTCAATATACTTTAGAATACTGTGAGAATAGAGGTATTCTCGGTGGAGACGCTGTTGGTGAGGAAACTAAGAGTGTTACTACTCATGTATTCTTCGTAAATCAGAATGTAAAGACTCAGTTTGAAACAGCTCTTACAAAAGCTGGTATTACACCATTGGTTCCTACAGCTGAAGCTATTGAAACAGATGCTGAAGTAAAAGCTAATAAAGTAGCAGCTGATTTAGCAACATTTAAAGCAGAAGTAGAAAATACTTATGCTAAAAAGAATGGTAAATAATTTTAATTAACTAAATAAGAGGCGAAGGCAGTATTGCCTCCGCCTTTTTTATTATATATGATATTAGACAAATTAGTTTCAGCGATACATAATGATGTTGCTGCAGGATTACGAGGTTATCATACTAATATGTCAATGTCTAGAGAGTAGACAGCCGATGACATAATAGATATGAGACTCTAGATAATAAAAGAATATAGTTTAAAAGGAATATTACCTTATAAAGATTTACTTACTGAAATAAATTGCATTCCTGTAGATTGTAAAAATATAGAGAATTGTAGATGTAAAAAGGAATTCGGAACTCCTACTATGCATTTTGAAATACCTTAGTTATTAAATGACTATGGAGCATAGGCTATACAGTATATAGGTTCTACAGATAAGTAGTTATCATTCTTATGGTATACTTCTTTACCTTCATTTACTTATAGTAAATATAAGAGACGTAAAATTACTAAACCTATGGTTTTTATAGACACTACTCCAAATGAGAATGGTATGTACGATTGTTGGGTATTTAATGCTCCATTATTAAAAGAAGTTTCCATTATAGCCATATTTAAAGATCCTAGACAACTTGAAAGATATAGTTGCTGTTCTTCTGAAACATTAGAAGATGATAATTTTAATTTTATTAATAATGAAATTAAATAGAGATTAACAAAATTAAAATTATACTATTATAGACAAGTTGCTCCACCAAACTTACCAAATAATCAAGAATATGCAGCTGGTTGATTTTCATTATCCATTAGTTCTTTTATAGTAGATGTATGGCATAGAGTTAACTGAAGAAGATTACGAAGAATTGGCTTTAGTATGTTTTGAAACTATTGGAAATAAAAGAACTAGAGTTTATAAATATATAGGAAATATAGATTGTAATAATACTTTACCTCTTCCATGTAATTGTTATGAAGATGATATTGAGGCAGTATTATTTCCAGGAGAGGACTGGAATAGAACTACTAATAAAGATTCTTTTGGAGATTTAAATTCTCACTGGACTGAAGAATATATTGAAGCTTTTAAACATAATACTAATATATTATATGGGCATGGACATTTTGCTAAATTTTAGTATTGGGACCATGCTTTACATTTTGAAGATGCCGCAGGAATGCCTGTACTAGTAATATATCATGGAGAAATATTAGATGATAATGGACTTCCTGAATTAACTAATGATGAAGCAATAGCAATAGCTGATTATTGTGCATATTGGACATTATTTAAACGTTCTATAAATACTAATAATCCTAGTATAATGCAAATGGCTTAGTAGATAGAACTTAAATTAAATAAACACTTAGATGCTGCAAGAGTGCCTAGTCATATTAATCAAAATGAGATGAATGAGATACTAGATGCCAAAGTAAGTTGGCATCGACACGGCTACAACAAATCAACTAAAAGACAATGAATTATGCTTTAGGGTATGCTTTTACTTTAAGAGATTTATATACTAAATTTCCATTTTAGAAATTAAAATTTAATGGATGTTCTTTTGAAAATATATTTAAAACAGCTGATATGTGTATTATATGTTCTAGAATATTATGTTATTGTGTACAGTTAGTAATAACTGATATTATAAGAAATAATACTACATTTATATTACCTACTGGAAAGAAATATGCTGAAATATATGTAAGAAGAACTTCTCAAGAAGAATTTAAATATAGAAGACAGAAAGGTGGAGATTAGGATATTGATTTCTTAGAAACTAACTTTACTACTTATAAATTATCTTTTAGATGGATGGGAAAATATTTAATGAGATCTAAACCTTGTTATATAGGAACTTCTTTAAGAGATGAATTTATAAATAATATAAACAATGGTGTAAAATACTGTTAATGCAAGTAAAAACTTTAGATGATTATTATGAATAGGTTTATGCTAAATTTCCTTTCATTCCTCATTCTGATATATAGAGGATACTAAAATATGGATGGAGATATATTTATATAATTAATAGTAGAGGAGGAGATATACTAATTAATCGTCATGATTTTTGGTTTTATATGGGCAAAATATGTACCAATCCTCTACAACATTTTTATAAATATTATAAGAAATTAGCATTTAAGATAAGAATGTTAAGTATCTGGAATAAAAAGAAATATGATGGTTATTATTATTTTGGTATAACCAAATAGTAGTATGAGAAAATAGAATAGTCTAAAAACTCTAGAGGAAGACCTAAGACTAAGTTTAATTATGGAAATGTAATACTTTATAAATATTTTGAGGAATGCAAAGTAGCACAGCCTTCTAAATCCTATTTTTATAAAATTCCTTACCCTTTAGATGTTGGTAGTACTAGATACAGAGCTAACTTTATAAGTAAAGATGCTACACTGATATATCAAAGAAATCCTTTAAAATTTGAAAATTTATCAGTTACTAATACTAAATATGAATTTGTAAATGCAAGCACAAAATACATTCAACGAAGGGATGGTATTAGATAATCATCCATTAATGACTCCTAATACGGTGTTAACAGATGCTTTAAATGCTACTTTAGTTACTATGAATGGTAACGAAATGGTATTACAAAATGATATGGGTAATGCTAAAGTAGAAAATGCTAAATTACCTCCAGGATATATTCCTATTGGAATGAAAGAATATGGAGGAATTATTTATATAGCTTGTTATAATCCTCTAACAAACAAAGGTTAGATAGGTTGTTTTCCCTCTCCTTAGAGATAGAAAACTGCTACACAAATATCAGAAATAACTCCAACTTTTAAATTTCCTGATGTTACTTATATAAAAGAAGAAAAGGGTGAAAAAGGGTATAAAATTAATAGTCTTTTAACTAAATGTGAAATATTCCCTAAAGGAACTATTATTAGATCTGGAGATAAATTTTCTGTAGGTTTACCTATAGCTAGTATGTTTGGTACTAATAATATTGATTCTACTGGAGAACATTATATATCTAATTATAATAATGTAGAGGATGGGTTAGTAAAAACTCCAATGAATAGAATGTATACTTTTGGAGTAGCTACTTTAGATAATAATGGGCAATTACGTGATATTACTAATCAATTAAAACGTTATAAAGGAGGACAATAGATTTAGTTTTTAAATACTGATTCTGATTTATATAAATTTAATTGTGGATATTGGTAGAATGAAATGTCTACAAAAGATAAGGATGGTTTAGTATCTTCTGAATTAATGGATTAGACAAGTGTTTAGAGTAAGCTAAATACTTATAATAGTAAACTATTTGGTAGACTATTTTTATATGCTAAGTATAATACAGTATAGAGCATTGAAGTTAGTGTAATTGGCTATAAAAAATTAGATGACAACAATACTATCAATAATCCTATATATACAGGATATACGGATAATGATTATTCTAACGTTAAATTACCTTTAATATAGAATTAGAAATATTTATAGATAGATTCTGAGATATTATTATTAATTTATGTAAATTACAAGTATAATTGTCCTGATGGATCTAAAACTTTAAATTCTAAAAATTTAGTAGAACCTTTAGAAGGTTATAAATATTATTTTGATAAAAATGATCAAAGTATTATTAGAGGCATTCAATTTATTATAAATAAAAATTCAATTTATAATTTACCATTTGCCATTCCTAACGACTATAATAAAAATTATAATTTAGGATATGGGTATCCTTTATATGATAAAATTACTGATATTTATTCATTTTCACAAGTATATGCTTTACCATTAAATACTACTGATAAAGTTTTTTGGAAAGCTTATCCAATAACTTATTTTTATGATAATGGTTTAAAATCTGGAGAAATTCCTGACGAAAATGTTTCTGGAGAATTAAACCCAGATAACATAAACTCTGGAAAAATGGAATTAAATGCATGGAGATATTATGTAAATAATGATAGAGTGTTATTAACTTGGGGATTCGAATCTTATCCTAGAGAAAATGATGTTATCTCTGAAGTTTCATTCTCTTTTTATGATGTAGCTTATAATACTTTAAAATGGAAATTCTTTACCAAAGAAAGAATAAGTTATAATGGAGAGTTTAATGAGAATTTTGATATTTCCAATTTTATTAGTAATAATCCTAATTATAATGATTCTGTTTTACCTAATAAATTATTTTATGTAGATATTTCATGGAAGTATAATTCTCAAGAAAGGCATGCTTACAGATGGATGCTTATAACTGGATTATATAATCTATCGTATTATGGAAATTCTGAATATCCGACAATTAAAGATTATAATTCTTTTTTAGATTGTTACTATACATTAGATGATACAAATTATATATATAACACTAAGGCTTAGCCTGAATACTTTCCAGTATGCACAGAAACTAATGCTAATGTAGTTGATGAACAAAATACATCTATCATTGCTGAAATAATATCTGATAAAAAAGATTATAAAGGTTGGAAAGAAGCTAAAGAGTAGGATGATATAAAAGATAAATTAAGAATACCTAGTAATTACTTTAATTATAATATATCTTATAGTTTTAGTAATACTCAAATAAGTAATATTCCAGAATTGTTTTAGACAGGTGTTAAAATATTTACTGATATTGATGATAAAATCCATAAATTAACTTAGGGGTATAATTTTAAAAATACTTCAATAAAAGCTAATATCGACTATTTAACAAATTAGAATTATCCTATTAATATAAATGTAGAATCTAGTATGATAGATAAAAATTCTACATAGGTTAGCATAAAATCAGATACTATAGCAATTGATTATAATAAGACTGAATCATCTATAAATTCTAATATAATTACTTCTACATTTACTGGAAAAGCCGAGACAACTTATAATGCTAAACTAGGAAAATCTAAAATAACTAAATTATTTCCATTAAGTTAGCATAAAAATTTTTAGGATTTATTAATTCCAGATAATCAAAATCATATATCAAATTCCTATTCTATATACGGAGAATCTGAAACTACAGGTTATGATAATTCTAGAGTATTAATCAGATAGATTAAAACGTATGATTCTACTAAAGCTTCTGAATCAGTTGGAGAACCTATAGAATTAGTTTGGGCATAGGGTAAACATGCTGATACAGATATTTCAACTACTTGTAACTGGTTATAGTATAAATGGTTTGGAAATACTAAAAATACCAATGGAGCAAAATTACCTGACACAATTATAAATACTTTAGACTACAGTAATAGAAATGTCATAGCTATATGTGGTTTAGATTATAAATATGACTCTAATTGGTAGGGATCAGCTGGTCAGTACTTAAAAAAATTAAAATCTAAAGATGGATACTATATACCTGAAACTACATCTCCAAGAGTTTATCCATATAGTCCAGTACTTCTTATAAAGGATATTACATAGGGATATGTTTTAATTAATTTATTTGGAACTAATGGATATTATAGTTCTTCAAGTAATGATGTGTAGCCTAATAAAGAGAATTATAAACGTATTACTAATGAAAATTTAAAAGTAATTTTTGAAGCTTTAAATAAGTATTTTATATCTTTAGATAATGAATCCACAATATTTATTCCTAATAAAGATATTAAAAGTGATGGATCGATAGCAGCTACTATTACTGTAAACTTATCTTTAAAATTTAATAAAGATTCTATTGATGCTAATTTTAATAAATACATATAGGATACGTTTAAGAACGATAGATTGTCAGCTTTAGCTAGAACAAATATCTTTATAAAAGATAGTAGTACTGTGGAAATACCTATTATAGAAATACCTGATATAAAATAGGATATTTTAGATTTACAAAATAATACTTCAGTATGTATAATAAATGGAGAATAGGTATATAAGCAAACATCTTCGGGATAGTCTCTTATACCTGGAAAGGTTTATAGATTAGATAATGATAAAGTTTATCAAGACTATAATTTTATTATGAAAGAAGATTAGATTTATGCTAATAGTATTTCTAATAACTTGCCTAAATCTTTATATGGATATTGTTCTCGTATAAATGATAATGAAACTGCAACTTTTACATTTGAAGGAATTCCATATATTAATCTTATCTACGATCCATTAAATTCTCAAAAATTAGTATAATGAATATTACTATTAAACCTTTTTTATATCAATTAAGTAACAAAGGTTATATGGCATGGGAGTATAATCCGTTCCATAATTTTAGAATTACTGATACTAAAACTGTTACTTAGATAAATTCCGAAGAATCTAGTAATGTAGAAGCTGGGAGTATTGTAGATTTAGATACTCCTTTATTGAATTTTGACTTAGAACATCCAGTTACTATGGATATATAGCCATCTTATGATGGTACTGTAAATGTTATTTTTAATGATAATAAAAATGTTCCAAGATTAATTAATTCTAGGTTTTCTACTACAGAATTAAATACTTACGAATTAGTTGATAGAGTTGGGGATAATGATACTAATATTTATGATTAGGATTCTTTTGACTTAGACTCTTCTTTATATAAACGAATAAATAGTATTCCTACAGTTAAATTTATAGGAGTAAATTCTTCAGGATAGTTAAAAGTTGGAAATTATAATTTCTATTTTAAATATTCTGATGCAGATGGTAATGAAACAGACTTTGTTGCTGATTCCGGAGTAGTAGCCATATTTAAAGGTAATGATTGCGACCCATTCTCTATTGATGGAGGAATTAGTGATGAGAATGCTTTTAAAGCAGTATCATTTCAGTTAAATAATATAGATTATAGTTATAATTATATAACAGTTTACTATACTAGAAATACTGGTGACAGCTATCAAACTAGAAGTACTAAAGCTTATAAAATAAATGATAAGTATATAGTTAAACATTAGATTTGTACTATTAATGTAACTGGGTTAGAAGATTCTACAGAAATACCTATTTCAGAAATTAATAATTAGTTCTTTTAGACTAGTAAAGCTAAAACTAGTGCACAATGTTAGAATAGATTATTTTTAGGTAATGTAACTAAGCCAGATATTCCGTATAAAGATTTAGCGGATTTAAGTTTACGAATGCTTCCTACTTTATAGAAACAAGATTCTAAAAATATAATAGGATAGGTAGATTACAATTATCAAGATGATAGTAGTATTACTAATAGTTATGAATATTATAATACTAAAAATATATATTATAATGTCGGATATTGGGATAGTGAGATATATAGACTTGGAGTAGTATATATAATGTCAGATAATTCTTTATCAGAAGTATTTAATATTAGAGGTGGTAATAATATTTATGATATTAATAATTATACTACTGTAAGTAATCCAGAAATAAACCCTGAAAATTTATATGATGATACTGGACAAAGATAGTATATAACTATCGACGAGGATACAAATTGTATACACGGAGGAAAAGATCTAGAAAATGCTAAAGGAGTTGTAAAATTTAAGTCTATAAATGAGAATAATACTGATGAATATTTATACTTTATAAAAGTTTTAGTACCTACAGTAGTGCTTAAATATTTAAAAGACACTTATGATATTAAAGGATTGTTTTTTGTAAGATAGAAAAGAAATCCAACATTATTAGCTTAGGCTTTTACTATGCCTTATGATTAGGAAGCTCAATGCCCGGCTATCAAAGCTAAAAATGTTTATATAGAATCTTTTTTAAATTAGCGAACACCACAAACTCTTAAATCTTCAGATTTAGTAGATTTTTTGAAAAAAACTATAAGTAACAATTATTCTAGAAAATTATCTAATGAATATGATAAACATTTATGTTTAATTAATAACTATAATAACTCTTCTAATATATTAACTGCTATATGTCCTGAATTTATGTTAAATTAGTCTAGATTTAATTCATTATTTACTGGAACTAATTATGTAATAAAAGGAGATAATCATGCTTATGACGATTTATAGTGGAAAACTACTAATCATAGATTATATTATCCTAAAACTGCATCTAATAAACAAAAATCTTTAAAAATTTCTGCTAAGATTATATCGGTAACTGATGATGTGCCTTCAGTAGCTATAGACGAAACTATTTTTAGAAGTAAATTAGGAGACGCTGAAGAAGCATATTAGTTTAGATATATTGAGTCTAATAAAAGATATGATACTAATGCCACAAACTTAGTAAGAGGAATCTACTCTCCTTATATAGGAATAAAATCTAATGGAAATATTTTATATAATTCCATAATAAATATTTATATTCCAGGATATTCTGAATCTTAGATGAATAATTACTTTGCTATACGTTATGATGATAATACTGCTTATTATTCAATAGGAGATAGAATTGATATAAACACTGCTATACATGATTGGAAGTATTTAGATAGTAATAAATCTTATTAGTATACTACTTTAGCTAGAGGAGATTGTTATTTATGTACGTTTACTCATAGATTAAATCGTAATTTTGCTGATTCTTCTAATCCTTATAATGATGAAATATTGGATGAGGATACTTGGAAAAATAATTATGATGCCAATAATTCTGAAAAATTATAGAGAATAAATAGAGGAGACGTAAATGCTGTATAGCTTGGTAGCTGGATTACCTTTAAATTAAGAAGTTCTACTAATTTATCAATACGTTCTATTGATGAGAGTAATATTAATGAAAAAGGTATATTTGGTAGACCTAGAGCTTGGTATCCATATTAGTAGGATTTAATTTCAGGTAATAATAAAATATCAGAATCTTATCTATATAATGATGGTTTAAGAAGTACTTTAAATGAGAAATATTATTTTAATGTTCCTGAAGTACCATATATAAAGAACATTTATTAGAATCGTATTATATATTCTGATATATCAATAAATGATGCTTATAGAAATGGTTATAGAATATTTAAATCTACTAACTATGTAGATTATACTAAAGAATATGGTTCTATTATAAAATTAGTACCTATGGGGTCTAGTCTTATATGTGTATTTGAACATGGCGTAGTACTTTTACCAGTAAATGAGCGAATACAAACTGGAGAAGGAGATGGTGGAGCAATTTTTATTAATACTAAAAATGTTCTTCCTGAAAATCCGTAGATAGTACTTTCAGATATGATAGGTTCTTAGTGGGCTGAGAGCGTCGTAAAGACTCCATATGCAGTATATGGGGTAGATACTGTAGCTAAGAAAATTTGGAGGACTGACGGAAAGAATTTAGAAACAATTTCTGATTTTAAAGTAAACAAATTTTTAGTAGATAATTTATCATTATCTGAACGTGAAACAACTCCTATTATAGGAATTAGAAATGTAAAAACTCATTATAATGCTAATAAAAATGATGTAATGTTTACTTTCTATGATTAGAAATATGGATTTGAGGATAAAGCTTGGAATTTATGTTATAATGAAATTACAAAATCATTTGTAACATTTTATTCATGGTTGCCATCTTATTCTGCCAATCTAGATAATATTTTCTTTACCTTTGATAGAAGTGTATCTAAATATATAGCAAAATTAGGATTAAATGATATGATGAGTAATAGCAAGAGTGGTTTAGTTGTTAATACTAATATCTTACCAGTTAATTCTTTAGGGAATAATATGAATGTAATAATGTCTATAAAAGGTATATATGATAGATATATACCAGAAAATATAGGTTAGACAAAAGTTACTTTAGAAATTTTACCTGGACTAAATCATTCTGAAAAGTATGTGCAATTTTAGTATTCTACTCAAGAAGAAGATTCAGTAGTAAGTAAATCTTCTATGATATTACCAAATATAAATATTGATTCTAGTGGTAACATTGAAGAAGGAAAAGCTTATATAGAAGTTAAAATATCTGATATACTAGCAGAATGGAATAAACGATAGTTAGAGGAAGAGAAAAATAACGTAGCAATAGATAGACGAGAATATTTAGTTCCTTAGGATATTTCTTAGGCTGGACTAAGTAGCTATTATAAAATATATAAAATCTTAAATAATAAATTATTAGCTATTAATATAAGAGCTACTTTAGGTACTGAAGAATCAGGTTCTACAAGTACCTTTAATAAAACTACTTTAATTAATAGCGGTTATTATGATTTTACTTTATATTTTACATTTTCAGAGTTTTTCTATAATAAATAGAATACAGAAGTTACTAAGAAATTACCAGCATTTTTAACTAATTTTTGGAAACATGGATAGGCTGGTATAATAGATACTCAAGAGCATATTAAACCTTGTTATTGGTATAATAAACAACATCCATTTGAATTTGAATTTGTTGTAAAAGATAATTCTATAAAATAGAAAATTTGGGATAACTTACAGATTATATCTAATAAAGCTGAACCTGAATCTTTCCATTTCGAAATTAATGGAGATAGCTATGAGTTTAGTAAAGACAAACCTAATATGTGGTATAGATAGGAATTAACTAAAAATACTTATCAAAAACTAGGTTCAGATATTACTTATGATTATTTATATAATGATTCTAAAAGAGGAGTAACTCCTTAGTAGTATTTTAAATCTACTATATTCCCATTATATTATAATAGATTAGATTCTGTTAATGAGATAGAAGATTATTATCATTCTATGCGTTCTCCTTCAGATAGGGATTATTCTAGACTTTCAGGTTCTGAAATAGTTAGATATGAGGATTTAAATTAGTATAATATTGCTACTCATGTTAAAAATTTACCTATTCCTAAACATGGAGTAATAAAAGGTAATTCTTATTATTAGGAAGATGAATGGTATATTTAGATACCTTCTATTAATATTGCTCAAAAAAACGAAACTACTTGGAAAGATGGTAAACCACCTATTGTATTAAATTGGATTCCTAACGATTTGGATAAAACTGAAATTAGTGATGAAGATTTACCTAATACTTATAACTTAGGAAATGTAGATACTACAGGATGGACTTATCGTTAGTAGATTCCTATGAAAGATAAATATATAAAAATAAAGATAAGATATACAGGAAATGACTTAGCTATCATTACTGGAATATTAACAACATATAGACTAAGTTATGTATAAAAAAATTAAAAAATTTGAATTAGGGGGAGTCACTGGATAGTCTCTCCCTAATCCTACTTCTTCTTTTAGTCCTAATCTCGCATCTATTACAGCTTAGTAGAATTTATAGTTTAGTACTCCTGACATAGGTTCAATGGCTAGTAATTAGTTTTCTAATTTTTCTTCTAATATTACTGGTTATAGTAATGTTCCTTAGACAATAACATCAGAGTCTGGATTTACTAGACCTGATATGGCAAACATGAATCTTCAATAGATGTAGGCAGCAACAACTCCATCATTTGGATAGCAATTAGGATCTAATATATAGAATTATGCAGCTTCTTATGCTATTAATAAATTAGGAGATTCAATTGGTTTAAATAGTGCCATTAATGGTTTAACTGGTGGACTTACTAATTCTAATGGTGTAGCTACTAGAATAATTGGTGGAACAGCTAATTCTGCTTTAAGGAATGTTACTGTAGGAGCAGTTTCAGGTGCTGCAAAAGCTGCTGGTAAATCTCTAACTACATCTGCTATAAGTTCAGGATTAAAAGCCGGAGCCAAAGGAGCTTTATCTTCTATGGTAAGTGCTTCTGGTATTGCAGGATTAGCTAATGCTGGTATTTAGGTAGCGTTCGGTAATTAGAGAAAATCAGGTTGGGAAAATGCAGTAAATACGATAGGAGGTATAGCTTCTATGATTCCTGGAGTAGGATGGGGATTAGGCGCAGGTTTAGCTGCCTTTAATCTTATTGGAGGTCTTACAGGAAGGAAGACTATAGCTGCTACTGGTAAAGACTGGCAATCTAGACAAGCTCAAAGTTCTGTAGCAGGAAGTTATGGTGGAGCAATGGAAGATATTGCAGATGCTGAATCTAGAGAAGGTTCTTACAGTGGATGGAACTCAAGGGCTAGAAAAAGAGCTAATAGACTTATTGCAAAAACTAATGATTGGAAAGATACTATGTGGGATTGGGCTCAAAGAAATGATTTAAATGATATTAGAAGTAATCAAATGAATTCTATTAATAATAATTAGTATTAGACTGAGATAAGTGGAGGTTATGATTTATCTAACTCAGGTAGAATGTTAGTCGCTAAAGAAGGAGCTAAATTATTTGATTCTTATAAATCTATAAAAGAATACACTAAAAAAATAAAGTCAGCAAAACAAGGTTCTAAATTAGTAAAAGAAGAACCTAAAGTAGAAGAGCCTATTATAGATAAAGAATTAGAAAGATACTATGATGATCCATTATTCTCTACCAAATCTAAATATAATGATGATTTTCATTAGGGAGGAAGTTGGTCTGAAGATGGTAAAATATTTACTCCTTCTGAATTTTCTTTATTTAATTTCACATAGGAATAGATTGCTGAAGCCTTATCTAAAGAATTCCCAGAAGCTTCTTTAAATATTACAGATGAGGTAAGAGCCTTTAAAGAAGGAGGAAAAGTTAATTCTAAAGATATGAATGTTATTCCTGAGGGAGCTTTACATGCTAGATTAAATCATATGGATAATAAAGATTTTACTAAAAAAGGTATTCCAGTTGTTGCTAAAGATGGTGATAAGCTAGAATAGACCGCAGAAATAGAAAGAAACGAGATAATTTTTAATTTATCAGTGACTAATAAATTAGAAGAGCTAATGAAAGATGGTTCTGTAAAAGCTGCATTAGAAGCAGGTAAATTATTAGTTGAAGAAATTCTTCATAATACTATAGATAACACTGGACTAATAAAGGAGGTAGAATAATGGCAGAAATAAATAATAAAGAATCTAACTTAGTAGATATTACTATAGGAGATAAAAAATATAAAGTAGAAATTGCTGATACTCCTGAAAAATAGGAAAAAGGTTTAATGGGTCGTGAATCTTTACCTGAAGATTAGGGAATGTTATTTATATATGATGAACCTCAAGACTTATCTTATTGGATGAAGAATACTCTCATTTCATTAGATATAATTTTTATAGATGATGATATGGAAGTAGTATCAGTTAAATAGGGACAACCAATGTCCGAAGAGCCTATTACTGAGGATGACGTCCAATATGTTCTTGAAGTAAATAGTAATTCAGGTATTGAAGAAGGAGATTAGCTGATAATAGAAGATTCTGATGATAAAGAATATTCTATGCATGTTCTTTTTCCTGATGGATCCACTCAAATGAATTTAAAAGGAGGAGAACGTATTGTAAGTAGAAGAGAAACTAAAATTCTTATAAAGAAGGCTAAAAAAGCAGAAGCGTCTAAGACTGATGGAGCCTATCGAGCACTTGGTCGATATATCTTTAAAGTTTTAAAACGTCAAGATTCTAGAGAACCTGAATATGTGGATAGCCCAAAAGATAAAGATAACACTGATGAATAATTTAACGTTATAATTATATAATAATAGTTTTAGTTATTATTATTTTGTACGAATAAAACTGTGTATATAATTATAAAAATGAAGTTTAATCAATAATTAATTATGGAATATAAATTTATTAATAAGTTTTAGGAAGGTGGAGCAATGCCTCCACAAGGTGCACCTCAGGGTGCAGAACAAGGTGCTCCAGAGGAATATGGTGCTGGTGCAGAACAAGATCCAATGGCTATGTTGTTGCAGGCAGCAGCTTAGGCTTTGTAGAATCAAGATTGTAATATGTCTATGCAAGTATGTTAGGCTTTGGTACAGATGGCTCAACAAGGTCAAGGTGGTGCTCCAGGAGAAGCAGGTCAGCCAGTATACCGTAAGGGAGGAAGACTTGTACGCAGAATTAAGAAATAATTTAATGTAAAAATTAATAGGGGAGCATCTTTTGGTGTTCCCCTTTTTTAATTTATGGCAGAAAAGAATATAAAAATTTCGGGAATAGGTGATGTAACTCGTGCAGATTTTGTTAGAGCAATTACTGACCCAGATAAATTTAAAGAATTTGCTGACTAGTAGGGATGGGGTAATAAGCGCCGTTAGTTAGCTTGGAATTCTTTACATAACTATGCTCAAGGAGTATAGAATGGCGAAATAAATGAGATAAATGATATGCACTAGGTAGTTGATGATACTGGTGCTAGAACTAATAAAAAGGAAAAATATAATTGGATAGGAAGTAAGTTTGATGCTAATGGGGCAACTGCTGCCTTTATGAATTAGATAGCTAAAGGTATGTAGACTGCTTCTAAACCTACTGGTAAGTCTTTAAAGAATATACCTAGCGTTACTTCATATTTAAATCAATAGTGGTTTGGTAGTAATAATCCTGATTGGGAGTTATTTTAGAAAAATGATACTTTGACAAATGGAGTATATAGTATTGCTAATAGAAGTGCTAAAATAAAAGAAGGATTAACTAAATATAAAAATGAGTTAACTACTAATGGCGCTTAGTATAATTGGGATGGAGTTGATAAAGATGTTCTTTATAAAAATCTCGATGCTGCTATAGCTTCTTCTAATGTAGCTACTTATGCTCCATTAGGTATTACTTCTGATTATATTAATAATGCTTTAGCTACTAAAGATTTAAGTACTACTTAGGAACAATCTTCTGAGAATGACCAAGCTTCTGCTAGTTAGAATTCAAATTCTGCAGGATTAACTGATGAACAATTATTATCTTTAGAGAGTAATAAAGATTTAGCAGATTTAGCTTAGGCTAATCCAGCTAAAAAAGCTGAATATATAGCACAAGCTAGAGAACGTTTAGCTAGTCAAGTTACTTTAAGTGAACAGGAAGCTCAAAGAAATACTAAATCTTATCGAGATAAAATAGTAGCATAGAAACAACAATAGTATAATTAGGAAATGCTTAACTGGTATAATTCATAGACATTTAAACCTGAATATACCGCACAATTAGGAAGTTCTTATGTTGGAACTCCCGGAGGAGGACCAGTTAGTGCCTATTTAGATAGTTTAAATTTTAGTGATAAAGACTTTAAATTAAATAGTCCTAGAACTATTTCTGCAATAGCTACTTCTACTAAATTTAAAAAACCTGAAATACGTACTGTTAAAACTAATATTGGAAATTAGACTGTAACATTAAATAATAAATTAGATGTATTAGCTTATATGTTATAGTTTAATGCTAAATATAATCCTAATTTTAAACGTTACTTTACAGATGTATCAAGTGCTGCAGGTAAATCAGCAGGTTCTATATATAGAATAAATGCTCTTAAAGGAACAGATGGGTCTTATGTTTATGTAAGAAAGAATGGTAATAATTATGAATTTTATCGTTCTAAACCTATGAATATCTTATATAAAGAACATTTAGCCAAAAAACATAAATTAGGAGGTATTATTACTAAATTTTAGCAAGGAGGTGCAGCTGCATATAATGCTAAATTAAAATAGCGATAGTAGCAGATTTAGCAAATGAAAGAAAAACAAATTCAATCTTAGCCACAGCAAGTTCCTTTAGGTAGATCTTCAGTAAAGAGTATGGGTAAAAATACTAATACTCTTACTACTGCTGATAAAATAGCTATTGGAGCAGCAGCTACTGATTTTTTAGCATCATTCACAGCTAATCCTATAGCTAATGGTGCAGGAACTATTTTAACTACAGGAGCTGATATAGCTAGTGATATTAGTCATGGGGCATCTTTTGGACAAGCTGCTGGAAATGCTGCTATGAATTTAGGAATGGGCTTAATAGGATTTATCCCTGGATTAGGAACTGCTACTAAAGCTAAAAAATTAAAGAAAATATTATAGATTTCTTCAGGGGCAATCCAAGCCTATTTTATTGCTAATAATTTCAATGAAGGAGTTAAATCTTTAGACAAAGTATTAGATGGGTCAGCTACAGTTCAAGATTATAAAAATCTTATTTATGGATTATAGGGAGCCAAAGGTGCAAGTAATTCAATAATAAATACAGCAAAGCGTAGAGGGGCAGCTAGAGCAATAAAATAGTTACCTGATAAATTTAATGCTGGAGAAGCTAGGTATACTTTTAAAAATAATGGAAAAGAAACTCAAAGATTAACCCAAGCTCAAGTAAAAGAACTTTAGGAAAAAGGCTCTGAAGGAGCTTCTGAAGAAACAAAATAGCTACTTAATGGAGTATTTGTAAAACCTTCTAAAGAAAAATTTGGTATTACCTGGACTAGTAGACCTATTGAATATCAATACAAACCTAAAGGAGAAATATAGAAATTATTAGATGATTTATAGATATAGTCATAGAAATCTAGTATGTGGAATCCAGGCAGATAGGACTATTTATCTATGACTTCTGAACATAATTGGTCTATGCCTAATATATCTATAGGTTTTGGTAAAAATAGTATTAAAGAGGTAATTAAAAGAGGTAAACAACCTCCTAAACCAAATGTAGCTCCTTAGAATCAACCTACAATTATAAATAATCCTGAAAGACCTTTATAGCCACATACTATAACTCCTGAATAGCAAAAGAGAGACATTGAATTACTGAGAAAAAGATTTACATCGAATGAACCTCTTCCTATTGATAATGCTACTAGAAAAGCTTATGAGCATTATAGAAAGAGACCTATGACTGATTAGGAGATTATTGAATTAGAAAAAGAGTAGAGGGCTAAGAGATTTATAAAAAATTTCTATAAGCAGTAGAAGACTCAAGATTAGATTTATGCAGAGCGTAGAGATGCTTTATAGAAAGATTTATCTGAACGTAAAGCATTAGCAAAAGACCTTAAGAATGCATAGCAGGAAATTAAATAGGCTAAAGCTAATACTCAAGTTAGAATTAATCTTGCAGAAGGTAATGCTAGAGCAAAAAATTTACCTATCCCATCAGCTAGAGTTATAGTAACTCCTGAATCTGTAAGAGCATAGGCAAATAGAGAATTTGCTTTAAATTGGAAACCTATTGAATTTAAACCTGAATTAAAGGGAGCAGCTAGAGCTAAAAAACAAGCTATGTATGAACATTTATCTCAGATGCCATTAGCCGAAAGACAAGGTACTGGAAGTGCTATACAACATACTACTAGAAAATCTTTGGAGAGAAGACGAAAAATGTAGAATGCTGTATAGTAGGAGTTCTTGGAAAGATAGAGAAAATAGAATGCCCTTATATTATCTCCTACTGAAAGTAGATAGGGAATGTACTAGCAAATGTTCTCTCCAGTATTAACTAACTTGGATAATTAGGGTAGAACTTTAGGATTGAGAGCTAAACCTTCTAAAGCAGATGTTAAATCTACTAAATCTTCTGAATATAAATAGTAGTAGAAATAGAGTAGATAGTAGAAAGCTTCAGAGGTTATGGAAGCTTTTGGTAATACTAAAAGTAATAATACTAAAGGACATAATAAAAATACTAATCTTCCACATAAACAATCTAATAAAAAGAAGAAGACTAGTAGAGACAATAACATTAAAAGACGTTAGGATGGAGGAGTATTATATGACTACGAATTCTTAAAATCTGTTCATGCTTTTAAACAAGGTGGTGTTATTAAAGCTAAGGGAGGAGTAAGATTAAATAATATATGGGCAGGTAAAAATTAGGATTATGGTTATAATACTTATCTAAATAAAATATATCAAAATAATGATATATTATCTTGGATGAGAACTCATTATATGGGAGATGATGCTACTAAATAGTATGCAGACTATGTAATGAAAAATGTAAATGGACGTAGTAAGTATCATATTAATGATTTTAATAATAATTCTACATATACTGCTAATAATAATATTAGTACTTTTAATACTGAGTTCCAAGATAATGGTAATACCCCAAATTATATTTTATTTGGAAATAGTACTAAAGATTATACTGACAAAAAAGGAGTTGCTTATAATTTAATTAACTTTACTAGACCTAATAAAGCTTTAGCTACTGGTGACAGTTATAACATAGATCCAAGTAAAGCTTATATAGATAATGCTTTAGGTTTATAGACTTATTCTCGTGTAGCATCTTTAACTGACCCAGGTATAAAAGCCGGAGGTTTTGGAGATTGGGGAAAATATTGGAAAGAACAAGGTAATACTGGAGCTTATTATTATATAGCACCAGGTGATACTTCTGGTAAAGGTCAATGGATTCCTACAACTGATAAAACTTTAAATGGCTATCAAGATTTTGAAGCTGCTCCACAAGAAACTACTAAAAAGGATAGTTCAGTAACTAACCCTAATATTAGTAAGAAATCTATATTTGATAAAGGTAAAGAATACTTAGCTAAATTAACAAGTAATCCAGGTAATCTTTATAACGCAGTTGAGACTGGTAAATATTTATTAGCTAATAAAGCTACTAAGGATATATTTAAAATAAAAGCTCCAAATTATGTTATTTCTCCTAAGCATACTAGTTATCAAGTAATGGATAATTTAGCTTAGTAGAATGCTTATCATAATAAAGCTGCTGAAACAATGAATTAGACTTCTAGACCACTTACTTCTAGTGGTTAGTTGTAGACTGCTGCTTAGCAAGAAAGTATGAATAATGCTAATAGACTATATTTACAAGGTAACGCTGAAAGAAATACTTGGTTAGAAGGATAGAAATAGTAGTCTTATAAAGCAGGACTCTATAATATGGAAAATGCAGTTGATACTACTAATATCAATGCTCAATAGGCATATAAAACTAGGATGATTAATGAATATTAGGATCCTAGAGATAGAATTAGAGGACTCGCTACTAATAGACAAAATTGGATTAATGCCTTAGAGAAATTTAATATTATTGATCCATATGTTGAGCGAAAGAATGCTTAGTAGCAATATGGTTTAGCTAAAGCTTAGTGGGATTATCAAAATGATGCTAAAGTTTTGTCAGCTCAGCAAAAATATTAGTAGTTATTACGTTAGCATTAGAATGATTTGAACTTTAATGCATATGATACTGATGAATACAGAAACTTAATTACTGCATAGAAAGAGGCTGGAGCAAGATATTACAACAATATGTATTAGGTATATGGTATTAGTAATCCTGGATTTAAGTACAAAAAAGGAGGTAAATTTGAAGATATATCAAAGTTTAATACCAAAGAATTTTATAATACTATAAGACATAGTATTAATACTGCTACTAAATAGAACGGAGATTTAAGTAAACTTATTAATACTTTATTTAAAAAGAGTAATAAGAAATGAATTTAAAAATACAAAAATTTGCAGAAGGAGGAACATCCTCCTCTGCATTTTTTTATTAGCCTCTAGCTATGGCTACAACTGGAGTAGAAGCTGAATCAGATACTGCTAAGTTAATAAAAGCTATGACTGCTGCTAATAAAAAATCATCTAGTGATTAGGATAAAGGAAAGATAACAGATAAAGATTTTCTAGGACTGCTAAAAGAAATAGATGCTCTTCCTAGTGATATCTTAAAACTATATACACAAGCTTAGAACTTTTGGGCTGATCCAACAAATACAGGAGATACTAATTATTCAAACTTTGTTTAGTTATCAACTAGAATATCTTTATAGGCTAAGATAGCTAAGTTTAATAAAGAAGTTTGGGATAAATCTAGAGATACTATGTTTGCCAATCATTCAGAAAATGAAATGGCTATTACTGATTAGGGAGGAGTTGTAATACAAACTAGTGATGGAGGAATAGATACTATTTCTGTTGAAAAATGGAAACAAAATCCTTATGTTTATAAAACTCTTACTAATGCGGATATAATGGAACTAAGAGCTTAGAAATTACCAGGAGATAATTCTATTCTTAATATAGTGAATGGTAGTACTAGTGTAGAAGCTATTACTAATAAATTACAGAAAATATTAAGTAATGCTCAGTCTAGTAGTGTTTCTTCATATATTAGTACTGATGGTTTTAATACTAAATCTGGATTAACAGTACTTAAAGGATTATTATAGAGAGGATTAGATCCTACTACATTAACTATGTCAGGAGTATATAAATATACTACTAAAGAAAATGCTGATTAGGTAGCTAATTTATTACAATATGCTTGGGCATCTTTATCTACCAAAGAATAGACCTTACTAACAGCTAGAGCAGGAAAAAATAAAAAAGGAGTAGATTATTTATTAAAACTTTTAGCTGCTGGAAATACTTCATTTAATACTGATATGACATATTAGGAATAGTTAAATCCTGATGGTACTAAAAAAGATACTAAAACTGGGAAAAGTGATGGTAGTTCTGGATCTCAAGAAGGAGATTGGGAAGAGAAAGCAGCCGCTAATCCTGCATTTATGATATAGAATGGTATTGGAGGACAGGATACTACATATCAATTTATGCCAGATTCTTCTAGTGCTAAAATGACTTTATATGGTTAGAAATATGGAGATATTAAAGATTTTTAGGATAAAAAAACTATATAGAGCACTAGTTTAGCAGATATGCTTAGTAGGTCAGGACTTTAGGGAATAAGTGATACTAGAGCTATTTATTTTGGAGATAAGAGAATTGAAGATCCGGATAAACTTAAAGATATAGTTTATTTAAATTAGGGAGGTATGCGAGTAAATTTACCAGCTAAATTAGATAATTATGGTAATAAAGTTCCTGATTTTGAATTAATTCCTAAATTTGAATAGGCTATGAAAGAAATTAGAAATATTCCCTAGACTACAGACCCAAAAGCTTATCTTATTCGGGAAGCATAGATTCTTAAAAAGTATGGCTTAAATGATTTAGTTGATTCTAAAGGATTCCCTAATAAGGATAGATTCGGAGCCTTCTTAGTAGTTAATGGACAAGCATCTTCTGATACTGTTGGAAATCCTACGTTAGCTACTACTGTAAATAATATGGATTCAGATTTTGAAAATATGTCAAAAATACTATATCCTGATGGTAAAGGCGGTGCTTCTTAGGAAATTAGTGGTTCATCTATAGCACCATTTGGATGGTTTAATAGTAATATTTATAAAGCTCCTGTTTATATCCCATTAGATAATAATCCTGTATCTACTATGATATTAACTGGTAAAGTAACTCCTAATATGCTTAGTGCTATGGAAGCTTTATATAGAGCATAGAATATTCCTATTAATAATACTAGCTCTAATGTTTTAAATAATTAATTATGTTAAATAACGACTGGATAGTTGCTAATATAAATAATCCCGATTATAGTACAGAAATGTTTAAAATGAAAGGGATAGATACTGATAATACTTAGATGTTAAAAGAAGAAAGCTATCTTAAATCTAACTTTATTATAAATAATCCAGCATTTGCTGATAACAATGGTAATTTTAATAAAGATAAATTTCACGATTATTACCAACAACAAGCTACTAAATGGGGAGAATTATAGAAAGATAAATCTGTACATACTGTCTATGATATGTTTGATGTAAGATAGGCTCCTGGAGATTAGGTATATAACTCATTTACTGGTACTACTTAGGGAATGAAAATCGATAAAGAAAATCCTTTAGGATCATTTATTAAACTTACATCTAACCCAACTAACTAGGGTATTGGTATTAGTGGTTTTTAGGAAATAAGTAAATAGAGTAAAAGTACTAGAGAAATTGCTCAAGGTTAGGATATATTTGACTCAGCTACTGGAAAATTTTTAAACGAAACACCTGATAGTATGTCTTTATTTTCTAATCCTATTAAATATATTAAACAAATATTTAGTGACCCATTAATATTAGCTACATACGATTCTGACGGAACACATATTGACCCAATTTCAGGAAAAAAATTAAAACATTCTAAGGGAGAATTAAAACTAAATTCTAATGGTAAACCTTACTATGAAACTTTAAATGGTAGAAATCCTGCTACTAAATAGGTCTTATCAATGGGAGACATAGTAACATCAGAAGCATCTTCTTTAAATAAATACGATTTTATTGATTCTGATGATATGGATAAAAGTATAACAGGAACTATTTTAAAAAATGTAGCTTCTGTATTACCTTTAGCTATTCCATATGTTGGTGAAGCTTATAGTGCAGGTTTAGTAGTAAGGGAATTAGCTAAAACTACTCCTATGTTATATGGTATGATAAAATCCTTATTTTCAGATAAACCAGCCAATAGTTAGTTTCTTAATTCTTTACAAGGCAGAGCTATGGCTATGTCAGGAAGTGTTTCTGATGCAGGGCAGAGTGCTATGTGGACTTGGGAAGGAGTATTTAATATGATGGGAGATGTGGCTACGCAATGGGGTTAGCAAAAAGCTGTAGCTAATTGGACTAAAAAATTAATAACTGGAAAATAGGATTTAAGTAAAGTAGCTGAAGAAGAAGCTAAAGCTTTATATGAATCTAAATTATAGAACATATTAAATAATGCTAATACTGCTGAAGATAAGTATAAAGCATTATCATTATATGGAATGGAGGAAGGTTAGATAGCTAAAATACTAGAATAGGAAGGTAAAGCAGTTGGAGAGGCTTGGAAATAGACATCTATAGGTTCTGCTGCTTTACGAAAAACTTTTGATGTATATAAACCTAGAATAGAAAAATTAAATAGATTAGGTGCTAATGCTTCATTAGCTTATATGGCATTAGTTTCTAATACTGATGTATATCAAAGTATGTTAGATTCAGGAGCTACTCCTAGAGAAGCTGCTGCAGTAGCTTTAGGATCTACTTTAGGTATGTACACTGTAGATAGGTTAGGTATTGGAGAAATGTTCTTTGATGAATTAGCTAAAAATGATATGCGCCAAATAAGAACTGCTTTACTTGGTGAAAAAGAAAATTGGGCTAAAGCTTTAGGAATTTCTACTAAAAATATTCCAGAAAATACTAATAAGTTTAAAAAACTTATATTATCTGGAAGAAATAAAATGGTTAAAGCTTTATAGGATTATGCTGATGATATAAAATACCATACTACTAGTGCAGTAGGTAAAGCTATAGGTGAAGGTCTTGAAGAAGTTTCTGAAGAATTAGTAACCGATATGTCTAAAGCTACTTATGAAATGCTTCATAACTTTGGAATAACTACACAAGCTAATGTGGGTGCTTTTAATTATGATCCAAATCTTAATGGAGAAGGAAAAGGCGGATATAATATAGCTCAATTACTTTCTAGATATGGAATGAACTTTATTGGAGGTACTCTTGGTGGAGGTATGTTCTATGGAGTAGGTGTTCTATAGGGTAAAAATTTCCATATAAATAAAGACTCTGGTAATATGTTATATTTAACTAGAGAAGGTAAAGCAGAAGATATGGTTAATACTATAGAACAAATGCGTAAGAAAGGACAATTTGGTAGTACTACTATATCAGCAACTAATGCTACTACAGACAGTGAGGGCTAGTAGGTTAATATCACTGTTGATGGAGACTTATCAATAAATGATTATATTGCTAAAAGACTTACTAATTAGATTCGTTCCTATCAAACTATTATGGATGATAATAATTTAAATAAATCTGACGAAGACTTATTTAATCAAATGATAATGTAGGATAAAATCTTTAGAAATCTGCAAGGATATTTACAAGAAGAATCTTATATTACACGTTACCAACAGACTTGGTAGAAGTTAGCACAACAAGTAGTCATAGCTCAAAAAGGTTTAGAAGTAGCTGCATCAGCTAAAAATGGAGAAATTCCAAAAGAATTAATTCCTGAGTTAGCCACTGCTAGTAGCTCTAAAGAATTAATCGATAAGCTAGGAGAAGCACGTTTATTAGACTCTACAGAACGTCATAATAGTGAAGAAGAAGCTAAGCGTAATTAGAACGTAGCAGCTTGGCAAGATTATTTAAATAATAAAAAATAGGAGTTATTAAATTTTGAATCTCCTGAAAATTCATCATATTATACTGAAATGTTAATGTTTGGTATAGATCCTATTATATCTTCTACTTTTGGGACTTATGATTTTAATTCTTGGTTATATAATACTTAGCATGGATTAACTGTAGACAAATTAACCTAGCCAGAAATAGAGCAATATAAAGCTGATTATTAGACTTATTAGGCTAATGCCTAGCCTCTTGATTTATAGGAATCTTTTAAATTATTTAAAGATTGGCAATAGAAAATCGACCCTTATCTATAGTAGATGGCATAGTAGTCTTAGAATTATGATAGCTATTAGAGAGAAGTCTAGGAATTATTTAAAGACGGAATAGATTGGTATCAAAATGCTAATCATCCAGAAGATAAATAGTGGTATGAATCTGATGAAGAATATGCTAAATCAAAATAGCAAGAAGAAGAATCTGCTTAGGATTATAAAATACGACAAGAACAAAGAAAACAAGAAATAAATACAAAAGTTGAATAGAAATTATAGGATTTAGTTAATTTTGTAAATACTCATATATTAGATCCAATTACTTCTAGATAGATTAAAACTATGTTAGCTGCTAGAATTAAGGATATTAGAAAAAATGTAGTATTAAATAATTTTTCAGTATAGCAAGACAATTTAATAAAAGAATTAGCAGGAGATTCTTTAAAAAATTATAAAGGTAATGATATGGAATCTCTTAGAACTGAAATTATTGGTACTAAAGAAGACCCAGGAAAAATTGATTAGTATTTTGGTAAATTATATGGATAGTTTATTCATCCTGATTATTATTATGATGAAGATTCAGGTATAATGATGCCACTTACTTCTTTATTTAATACTAATACAGATAGTTTTAGTAATATAGTAGTAACTGACTTATTAAATTAGAAGGTTATAAATGAAGATGCTTTACCTGAATTTGATGGTACTAAAATAGAAAAAATATAGCATTTATTGAGATTAGCTTCTATAGGTTTAGACTATACTTATAAAGAATCAGATTCTCGTTATCAAGATAAATCCTATAAATATATATTAACAGAAGTATTTGGAAAAGATACTGTAGATAAAATTGAAAATTCTATAGAAGACTCTGAATATGTTGATCCTAATACCGACCAATAGTATAATTTACAATATATAAATCCTTATAAATATATAGCTAATGGAGAATAGATTACTGATGAATTAATTGAAAATTGGTTATAGGAAAATAAAGATGTATCTAATAATTCTATACAATCTTTAATTAGATTATAGCCATTAATTACTAACAAAAATGGTAATTTTGATGATGCTAGAAAATCAGTTAATAATAGTTACAAAGCTTTTGCTGAAGAAGTACTTGATAATGCTGAAAGGACTATAAATAGTAATTTATTATATTAGACTTTGACAGGATTAACAGAATCATTACCAAATCCTATAGTAGAATTAGCTAAGCATTTACCAGTATATAATGAGAACGTAGAATCAGTAATTTAGAAAATGTATCAACATTTTGAAGACGATGATGATATTAATACTTTCCAATTAACTGGACAAGAAATGCAATCTTTACAACAAGTATAGACTGTTTTAAATCTTGCTTCTACATATATACATGCAGCTTCTACAGATTAGGATTTAACTAATATTTATGGTCACAATAAAACTATAAATAGATTTAATTAGGAACATAAAATAAAAGCAAATCCTTTAGCTGAAATTGATGAAAACTATGCTAACATATATTAGATAGAAATAGGAAAATATTTAAATATGATAGACCCTAATAGTTATTCTTTACCTTTTATATCTAATATAAATCAAGGAAATATAATAGGATAGTTTGATTAGGCTAAAGAAAAATTTACTTAGACTAAAAAAGAATTTTTTAAATCAAATAGAAATAATTTCGAAGCATGCAAAATTGCGTAAATTTATTAGAAGGTTATTTACCAGATATGGACTTAAAAGATATAGAAGCTTTATTATATGAAAACTATTATAAATATAAAGCTTAGGGATATGATGTAAATGCTATATTTGATTAGTTCATAGATAATATAAATAAATAGGAAACTACAAATCTAGATTAGACTATTTCCTATACTACTTTTAATAATTATGATAAAATATCTTATTTATTAGCTATATTAGGAGTAAAGTCTGATGATTATTTATCTTTTATAAAAGAAGAAGTAGATAAATATGATAATATAGTACCAATAGATGCTTAGCTATATTTGGCAAGAATAGGTATTGCTTCTATAAATAATCCTTCTTTAGTATCTTCTGTAATAAATAGGATAAAAAAGAAATCAGATATTAAAGTACCTATACTTGATAGATTATTATTTATTAGTGGCATTGGTGGTTCAGGTAAGACTTCAGTGGTAGCTAAGTATATAACTGATTATGCTAAAAATAAACATATAATAGTAGCAGGGCCTACTGATACTCAGGTAACTGGATTAAATAAATCTTTAGGAGTTACTGACGGAATTAATGCTAAATAGTTATTATCTTTAGTTATAGATGATGCTAAATATAAAGATTTGAATGGAAAATTTAATAACTTAAGTAGTACTAATAGTGTAGAATCTTTAATTAGTAATGTTGATATTAAAAATCATGATTCCGGAATTTTAGTTATAGATGAGATAACTCATTTCAGTACTTTAGATTTAGCTTTAATAAATAAGTGGGCTAAAAAGAATGACATATTTATACTAGGTTTAGGGGATGATACTTAGTCTGGATATACTACTGATAAAATGATTGTTAATATAGACACTGACAATGCTTTTTGTTTAAGAACCCCTAGATTAGCTATATCATTACGTAATGGTAATATACAGCAATCTTCTGATACAAAATTATTATATGGATTAACTTAGTAGGTAAGAACTTTAATAAATGATGTAATGCCTAAAGATAAGTATGTTTAGGCTCGTAATGCTATTAAAAGTTATTCTCCTAGATATAGTTATTCTTCGGGAGAATTACATGGAACTATAATTACTGATTCATTTAATCAATGGGATATGATTCCATAGGATACTCCTAAAAAAATAGCCTATATTGGACCTAACGATATTACTAGTAAAATTCCTACAGCTATAAAATTTAATAACATTAAAGAGTTACAAGGATAGGAATTTGATTATTTAATATATGAAGGAAATATTAAAGCTCAAACTAAGGAATATGATGATACAGCAGTAGGAGATTTATTAAACAGCTCTAGAGAATTATATACTTTAATAAGTCGAGGTATAAAAGGAGCAGTTATTATATCTCCTAATTCAGGATTTACTAGTACTGAAGAATTTTATACTGGAAATACTACAGATTTTTCTTAGTATGCTAATGATAGAAGAAATAATTTATTAGAAGAATTAAATAGTTATACTTTTAATCCTTCAACTAATACAACTTCTTCTTCTGTAGAAACTGTTACTTATTATAATATGGCGGATTTAGATGATATGGTTCAAGATTTGGATGTTACTCCTACTGATAAAGAATCTTTAGATAAAGATAATAAGTAGGCTTCAAATTTTACTTTAGAATCTATAGCAAGTGTGCCTAATGAAAATAGTTTTGATAGATGTTATGGTAATTTTAGTTTATTAGGATTAAAGAGGGGTTCTAAAAAAGAATGGATTCAAGATATTACTTCTAATGAATTATCTGATATAGGAGTTGTAGCAAGATTTAATAAGGCTAGTCAAGTTATATCAGATGGTAGAGAAAAAGATTAGTTAGTAAGACAATTACTTACATTAAAATATGCTCTAATGTAGGTAAGAAGAACTGATACTAATGAAAGATGGGATGGAAAAACTTTTTTAGCTAATCATCCAGAATTAAATCAATATTTTGATTCTCCAGAAACTTTTGAAAATTTAAAATATTATATAACTTTAAGGGAGAAAAAAGATACAGATTCTTTAGTAGGATTTTCTGATTTAAATAATGATAAAGTATCTTTTAATTATAATGGAAAATAGATAGTAGCAGTAGTAGAAGCTAAATGGTCTACTACTGATCCGGATGGTAATACAGTAAATAATACCATTACATTAGGAAGTTTACCTAATCCTGATATAAATGGAGCTTATTCTAAGTATGTTGAAGAGCATAATGAATTATTACCAGCATATGATAATTATGTAAAATAGTTTAAAGCTATATATGATGAAGGAGGATAGAGAGAAATAAATGCTCCTAAAAACTTAATAACTTTATTAAAGCATACCAATTCTTAGATTCCATTTTAGAAAGTTAGACCATAGCAAACGTGGAAATGGGAACGTACTATTAATGGAGAGACTTTCAAAGGTACTACTGAAGGAACTTTAAGAGATGCCGATACTATAAATAAAGCTGCATTAAAAGATAGGGGATATTTATCAATTTCTGAACCTATTGTATATATGGGAGGAGCTAATAAACTGGAAGGAGTAAATCCTAAAATGGAAGGTCAAGTAGTATATTTAGTATCTAGTTTACCTAATATGAGTACTGAAGAATTAGTTCAAATGTATTGCAGCAATAAATTAAATACTAGTTCTGATAATCTTGATAGAATGAAAGTGCGTATGATAGTACCTACTCACAGAGGATTATCTTTCTAGGATTTAACTAATTAGGTATGGTAGGATATGTACACATTAAAAGCTACTGATACTGAAAGTGCTAATAAGTATCCATAGGATTAGACCTAGTTAGGACTTAGAATGTACGCACATTTATGGAATACTAGAGCTAATTTAAAAAGAGTACTTAATGCTTTATAGATTAATTCTAATGATGATTTACATATATATAATTAGTTTAGAAGATTAAATCCAGAAGGATTAGAAAATAAAAATCTTCGTTATTATATAGGATGGGATGAAAAAGATAGAAATGAAGCTTTTTCTAAATTTGTTCAAAAACAAACTAATACTAATAAATTCTATAATTGGAATGATGATGATGACTTAATAATAGCAGGTCTTAAACCATTATTTATAGAAGAACAGAGAAAGTTAAAAGAATCTAATCCTAATAAATTAAAAAGTTATATATATGCTACTCCTGAATATATGTAGCAAATGCTTAAAGTAGTAGAAGGGGCTTTAGCTCCATTTAAAGACTTTATTAATCTAAAATCTCTAAATGATGATGGCACTACTTCTGAGTTTGATGAATTAAATTATATAACTTTTGATAAAGAAGGTAAAACTAATGATATTCGTAAATTATTTATGCATTCTTTAAGAGATTACTAGGAAAATAGTAGAACTTATTAGTTTGCATTCCCTACTTATAATGCTGATGGAAACGAACGTACAGTATTGATAGAATTAGATCAAGACGTAATTAAATCTCAACAACAATTAGCAGAAGCTAAAAATAATTAGTATAAACCTTGGAGTATATTTAAAATAGTTCCAATGATACTAACTAAAAATTATAGATTTGTATCAATGGCTATGTCTCCTCAAGGTAATAAACTTTGGAATAAAGATTCCAATAAATATAAATATAAATATACTGACTCTGAAGGTAAATCTCAAGTAAAAGTATTACCAATGTAGGATTTAATAAAAGCAGGTCAAGATATAGGAAGTACTACAGAATTTACTAATATTGTGGATTTAATATTTCATGGCACTACTAAAGTTCAAGATCCTAAAGTTTTTAGAGAATCTACCGCTCCATTTAGATGGGGTATATGGGCATATCCTAGAGTAGACTATGAATAGGGATCAGAATTATTATACAAAAAGAGCTTAGCAGATAGAGGAACCGCTTATTTTAGAAAAGTAAGAAATACATCAGGAACTAATAATATAAATAGTTTATATATGTCAGATGTTATTCCTATTCCTTTAGCTGATATATCTTTAGAAAAACGCACTGATACAATTACTAAAGAATAGCTTACAGAAGCTATAATTTCAGGGGATACTGAAAAAATTAATAGTATTAAAAATATTGGAGTAATTACTGGAAGTTATTCTACTGTTTAGGAAGCTGTAACTGCTCATAACTTAAAGTTATCTACGCTAGATTCTACTTTATTTGGAGAATATCCTCAAGCATCTTTAATATATTTAGAAGATGGTAATTTAAAATATATTGATTTTGATTCTGAAGAAATCACATAGGGTTTTGACTTTAAATCTGGAGAAACTAAAAATATCTTTAAAAGTATAGATACTGGAAAATATTATATTATAAGTAATGATGGTATAGTAGAAGAATATAAATTAAATTCCGATGATTCTAGTAAAAAGAAAAAACTTATAGAAGAGGCTATTAAGGATAAAGAAGTGTTAAGTAAGATATATGATGAAATTTTAGATACTACTAATGAAGATGAAAACACTATTACAGAAGATTTTATCTCCAGAGAGGATTTTACTTAGTTAAATTCTATTGAAGAAATTTCTGAAAAAATTGAAGAAATTTTAGATACTACTGTTACGGAAGGTGATTAGCCTGAAGGAAAATATATAGATAATATTTTAGATTATGAAAATTGTTCTATTAATTTAGTATAATAAATGGCTTGTAAAGAACTTATAAAAATAACGGGTACTGATAATAAGGAATCCGTGCAATCTCTATTAGATTTCTTAACTAAATTAGACTCTAAATAGTGGAAATTTGTAAAAGGAAATGATGAAAAATTAATGAAAGTTATATCTAAGTCAGTGTACTTACCCGAAGAGGGTAAGGCACTTACTTAGGATGATATTATTCATTTAAAAGCAGCGTAGCAATAGATAAATTTACTTGCTAATAAATTTGAAAATATTAAAGGAGATGATTTAAATAAATTATTGAAAATATTTGAACCATCAACTACATCATAGGACGAATCTATATCTTAGGAATAGAGTATAGATACATCTACACAATAGATATTAGATATTATTAAAGCTTAGTAGGAAGAGTTAGTAGTTACTAATAAAGAACTTTTAAATATTGCTTATGTAAATAATAAAGGATATGATAGATTAAGAAAATTCGATTTAACTAGAAATACTATTAAGTCTATATTTATATCTCCTAATAAGTATGAATTAAATTCTAATGAATGGGCTATTAATAGTAATATAGTTAATTTAAAAAATTAGTGGATGAATACTATTAGTTTATATCTGAAAGGAGAAGAAGCAGATATGTATACTAAAGTAGGAAATTCTTGGAAATATAATCATAAAGTAGATGATATTATAGAGGCTTTTAAACATAAAATTTATAAGAAAGAATTTAAAAGTTCATTTAGTTCTGATGAAAAATATAGAAATGCTATAGCAGCCTTTTTTAATCTTATAAATTTTGATGACGATATTAAAGAAATTATAGGTAAAGATTTAAAGGTTGTTGGTAATTCTAATCATTCTTTTACTGTAAAGAATATGCCTTATACTTTAAAAGGTGAATCTTCTTTACGTAAAAGTTGGTCAGATAATGAATTAATAAATGGACTTACTAATATCTCTTAGATGTCTAAATCTTTGTTTAAGATTATTCCATATATTAATTCTAATAATGAAGGAGAATCTCAATTTATAGATGATATATCAGCTATTACTGCTTTTAGTCATTTAAGACAAGAATTAGCTAATACTAATAATTCGTATTTAACTGAGTTAAAATAGCGTGCCCAAACATTTAGGGATAACCCAAATAAGTTATTATATGATATATTTAATAATCCTCATATTGAAGATATAATAGGAACTTTTGAATAGAGAGAGTAGGATATATTGCATTCTATAAAATAGTGGGGATTCTCTAATGGGGGTCTATATGAACTTCAATTAGGAAAAGTTACACATAAAGCTACAATATTAGATTGTATTGTAACTTCTTTAATATCATTAGACCCTATGAATTATTAGCAAGTTTATATTATAAATGAAGGCAATAAAGTTAGTTCTAGAGTTGCTATTAAAGATAAATTTAACTATAATAGAGAAACTTTAAATACTACAGAAGTTATTAATAACTAGAATGATAATGTTACAACTATGGATAGCTCTATGGTTATTCATAATAATTTTGGTAAATTAGATTATATAAATCCAGCTGGAGTAGCTGTTCCTAATTCTTATTAGATTAAACATGATAATCTGTTAATAGTTGTAGGACCTAATACTAAAAAAACTAATCTTTAGGGTATTTTATCAACTAATCCTAATAATTTAGATATATATATATTTAAAATTAATGGCAATTAGCGGGAAAATGTCACTAGTCAATATATAGATGGAGATTTTAATGAAAAAGCTATTATTAATGGAAATGTAGATAGCAGATTTATTGAAATGTTTGATTTTATAGAAGATTCTTTAGATTTAAAAACTATGTCTTAGGATTAGTTACATAAATAGTATACTTAGATGTAGAAACTCTTTGGTCATGGTACTTATAATGGATTTACTGGTATGTTAGTAACAGCTGTTCGTAATGAAATAGTAAAACATATAGTAGGATATTATAATGATTTCGTAGAAAATTATCCATAGGCGCCAGCTTCTCAATTATCTATAGCTAATTTCTATGATTCTAATACTAATCCATTATTACCTGATACATATAGTAATATAAATTTAAAAGCTACTAGAGGTTCTATTGCTAGACCCGGAGAAACTGGTACAGAATTTAGAGTTGCTAATGCTTATCTTGATAACTGGTTATTTGCTTTTGGATAGTCTAAAAAAATTGTTGAAGGAACTAATGTATCAGCAGTAACTTCTAATGCTGAGGGATCTAAAATACCTAATTATAGACAATATTCTATCGGTAATAATATTCAAGAATTATTAAGAGAATAGGTAAATTCTGAAAGTAGATATAAAGGATAGGAAACAAGAACTAGTGCCTCTTCACAATTATTATTTGTAAATAATTTAATTGGAGGAACAAATCTAGTTATGGAACCTAGATTAGATTTGGAAGCTGTGGATGCGTATGGTAAATCTAAGCAATTAAAAAATATGAGTTCAGCAGAACTCTTATATCATGGTATCATGGATAATTTTTATGCTCATTTATTTAACGATTCAAATCCTTATGTGTCTATAAAACCAGCGGATTATTCTGATAAAACTTCTGATTTTATATACCCTATAAGAGCGGGAGTAAATGTAGTTAATATAGTGGTTCCTTTAAATAAAGCTACTAGATAGGATATTCAAAACTCTTATAAAGCATCTATTGGATAGTTTTATAAACGTTCCTTAAATAATACTCTATATGATTTAACTAGAGCTATTAATAGATAGCGATTCCCTTCATTTCCTTTAACTACAGGAGATAATACTGTAAAAGGTTGGGGAACAGATGGTTTGTATCATATAGGTTACGATATGACAGAAGATTAGCTTTTAGAAGCTAGTAAAATATTTGATAAATGGGCTACTTTTGTACCATCAAATCCTACTATTTAGGTAGATGGTCATACATTTACTATTTCTACATTACTAAATACAGATCCAGAAACAGTATTATATTAGAATGCTTTAGAGTAGGATGTTACTGTTACTTAGGTTTTAGCCCAAGCTGAAAAAGGTTTAAAGGAAACTGATTTAGTTAAAATGGCACAATAGGCTGGAGTAAATTTATATGCTAATGTAAATTATGTAAAAAATAAAGATAAAATTAACTTAAATCCTTTAGCTGTATATTTAGGAAGTTAGTAGTTCAAACCTGATAATTTTATTAATAGATGGTAGATGGAGTAGGCAAGCTTTCTTGATACTTTACTTAAAAAAGGATTCAAAGTAAGACTTACTCAAACTATTAATATAGATCCTGATGGGAACTATCCTCCTATAAGTAAATCTTTACCCGCACAATAGTTTGTAACCAAATTTTTCTAGAGTGATAATCTAAAATCTTGGAGATAGTATACAGATGATGAAGGTAATACTAAAGAATGGAATTTAGGATAGTGGGTAAGAGGAGATTATATGGTTCTTGGTAAAGCTATTGATAAAGATGGTAAAAGTACAGATTTATTATTTGATTCTTAGCTTCCAAGAAATGCTAGTAAAATAATCATAAATCCTATGTTAGAGTATTTCTTTAACGTTGATAATTTATTATCAGGAAATATGAGATATACTATATTAGGCACTGAATTATCTGATCCATTAAAATATGGAAATTATGACTCTGTTAAAGGAGCATTTATTAGTAATATTACTAAGAGAATAAATTCTACAGAAGATCCTTAGGAATAGCAACATTTGCAGGCTATAAAATCTTAGGCTATGTCTATAGATTTTAAAAACGACTCTATCCAAAATATGGAATTTTTATCTGAAAATGTCCCAGCATTATTCCATGGATAGGAAGCTAATTTATGGAATACCAGTAATAAACGTGCTAATATAGTATCTGCTACTATGATTCCATTTATGTTAGGAACTTAGCAAGGTATTAGTAGAGATATAAATGCTGCTACTATAGAAGATATTGGAGCACATGTTTGGAATTTTAAAGGATAGAAAGATGGAGATATTGATGCTATGGATGGTTCTACTTTTATTAATCCTATACAAGCTGTATTTGAATCTTGGTCTTTAGGAGGATAGACTATAGGTATGGATAAAAAAACTATTGGACATGCTTATGATAATAGAACAGGTTCTGTAGTATTATGGAAACATGCCACATATGCTATTACTAATGAGAGAATGAGAATGTCTTCTAATTCTGAAATAAAACTTACTAATATGTTTAAAAAGATGTCCTCAATGAAATTTGATGGCATTAATGATATAAATTTAGTAAATGATAGGGGATATAAATTTGATAATTTGTATTACGAATCCGGACCTAATTAGTATAGAATGATTTGGTCTTTAAATTATGATACATCAAACAATTTATATTATACTAAAGAATTTGATGTAGACATAAATGGTAATAAAATAGATGATACTTTACATATAGAATATCAAGTATTTGATGCTACTACTTAGGAAAGATTAACTCCTGAAGAATATAATAATAGAAATGGTAAAAATGTAGAAACTATAAATTCAGTATATGAATTACATAGAGCTTTAGGTGGAATTTATAGCAAAGAATTAACTCTTGATACTAATACTTTAATAGACTCAGAGAATTCTAATATTGCTTCTGCATAGATTTTAAATAATGCTACTTATATAGAGAATAATGAGTTAGTACAACCTTATAAATCTAAAATGATTCATTATCTAGCTAATAAGTCTGGTTCTAAAAGAGCTTAGGGAAATATAAATTCAAAAGCTTTATGGTTTAATAATGAACCTTTAACTTATGTACCTATGACTATGACTCATTATGGAGTATAGTTGGATGCTGACCATGACAAAGATGCAGGAGAAATTACTTAGCCTACATAGGCTATTACAGCTCTTGAACAAGGTGGCAATTTACATCATCTATCAAAAAGAGTTTACTATGAATTAGGATAGTTAGCTATGGAAACTTGTAAATTGGAATTAGATACTGCTAATAAATTCCTAGAAGCTTATAATAAAGGTAAAAAATTAACTGCTTAGGAAGTCCAAGAAATAACAGAAAACATTGGTTAGTTAGTAGCAGCTAGCTATTCATAGTAGAGTGATGCTGAATTAGGAGATATAATTTTACAAGGAATTTCTAAAGTATTAAAATCTAATAATGATGAACTAAAAAAGGATTTAGCAATTCCATTTAGCGATGCTACTTTATATGGTAGTTTATTACCATCTATAGCTACAGTAATTAATAATAAAGGAATTAAAGGTAAATATAAAGGATTAGCTTTAGTATTAACTCCAGGATTTAAATATGTGCAAACATTTAAATATGGTGGGAAGACTCATATGAGTTCAGACGTATATAACGATGCTATAGCAGCTATGACTGATGGAACATTTAATCCTTTAGATTATCGTCCTGTTATTAATGGTAAAAATAAAATAGTAGTATTATCTAATGACTAGGAAACCAGAAAATCTCAAATTATTGATAATGATAATTTACAAGTTCTACCTCTATCTTCAGATTATTAGATTAGAAAATAGTAGATAATTGATTGTTATTTACTATACTAGTAGTAGTTAGAAGAAGCTAAAGGTAACGTTAATTTTGAGGAATTTGTACCTTCTGATGTAGTTGATATAGTATATAAAGTTTTAAATAAAAAAACTAAAACTTATGTAAATTACAGAACTCATATAGCTTTAGATAATATTGATACTTATTATGACTTTATTGACGCTAATACAAATGGAACTTTAAAAGAATATTTATTATCCTAGGGAGCTTTAATAGATCCTAACTCAGAAATAGTATCTTTACATTAGGATGTTATGCATGGTAGAGATTTAGCTCCAGAACGTGTTGTATTTAATTATGGAACTATTAATCCTGATGGTACTTTTAACAAAGTAGGTCATACTAATATTTTCTTAATTGATGGTATTAGAAATAATAGGAAAAATCCTAATATGCGTAAATAGGAATATTAGAAAATTCTGAATGATTTACATCATGGATAGGTTACTATTAATGGTTAGACTTATGTAGTTTAGAATAAACAACTATAGGCAGCCGAGAATGTTATGCCAAACATTTATAGTAAAATATTTGGAGTGGATAATCTATCTTTAATTGAAGCTAAAAAGTTATTACAAACTAAGATAGGTAGGGCAGACTATTTTTAGCCTAAAGTCTTTAAAGGTAATTATGATGTAGCTTTTATTACTGGTAACAATAAGCATACTTATTTAAGTTTTTCAGAACCTCTTATTAAAAATGATGCAGGAGTATTTTATAAAGAAAAAGATATTTCTAGTAATATAATAGCTAAAAAAGAAGGAGAATTAACTTGGTTATATAAAGTATCTAGAGATAAATAGTTATTATACAAAGTAGGTCTACGTACTAGTGAAGGAGATATATAGTTAGTAAAAGAATATAATGTTACTTAGCAGGGAGGACAAAGTACTGCTTCTAGATATAATTATTATTATGTAGATATTAATAGATTAAGAGCTTTAGGTATAAGTGATTTAGCTATTTCTAATATTATTAATGATATATATCATTAGAAATTTTATTTGGGAGCAGAAATTAGTGATTCTCAGAAAAATTCACAAACAGAGGCTGATTTAATATCTGATTCTTTTAGAGATTCTAATCTTAAATAGTTTATTAATAATTAGTTCTCTTTGGTTGGGGCTGTGTTAGAAGATGCAAGAAATGAATACTATCAGAATAAACAAAAGTATTTAATGGCTTCTTTTGAAAAAACCTTAGACACTGTTGCTGACCGTATTCCTACAGCTTCTTTACAATCTTTTATGAAGATGAGAACTGTGGGATTTATTTAGGTTAATAATAATAGAATTTACGTTTCTCATTTTTAGGCATGGCTTTAGGGAGCTGACTATGATATAGATAAAGCCTATGTAATGGGTTTTAATTTTGATGATAACGGACAATTTATTGGATGGAGTGATTTATTTGATTATTCCTCTAATGAAGCTTTAGAGTCTTCTTGTTCATTGCCAGTACCTAGAAATTCTAAATGGATAAAAACTAATAATGGTATAAATATAGAAAGATATGCTGAAGAGGCTTAGAGAGCATATGATTCTAATAACATTATTCTAAGAAATACTCTTATAAATAAAATATTAGATAATATAGATTATAGTCCTAATAGTACTATAGAAGTAAATTACTCTAGTCCAATATTAAATTAGTTAATTAATGATATTAATATCCATGAGAGCACTTAGTTATCTGGTGATAATAAAATATTAGCTTTTTAGAATGCAGTATCATGGACTACCTAGTCTATAGTAAATGATGAAAGAAACTTACTTGATTCATACAGTCCAACTAACGTAGAAGGTATGAAGCAAGTATTAAAAGATAAATAGTTAGCCAGCGATAGCGGTACTTATACTTAGTGGAATCCTGCTACTAAATGGGTATTATAGGAAGAGAACTTAATTGGTAAAAACGTTATCTCTGTAGCAGCTAATGCAGAAAAAGTTTATTTTAGTTTATTACATTATTATAATGAAATTGTAAGACATCCTGAGAAATATAATAAAGATTTATATACTTTTGCTAAATCTTTTGAAGGAGTATTTATGGAGGCTGATGGTACTCCGGTTATAAAAGAAACTATTGGAGGTATTAATTTTAATAATGATAACAGATTAAATAAATTATCTATTTTATTACTTAGCTCTAATTAGGAATTAACTGATATTAAAAATTCTCTTATTCAAGAAATATATTAGGGTAATATTTCAGAATATGAGCAAGATTTTATAAATGCTTATAAAAATAATGAATATTCTGATAAACTACAAACTTTATTAAATAGTATAGATACTACACTTAGTGAGGATGAAGCTAAATATATGCCTTTAATGTAGTTATTAATTAATAATGCTACAGATCCATCTGATTTAATATCTCAGTTACTTAATTCAGCTACTGATAATGCAAAAGAGCTTATTTTAAATAAGATAAATGCTGGTATGAATTTAGCAGGTGTACATGGCTATCTTATGATAATGGGATTTCCATTAGATTAGATTGTAGATTTAATGACTTCACCTGTAGTTAGACTTGTAGACAGATTAAGTAAATCTGATATGTTCTCTGATATTGGAGTTAAAAGTAATAGTGTTTAGAAAGTATTAGATTAGTTAATTTCTAGTAATCCTGATAAACAAAAAGATTGGTTCTAGTATGTATTAGATCCTACTACTATTAATAAATATGACCCTGGAAGAGATACTATTGTAGGTCAAACTTTAGTAAAATTATTAAATAATACTTCTATTACTACAGACAAGGGAGCTACATTATATTTTATAAATGGTATTTATGTAGAGAATGATAATAATCCTATAAATCCGTAGATTAAAACTTATAAAAGATTAAAGGATGTTCCAAAATAGTTTTAGGAACCTTTAGAATCTCTTCTTAGACAAATATATGATGAACTATTTTTTAATAAATTAAAAGGATTTAAAGCTGTACATAGAGGTGCTAGAGAAACTACAGCAGCTGCATAGTTACTTTTTAGTATGAATTAGGGAATACGTACTCAATAGAATGAGTAGTTAGCATTTGAAAATCGTTTTAATAATTTTATAAAAGGTTTTGATGAAATACTACCAAGTGTTTAGAAAATAAAAGATTTACAAACTAAATATACAGGAAAACTTTTACCAAGTTCTTTAAATGAACAAGGTACTGATTTAGTTACTGATTTAGAAGCTTTATTCAGTAAAGTAAAAGAATTGCATCCTAATTATTCTAATAGTTATATATATGGTATTGTATCATAGAGTTTACAAGCAGGGATTTATAAAAATTTCAGTTTCTATGAATACATGATAAATACTCCTATATAGGTGAGAGAATTAGATGGTACTATCAGAGATACTGATTATAGAACTTTAGCTACAGAATATTATAATTTGATAAAAGACTCCATAAATGTACTGGATGTAATAAATCATTCTGATTAGTATAGAGTTTATTTAGAATTACAAAAAGCAGCTACTATAAATACTGATATAGTATCTAAAAAGAGTTAGTTAGTTAGAAAATTTTATGAAATATTACGTAGAGATAGAGGATATATAGACTCTAAAAAACTTAACTAGATATAGAGTTATATTGATTAGGCATATATTTAGTAGTATTTAACTAATATTTAGTTATCTGTAAATAATGAAATTTTACCATTTTCATTTCCATTAAAGGAGGGTCAGAAATTATTAAAGGATCAAAGACCAATTAAAGTAAGTTCTAATACAGAAATTATTATGAATAGTAAAGATAATATTGCTACTTTTAAATATTGGTTTCATAAATATTTAATACCTTCTTTAAAAATAGGTTCCTATTGGAATGGTGAGAAAATGTAGGAATTTCCTGAAAATAGATTTATTAGTGGATTACAAATAAGAACAGAATAGAATAAACCTGTTTTATCTCTAGATATTGATATGCTTAGTATTGATAAATCTAGAGAATCTACATTAAAATATGCAGCTTACGAAGAAGATTTCAATAAACTTATAAACTATAAAATAGGTTAGTTTAATTTATAGGATATATTTATGATTTATAATTTATTTGTAAATGGTAACAAATATGGCTATAATAGATTAACTACATTATTTTAGAGTAAATTAGTAGAAGATATAAATAATATTGAAAATCCTCAATATACTCCAAGTGCCTTAATGCAATGGTATAAACATTTAGGATAGGCTGATAAAGCTAATATATAGCAAACTATTGATACTAAAAATTTACCTATAGAAGAGGCTATAAATGCCTTAGGAGTTACTCTTGAAGGGTTTGATATTTATTCTGCCCCATATGTAGAATCTCTTTAGTAGGCTGGAGATAATAGAGTAGTACGTATAAAAGATCCTAGAAATACTCCTACTAAAGGTTTAGTTATGCTTTATAACACTAAAGATCATAAATTTATAAATCCTTTTACCTAGATCTCTGAAGGTTAGGATAATTAGAGAGAATTTATTGAAAGATTAAAAATAAATAAAGAATATTATCCAATAAATATTGATTTACAAGAATAGATAAATAAATTAGAATAGATGTTTAAAGATATTGTTTCTGGAGGTACTAGCCTATATAATATGACAATATCTGGTAAAGTTAAAATTAGAGTTAATTGTTAATGAGTTGTACTATCACATTAAATATTGGTAGTAATAAAATTACTTTGGATGGGATAGAAGAAGATTCCATCCAAAGTTTTTATGACTATTCCAATCTTATATAGGAAATAAATAAATAGGGTAAAACTGAAGAATTTATTAATGCTATACGTGCTTAGGGTGTTAATAATACTTCAATATACGTAAATAAAGATATGGAAGGACTTACTGATAGTAAATAGTTTTTCCTTCCGAATATGACTTATAGAGAATTTCGTAATAAGTTTCCTACAGCTCCTGAATTAGAAAATATAAATGTATTATATGTAGATGAAATAAAAACTAATGGAACTGATACTCCTTTAGTATATTCTACTAAAGATGTTTAGGGTAATGATTTGTATATAGTACAAAGAGGTGGAGAAAAATAGTTTATAAATTATTTAAATAAACTTAAAACAATTTAGGATAACGATATTCCAAGTAATTTTATAAATTTTATATAGGAATTAGAGCAATCTGACGAAGCTTGGTTAAGAAAGTTTTCATCATATTCTTTTACTAAATCTTCTAGTAAAAAAGCCAGAGGAGAATATGAAGGAAGTATTAAAACTGCCAGAGAAGTTCTTGCTAAATATCTATAGAATCCTGAAAGTTTTTATGAATATTTATTATCAGGAAAAAATGCTAACTTTAAACAAAATGTAGAACGTATTAGAAAAATAAAAGAAGCATTAAATTCTTTAAATGATTATGACCCTCCTAGAGAATATGGAACTCCTTTTGCTAATGCTCTAATGATGCATACCTCTTATAAAAAATTTAATGAAATTACTTATAGAGCTGTCACTTTATAGCAATTAAAAACATTAACAAAATAGGCTTCTCCTGAATTATATGAAAAGTATTTTTCAAAAGATAATCCTGATCCAAGTGCTATATAGATTAAAGTAAATTCAGTATTACGATAGCTATTTTGGAACACTGATGGTTAGGAAAATTTAAGTACTAAAGGTATTTAGATAGAAGCTATTTATAATGATAATATATATTTTAATGTTTAGCCTTCTACATTTGAAACTAAATATGGATATACTATAGCATCTAAAGAGGCATATCCTCACCAAGAATAGGAATATAGAGGTTATAACATATATTCAGCAGTAATAAATGGAACCACTAAGTTCATGGTAGCTAGAGGAGTTTTTACTGATTAGAATGTGGGAAAAACTTATGATAGTTTATAGCAAGCTAGAGATTTTATTGATAAGTCTTTTAAAGAAGATATTCTAAAAAAAGGATTATTACTAGACTTATATATGCCTAATGAACATGGTGTATAGTTTAGTCTATCTACTCATAATTCTACTATATTACCTGGTTAGGTTATTAGAGCTATAAATGTCTAGATAAATTCTAAAGCATTTACTAAAGAGATTTAGAATTATAATGCTGAATAGGGATTAAAGTTTATACAAAAACATAATGATACTGTAGATACTACTTAGTTAGATAGCTTAGAAAAAATTTTATTAATAGCAGCTAAGGTACAAGAAGGTATAGATAAAGGTATATAGGAGGATTTAACAGAATTTGTTGATAATCTTAATAATTATAATTATTATTATGTTAATAACGTAGATTAGAGTTAGGGTTTATAGTATACTATATAGTTACAACAAATACCTAATGTAAAAAGTACTACTAGCAGTCCTATAGGATGGGTTTCTATGCCTCAGAGATTAACTTATTTTGCCAATAAAATTGAGTCTAGATTTGGAATACCGACTTAGGTATTAAACAGATAGTCTATATCTTAGAATTATGGTACAGAGTTTGTTGATAAAAAGGCTTTTATTAGTAATAATGAAATTGTAATTAATCTTGAATTAGCTACTAAACAAGATATAGCACATGAATATATGCACGTATTTATGGGTATTGTAAAAAGTTAGCCAGATTTGTAGGAAGATTATTTTGATTTATTACAAGATTTAGTAGAAAACACTGAATAGGGGCAATAGCAATTATAGAAATATCAAAATGTTTCTGAGTATTCTGATTTAGCTAGAATTGATTTATATGAAGAAGTTGCTGCTAATATAATGGGAGAATATCTTACTTCATTAAATCCTAACACATATCCTAAAATATTTAGAGATTTTAGAAAATTTATTTAGAATAATACTTTTAATTAGGATTTAAAAGAAAATATTTTAGATTTTACAGATTTTGCTGTAAATAGTTCTTATAAAATAAATACTAATAGTACAGAACGTTAGATTACTAACTTTTTAAAAGCAGCATTACAAAATAATATTATTTAGGAGATTTGTTAATGAGTTGTAAATATTTTTTTAAAGGAGTGTCTAAAAAATCTGATAAATTATATCAGGTATTTAGCAAACTAGCAGGAGATAAAGGATTATCTTACTTTGAATTACATAATTTAATATCTGATAATATAGATTTAACTAAATATAGTGATACTTTATTTTCAGCGCAAACTGATGTATATAATAAATTAGTGAATTTAAAATCTAGCCCTCTTATTTTTGATAAATGGGGTAATGTAGTAGCTGATGACCCAGAATCAGGAGTATATAATATTTAGCATTTTTTAGATAGTTAGTACTTTGATCCAGATTAGAAGTATTATACTAAAATGAATGATGAAAATTATAAAGATGCTTTAAGAAAAAGAGGCTATACTGAAGACTAGATAGCTAAAGAATTTGAAAGATTTAAGTTAGTTGGAGCTGATGCTTATGTAATACATTATTTAGTTAATAACTTAGAGATTTCAAATGTAAATGACCCATATACTTGGAATGTACAAGTATCTTTACTTATCGGTAAATAGATAACAAAGTTAACTGAAGATATTACTAAGCGTAAGTTGAGTAATTTAAGTACTGATTTTTAGGAATCTTTATTAAACAGTTTTAATAGAGTTTTACAAAGTGTCGGAAATAATAATAATTTAGGTTCTCAAATTTTATAGTCTAGAATAATAACTGCTAGAGAAAATAAAATGGGAACTAGTACTAGTCGAGTACGTAATATTGCAGTTACTCACGCATTAACAAAAGATGGAATAAAATTACGTGGACACATAGACTAGGTAATTGTAGATAAATATGGAAATATTGCTATATATTAGAATATAGTATCTAGCTAGCCTTACGAATCTTGGATAAAAATAAAGAAGTAGAAATTTGAATTAGAACTAGCTTTTTTAAAGAAAATATTATAGGCTAAAGGATTTAATGCCAATAAAATTAGTTTACACTTAATTCCTACATAGATAGTATATAATGATGATGGTTCTATAAAAGATATTCGTATGGATTATCCAAAAAATATCTAGGTTCAAGGAGAATACTAGTTAGGAGACATAGATGAGGCAGTTGAAGCCTATATAGATACTCCTGATTTAAGTTTTGGTAATATTGATGATAAAGTATAGATAGCATTAGATAAAACTAATTTAATGTTTTTAAATGCTAATATTACTTAGAATAGAATTACTAAAACTATTGATAGTTATATTGCTTAGCAATATAATCCTAGAACTGGCACTGGTGATATAGTAAAATTAGAAGATGATCCATAGGGATATAATTATGCTGTAACTATTGATGGAGAAATCCATAAAATAAAAGAAGATTCTTTACCTAAAAATAATATTGAATTAAAAGAATTATTATAGAAAGAATTTAATAAAAAAGAAAAATAGATAAGTACAGTGCTTGATACTTTAGTAAAATAGATTTAGGTAGCAAGACATAATCCCTAGAATACTACATTTGAAGCTTTCAAAAGAAGTAATTATAGATTAGTTTCTTTACTTGGTAAATATATTGAACCTACTTATATAGGAGGAGATCCAGTATATGAATGGAATATTATTGATAATGAGGCTTTAAGAAATGCTCACATTTTATTATTTAAAAATAATAAAGGATAGATAGATATAGTATCATTAGCTAATTATAATTTATATGAGGTAAATAAACATAAAAGTAATGGTTCAAATATTATGAATAGTTATATTATGGATAATCAATCTGGTAATCTATATAATTATGACTGTTCTTTTGGACATATGGAATAGATTCGTACCTTAAATATATTAAATGAGATATTACCACAATTAGATGGTAATTTTAAATTAGGTAATATTTAGGTAATATCTACTTATGGTAGAGGTTAGGGAATGTATAGTACTGCTTCAGACTTAATTACTAAATATTATTCACCTATATTAGAAGTAGTAAATAAATATAATAGTGGAGTAAAGTTAAATAATAATTTTGGTAATATAAACTTTGTAGATTAGTATGAATTAATTACTGATTATATAAGTAATTTCTTAACTACTTCTTCTTATTTAGAAACTAATCCTATACGATATAAATTAAAAGATGCTAAGGAATAGTTAGAAAATGCTAACTCAGAATCAGCTAGAAGAACTGCTTTACAATCTTTTCTTGAATATTTATAGAATAATCCTGTAATAAAAAATCTGCAAAATGGAACATCTGATTTAACTTATGCTAATGATAATACTAAAATGTTAGCTAATATTTATAATTAGACATGTTATGAATATAATAAGTTAATGGGAGTTTATGTAGAAACTAAGTATAAACCTTTAAGTTGGTTAGAAAGTAATATAGTAAAGCCTGATGCTAATTCAGATAATAATTATAGAACTATTAAACAAATTGTTACTTAGACAACTTTTAGAGCTAACGAAAGAGTTATGGATGCTGCAAATCCTATTCAAAATTTTACTAGGGATTATTTTAATTAGGCAGGATATTCTACAGTAGAAGGGTCTTTAATAGGAGATGAAAACAAATATTTTGATAATATGTTTATGCATAATGAAAAAGGAGAAAAAATAATGATGTTTAAGAATCCTTATAAGAATGATGCTGCTAATTATATGAATTCTAATGAAAAACTCTTCCTTAAAAAAGCTTTATTTTAGCTTGCTAAGGTAACATACTCTATGCATAATAAAAAATTTGATTTTACAAGTTATGAAGACCCAGAATTTGCTAAAGCTGTAGAAGAATAGGAAGTATTGCGTTATGTACCTTTAAAAAGAGCTTCTCCTACTTTATCAGTGCAATCATTAAAGAATGATGTAAATCAATTTTTTGATACTATTAAAGGACTTACCTCTAAAGAAGATAATGTATTTGCTAAATGGCAACAAACTTTAGATAAAGAAGGAGCTAATGTATCTATGAGAGATAGATTTGAAAATGGAGTAACTAATCCTTTTGCTTCTAGCATGTCTTCTGATAAAAATGTTAGATAGGAAATATTAAATCAACATACTAATGATTATTGGGAAACTAATATTCCAGCATTATTATATAGTTATATTAATGCTAATATATTAACTCAAGAATTTAATAAATCATTAATATTAATTAAGTCAGTTATGTTCTAGGCTAAAATGTTAGCTTTAAATTCTGGAAACTTTAAATATCTTGAATGGTTTTAGAAAGAGGCTGATAAATATTTAACTGTAAACGTATTTAATGATACTATATTAGAGGACACTTCTAAAAAATTCTTTACAGTAATTAATCCTGTTAAACATTTTGTATCTAAGATGTTTTTAAGTTTTAATATTAAATCTATGTTTAGAGATACTTTAGAAGGATTCCAATAGAATTATATCAAATCTGCTACTAAGTATGGTACGGATATTTCTACAGCTAATTTAACAGAGGCATATTATATAGTAATGAAAGGTAGTTGTACTAATGTGAGAACTATCTCTTTATTAAATCAATTATGTATTAAATATGGTTTATCTAACTTAGACTTTGCTAATATTGCTAATGGATTGAGAACTGATAGAAGTGGTATTAATCATTGGAATGATATAGCTTATAATACTATGAAACGCCCTGATTTTTTAAATAGAATGACTTTATTTGTAGCAAGAGCTTTATAGGACGGTGTTTGGGATGCATTATCTTTAGATGAAAATGGTAGAATTAAATATGAATGGAAAAAAGATAAAAGATTTCAAGATATACTAAAAGCTCCTAAAGGCAGTGAAAAATATAATAAAGCTAAATCATTGTATTTCTCAGCTATACGAGCCTATAATAAAGAGCATATTGACTCTTCTATTGGATATAATGAAGACCTTCCATCACCTTATTCATTAGAAACTATTGATAAAATTAAATAGGTCGCTGATAGTATATATGGTAATTATGATAGAGGTGGTAGAATGATGGCAGAAAATATGGCTATAGGTATGTCCTTTGCCCAGTTTACTACGTATTCTAATGGTATTATTGCTAACTGGTTTGGTAAAAAGAGAGTTATAAAAGGAGATAAGTTAGAATAGTAGAAAAACGAAGCAGGACAATTATTATATTTTACTGAAGACGGAACTATTACTACAGAAAATACAGGAGTTCCAGTAATGGATAATATACCTATAGTAGTTTAGGGAATAATTCATACTTTTGGTGATATATTAGGAATATTATCTGATACTAACTAGGATGATAAAATTAAAAAAATAAAAGAAATGATAAATGCTAATCCTAATGATGCTGCTAATATTAGAAAAGCTTTTGTTAGTTTATTATGGGCTGCTTTTATGAGTATTTTATTTAAAGAAATATTTGATCCTGGATATAAAGAGATAATGAAGTCTTATAGTAGTGATGATGTATTAGCAAGTGCTATGACTTATGTAGTATATAATGGAGGTAAGTAGTCTACTTAGAACTTTCACGAGTTTTTAGTTATTCCAGAATATTTCGCAGGAAGTGGTGCAAGTAATGGTATGACTATACCATATCAAAGTTATCCAACATAGTTAGTTAAGAATATGTTTAATACTGCTACAGACCCTAATAAACATTGGGGTGAGTATATTGTAAATAATATTCCGTCATTAGCTATGTATAAGTAGGCTGCTAAAGCTTATTATAAAGAAAATTAAAAAAAATAAGGGGCGTAACCCAGGATTTCTCCTAAGCTACGCCCCTTTAAGTATTTAATACCAATATAAGGTATTAATTAAATTATTTTCTTTTATTAAATCTTGTAATATACTGATATCTATTTTTCCTACCATAGTAATTTTAGCATTTAGATTATTAAATAACTCTGGATATATTTCTTCTGTATAAACATATCCTTGATCAAAATAATCACAGTACTTTTGTGCTTCTACTACATTTACGTCTAATAAACTTATTTTAAACATTAGTCTGCTATTTCTTCAGATTCTTCAACATAAGTATCTCCTGATGGTTCATACCATTCATCTGTTATTTCTCCATCCCACCAATTTTCTTCAGCTTCCTCTTGAGAATTAGCCTCTACAACATAAGATATATATCTAATTACATCTCTACTAGTAGTTACTAAATACTTAGACATTTAATTTTATTTTGTAAATCAGTTATAGTTCCATTATTTTGAATAATCTTATCAAAAGTATAATCATCTAATGCTATCTCACTAATATGGTCCATTAATGTAATGTTAGGTCTCTCTACTCTCCATACTTCTCCTCCTAAATCTTTTATCATTTTAAATTCATTAGGATAGCGAACATCTGGAATTAAGATAGTATCTATAGAACCATTCTTATTAATAGCTGCAATTTTACCAATCATAATATTTACCCAAAAATCTTCAGTAATACTTTGTCTAAAAGCATTACCAACATCTTGAAGTAAATTTCTAACAGTATAATCTTTACCCATCCAAGGAATAATTAACTTTTTAGTCTCTTGCAGAGACATATCATAAGTACCAAATGGTATTAGTAATCCTTGACAACAATCCTTTAAAGAATCTGCAAAATGTAAAGTAGTACAATGTGCTTTACTAAATCTACTATAATAATTAGCTACAGTATCTTTACCTGAAGTAGCTTTTCCAGAAATTCCTATAATTACCATGTATCAATATCAGTTATATCCTTTTCATTTTTACAAACATTACATCTTATTTCTACAAAAGTACCTAGTCCAAAAGGTGTAAATATATAACTAAATTTTGGACAACCATTAGCTCCTGAATAAGGAGTGTCACACTGCTTATTATGTTCTTTTATAAATTCTTTAGCTGCTTGACACTCCTTATCTGATAATTTAAAAACCAATCTTTCTTTGTTCTTTTTTATTGAAATCTATTTTATCTCTATTATAAATTTCTGCTAAAGTTTCGGCTTTATCATCCCCACATATAGCTTTAGTTTTATCTTTATTTAAGGCTTTAAATTCATATTTTATTTTAAGTCTTCCAGGTCTTAGTAAAGCTTCATCTATATCCGTTAATTGTGCATTAAAAGTACATAAAAATCGTATGTTTAAAGCATCACCAACTAATCCATCTGTAATATTTAAAAGAGAATTAATCAAAGGATTCTCATGAGTATCTCTACGTTTTAATATATACTCACAATCCTCCATTATAATTACAGCATTTTTTAATCCTAAAAGAAAAGATAAAAATTGTCCTGAAACTATATTTTGTAACATAGAAAAGTCCATTATATAAAAATTAGTATCAGAACAGTCATAAATAAGCTTCTTTATGAGGCTCGTCTTACCTGTTCCAGGAGTTCCAAACATTAAAGCTAAGCCAGAACCGTCTTTTTCACAGAATTCTTTATATCTATCATAAGGTAAGTCATCATTGTAGTTCTTTTTTACATCAACATCAATATTTCTAGAACTTGTGCATTTTGTAGTACTGAATCCTTTATCAGTAGATACTACTAAATCATAAGTTACAATCTTATCAGTATCTTCAGGTAATGGTTTTACAAATTCTAAAAGTTTTTCAGCTTGCTTATAATCATTATAATTTACTTGAATATAAGTATTAAATATTTGAACTTCTCCATATGCTGTAAAATAATGACCTATCTCATCTTCATCAATATAAATTCCATACTCTACATTATTAGAAAACTCTTTTATAAAATACTCTTGATAAATACAAGGACTTTCAGTTACACTATCTAATTCTAATTTATCTTCATGTTCTACTATTCTAGGATTAAAAGCATTTAAAAGTTGTGCTTTATTATCTTTATTTAATATTATAAAATAAGCACGTATATTGCTATACATAGCATACATTAATGCTGGTTTAAATACAGTATCATGTGTTTTATATAATTCTTTTAATGTTGCTTCTATTTTAGCTTGTATTGTGTTACTATACATTAATATAAAATATTGTTAAAGATTTATCGAAGCAATCTTTAGTAGCTCCTAAAGTATCTATATTAGTCTTTCTATTAGAGTACACCGCAGTAACCCCATTGAATTCTGGTAGAATATTATAGGCTACGATTGAAGATTTCCCATCTATAGCATCAAAAGGTTTTCTCCCTTGTGATAAATTAACAGGAATTAATCGACTCATTTTCTTTTATATTTAATTAGTTTTATAAGAGGCTTATTAAACTTAGAAAGAAATCTATCATTTATATAAATTAAAAATTTACCTAATTCATACGCAGTTGCAATAGAGTTTAATACTGGACATAAAATTAAAAGTAATACACAATCTGATTCATCAAGATAATCTTCATCATATTCTGAATCGTATCTAATATATAAAATAGCTCCTATAGCTGAAATTATATAAATAGCTAATCCAATTGTTATCATTTTTTATAAGTTTTATAAGTAATTAAATTATACAGTTTTTTATTAAGGTATGATAAACTAATGGGCAAGAAGTCCATTATTTCCATGAAGCATATAATACTATTTACTACAGGGCAGAATACTAAAAATATAGTCCAGCTATTCTCATTAAATATGGCTTGATCATATCTAATACTTAATATAGCTCCTATAATAGATATTATATATATTATAATTAAGATAGTCATTATACTTTAGTTAATTTTAAAAATTCTTCATGCATTGGTTTAGCTATCTCTTGTGCCATTGGATGTGCATCAGGAGCATCTCTTCTCTTAAAGAAGTTTTCCCAGGAATCTTCAAATCCACAAGAAATAAGTTCAGACTTAATACCTAAAGGAAGTACAGAACGAGCTTGCTGAGGTGTCCACTTTCTATTATTAATTAAATTTAAATAAGTTAATTCTGACTGAATTAGACTATTTAGAAATAAACCTTCGCCTTCCTCTATATTATAGTATTTACCTATTTCATCACTTCCTATACATTCTATTCTAGTATCTGGAGAATTTTTGCTAACCATAATACAATGGTTATACTGTCCTTCTGGTACATTTAGCCAACATGGCTTAATAAAGGTAATCTCACTACCAAATTTTTCCTTAGAATAATTCACATACCGCGTACTTTCGGCTAAATGAGATAATCCTACGTGAGTTCTGAACTCGTCCATAACTCCACGATCGAGAATCATGTGAATTGTGTATCTTTTAGGGTAATATTCATTGTCTTCTTCAGTAAAATACTCTTTAACTTTAGGAAAGTACTTAATAATATCTAGATAATATCTATAATTAGTAGTTATATATACAATATCTTCTACATAAGCAGATTTAATCCATATATTATTAAGCACACCAATTGTAAGTAAACTATTCATAAATCCTTGAAAATCTGGAAGTATCATCTTAAGATGCACAGTACCAAATTCAAGAGGTCTATCATGTCCTCTAAATTTTAACATATTTACAAACTTCTCATAAGAGGTGTCTGTAATCTTATCTTGACTTTTATAACTAATACGAGCACAATACTCAATATGTTTATAAATATCTTTTAAAGTGAAACCTTTCTGGTTTACAAATTGAAAACTTTGTTTAATTAACTTCATATTACTTAATTATTTTTACTTATATATGACTGTAGTTACCTTTTTTGGAGTTACTTCTATTAAATCTTTATCTGCATTTACTTGTTCATCGAAATCCCAATATTCAATATCATACCAATCAAAAGAATAATATTTATCATTTATTTTTATAATAGCAGTATAGTTAATGTAAGACTTTTCTAAGTCAATGTCATTAATATTATATTTACTATCTATTACTTCTATGTATGAATATAAATTTTCTAAATAATCAGAGATTTCATAATAGTTATGGGATAACTCAAATTTGAGTAATTCTTTTACCATATCTTTAGGCATATAACTCTCTATACCTTCCCACGTACCACTAATTATAGAGTAATATTCATCTAGTCTTAATTTCATAATTCTAAAAAGTCTCTAACGTCAATATAATCTATACCAAAATTCTCAGCACATTTCTTATCTAAATCTGAAAAATCCCCAGGTTTACCAGAAGCATCGCCTATCATAATACATTCTTCTTTAGATTCTACCTCCCATCGCCCATATAAACTTTCTAGCATTGCAGTATTGGGCTTTCTGTATGGATTTATTTTATCCATAGAAGAACAATACATACTATCAGAACAACCATAATTAGAAAGTCTACTATCTAAATATGAGCTACAAAAATATTCTATAGAATATAATTTAGTTTCAAAATCATATTCTGAAATAGTATCTTTTAAACCTTCTTGATTAGTTACTATAAATAATCTATAAAGATTAGGTAATTTTTCTATAATTTTATTTAATACAGAAAATTGTATTCTAAAATCTGTAATATCTTCAGGAAATGTTTTACCTGATACAGTTTTAATTAAAGTACCGTCCAAATCAATGAACAGTACTTTTTTATTTTCAAAATCAATCATCTAAATATTGTTTAAGTAATACTTCATTAGGTGAATCATCTAAATATTGTATGGTTTCACCATAATTTATCCAATTATCTACTCTCTACTCTTGTAATGTCATCATAATATAATACTGATGGATTGTCTTTATGAATATCTATATTATCTAATTTAGCTATAGCTAATTTTTGTTTAAATTGCTCTAAGTCAAATCCTAGTGTAATTACATGAATACCATTTACTGTATGAATATAGTATAATATTTTATTTATGTAAGGTCTACATTCTCTAACTAAATCTAAATATTTATTTATAAGATTCCAATCCTTAGTATCGAAATCTAATATCCATTTAGATTTATAATTAGTATTTCTTCTCTGACCTATTGCTTTAGATACACATTTAAATAGTTTCTTAGAATTACACTCAATAGCTTCTGTAGCTTCTCTAATTATCTCAAATTGAACTTGTTTATAATTTCTAGGATTCACCCAAAAATAGGCACGAGCATTAAAAGTTTTACATAATGTAACTATTTCATCCTTCTTAGCTAGGAAAGATTTTTCATCAAAGAAATGGTAATCTTTAATTACATTATTATTACTACCTATATTACACTCTTTTTTTCTTTGTATTACTTGTACAAAGAAAAAATCTCCCTGGTCTGAGAGATTGTCAAACCAGGGAGCAAATATATTAAAATTATCTACCATTTAAAGGATATATTTTTATAATTATTATAAAATTATTGGATACCTAATGTAGGTATACCTCTACATATAATTAATTTATTCATTCTTCTTCTAAATCAAAATCATCAATGCTCCATCCTTCATCTAAAAAACGATTTTGCAAAGATTTACAAATATCTTCAATATCAGTTGTAGAAATTTGTTTACTTATACAAAAACATATTGTATAATCTTTTTCTTTCAAAGGAATATCTGTATTAAAATTATCTAAGAATTTCTTTTCAGATTGCATCAACGTTGGTGAATTACTAGCCATAATTAAAATTGCTCAATATAGTCAGCTTCAGGGAATTTTGCATATACATCATCCCATGCTGCATCTACTTCCATTTCATCATCTTCTTCATAATGGTTAGAATACTGAGTTCTAGAACCATCTTTGTTAGTTATAATAAATGTCATATATTTATTACATATTTATTAACAGATCCTCCATAAGTTTTACAATAATCTAATTGTTCATATTTACCCATTTCAGTACAAGCAAATTCTATAAATCTTTGTAAAACTTCTTCGGAAACTTTATCTACTAATTTATGACAAATTTCTTTTTGTTTATCGTAATCTATATCAACGAATTCTTTGTCGTCAATATTTAATGAATCCAGTAATTAGGTAATGTTCCATTTTTACATCTAGAAATGTCTGCATCTAACTTACATCTAGTACAGAATATTTTTCCTGCCTTAACCATAATAGCGTGAAGCCTAGCAGCTACTTTTTCAGCCATTTCTATAGGTGCTTCGCAATTAATCTCCACATATTGTTACGAATATATCGATTCCATATATTCTCCTATATTTTCATATAGGTTCGGACTATATCTTATAAAAATCTCCACTTATAAGCTAACTGCCTATTAGTAAGATTTTCATCGATGCTTTTCACCTGCTCTTGCAGCTTACTCCATTTCAGGATAGTCTCTGAACTCCATAATTTATAAGAGTAACAATCTAATGGATAACGTGATAGTATTTCACTAATAATATTAGCTCCTTCATATTTATTAATTCCTAAATAATACAATTCTTTTCCTCTTTTTATATCATGCCTTAAATTAGCTTTAATGCCTAAGGAGTTAAACCATGGAATAAAAATTCCTTCTTGTATATACTTTGGAAATTTTTGAGTATTTAAATTATAATATAAATCTCTTTTATGAAGGCTGCCATCATCATAAAACCATAACGCTAATCCAAGTAAATCTAAGTTTTCAATAACATCTTGAACAGTAAATTCTTTAAACTCAAATAATTCTGGGTAAGCTCCCCCATACATAGTATATATAGGAGTTTGACTATAGCCATTTCTTTCTTGAAGTTTAATATTACCTTTACCTAATAATTTCTTTTTAAATTCTAAATATTCAAGATGTTTACAATTTGTGGTATAAATATAACTACCACTATTTGTAGTGGATATACATCCATCACCTAGTAGTCCTGTTAAAAATACTTGAGTTTGTTCTCTTGTAAAATTATAAAGCTGCTTATTGTCCATTTCTTTTAACTGAGGTAAAATCATATTTAATATTTTTACTGGTTTATTATTTCAATAATTTAGTAATTAAATCTTTAGGAGTTCCAAGCAATTAACATCGTTTTACTACGACAAGATTATTTATCGTAGGGGGTAATAGTAATTAAAATCTTATTAAAAAGATTATTTTCTACTATCCATTTAAAGAAATAAATCATACTAACTTTATAACATAAAGCTCCAGTATGCTGTATTCTATAATTTATACTATTTCTTTCACACTCACCTTTTTTCTTAAAGAAGTCTCGTACTTCTTGTACTGTATCACAATTAGGATATTCTCGTTTCATTTCTCTATAATACTTCCAAAATTCCCTATCTTGCATTTTTTCCTGCATTGAACGCATAGATTCAAAGTCATATATATGTGCTCTATATTTACTTATAGGATTTAAAAGTATATAGCCTTTTTCCATTACTATTTTTCTACAATATTCTTGGTATTTAGCTAATCCTGAGAAACCTGACATATAATTTTCATATATTTTTTTAGCTTCTTCTATAGAGATACCTTTGTTTCGATGAATAGTGTTAAAATCACCACCATAATTTCGCTTGTATTAACTCTCAGCTCTTTATCTGAGACTCTATATGTTACCATATAGGCTAGACTATTTCATCACCTTACTTTATAGTTTAGGTGTTGGGCGCTCGTGTCTCTATTATATTCTTCTTATGAAGTTTCAAGAGTTAGTCGTTGAACCTTCCAACTTTGTTAAAGGTTGGCTTGGCTGCAGATTTTCCTTAAGTTCCTGCAATTCACCCAATTTTTCATTCTCTATGTTTCCATAGAGTGCCACAAAATTGCAATAATTTAAGGATTAATGGCAAATTCTATGCCTTTAGCTTCTTGTCTAAGATGATGATACTTTTCTTTAATTTCTGTTATTTTTGTATCTCTAGGAATTAAATCAGGATAACTCATATAAGCAGTTAAAGCATGTAAATCTCCACTTCCTTCCATTAACTCATGTATTAGAGCTTTATCATTAGAGATAGAAGCCATAATAAAGCTTTCCTGACTAGAGTAGTCTATTGAAATCCAAGAGTTACCTTTCTCTGCAATAAAACAACTTCTAGTTTCTGGATCTGCTGGAAGATTAAGAAAATTTACATATTCTATTTTAGCATTTTTATCTTTTCCACCACTAGATATTCTTGCAGTATTAGTACCTAATTGATTAAACTTAGTATACACTCTACCAGTTTCAGGATTTATTTGGTCTATCCAGTTTTGTCCATAAGTAGAACATACTTTTTGAGCCTTCTTATAATCCAGATAAATAGGGAGAATTTCAAAATCTTTAGCTTGAGGCTCTAATAATTTAGCATCTACAGAATCTTTTAACTTTTTTGTTTTACTATCTATAGTAGTAGTATTTATTCCAATAGCTTTAAATAATGGAATTACTTGAGCTGTACTATCCCAATTTATAGTACATTGTGGGTCAGTATTAAATCCTAAAAATAAATCTCCTTGTAAATCTATCTTAGTAAATCTAGAATCATTTCCATAGTGTTTTACTACCCAATCATTTAATTTAGTTAGAGCAATCTTTAAACGTTTAGCATCTTTTACCATTTTAGCTTTCCATTTTTCTACATCTAATTTTACTCCGCACCATTCCATATAAGCTAATGGGACAACAAATCTATTCTCTAATTGTACTGCCTTTACCAAATCTTCTTTTTCTAGTTCTTTTATTTGGGCACTCATTAAATCTTCCAAATCTACTACATCATTAGCTGCATAAACTATTACTTCTTCAGTTAGACCAACTTTAGTAATTTTACCTCGAACAGTTTTATCCATATATTTATTAAGATATTTATATTCAAGAGTTTTTAAGTCAGCATGAAAACTTCTTTTAGGATATCCCAAATATCTAATTTGCTCAGCTAACATTACATCCCATAATTTAGATAATATAATGTTATGTTTAAAGAAGAATTGAGCATCAAATTTAGCATTAGCTAAGATATATAAAATGTTGGAATCTTCTAATATATCTTTATATTCCCAAATATTTATAGTAGTACAATCAATTACTACTTGATTTTCTTTAGTACCTATCTGAACTGTTAATAATGCTTTAGTATGAGGATTTAGTCCCATAGTTTCAGTATCTAATCCTCTAATTTTTTTCATAGAATTAATAATTTCTTTACTTCTTTCTACAGAAATACATTCATATTTAGAAGATTTGAATAAAGCTTTAATTTTGGTAACTAAATAAATCATTTAAATGTTTTTAAGAATTTTTCTTTTTCTAAGTTTCTTGATTGCTTCTTTTCTAATTTGTCTGATACGTTCTGGCGTACATCCAAATAAAGGAGATATAAGTTCAGAAGTGTATTCTTGCCCAGTAAACCCATAGCATAAAATTATTATGTCATGTTCTTTATTAGAAAGTCCATTTAAAACTTTATTAATAATATTAGTTTTATAAGACTGTTCTATATTATTATCTGCTAGAGGACTATTATTATTTTTAACAATATCTACTAAAGTAGAATCTCCATCATCGTCATTGCTACCTAATGGGGTATCTAAAGACATACATATTTTTTTAGCATTTATAGCCCCATTAATTTGTTTCATAGTTTTACCAGTAGCCTCTTCTAACTCCTCATCTGATGGAGGTCTATCTTCAGTTTGCCAATATTTATTTATAACTTTAGTAGCTTTATTATAAGTAAGTTTTTGACTTACAGGAACTCTAACAGTATCTGCTTTATAATGAATAGCTCTACGAATAGCTTCACTTATATGCCATACAGCATAAGTTATAAATTTAACATTATATTCACTTTTATATAAATGACTAGCATGAATAAGACCTATATTTCCTTCAGCTATTAAATCTGATAAAGGTAATCCTTTATTCTGAAACTTTTTAGCTACAGTTACTACAAACTTTAAATTAGCATTTACTAATTTCTCCCAATCTCCAGTATCAGAGCATTCTTTCTCTTCTTCTAAAGATAATGGAGTAGAATGAGTAATGTTATTTAGATAAGCTTGCAGTGCTTCACTATCATCAGTAATTAAATTACACCCAGCCACTTCTATGCCATGTTTCAGTTAATGAACCTTTTGTATAAGTCCTATATAGAGTGCACTCATACTTATCTGGATCTAATTCTTCTGGTAAATCTTCATCACACTCATAAAATTTATCACTATATAGGTAACAATTAGTTATTTCAGTACCATCATAAGGTTTATACGGCATATTAGAATAATCTATTATATTATATAAAGTATCATCTACATTCATATAATCTGTAGTATAGATTACTTCATTAGGAAAATTTTCCCTCAATTTATCAAAATCAGTAGATATTTGTTCTACACGAGAATCGTAATAAGAATCAGCTATAATAAAATAAATCATTAGTCTTCTTTTATTAAAGTTTGATCAAATTTTATATTATCTACAGAAACTACTTCAGTACAAAAAGAACATGATGATTTAATAGCTTCTGATATAAGGTCTGCTAATTGTTTAGAAACTTCTTCAGGAAGTTTTCCAATAAATTTTCTTTTATCAGCTCTAATTTTAGCAGGTATTGTTGGCTGAAGACTTGTTTGTCTAATTTTAATAACTGCATCATAAGATACTGAATAATCTTTAATAGGAGAAACATATTTAATTTTAGGTTTCTTTTCTATTAATACTTTTGGAACTTGTATTTTACTCCTTGGCATATTTTCTAGTAGTTTCGTATTCACGCATTAACATTGCAAAAGTACTAACAAGCGATTCATCGCTTCCAGTATTCCACAAATAGTTAAAGGCGTGGAAAAGCTCATGGTAATATGTGTTAAGAATACATTCTCTTGATAGAAGCTTACCATTATCTTTAAATATTCTGATTCTAATGATTTGTTCATCATAGTCAAATTGTCCATATAATGGGTCGTTGCCATCGTATAATTCTTCGTATAATTGTACTTTGAAGGTATGACATCCAAGAGTAAAGGTCTCCGGAATGTATGGTAATTTTTCATTAGCTATTACGTCTGTCATTTTAAATATTTAAATATAATGGTTCATAAATCTCTTTATATTCATTATCTAATATAGATACGTTATATATTTCAGTATTACCTAATTTTAAATATTTATCTTTGCAAGTATGTAAATGCCCACAAAATACATATTTAGGCTGTACTCTACAAATAGCATCTGCTAAAGCTTTACCTCCAGCGTGAATGGCTTTTGGATTCCATTGACTAGGAGGTAATAAATCTAAATCTCCTAACATTGGAGTGTCGTGAGTTAAGATTATATCAGCATCTTCTGGGATATTATCATAATAACCTTTTAACCATTCTTCATTTTGCATAAATGCCCAATTACCAAACTTATGACAGAAAGGAGAGCCATATATTTTATAATGTTCAAGACTTCTAGCTATATATTCATAAGTAGTACCTTCCAAGTATGTAAGTTTAAAATTAGTCTTAGATTCTACTGCATGAATTATAAAAGATGCTCTTTCTATAAGTTTATCGTGATTACCTGCAATCATAACAACTTCATCACAAGGAAGAGAATTAATCCATTCTGTAAATTTACCTAGAAACCATAAGGTAGATGCGGTGTTATCAAATTGAATATTCAAAGGAACAATATCTCCTGCTATTAATACTAACTCACAAGGTTTAATTTTTGGTAAATGACCATGTAAATCACTTAGTGTGCAAATTTTTGCCATTATCAATATAATTGTTTAATAGGATCATCTAAATCATCTCTTCTAGCTTTAAAGCTAGGCTGCAATGGAATACCATCTTCAGAATAATAGAAAAATTTACATTCTCCAAAATGTCCTTTATATTCGGTATCAAAATTTTCTACATAATATTCTTTCAAAGCTCTATCTCCCCAAGGCTTAGCTTTGAAAGTTCTACCATCAGGTAACTCCATTATAAATACCATATCTTCAGAACCTCTTAGCCCTAACTCATAATCTACAATCTTAAAACAGTCATCTTTGTAATTTTTGAACTTGATCATGACATTTTTCCTAGATCCAAACTCATACATGCCTTCAGGATCTCTACAAACAACTCCTTCCCAACCTTCAGCTACATATTTATCATGTAATTTCATAATATTATCATATCCAGTAACTTTTACTTGAGGTAATATTTGTAAATGTAATTCAGAATCACTAAAATCTTTATTAGGATTAAATCCAAGTTTAAGATATTTAGCTATTCCAATTAACATCTTTAACCTAGTTTTAAAAGGTATATTAGGAACCATTATATCATATATAAAGTACTGTAATTCATCACAATCTACAGCATTTTTCTCCATTCTAGCAGCACTATTTATTTTAGCTAGACTCCAACCATGTTTATAAAGTTCTCCATCGAGTTTAATTGACGGATGTTCTTTAAAGAATTGAATTAATAGTGGATGTTTTCTTATGTGAGTAGTTCCAAAATCATAATCTCCACCTCCTCTAGAAGCTGATTTTATTTCTTTACCATCCCAATAAAAAGAACATCTAAGTCCATCCACTTTTCTACTAGCATAATAATAAGGAGTATTATCAATAGTTTTCCTAGCCACTTTACTAGCTTGCTTGGCTAACATATGTTTAGGAAAACCATTACCATCAGTATTATACTCAGGAAGAAAGTTTAAAATTATTTTCTCATCTTTATTATCAGGATCTTCTTCAACTTCTTTATAACCTTTATCTTTATATTCTTTAAGTTTAGAGTTAAACTGAAGTTGAGTTTGTTCCCTAAGAGTTCTACTGACTAATCCTTTCTTTATAGGAATATCTGGATGGTCCAGTCTTTTACCATTTAATTGCCAAGACTGTCTTTTAATAAGATAGGCATGAGCAGAATCACTCCACTCATACCATAGTCTTACACATCTAACTTTACCTTTAGCATCCTTAGATACTAAATAAGCATTTGTTTGAAATTCTTTTTCAAATAAGTCAGACACGATTCAATTTCTTTAAAGCATCATAAAGTTGCTCCGGTGTTTCCACTTTTACAAGTTCTCCATCTATAGTCCATTCTTTTTCTACATCTTCATATAACCACCATTCTATATCCTCTACAGTATTTTCATCATTATTAGCTAAAGCTCTTATTAAATCAGTTATAATGAATGTTGTAGATTCACCTATAGGAGATTCTCTTAACACACAATTTAAAACATTTTCAAGTTCCTCTAATTTCTTATAATAATTTAAAATATCACGTAAAGAATTACAGAATCTTTCTTTATCATAAGTTCTGAAAGTAGCATAAGAATCTGATGCTCCTTGTAAGTAATCAGATATTATAATATCTTTAGCATCTTTATTCTTAGAATTAAGTACTATGTTATTAGCGTATTGATTACCTAGTACTCTTAATTTCTTTATAAAAGATTCTTTACTTATCACTTTATTCCAGATTTACCATAACCACTATCAGATCTATCTGTCTCATTCAAAGAATCTGCTTTTATAAAATTAGCTTTTTCCACTTTATTAAGTACTCCTTGTGCAATTCTATCTCCTTGTTCAACCATAAAAGGTTCAGTACCATTATTTATGAGAATAACTCCAATATTACCTCTATAAACTGCATCTATAGTTCCAGGAGTATTTAACACAGTAATACCATACTTTAAAGCTAGACCGCTACGAGGACGAACCTGAAGTTCATAACCATTAGGAATTTCCATATATAAACCTGTTGGAATAAGTGCTCTACCTTTAGGATTTATAATTATTGTGGTAGCACCAGGTTTAGTAGTATTAAATAAATTATCATCATTCTTAATCTCTTCTACATTAGCTCTGAGATCAAAACCTGCATCACCTTCATGTGCATACTCAGGAAGTTTATTACTAGATTTATTAATTACTGGAATATTAATAGTTGTGCTCATTTAAATAAGATATTAATTTAGAAATTACATTGTCTTTATCTTCTGCATAAAAGGCTTTAATAACCTTATCATCTTTTTTTACTAATGCAAATGGAGTTTGGCTACTGCCCCATTCTTGCTGTATCTTATAAGCTTTACTACGTTCTACTTTAGAACCTCTATCTAAGAATTGTAAAAAAGCTTCTCCATTATAGGAGTTTTTAAACAATTCTACTAATGCTGGATTATTATGAATCAATAATACATCAATCATAATAGCATAGTTATATCGCTTCTAGTTCTAGACATACTTACATATTGTAATTGTCTAAGAGTCTCTTTATCTTTAGCTCTAAAGATATCTTTCATATCTATAAATACATTATCATAAGAAGACCCTTGAGAACGATGAGTAGTAATAGCATACCCGTATTTAAAAGTAGCTTTTCTTATACATCTACCATCAGTAAATAGATCTTTAGATGTACAAAAACTTCCCATTAAAGTATAATATATTCCCCACTTCTTTTTTCTATCGTATCCTTGAGAATTTATTGCTTCAGTTCTTATAGTTTCTATAACTATAGCTAAATCTTCATTACATTCTTCTGGAGCTAATAGCGGAATTTCAAAAGAAGCATTGCTATATTCATCATATAGTTTAACTAAATATCCTTTACAACTAGTATAATATGGAACTTTAATAATAGTAGGAGTAAATTCTTCCACTATATAATCCATAGAATTAGTTATTTCATAACCATCTTTTTTGAAATTCTCATAAGCCATTAAAATTTCTCCTTTATGAAGAAAGTTATCATCATTCCACAAGAATTTATGAATAGCTTTATTATAGTTATTTACACGAGTATTAGTATAAGCTAGAATTTTAGTGTGTAATATATCTTTAGCTTCTATCTCGTGTTTAAATTCCAAAATTGCTTTTTTACAAAAATTTTCTAAATTCGACTCTACAAAGAGACTTCCATCCTCACCTTCACAATTATTCCACTGATATATTGGAGACTCTCTAAGCGTTTGTAAAATGTCTTTAAGACCACTTTTTTCAGATTGTCTGTATATTTTAGTCAATCTAAATTGATGTTTACATCTAAAGACTTTTGATTGTTTATCTTCTTTTACTGGATTTAATTGAGCATAATCATCACAAAAGATAATCATAGTACCCATTAAACTACACTTTTCTACTAATAAATCATATAAATCACTACTTACCATAGACGCTTCATCACAAATGATAATTCCGTCATATGGTATAGACATTCTTTTATCATCATTAGCAAAGAATCTTAATTCTCTAATATCCAGTTTAAGAATATCTACCTTAGGAGATAATGCTAGCATACTATGAAGAGTAGTTGCATCATAGTTATTATACTTTTTAAGTACTAAAGCTGCTTTGTGGGTAGGAGCACATAACTTAACTGGGAAGCCTTTAGTATTTATCCACTCTAAAAGAAAGCTTATTGTAAGGCTTTTTCCTGTTCCAGCACTTCCCCCTAAATTTATAGGATTTAAAAAGTCTTTTTGTTTGAAATTATCTAATATAATATCAACTATATCGTGCAATACTTGTAATTGCTCTTCTCCTAATGTTATTTGTTTTTCTTCTTCAATAAATCTTAACCAATTATTTCCTTTTACAAAAGGATTATCTATCATATTAGGTCTTTCTGGAGACCCATCGAAATTATCTATATAAATAAATTCATCACTCATATAAATATACTCTTTCTCCTTTTGGAGTAAGAAACCCCTTAGTAAAAGCGTTTATCTTTTCTTTACTACAAGTCTCCCAAGTATTTCTATTTATAGCTTCTTTAAGAGATTTATTATAATAAATTATATCTAAGATTGTTTCCCAATATATATCGTTATTATTAGTTTGAAAAGTTAATAATAACTGATATTTCTTAAATAATTCTAAATTTATTTGAGGAGTAAATTCAAATCTAGGACTATCATATTTATCTTTCCAAGTAACGTCATAACTATGTAACTCAATCCATTTATTAGGAAATCCACAAGGTAGCCCTGATATTATAGGTCCAAAATAAATGGAAGGTTTAGGAAATTTAAACCATCTCCTAACCTTCCACCATGTTCTAAGAGGATTCTCCATCAGCACGTTTTAAATAAGGTATTAACTCATCTTCTATTATTTTATAAAAAGTCGAGTTAATATCAGTATATACTAGAGTTCCATATAAAGCTTGAATAATTTCTTCTTTATTTAGCTCCCACTCTTCCATATAAGATAGAGTGGATTTAATAGACATATCAGAATCAGTGTGTAAGAATTTTATATAATCAAATATATCTTTAATACTTACATCTAATTCATCTGTTGTAAGATATTGATATGAAATTTTCATGATTTTAAAGATAATTTAATTATGTATTGTGCTACGTCGTTTATAACTTCTTTTAGACTAGAATCTAAAGGGTTATTATTTTTATGACCTCGTAGTTTTAAAAATCTATAAGTATAGGCACGAGCTTCCGGCATCCATTTATCAAATACTTCTTTATTAGATAATGTTGGAGGAAATAAACTTCTAATCCAATTCCAATATTCAGAAGTATCTATCTTTAAAGTTTCTATGAATTTAATTTCCATTCTTTAAAGTAAATTTAAATATTCCAAAATACTTTCACACAGTAAATCTAATAACTTATCATTGATATACTCATCATATTTTATATCTTGTTTTATAAAGTATCTCTCTAGATAATAATAAATATTATCACTTATATCGTCATACCAACTATCTTTAGGAGCATTTTCCTTCAAGAGTTCATTTTGTATAAACTCTGAAAAATCTTTTACACTAAGATCAAGATAAGAAGTATACGGAATCTTTATAATATCCATGGTACAATTTGTTTAGTTTCTGTATTTAATACAAATGGTTTACAGCAATCTAGCATAGCATATTTATCTGTAATTAAAGGCTCAGTTCTTCCTCCCCAAGTGTGCCCAAATATTTGATAATAATCCTTATAAGGATTTTGTATCTGAAAATCTTCTAAACTATTCCATACACAAGAGCCATATTTATTATAACCTCCTCTAGAATATGGAACTTGGTCTAAAGGACTATTATTAGTTATGTCTATATTATCTAAGTCTTTTAATTCCAGATTATTATAGTCTAACCAATCTTTAGTAATACCTGCATGAGAAAATAAATATTTATGAGGCTCTTTAGTAGTTAAATCTTCATATATGTAATATAATTGAGGATTTAAACTGCTAATCAACTCTTTTACTTCTTTTTGTTTCCAGTAATCGAATCTACATTTACCATATCCATTGAAATAGCTATGATCGTGATTACCTAATAAGCATATAACATCAGAAATCTTACGTCTATTCTCTACAAAAGTAACTAATTCTCTAAGATTGGTTAAAGATTCTGCTTTATCAGGCTCTCCATCTACATATTCTCCATATGGGTCATGATAATCCCCTAAGAATATAATTTTACCTTCCCAATTATTGCATGGTTCTTTCCAGAAGTCTCGACCATGCAAATCAGGCACAATTAATATTTTATTCATTCAAATACCATTCTTTAAATTTTTCTAAGAACTCATCTTCAGTAACTAAGTCTGTAATATTTTCGGAATCTATATCACCTACAGAATATTCATAAGGAGAGGCATATTTAATTAACTCCTCTATATAATCTTCTATATAATCTTGAATATTCTCAATAATTTTATCTATATCATCATTTTTATTTCCGATATAATGCTTGATATAGTTCACAATCTTCAACAGATACGTGTCGAATTTCACGCCATGTTAAGTTTATCATTCTTCTTTTAATTCTTCTTTTAATTCTTCTAAATGTTTAGTATAATAATCTAATAATTTATCTTCCGCCACCTCTTTTATTTGTTGGCAAAGATCATCACTTGTCATATTATCTATAATATCTTGTTCTAAATCCATATCTCTTACAAAACCGTCATACCAGCAATCAGGATTATTGAATATATCATCAATTAAATCCTCTGGAGTAGCTGTATTTCCTAAGTCCTCCAAAGTAGCCGATATATCCCAAGTTTCGATAAACCAATTAACTATAGATTCTATTGAATAATTATACTTACTAGCTAAGTTTATTTCTTTTTGATATATAAAATACATATTAATATGGTTTAAAATGTTGTTCTATTAGTTTACCTTCTTTATATACAAGGGTTCTTTCACCTTCTTCTGAATTATCAGGTTCATATCCTTCATAATAGTATTTACCATCTTTGAAAAATATTTCATCTTCTACAATAGTACAATTATAAGGGAGCCAATCCGCTTTTAAGTTTTCTTCAAAAGGTTCATAAACATCAAACATTGATACAGCTTCTTTAGTAGTATAATAAACATTATCATACCCTTTAAAAGCTTTTAAATTATAAGAAATGTCAGTAATAGCACTGCCATCAAATATTCCGTATAACTTCATTACAGTAAAGATTTAAATATTTTAACAATAGTACTCTTCTGAGCAGTAGGGAAACTACTCTGAACATCTGCAATAACACCTTTAGTATCTTTAATAGTAAGAGTTGTTATTTCCATTAATTCAGCAATAAGTTCTTTTATTTCTTGCTCTGAAGGTTCTTTAGGTATAAATTCTTGGATAAGACCTAATTCTTTAGCATCTTTGTCTCTTAAATCATAACGACCTGCTTTATCATATATAGCTATAGTTTTTATACGCGTTTTAGCCATTTGCTGTAGAACTTCTAATTCAGAAATCGGTTTCTCAGAATACTTATTACGAGATAATTCTGATTTAATCAATTTTGCAGTATCTAAAATAAAAGTATTAGAAGTCTTTCTAGCCTTCTCAATAATTTCATCAATACTCTGTTCTAATTCTGTTTTAATTTCTTTCATCATTTATTACTATATTTTTATTAACCATCCAACTTATATTATCCATTATTTTTATAGCGTAAGGCTAAAATTAAATAGTTGATAGCTTCTAATTCACTATCAGATAAAGTTATTAATTTACCATTAATATCAATATCGTATCCTTCTCCATTAGCCCATTCCGTAAGGGTTATATAATCAGAGTCTTTACCACTATATGTATATTTTTTAAGATTGTCAGTAATCTGATTCACCTTCGTTATTTCCATGATTTAACTTATTAAAACCATAAATAATTAATTCTTTAAAATCTTTTTCTTCTTGTTCTGTTAAATCTAAAGGTCTTTCATCTATCCACATAAACTCATAAATTCCTTCATGCTCATTATATTCAAAACTTGCTATAGTATAACAAGTTTCAGGATGATTAAAGCAGCTCTTATGTAATTTATGCCAAGAAAAGTTTGGATCTCTGTACCAATTATCATCTACTTTTATAAAATCATCCTCATGCCCATAATAACAATTAGGCATATATCTATTTATATGATAAGCTTTAATTTCTGGAGGATTTTTTAAAAGATAGGTAGCAACCTTAAATTCTAAATTATTTATTCGTTTAGGCTCTATCATCATTTATATTAATTTTACCTTCTTTAATCATAAATTCTATTTCATCTTCTCTATAACCAAGAACATCATATAAATAAACTTCTACATCATCAATATCATCTGGAACTGTTACTAAATCAACACTTCCTACACTATAATTTAAAATTGCGCATTCCATAAAACTAAAAAAGGAGGCTTATTCAGCCTCCTTCCAAAATATATTAGTACACCATGTCATTATATGGGTTTTTCTATCTATCTTATAAAATTTTTGATTAGTATTTGGATTATTTAATGGTCCAAATTGTTTTATATAAGGACCCAGCTTAAGATAATCAAAATTATCAAGATCTATAACTTCATCAGCTAGTGTTTGTCTACCGCTATACCATCCAATATGTAATTCAGGATAATTTTCTCTAACCCATTTAGCTAATTTATTTACTTCCTTTGGATCAGAGTCTCCTCCCATAAATCCTACTAATGTAATTCCTTTATTAGATTCAATTAATCCTTGGAGTCGTTCCAAGGATAATATTTCTCCAATATCTTTTGACAAATAAGGTGAGTGGCAACCATCGCAGAAACAATTGCAACCACTGATGTTAATACACAGAGAGACTTCATTAGGAAATTCTGCAAAAGTAACAGCTGTATCAACATATTTAAGCATAGAACTCCTTAATTTTGTTCTCAAGCATATCGGCAGTTAAAACTCCAGAAGTTCTTCCTACTTCTATATCATCTTTTATAAATACAAGAGTTGGAAGATTTCTAATATTATATTTAAGAGTAGTTTCTTCCTCTGTTTCTATGTCTACTGTAGTTAAAGTAATATCAGTATGATTTTCTAATACTCTTTTTAAAATAGGTGCTAAAGCTTTACATTGTCCACACCACTCTGCTTCAAATTTTAATATTTTTTTCATTGTGCTAATTCTATATTAATTTCTAATTCATTCTTTCTACTTCTAGTACTACCTTCTAGTTGTCTAGCAGCACTCCAGTTAGAAATTTTTGTTAAATCCTTTTATACCCTCTCTTTCGAGATATTTAATTTATTAATAACATATTCTTTTATTTCAGCTTTACGTTTCTCTGAAATTTTATCAATATAAGAATTATACAGAGCATCATTAGCTTCATTCCGAAAATTTTTTAATACTAATTTTTCACAAAGATACCTTTGATAAACGGCTTCTTCTTTTAAGTCTCTATTCATTAAATAATAACGTTGTTTTTGAAAAGTAAAATCAGTTTTCCACCTATTTCGTTTTTTATCAAAAGATACACCTCGAATACCCGAAGTATTATTAGATTTCTTTTGTAGGTTTAACATATTTTCTTGGATAGTTACTTCTCTAAGATTACATTTTCTATTATCATGAGTATCTCCACTAATATGATCAACTTGTTTATCAGTAGGAAGTACCAACCTATGAAAATAGATACGTTCTTTTTTCTGGTTTCCTGTAAATAAATAAGGTTTATTATTTTTATAAACAGTTCTCCATTTATGACCCTTTAACTTTGGAACATCATCTATATCTAGAATAAATGTTTCCATAATATTTCCATGAGAATCGTAAGTATCTATTTCCGCAAAATTATCTTTTAATCTAATTTCATTATCATCAAATACTCCTCTTGAATTAGTATCTTTAAATTCCCCCAAATCTTCTAAATTGTTCTCTATGTTTTTCACATAGTATTTTTCCAGAAAGTTTATTAAAACTAACTTTTTTAAATTTTGATGATACTCCACATACTTCACAAAAGCGTTCTTCTGTTATTTTTCTCATATTGTTAAATAATTATGTTAATAATAAGGGAGTGGACTATACCATCAACCCATAGGTTGCGCATTGGTAGTCTCTGAGACCCATAAATTTTATATATGTTAAGTATATACAAGACTTGTATAAATTCTAACACTTTAACATAAATTAACAATTTATATGTCTGCTGATTGCCCAATCCTAAGACTTATTCATCCTTGAAAATATTTCAAGTATACTTAGGCTCTAAGGGGTTTCCAGCATATTCTGCGTTTACTACATAATATTACTATTATGTGGGGCGTTTACGTTCACCCAATAATTCTATCCCATAGACTTACATGAGTACTACCACATTTAGGACATTTACTAAATGGCTGTTTTGCTATAAAATGGCACTCTTCACATTCACAATTAGGAATATTAAAAGTAGCATATTTACAACCCACTTTAGCCATAAATTTAAGTAAATACTCATATTGTTTCTGACTCAAATGTTCAGATAAATTAAGATGGCAAGCAGAACCTCCATCTAATTCATCAGCGGCGAATTCAGAACTATGAAGTATAATTTTATCAAGTATACTTATATGTGTATCGTTAGGTTTAAATATATAACTGGCATATAGATTAGTATCTGTAGGAATCCAATAACCATCAGCTTTATCTCTATTGTAAAGTTTTACTGAAGCGCTTTCTGCAGGAACTTGCTCTGTATTAAATTGAGCTGTTTTAGTTTTATGTTTCTTATTCTGCTCTTTTATAGTACTAAATATTAATCTACAAAATGTTTTATAATAAATATTATTATTACATTCCATTCCTAAGTATTCAGCAGCCTGATTTAAGCCATTAATTCCAATAGTTAAATACTGCTTATCAAGATTAATAAAACCAGCATCATAAGCAGCATATAAATGATGGTCTTTGCACCAATGCATTAAGTCGTTATAAGCATATTGATACAAATAAACTCTTTCAAGAATATTTTCTATATATTTCTTAATTCCTTCTTGGAAATCTTTATGTGTAATCCAATCTACTGGGAAACAACATTTATTTGTATTAACATCAATATGGTCTCTATAATCAGACCAAGTATGTTGCCAATCTTGAATAATTCTGTTTAAATTAAGAGTGATGACATTCTTACTACCAGTCATTACACCTATTTGACCATTAGTAGTATTAAATGTATTTTCTTGTACTGCATTTTGTAAACGACAACATGAACTTAGACTATCTACACTACGAGACAGATAAGTAAAGAAAGAATTTCCTTGAGCATATTCATTGCATATAAAATGGAAAGTATCTAAATCTTTAAAATTATCTTCCTTATCTGTTAAACAAGCATAACTACATACAGGAAATGTTAAAATACATTTTAATCTTTCTTGGTTTAACCAGTGTAAATAACGTCTTTGTAACCAATTAGTAGAATTCCATTCTGGCTTTGTTCCATCTGGAAATACAAATTCTCCAAACATACCTTCAAAGAAATATTTATCGAAGAATGAAAAATTTGTAAATGGAGACTGCATTCCTCTAGCTCCTGCTATTTGATTAATGGAGTAAGTTACCTGTTGAAAATATTGATCAATTTGACTACCAATAGTCTTTTGTTTTATACAGTAATCTGTAGTTATCTTTGCACTTGGTTTAAGATAATAATTATTTCCCCATTCTTTTCTACAGAAATAATCCATATACATTAGAAACTCAGGAGTAGCTACTGCTCCTTTAATTTCAGAGGCTAATGCAAAGTTTAGATTTACATAAATACCACAAAATGAATCTAGATTCTTTGGAACGGCTGATTTACCTCCTAATTTTTCTAATCCAGACAACAAGAAAGGATACATAGAAGCTGCCATACAATATGGTTCTCCTACTTGAGAAGATGAATCGTGAGGATACAAAATAGTTTTAAAATCATTCCTCATAACTTTTATATTAAAGTTAGGATCTCTCTTCTTTACAAAACTTTCCCACCATTCTGTATTAGTAAGTTTATTATCGACTTTATGTATTTCAGCATTTAATACTCCAATGCCTTTAGTTCCTACATTACTATTATCATCAATAGTAGCATTAGCAGTATTATCAGACTTTACAAAATTATGAATAAATTCAATATCCCTAGTAGCATGATTTCTAATATCTTCACGTTCTTTACGATATAGAATATATTTTTTAGCTACGTCGTAATATCCTAAATCCATTAAGAGTTCTTCAATTTGGTCTTGAATATTCTCAATAGATTGATCTTCAGTTTCTACTACAGAATTAGTTATCTCAGTAACTGCTCTGTAAATATCTTCGTCTATTGTTCTACTAGAATTTTGGGTAATTCCAAAAGCCTTTAATACAGCATCTCTAATTTTGTTTCTGTTAAACTCTTCTTTACTCCCGTCTCTTTTTATTACCATAAATAATATTTATAAATTAACATTTTAAATCATCTACGAAATAAGCACTATAATACTAGTACTGAACTAATAATATAGTGCTTATATAGTTATTTCAAAATTAAATTTTTGTTTCATCTAAAAAAGAGAGTGTATCTATTATTTTAGAATTAGAATAATTATAAGGAATTTCTATCAATTCTAATTTTCCCGGATGTTTACTACATATTTTTCTTAATAAATTATCTCTTCTAATTTGTTTTTGAAAATCTTCTTGGCTATTATGAAAAAATGGGATAAATTCATAATGTTGTTTTCCATTATATTCTATTATATAAATACAATCATTATGTTTCACTATGAAATCTACTATAATTTTATTAGAATTGCGTGCTATTTCTTTAGTCTTTATCTCATATTGAAATTTATATTTACAATGATATTTATTTAATAAATTTTTTATAAATAATTCTCCTTTACTAGGCTCTATTTGTTCTCTAGCACATTCAGGGCATTTACACCCCTTTAAATGATTGCCTGGGGATTGCTCAAATTTACCATGTTTTGGACAAATAATAGTAATTGGAGTTTTATAATTTATATAATTAACTTCGTTGTAATCATATTTCCAACCATGAACTTCTCTAGCTTTTCTTATAAAATCTTCTTTAGTTAAAGTATAAGATTCTATAGCACAATCTGGACAATATCCATGATGGTATATTAAAGTTGATGCTAGTATGCTAAAATCTCCATGTTTTGGACAAGTTAAAATTACTGAATTAGTTATTCCAGTATAAACAGTTTTATTTGTAGTATATTCGGGATGAATTTTTTCACATTCTTTAATAAATTCATCTTGCGTAAATCTGAAAGTATTAGTACATTTAGGACATCCATTTTTACAATTTAAATGCTGGTAAGGTAACTACCAAAATTCTCCATGTTCAGGGCATATAATACAAACTTTTTCCCTACTACCTTTAAAATCTACTTTTGAATAATCAAATTTATAATTATATTTTTCATTAGCAGCTTTTACAAAATCCTCTTTGGATCTAATTACTTTAAAATCTTTACTTTTTCCTCGACATTCCTTGCAAGCACATTGTCCTTTTAAATGATTACTAACTGTTTGCCAAAACTCGCCATGTTCAGGACATATGATACACACTTTATTATTAGTACCCGTATAAACTACTTTGGAATAATCATATTTATTATTCCAAATTTTATTTGCTTTTCGTATAAAGGTATCTAAATCAAATTTTTTACCTGAACAAATAGCACAGCCTCGTCCCTATAAATGTGAATTTGCTTCTTGTACAAACACTCCATGAATAGGACATATTATCTTAACTTTATCTTTTGATCTAGAAACTTCTACTAGGGAATAATCATACTTATTTCCATGAATTTCTTGAGCTTTTTTAATAAAATATTCTTTATTCATCTGTATTATGATTTAGTTAAGATAACTATATATAGATTTGTACAAGAAGCAAATAAATTTTTACAAGTTTAAAATCTTTTTAAGTAATACACATTTTTCAAATTTATTCATAATATCCTTATTATTATCATTTGAAATACCTTCTGTAAAACTGTTATAAACTTCAAACATTGAAGCTTCCCCATTAATTCCTATATAATAATCAGATTTAGAATCTTCAAACATACGTTTATAAGAAGCTATAACTTCAGAAGTAGCTAACTTTATTTTACCAAAACCATTATCTTCAAATTCAGTTATAGCTTGTCTTACCCAATATCCTAAACTGATATTTATATTAGATTCTGAAGTGTCAAATTCAGTATTTTTCAAAGTTTTAAGAAAAATTCCTAATGAATCAGCAGCTTCTACTAAAGTTTTTACAGGAGAATAATCTACAGGTTTATCAGGAGATAATTCAGAAACCCTTATATAACTAGGATTAAATACACACATATTTAAACATGCCATATTTAATCCTGTTCTAAAAAACTTTATTATAGGTTTTCTAGTATCTAATCCATATAACATATTTATAGTTTCTTTATGATTATCTACTGAATACTCATTTGGTAATACTGCTTCTAACCATACTCTATTAAAAGTTAAATCAGCAGTATCTATATCACCATTTTTATTATAAGTGATTTGATCAGGTAATTTTACATGTACTCTAATATCAGAAGTTAATTTTTGAACTCTCTCTAAGAAAGGTTCAATATATCCTCTAGTAGGAAGATAATCTTTACCTTTAATACTAGTAGCTTTTCCTTCTAATACTTCTTCTAAAGTAAATTCAGTTGGCATTCTCTCCATTGTATGTGAAAAACATTATGTTATCAATAATTTCTTTATCTAATAATTTTTGTACTAAATTATGAGGAGTATCTTCCGCATAATTAATTTTATTTACATCTACACTAGTAATATATATCCACTTACTCCCGTTGTATAATATTTGTCCACAGGGATATGAATTTTTATAGCAGATAAGTAGTGTTTTGTTATCTTTAGTAATTTCATTAGTTACCATTTTAATGTAGCAATAAATTCTTCATCAGACATTTCTTCGAAATCTCCTTCTCCGTAAATAACATCAGAAATATTATATTCTACTATTTTAAATTCAGGTTTTCCATGTTCATGCCAATAGTCTTCTACAACCTTAGCACAGGAATTAGGACTTCCAACACCTAAAGCTATAGTCACATCAAATTGATTAACTTCTAGACAATGACCTTTATAAAAGTCTCTACACTTTTTAATATGTGTAAGACATAAATCAGTTGCTTCTTTACCTATAATTGTTTCTAAAGATGGAACCTTTTTATAATCTCTATAACCTGGTTTATCTTTAGTCGATGGTTTGTAATCATCTTCTATTCCTCCTTCAACTAGGTAATTAATAAGAACATCAAAAGTATCATCCCAATCATCTACAATACCATAAGCAGTTTTAAAAGAATCTCTTATATAAATAAAATTATCTTGTGAAAGATAATGTCTTTTATAAAGAGGGTTTTCTTTAGAGTCTTTAAAACCACTTTCTATAAGTTCATCTATATTTATTGATGGTTGTGCCCATCTATACATTTCCACTAAACATTTATGTATGGCTTCTTGTAAAATGTCTTGTCTACTAATCATTATTGTAAGTATAAAATTCTAATAATCTAAAATTATCTGCTATATGTTTAGTATCTATTAATTATTTCCTTTAATAGTTCCCATTAAAATATCTTTATCTTTTACAATAGTATAATTAATACTCCATTTAGTATGTCCAAAATTAGCTGTAATATAATTACTACTACCATACATACTACCTACTGAAATATAATCAAACTGCTTACCAGTAGTATAAGCATAATTATGTAAATCACCTTTTACTACATAAATATGAGGACTACATATACCTTTTTCTGCTATATAATTAGCAAAGAATAATTCAGTCTGAGGATTTAAAGTAAGAGGAAATTGTCTAGTCTGAGAATTATTATCTTTACCATGAGCATACAGGAATTGATGATCTCCAATGATAAAATTATCAATAGGATAGTTACTAATATAACTCTTAACATTATATTTAGTTAAATATGCAGCTAAAAGTTTTTGATTTAACCATTCAAAATCTCCACCATGATTAGATTCTCCTATAGAAAGATAATTAAAATCTTTACTTTTTACTTTCACTGTAAGAGTAGCAAAGAATTCCATCATACACTCTATAAATGCTTCACTAATTTCTTTATTGTCAAGAATCTCAGGAAGTTCATGCCCTCCTCTAGTAGTTTCTTTATTGAATCCATCAATAGAATCTCCAAGATTAACTACATATACAGAATGATATTCTTGTTCTACAAAAGATTCTACAATTCTAGATAATCTAGATTTAATTTCTGTAACATCATAAGAAGGTAGCTGTACGAAACTACTATATTTAGCATTATAGGCTCCAATATGTAAATCAGATAACCATATAATTAAATCAGGATATTTTGCTTCTTTATTATTAATATTTACTGGAAGTTCTTTATAATCCTTTACTGTATTTTTAATAGTAGTTTCTATAAGTTCTTTATTTAAAGACTTAGAGTTTTCTTTAGTTAATTTAGTAACTAAAGCTCTTAAATCCTTTACTTCATCCTTCTCTATTCTTTTTAAGAAATCATTCTCTTTTTCTCTAAGATGCATTTCTTTTAATTCATCCTCAGTATATTCTTCATACATATGAGGAGCAAATGGAGAAGATGCTTTAGTAATATTAAAAGCTCGTAAAATTCTTTTAAAGTCTATAAGAGAGTAGTCTGGGAAATATCTGCTGACAATCTGCTGGGTTAAACCAGAACCATAATAGGTATACATTCTATATACACTATTCATTTCGTTTCTAGTAAAGACTCCTATGATTGCGGGCTTATTTCTTCTAAAAATTTCAAACTTATATCCAGTAATTTTACCAGTCTCTTTATCTCTTATTTCCCAAGTATTAGAAGCATCATCTGTATCTTTCTTCACTTCTTTTTTCTTAGTATTCTTTAGTCTATCATATAATTCCAATATCTTTTTATCACCCTCATCTTTATGCTCCTTCTTTCTAAGATTTCTCATTACTATATATACAGTGTTTACAGATTTTCCTGCTATAGCACATTGGTCTTTTAAAGAACGATTATTATTAATTGCATCACTGAAGAGTTTAATATAAAAAGATTTTGTTGTTTGTTTCATACTTTTTTAAAAATTAGATAGCTGTTACGCCTTTATAAATAAAAGTATCTATCAAAATAAAGGTATCTAAATTAAAAAAGGCAGATACTCTCACGAGCACCTGCCTTACTTACTAATTATATTGTTAAATTAAAATTCCAGACCAAAGAACATATAGCGACCATTCTTAGTACTCTTAGATGGAGTATAAGTTACAGTAGCTACTACTGGGTCAGAACCAATAGACTCCTTACCCTGAACGATATCAATCTGACCCTTAAAGCCCTTCTTAAGAAGTTCCTTAGCCATTTCTTTAGCTGCGGTCTTAGTAGGACGAATAACCTTTGTATCTGGTTCAACACGACCAGTATCGTTACCATCCTTATCAAGAATTGGCTCACCAGCCTTCTCATTCTTTACACGCTCAGACTTCAAAGTCTTCAGTACTTCCTTTGTATCATGGTCTACCAAATCAAACTTCTTCTGAGTATCACGCTTACCCTCAGTCTTAATATCAACAACCTTCCAAGGACGCTCACGTGTACTTACAACAGCACTAGAAAGAGTTACAATGAAACCACTACCAGGAGCATTCTTAGTCTTTTTCTTCAAATACTCCAACTTAAATTCCTTCTCATCATTAGAAGTTACTTTAGCATTTTTCTCATGGAACTTCTTCCATGCCTGTGTCGCATCACCATTAATATGGAAATTCTCTTTCTCTACCTGTGCTACTGCTGCTTCCTTTGTTTCTGCACTTACTTCAAAACTCTTAAAATTAAAAATTTCACTCATTTTCAAAAATATATTAACATTAATTCTTATTATCAAATCATCTGCGATGTTTTTTCTTTATCTTTGTAATGCTAATATAATCTATATTTTTTGCCTCCAAAAAGAAAATTATAAAAAAATTAATTTTTTAAAATGGAAGAAATTTTCCCATTAATTCTCTTATTTTTGCTGGCATATCTTTTGGTTGCACGCCAAATGTTGGAAAATCAGTACATCCGTATGAAAAATCCTCAGTGATGATAGCAATAGCTTGTATTGTATCCTCATCAAGACCTGTTTTTTCTGCTAGTTTAGCAGTTACTTCATAATAAGTAACTCCAGGTTTTTTCTTTTTCATAGAATTTACCATATATCCAAGTAATGATATAAGTGCAAATTTTAAATTTATATTTTCCCCTAAAGACCCTAAACTAAAGTATTTACGATATAAATCGGAAAGTTTAGTATATTCAGGTCTCTTGAGTAATTCCGAATCCCTCATAGCCATGCATACAATAGAATGCTACTAATTTAAGAAGATAAGTAAACTCTTTAAATCCTTTATTAAAAAGTTCTCTAGTCATAGGAACTACTTTAGTACTAAAATTTGGAATAGTTTCTACTACTAAGAAATTACTTTTAATTTTAGGATTCTCAATGTTATAGTTCTTCTTAGCAGCCATAGTTAATAACCAACTATATAAAGCCATTTCTCTATAATAGTGATATTTAATAAGAGCCCCTTTAGCAAAGTTATTTATTAAATCTCCTGTAGTTTTTAAATCATTCACAGTGATTATATTTTCTTCTTTATTTATACTATAATTATCAAGTTTTGACTTAATTTTTAGTATAAAAGGTTTATGCTCTGGAGCTTCTACTAAAACATCTATAAGAAAAGCTATTTCATTACCAATAATTGGTTGTTCTAGCAATCCTTCAGGGTTTAGTAAAGATTGAATTTGTGTATCACTATCTAGAGCCTCTAAGCATATTTTTAATTTAGCATGATTCTTTGGGTCTGTAAATATTGGTGTTCTAGTATCATTATTTTCTTTTTCAAAAGCTTTTCTATCACACCAATACTGAGTACAGTCTGCTAACACTTTTTCTATCTTTTTATCTGACATTTTATCTTTATAATAATCACACTTATCAGATGCTTCTAATATAATATCGTTAGTAACATTGATACCTTGTGTTTTCTTATAAATATAATCTGCCATTAATCCCATTTTAGCAGTAGGTCTGCTAACGTCTGTTAGAAAGAAGTCATTAGGTTGTAAAACTAGAGTATGTAACCAACTACCAAATTCCAAGCTAGTTGTATTTAACTTAGTCTTACCCCAATTATCAAAGAACTCTGTTGGAGAACCGTCTTGATCTGGATTTATTTTAGATAATCTAGAGTTTGAGATATAATTATTATACTTTTCTGAAAAATAAGTATTATCATCAATATCTTCAACTCTCAAAGTCTCTATCAGAGGTTTAATAGAAATTTGACTTAATTTCACGTAAATAATTGTTAAAGTCTTTAGACTCTTTTATGCATCCATACCCATATTCTATCTCTTCTTTATCTAAACTATAAATCTTACCATAAGGACCCCATTTTTCATTAGATTCAGAAGCTATCAATAAGCAAGGTAATCCTGCCAGATTCATCTGAATAAAATTACTAACAGAATCATCAATAAAAATATCAACTCTACCCTTTATATAACGAGCTTTATTAGCACGCTGATATAAGACTTGATAAATAGGTTTATTAGGATACCCATTATTTCTTAACCATGTCTTACTATAATCTTTATTACATACTCTTTTAGTACAATATAATTCAGGTATAAAGTTTATTCTATTTTTTATTGGAAGATTTATCCACCACTCTCTATCTTTTATTAAGACTCGTTGTACATTTTTTGTTATTTCTCCATCTGATTTAGGATACCCAAATCTTTTTAAATATGGATTCATAAACTCATTTAATGTATCATCTAAATCTAATCCAATTCTTAATTTCATAGATTAAATAATTCTTCAGTATCTCTTATATATGTTACTCCAATACCTTTTTTAGCCAATTCAGCTCTAATATTTATCCAGCTATCATTATTATCAAGAATAGCATATGTATCATCGTCTAAATTTAAGTACTTATCAATTTCTTCTTTAGCCTTTTCAACAGCTTCCTCATATGAAGATGCAGTCAACTTATGAAGTTTATTTTTATTACTCTGACAAATTGCAAAAATATAATTATTCATTTGGTATTGTTATATATAATTATCATTATAATAATAAATAATATCATCGTGGTGAATGGGAGTGATAAAAATATTACCACTGCTAATGTTACCCAACTCCATAACAATATTCCAAAAATCTTAAGTAAAATTAATATTATACTTATTATAAAATCTATTACTCCTAAGATTAGTAGTTCCCTCATATTAAATTATTACTTTTAGAATAACATTCCAATAAAGTATAGAAAAAATCCATAGGAACCATTGCTATTGCTCCTGGACTAACACTGCCTTCTGTTGGAGCCTTCTTCCAGCATAGTACAAATGACTTATTCTTATATGGGCAAGAATTTTCTATCTTAAAATATGCTGGAGTATTAGCAGTATGTTTTGCTTGAATATTTATAGGTAATTTTCCAGACCTATCAATTATATCAACTTTATTATTATCTGTAAACTTACTTTCTCCTCTAGCACTTACGCACTCAGTATACCCCATATCTCTAAGATGATGAATTATATCTGCTTCCCATGCACTTCCTTTATTTCTAGATTTTTTAGCTTGATAACTCTTCTTAGTATGACTATCTATCCATTCATATAAAGTGCCATCAGCCATTTTCCCAGATTTATTACATCTAATTTTAAGAGCTGCTTGACTTATTTTAGTTTTTTCAGAGCATTCTTCTATAGATGTATAATCGTGTACATCACCATTTTTATAGGTTATTCTAATAGCAGTGTTCAAATTCTAATTACTTCTTGACATAGTTACTTAATTTTTTTATATAATACTTTATAAATTTTAAAGTATTCTGTCGACCATATTTTTTATAAAAATCACTTATATCTTTTACTTTGAATTTATGAGGTATAAAGAAATAAAGTAATTCTGGATGATTTCTTCTTATTTTAGCCATATTAAACATTCCAGGTCTATCATTATCATAAAAAGTTACTATATAAGTAAATCTTTCTTTTAAATCATTTAACATATTTTCAGATAACCATTGTGTTTCACTATTTGGGGCACAGGCTATTATACCTAATCCTCTTAAACACATAGTATCTTTCATACTTTTAGTTATTACTAATAAATTACCTTTCTTTGGTAATTGATTATAACCTTGAACCTTTTTAGAAGGCCAATTTGTTAGAAATCTATATTCCTTACGTTTAGGATAATAAATTCTCCACAATTCTTTACCTTTCATTGTTCCGCCATAATATCCGAAGATAAAGTTATCTTTAGTTTTTATAGTTTGAATATTACCATTTAAAAATATAGTACGACAAGAATATACTTTATATTTATTTAGTAATTCTAAAGAAACTCCTTGCTTACTCCACCATTTTAATTCATCTTCTGAGAAATCTTTTATTTCTACTCGTATATCTGCTGGTTCATTAGTTTTAACAAACGAAGTACTTGATTGTATTACAGAATGATAATTATTTCGTCCTTCTAATAAACCAAAATCTTTAGCTATGATGTCTAATGCTTGATGGTATTTACAAGCATATTTAGTCATAACTACAGATATGAAGTTTCCATAAAAGCTCCCATTAAAATCATGGAATATAAGTTCTCCTTTAGAGTTACGAAAAAAGGAAGCCGTAGGATTTTTATCTTTACGTAAAGGATTGCAAATTAATTTTTTTGAAACTTTTACGCCAAGATAATACTCCATATAGGCTTCCTCTGTGTTATATTTAAGTAAGTAGTCCTTAGTAATATCTGGTTTATAAGAAAAATCTAATTTCATAAAAACTACTTACTTTATAATTACTACATATCTGCCAACATAGCATCGAAGTCTTCATCTTGAGCCTCCTTGCCTTCAGTAGAGTCAATAGACTTAGCCTCTTCTGAATCAGCAGCTGGCACAGGAGCAGTAGGCTTACGCTTCTCCATATCCTCTTTCTGCTTAATCTCATAACTAGAGAAGGATAATTTATCTTCTTCTAAGCTAGCAAAATTATCACGGATATAGAACTGTCCATTACTATTAATAGCTCCAATATCAGGAATCTTAGCAAATACATTGCCAGTTTCCTTCATTACTCCCTTTTCATCCTTTTTCTTTTCCTTACGACCACTAAGCTTCAAATAGAAATTTTTATTCATACAATACTTAGTCAATACTACCTGGAAAAGCTGCATGAATTGGTCAGTACTCTTACAAGTAGGAGCTTTAGTTATAAACAACTCTTTAGCCTTATCACCTCCTACTACTGTTATAATATGTAGCATAAAACCCTTAAGCTGCTCAAATGCTGAAGGAAGTACATATGGAAATTCTACACCCTTAGAATCTTTTCTCTTACCCTCATATCTTTTAGCAGAAGTTTCATTAGGATAAAATAATGATTCTTGGTAAGTTCCATCTGCTCCTTCAAAATGAAGTACAAGAGATTTCCAAGTTGTAGTAGGGTCTTGCTTACCTTGACCCTCCTTAACTTCTATACTTTTCAACTGAACAAGATAAATTCCATAAGGACGAAGACCTTTCTTACTTGTAGGATTAATATCACCAAGACCACCAAAATTCAAACTCATATTGCTATATTATTAAAGATTATCGAAATTAAAATCACTATCTGAAATTTCTGTATCATCTGCGTTACCGTCAATAAGACTAGCCATTTCATCATCTAATTCGTCTTCTGATGCAATATCCTCTGCTTCAGGAACTACATCTTCTTTAATCTCAGGTTCTTGATTACCTGTTAATATAAACAATCCATCAATTTTAGGATGTGGAGTGAAAGTAAACTCATTACCATGCTCAGCAAGGTTCTGGTTATTCTTTCCTCTATATGAGACTGCATTCTTCTGAGTTAATTTATTACCTGATTGCGTACCAAATGTTTCAGCAGCTCCAATAACTAAGCACTCTTTCTTATTAAGCTTCTGTTGTTTAATATCTACTTTATCTCCTGGTTCTACACCAAGAGCTTTCACAGCAGCCTTATTAAGAATATACTTATTCTCCTCAAGAATTAATAGTGGATTAGGATTTGTATCATCTACTTCTGAATCTTTCTTTTTAGAAGAAGATTTACGAGTAGATGGTTTCTTTACAGAATCATCCTTTAATTCACGTGTATCAGTAAAAATTTCTCCAGTTTCTTCATTAAGCCACTCAGACTTAATTGTCATTTTAATCAGCTTCATTTAAAATATTGTCATCATTATTGGTTTTATTATCTTCATCTGCGATTTCTTCTTCATCACCATATTCAAAGTTATGGATAGTATCTAAAACCTTTTGCATATTAGGTTCAATCAATTTATCTTTAAAACATCCATCAACACTACGACAAGTATCATTACCATTGGTTTTTGTTCTAAAGAAATAACTAATATTGCCATCATCATCAACCTGGCGTTCAGTATATAAAATATAAGAAAATAAACCATCAATATTTACGGTTCTATCCAACATTTTACCACTAGAATATAACTGCCAATGTTCATCGAGGTCAGTACCAGCATTAATAATATGACTAATGAATACTACATTAAGATCTTCACGCAGTTCACTAGCTTCCATGATTAAATCATAATAATTTTTAGCAAATACAACGTGCTTATCCCAACCTTTTTCAAGTGCAGAATCCATTATATTATTTGAAAGACAATAGTTAGCATCGTCTACAACTACTGTCTTAATATCAGAACGTAATTTATCAATAATCTTCAACCACTTACCAATAGTAGTATAATCATTAGATACAAGCCAATTTCCAACTGGCTTTTTATTTACAACTTCAGCTTTTTTATATTTACGTCTAAATCCAGGAATTTGAAGTTGTTTGTTAGTACAACTAATAATAAATGTTGATTTATAATCCAAGTAACGTAAAGAAGTGCTTTTTCCGGTACCACTCAAACCTGCTAAACCAATAATCATAAACTATAGTCTAATTTACTTTTTACTTTTTCATCTTTATCTTCATTCTTTATTATATTATCTGTTGAACTGTTATTTGTAGCTCGATATCTAGAATAATCAAAGATTTCTTCTGGCTTAGGCATTTCCATCCACTTATTTACTGCTCCGTCAAAGAAACAGCAATCAGCTACCTGGTTTTCTCCATATCTTGATTTTAGTACAAGAATACTTCGAAACCTATAACCCATTTCTTTAACTTGATAACCTCTATAAGTTGTTCTTTTATCAACTTGAGGATTATATACAGCTAAAATAATTTCAGAATTCTCTGAAACAGTGGACGTTTCCTTAATATCCTCTACCATTGGCTCCATGAAAGCTTCATTCTTTTTTCTTTCCATGTTAGCCACTGCTCTATTGGATTGCATAACAATAATTGGAGATAATCCTGTTTTATTTCTAATGATAACTAATTTATTAGTATAATCATCAATTTCTCCTTTTCTGTTCCTCCCATTAGATGGCTGAATCAATCCAACATGGTCAGTTACTGAAAGTATTACTTTTTCAGGGTCTTTCGGAATATATTTATTCTCTATAAATTCTCCTTCTTTTTTAAGCTCTTCCATTGTAACTTTTATGAGCTTATCAGAATTAAAAGAGCCTTCATATATAGTTAGTACTTTATATACTTTTTCTAGCCAATCATATCCTAGTTGTACATACTCATATAAATCGTCAGGTAAAATATAATCTTTACCTATAGATAATATTTGTTTAGCAGTTACAACAATATGATAAGTATCATATAAATAAGTACTTAATAATTTAGCTATAATAAAGTCTTCTTTCATTTCAAGAGCAAAGAAAATAATTCTTAATTTATTATCTTCTAAATGCTCTTTTAAAGGAGCATATATATAGGAATATAATACACATGAACTTTTACCTTGTCCTGAACTCGCAAATAAGAGAGTCATGGTACTTTTAGTAATACCTCCTATTAATTCTTCCAATTTAGGAAGACCCATACTAAATCCTTGATTAAATCCTTGTCTACCAAGCTCTATCGAACGTTTAAAACTTTCTAAACTCACAGAGTGGTGATTGAATTATAATTCATACCTGAATCTCCATTCTTTAAAGCTTCAAGATCTTCCCATTTTTCATCTACAATAAATGTAGCTAAGCTATAATTAATAATACCATTATCAGTATTAGCTTCCCAATCTAATAAATCAATAATCTTTTTATGAAGTTCTTCATTCCAATGGATTTTCTTTCCATAAGTTCTATAAGCATCTTCAAGACTATTAAACTTTTTAGAAACACCTAGCATACTAGTTAAGCATCCATTAATATTTCTAAATCTAGGATAATGTTCTCTAAGTTCTTTTCCCATTTCAAAAGAACTCTTAGCTAAACATTTTAGGAAGTTTTTATTAAATGGTATTTCTTCAGGAACTAGTTTCATTCCTGGAATAATTTTATAACTTTTAAGGATAAGACCTTTATCTTGTAAAGATTTAAGTATATCTATAAAACTTCCTACATATTTTTTATCAATAGCTAAATACCTACGAAGATAATCTTCTGAATAATCTTCTATATAAGCATTTATAGCTTTAACAACAAATAATTCAGTAGGAGTAATATTATATTTTTCTAAAATTGTTATTTCTTCATCAATGTTTAAATCAAACATACAGTAATTCAGATAATTAAAAGTCTTTCATACTGTAATTAAGTTAATCTCTTCTCAGAGCGATATTAATACATAGATTCAGAATCTAAAATCAAATTTAGGAACTATCTTTTCACCTGGGGTAAAGTCTTTACCTTGTAATACTTTATCCAATTCTGATTCGTCTATAGTTATAAAAGAATCTCCTTTATGAGAATCATAAAACCACTTAGTTTCTTGAGTCCTATTTAATACTATATTGAATATCTCTGCTGTTTTACCTTGTTCAAAACGAATTGATCTTCCTCTTCGCTGACAAGCTCTAGTAGTTGAACTATCTAATCCAAATATAATAGCTACAGAAAGACCTTTTACATCAAGTCCTTCATCAGCTTTTTTTACTGTAGATAATAAAGTTATTTTTCCAGAATTAAAATCTTCAATAGCTGTAGCACTTCTTTTCTTAGAAGTTCTACTAGAATATACAGTAGCATTAGGAATTTTTTCTGCCATTTTAATATTATTAGCAAAAGTTATTATTTTTTTATCCTTTCTAGCTTCTATAATTTTCTTTACTATTTCAATTTTTTTTGGATGATTATTTATAAAAGCTTTTTTCTCATGCATAGTAGCCCAAAATCTGATAGCATGATAATTTATACTTTGTAATACTTCAGATTTTTTGTTAGGGTCACTACACATAGAATCTCTTAAGAGTAGCTTATTTCGCCAACCCATAGGACCAGCTAATTTATTAACTAACTCCCAAGAGAATCCAAAAAATTCAAAATGAGAAATGAATTCTCTATTTATTTTTTCATATTCTTCTAAATCATCTACATTTATTAAAACTAGATATTCTTTATATGGGCTAACCCAACCATTTGCAAGACAAGTATTAATATCAATAGTATCAATTACTGGACAATATTGTGCTAATATTTTATCTCTACCATCAAGACGCTCAAAAGTAGCTGTAAGACCTAAGATAAATTGGTATTTTACTACTTCAAATAATCTTACAAAAGTCTCAGCTGCATATCTATGAGCTTCATCCAATACTAAAAGATCATATTTGGCAGGATGTTTTATTACAGTGTTTATTATTTGTACATCACAATTTAATCCTAATCCATTAGAATCTATATGACTATACCATTGTTTTTGTAAAGTTTCTGTTGGTACAATTATTAGTACTCGATATTGTGGAAAGTGTTTTAACACTGTTTTAATACAGTTTAGTCCTACTCTGGATTTCGGTTTTGTTATCGTATAGCTTTTTATCTATACTTCTTACTATTACTAGTAAGTCCCGCATAAATTTTTACCCACTTATTTCAGTTGGGGTATCGAACACTCGTGGAGAAATTATATTCTAATAAAAATAGTCTAGCTATTAACTAGATTATTTATTAGTTTCATTCTCTATGCTGTACGGTGTAGAAGATTCTTTAATTTCTTCTATTACCTCGGTATTACCCTCTATAGGGCTTTTACCGATTTTGCTCGATAATAATTCCGAAGATTCCTCTATCGGAACGGCATTGTAATTAACAGATATATAATCCACTTTTACAGTACCAAAGCCAGTAGATGCAACTATTGTCCCAATACAACGATTTTTTATCCATTTTCTACGACACTCTTCTTGTCGTTCATCTCTAGTGATTTTATGAAATAATTCTCCTTCAATCAGAGAGTTTGTAGCCATTGTAAGCAGCTACTGCTTTAATTTGCTTAATACGCTTCTCCCACTCTGAAGCTTGCCATCTAACCTTATTTTCAAGATGAAGTAAAACTTTATCTCTTAAGGTTTCTAATTGTACTTTAGTCAGATCATTATAACGCTTATCATATTTATCCTTACGGAAGGTAAGCATTGCACTAAACTCTTTTAGAGTTAAGCCTTTTCTATCATCAATTTTTAAAACGAGACCTTTTTCGTTTTCAGGATTCTTAGGGTCTTTCAGTTTAATATTTAGAAGTTCAGCAACTTGCTTAATTCTATCTACTAAACGACCATTTTCGTCTTTCTTATTTAATTCTAATAACTCAGAACGTGTAAACCACAATCCAAGCTCAGTAATGAATGTAAGAGTAATATGTTTACGAGTACATTTACCTAAAGCAGACAAACAAGCTTCTCTAACAATATACAATGGCAATGAAGCAAACATAATAAATGAATCTTCATCACTATTCATAATATCATTAAGAGTCCATTCTTTAAAGAGAGTTTCTGCAATAGCGCTAGCATTTGTCTCTCCTTCACCTCTTTCTGCATTCTCTTTAGCAAACTGTTCTGCCTGAGAAGTAATCTGTTGATTAAGCATATTAAAGAAACTAGTTCTTACAATACCTTGTCTAGTACTACCTTCACCTGGATACAATAGCCAAATTAAGAACAACTCAGCATTACAGCGAGTTCTTTGGTCTTCAATCTGTTCCAACAAAACTCGTCGTCCAGGATTTTCATAGTTGTCACTATAAAGCATTGATTCACAATGTTTATATGCCTTACGTAATTCTTCTTCAGTCATATCTACCATTTTTATGGAAGACTGAACGCGTTCACCATCTACAATTTTTCTGGAACCTTTCCAGAGAAATGTTTCTACATCATTATTCTTAGCTTCTAAAGCTTGATTGAGTTTATCACCTAAAACTGTTGTCATAAATCTTAAAGATTATTTATTGTATTATTATATCATCTACGTTTTTAGGTCTTTGAGGGACAAACTTAATAAACCAGACATTATTATATCTATATTTCTGTTGTGTGTCTCCATCGTACCATTCATCTATTCCTGCTATTACAGGCTTCACTTCGAGATAACCAATATCCCCATAATTTATAGTAGCAGCGCTCCAATTAGGAGGTTGGGTACACATAAGATATTTAGTTTTTTCTCTAAGCTTATCCTCATTATCTAACAATTCGAATACATATATTACATAGCCTAAGCTATCATTAAATTTCTCAAGTAATTTACTATAAACAACCATTAATTGATAAATAAATTTCCGCAATAATATGGTAATCCTTTTTCAAGGCGTAAATATTATTTATCAATTTTTAGTAATTTTAGTTATCTAGGATTATAATTTCTGCATCCATACTTAGCAAAATTACATTTAAGCATGTCCATATTTACTAAGCATTTATATCTTTTACAATTCTTACAATCTCTATCTGGAAATTTAAATTTCTTACCGTCAGTATCCTTTATGTAAGTATCTAATGTATTAGAGCACATATTATAGATAATATACTTATACCTCCAAATAAATAATTCAATTTTGATAATTTTTTATTTTGTATATACAATTTATTATTTTTATCAGATTGAATCTTTATTTGATAATCTTTATATGTTAGCGTACTATCCAATGTATTTACTAAAGATTTATAGTTATTTATTTGAATTTTTTGTAGACTATCATTTACTAGTAAATATTTATGCTCATTAAAAATAAGATTAGTTATTTTTAATTGATACGGTGTCAATAAGAAGTTTTCTCCCGACTTCTTGAATGTAGTTTGTGAAAAACTGCAGGTCGCTATCAGGAGACTGCCTAATAATATTGTCTTTCTCTTTAACATAGATAGTTTTATTATAGTAGATAACAGTATCACACTTATTGATATTAACTTTAATAGAATCTTTCTTACTATTTAATGAATCTATTTTTCTTTCTAAAGTATCTGTAGGCATTACAGTAGTAGGTTTAAATCCTTTATATAAAAAGATAGTAGCTCCTATAATAGTAATTAAAACTAATATTAAAATTATTCTATCTAAGAGTTTCATTAATTTTCTATTACTTTAAAAGCTGTTTTTTGAACTAAAGCTTTAGATTTTTCATATTTATCTTTAGCTTTAGCATATGCAACACTATACTGCTCAGGATATTGTTTTACGTGATTAACTTCATTATCAAGTATGTATTTTACAGTCTCAATATTAAGAAGTCCTGCTCTACCTAATAGTACATTAGCATTTCTATTGCTAATACTTTTACCATAAGCAATTTTCTTACCAAGCTCATTATTGTGCTTATCTACTGGATTACAGAAAGATACTCCAAAACTAAGAATTCTGGTAAGAGTTTCAGATATAGTACATTCTTTAAGAACAGCACATACTACAAAGTAATGATCTTTGCCTTCAAAGTCTACAAAACTACCTCCTCTATAATCTACAAATTTCTGTTTAGCGTTTGTCATAATTTTTTAAATTTAGAATTATTAATAATATAATCTAGAGGAGCTGATACTAAATCAATGGATTTTATAATTCTATATCCAATCTTTTTAGTAACTTGTACTCTCTCTTTAAGAGGTTTACTTGAAGATATAAACTTACTACCTAATAATTCCTCCCTATCTTTATAATGAGCATATGCTGTAAGTTCGTAGACGAACATCTTAGAAACTGTAATATCTCTATGATGTTCGTCTCTCCAAGTAGTTATAGGAATGGACTTAATCATTCCTCCATTAAAGTAGTATTATTAGGAGTTTCTCCCACAATATCATATAATCTATGAAGTTCTTTTGTATAGGAATCTAAATATTGTTGCATAGTTAAAGCCTTTTCAGGATTAGCTTTAGCTACTCTATATCTAGCAATTGATGCCATAGCTCCGGATAAGGTTAGCCCATATCCTACTAAGGTAAGTTCCTCTCTAGCCTCTCTAGTTTTAGATTTGGCATTAATAGTCTTTATAGTGTATAAATCCCAATGAGGACAACTTTCATCATTTGTTGAAGATCTTAATTCAAAATCAGATTCTTTAATTATCATAGATTACTTTGATCCAATACCACCTGGTCTTGTTGTTGCATTTTTTACTGCTTGAGGGAGCTTATCCCACCATACTTGCTTTTGACGAAGTCTTTCAAGCTTTGCTTTATACTTCATTTTAACTAGAATTGAAAATTAAAAGAAAATTTATCATCTATATAACATTAAAATTATCTAAGTAAAATACCATAATTTAGTTGTAGACACATCTAGAATAGCCTACAAACTTCTAAATATAGAACCATGAACAATTTATCACTCTAGAAATGAAAATGTCTTAGAGAGACTCTGAGACATTACCTTCAAAGTGCTCGTCAGCATACTTACGAGCATCTTTAACATCATCGAAATATCTACTTGGTTTTAATCTGTCACTACGTTTTACTGCAATTTTACCACCAGTAGTACGATAAATAGTGATAGTGTCTACTGTTACTTTTACAATTTCTTTAGCCATAATTAATTATTTTTAAAAATTTTACTTAAAGTTTCTTTAAACTCAGGATAACCATAATACAACGCTAATAGCGTATTTATAACTGGACATAATAATATTAATACTGATAATATATTAATAGGAATATCATTTTTAAACCATTTATCTATAATGGCAAACCCAGAGCATGCCCAAATAAATATAACAAATATAATAAATATTATTGAAACTATTTGCATTACTCTAATAATTCTAAACTAGCATTGCTAGCTAATTCATCAGCTAAGTTATTACCAAAACAATCTTGATGCCCTCTAACATGAGTAAACTTAATATTTTTTATTAAAGATTTAATTCTTTCATATTCCTTATCTAAAATATTCCAGAGTTCTACATTCTTCTTTTTCTTCCACCCTTTAGTAAGACATCCTAATACATATTGACTATCACTTATAAATTCTATTTCATCCATTGGAGTTTTAATAGATTTAAAAGCACATAGCATAGCAATTAATTCCATTTTATTATTAGTAGTATGTTTAAAGCCTTTAGAGTACTTTTTAAATACTTCATTATTCTTTATCCATACTATTCCAATACCTCCTTGGTCAATAGAAGATTTATAAGCACCGTCAGTATAAATCTGTAACATAGTTATAAAGATATGTAATCTGCATATTCAAATACTATTCCATTCTTTTCAGGATCAAAATACGTTGTAGACATACAAAAAGTATCAAAATTATGAGATTTTCTATAGCTATTTAATAAATCTCTAACGTATTTTTCAGTATCACTTATCGTGGAAATATAGCAATGTCCCTCACCTTTAATAACAATTTGTATATCCGAAGCATCATCTAAATCTCCAGTACTAGAACTAATTTCCCAAGTTCTATTATCTGTAAATAATGCTTCTAACTCTAAATTAATATCATGAACTAAGTCAGAATCTAATTCATTCTTATTTATAATGATCATTTTTATTCCAAAGTATTAAATAACAACGTTCGCCTTCAAAGTTTGAGTACCATAATATATACTGGGTATCTGTAATATCTAATCTTGGGTCAATTATAATTATTACCAAAATAATAGCTATAATAAGTCCTGCAATATACATTAGATAACTTTAAGCATTGTAACATTCTCAGGAAGATTCTCCCAGTCTTCGTAAGAGTTAGTAAACCATACATGGTTAAAGTTTTCTGACAAATTCTTTATACCTTTAGGATTTACCATATGAGTAACTGCAATATTTAAACGTTCTTTAGGAATACCTAGAGAATTAAATGCTTTAGCAATACCACAGAAGGTTCCTCCACCATCACATAAATCATCAAGAATTAATAGAGGTTTATCACTAATTGCTTCAGAATTATCTATCTTAATTTCTAAAATCTTTCCTGTAGTTAAATCTCTAACCTTACTACAAGTAAGTGCAGTTCCAACATACTGATAATCATATCTTTCTTTAGCTCCTGCATCCGGAAGAACCATTTGATAGCCATGCCATACAGTATTTGAAGGGCTGCCTTCTATGTATAATTCAGTAAATTTTCCTCCAAATCTATAATCATAATAAACATCAGAATGAGGTTCTAAGATTTCAATATTGTCTGCATTACAATTTTTTAATGAGTTTAAGACTATTTTTAGAGTAAAAGGTCTATTAAAATTCATTACTCTATCCATCCTCATACCCATTAAATAATAGATACTTAATACATACGAAACTTCATGTCTGTCAAGAATATCTAAAACTTGCATAAGTATGAATAAATCTTCAGCATTAGTAATTCTACACTTTACTTGTATTTGTTCCTTATGACTGAAGTCTCCTAATGAAATTTGAACTTCTCCATCAGGAAACCTAGAGATAGAATATTTAATATCACTATCTTCTAGGTGTACTAAATTTAATTGTTGCATAATCTACAATTTGTTTTAAAATGTTATAATTCTGATAATTTATTTATATAAATATTCGAATATTTCTTTCCAAGTTTCTGCATTATACTATAGAAGCTTCTTCTAAAACTACTATCTTTCATACATAATATCTTTATATTAGAAATTAAATCTTCTGATATACGTGCTTCAGAGTATTCTTTAGACACTATTTCAGAAGATCTAATTAATTCTACTAATAAAGATACTTGGCTAGCTTTTTGATAATTCATAAGCAAGAATCTCTAATTGCTGTATAATATCCTAAGATAAAAAAGTCTTTACATTTTTTTAACTCTTTATTAGACATTAATAGATATATAGGAGATTCTGCAATTAATGATTTCCAAGCGTTATTTGCTCTTATCTCAATTATATCTGTATTCATAGTCCTTCTTTTTCTAAAGAATTCCAATAATCTGCTTCTAGATCATTCCAATAATCATCTAGATCATTTATAATATTTGTTAGATCTTCCATCAGTTATACAATATAAAATTAACCATATAATAAGAAGTATAATTATAAGTCCTATTCCTATTAAGAGTGGACTAAAAACAATCCACCATGAAATATCTGAATGTAGAAGAACTTTAGCTATTAATAAAATTAGGAAAGATCCTGAAATAAGTGAAGTTCCACATCCAAAATCAATTTTTACTTTTTCATTTGACATTGTCTAATAAAGATTTTATATAATCAATAGATTCCTTCACAGATAGACAGCCTCCGCTCTTTAATATAATATAAGAGCTTTCACCAACTTCTTCTACTAAGGAAATATTATCTACGGCTATTAAATATCTTCTATTAATATTATCATTGTCTAATGTTAAATCAATAAACACGTTTAATCATATTAATAATTTTCTACTAGTAATCATCTGCGTTATGATAAGTAAGATAATATAATACTATAAAGATTTAATCCTAGTACAAATTGTTTCTATAGCATTATTAAACTCTTGCTTATTACTATCTAAAATAGTTTCTCTTAAAAACCCTAAATATGAAGTACTACGACTAGTAATAGAAGGTAATTTAAGATTTACCACAATACATTTATTACCTTCTACTCTAATTCGTAATGCTCCACACTTTTTATACTTAACCATTTAAATTTATAAATATTAGTAATGCTAATACAAAAATAGGGATTAATAAGATTAACTTACTAGTCCCTTTCTTTTTACCATCAAAGGCTTCTACGATTTCTTTTAATGTCATTTGTTCATTATATAATTAATTTATTTAAGAATCTTAACTTTTACATTTTTAATACTAATTCTCTTAGAGTCTTTTGGATGAATGAGTATATCAATACGATGCTTATGTCTTTTATTCATAATATCTCTGACTTCATATACTCCAAATCCCTCTATAAATACTTTCTTAGGTTTATTCTTTGGAAATAAATAAAGTAAATCACGAGAAACTGCACACCATTTAATTTTACCTCTTTTTAAATGATGTAAATTAATTTTAGAACCATCAGCTGTAATTAATGGTTCACTATTGCATTGACTCTTTACTGGCTGATAACAAGTAAGAGTTACGTGAGTTATTGTTTGAGCAACACTTTTAGTGCATAAAAAACATAATAATATTAATATAAATTTAAATCTTTTCATAATATATAAAATTTTTAAAATGTATACAAACGAAAAAAGTCGAGCTTATTGCCCGACCAAACATCAGTAAGTACCCCTTTGGTACTTACAAAGTAACTAATAAGATTAAATAATTGGAGGCATGTATAATCTAGAATATTGAGTAACATACCAAATCCAACCCTTCTTAAATGCTTTTAAAGTTCTTTTTAAAATTTTCATCATAATAAATCAAATTTAAAGTTTAACTTATAAAATATCTAGGAGGAGAGTTTTAAAAAATTAAGAACCCCAGGGAAATCTCCCTGTTAAAGACAATCTTATGGTCTTTATTTTTATTATTTAGGATTCTGTAGGAATGCAAAAAACATCGAACCATTCCAGTTCGTAGGTTCTACGACACCTAATAGGCGAGTGTGCATCGTTGAGAGGCACCCTATAAGTTACGTTGCTCCTGTAGCTAGCGTTCTAGAGCTTTGTTATAGTGTGGGATGTGCGCCTTTAGCTACACTAATCCTGCATTATTTATAAGATATCTTTCCAACGCATGAAGAATAAGAAATTTTTTTATTATTATCTTCTAATATATAATAATAATCCTCAAATGTTTCTTGAATACCTTTAAAAACATATTCTTTATCCATCCACATAACAGGTTTTTCCTACATTAAGTAGTTCTTCTTTTACCCATTTTGGAGCATCCTTAGGAACATCATCTACAGAATAATAATTTCCTATTACTTCATACATTAATTTATTTATTAATTGTTGGAAAGTCTGCATTAAAATAGGAACATCTTCAGTTTATACTTTAATGTTTCTAAATTGTCTGTATCAATAGTTATTTTCATAAATATTTAATTTAATAGTGGAGCGTAGGAGATTCGAACTCCCGAAGCTAAATAGCAGCTGATTTACAGTCAGCCGTGTTTGACCACTTCACATACTAGACAATAATTTTTTATGAGTTGCAGAGTGTTGGAATCGAACCAACGACCTCCAGCTTATGAAACTGGCGAGCTACCACTGCTCCAACCTGCGATATTAAAAAGAGCTTCAAGTAGGATTCGGACCTACGACCTGCATTTTACAAGAATGCTGCACTACCACTGTGCTATTGAAGCTTAAATAAAAGCGAATATGGCATTAGACGGGCAAACTATCGTGACCATATTCTAATAATACATTGAGCTATCAGGCATACTCGTGGATTGCCCCTCTACCTCTAACAACTTCCTAGTTAACAGCTAGGTGCTCTCCATTATTTGCGGAATATAAGGGACTCGAACCCTTAGTTTTACTAGAGTGACAGTCTAGTTCCCTTACCAACAGGGCTTAATACTCCGTGCGCCTAGACTAGGATTCGAACCTAGGAACCTTTCGGGGCAAGTTAACAGCTTGCTGCCGTTGACCACTTGGCTATCTAGACGAAAACTCCTGATTAATCAGGAGTTGAATCAACTTCAATAGTGTTATAAACTACTGTAGTATCAACATTAATAGAATCATTTGAAGTTGAATTTATTGAATTATTTGAACCAATAGAACAACTCAAGAGTGTAAATAATACACTAAGTACAAGTAATTTCTTCATTTTTTTATTTTTTTATTGTATTAACTATTATAATCTAAATTTTATTATTTAAAATATAATTTTAATAAAATTTAAAAATGAACCGAGAACTTCCCAATTCTCGGTTCTGTGTACTAAGGTAAGTACGACCCTTCCAATTTCATGTTGAAATCTTCAAAAAAGTCAGTATATTTATAGATATATACATCTGGGAATCAGGTTAATCGTGAAATTCGTAACTATAACAGTCCTAACCAGTTTGTGGTATAAATATAATTTAATTATAAAATTAAAAAAGTTAATTTTTGTTTACTTTATTATTTTTAATTAAATTATTTATTTCTGTTTCTGTGAGTTCTATTTTGTAATCTCCATAACTTAAAGAGTAATTAAAATCAAATAAATAGACAAATTTCTTATCTATATATTGAGCACATTGTGGAATTACACTAATATTAGTAACTGTAAATTCAATATTGTCTAAGACAATTCTTTCATATAATTTAAATTTGCTAGTCATATTAAAACAAAAGAGGGAACTCCCCAGTAGAGTTCCCTCAAAGATTGAGTTTCCTTTTAATTATCACGACTATAATTTACGTTTCACAACGTTCAATAAGTATTCCTTATTACTAAGGTTATTATAGTTGTGAATTTTTTTTCTAAAAATAAAATCTTAAGAATTTTAATTCTGAATCATAGCACGAAGTTCTTCAATAGATTTGTTTTCAAGAGCTTCATCCTCTTTCTTTGCAATAAGCTTAGCAATACGTTTGTTACGAGCATCAATTTGGGCTTTATTAATATTGTCCTTACGAGCCTTTAATTTAACGTTAATTACATCTTTTACAATATTGAAACGAAGTTCGTCATCATTTTCTTCAGCTGGAAGCTCTTCAATGAAAGATTTCTTAGGAGCTTCACTAATTTTCTTATCTAGCATAATAGCTAAAGTGTTAAGATTCTGCAGAGATAAGTCGAACAAATCTTCTGTAGTAATCATACCCTTGTTTGTCTTAAAACGTAATTTCTTCTGTAATGCTTCTTTGTACATAGTTATTAATTATTAAATGTTTACTTTATAAATTTTACCTGAATCTACTCTAACCATAAATGAGTTACGAGAAGTGGCAATAAATCCTAGACCACTCATCTGATTATCATTATAAGGAGTTAAAGATTTAGATGCTAATACTTCAAACACTCTCTTATGATTCTTAGTGAGTTCATCTTTAAGATATTCATTAAAATATCCACGAACAGCGTCTGGATTCTTGCAATTCTTTAACATAAAAAAGTAATGCTTAGCACCTACTTTATTATTTCCCCAATAATTTGGAGATAAACATATCGCAGACACTTCAACAAAGTTTTGAGTTTTTACTCCCCAAATTTCTTTAGATGCTGTAGTATTACTTAAATGCTCTTTAGTGAAGACAACCTTATATCCGTCAGAAGTAAAGTCTAATACTGGAACATTAGCTCTATCAGGAACATCCTTATCATACACATAAGTATGAACAACTCCATTGAGTTCTACCTCTACTTCAAATCCTAAATCAATATTCTCAATTTTAACAAAGTTGTTAACAAATACTTCATATTTACCTGCTTCAGGAACTCCTGAGAAAATAATATTTTCTACAGCATTACGAGAATATCTTTTAGGATTAGCACGCTCTTCGGAAGCGCTACCTCCACTGGCATTCATATCTACATCAAGGAGACCTGCTTTATTACCATAATAAACATGCCCATAAGGACTCTTCATATGTAAATCTAAATCATCGTAATTGTACCAGTGGAGAGAGATTCGCATATAACCATCTACTTTACCTCCAACCTCTTTAACACGTTGTTTAATAGCATCAGAGATATTACCATTGTATGCCCAAGCAAAACCATTATTCCATTTAAACATAGAAGGAGCTTCTTTATTAACTGGGGCAGTAAGAGTTACTAAATTATTATTTAACTTATTGTCAAAGAATAATTCAAGCTTACTAGCCTTAGAAACAATATTATTAAAGAACTCTTCCATAGTTGTCGGAATAGCAGTTTTCTCAAAGTCTGTAGCAGCTTTGCTAGTATTAGAAGTTTCGTTCATAAGAGAATCAAATCCTCCTAACATTCTCTTACGAGTTTCTCTATTTACAAAGATAACATCTTCAACAGATATATCTTCTACTTGAGCATGACGTCTCTCTAAAGAATCTTCATAACCAAGTTCTACTACAGTTTTATAAGCATTTTCTACCTGAGTTTTAGTAATAATACCTTTAGGTCTCTTATAATTATAAGGAGCAACCATAGCTTCAAACTTCTTAACTGAACTTTCAACATTGTTAGTATCAGTTATATCTTTAAGAAGCTGACCTATAGCACTATTAAGTATATGTGTTACAGCATCAGGAAGTACACAAGAAGATATCCAAGCATAATTATCTAACTCAAAGCCTTCTAAATGCTTATTCTCTACTGTATCAAGAGCAGTCTTTAAAGCACTTACTTGACGCAGATAAGTGTCACCTCTATAGAGATTATCATCTGCAATTAAGTCTAATACTGTTTGTACAGAATCATAATTAATTTCAGATAAAGTTCTTATCCATACATCATGTGTAGATTTAGCGCCTGCACGGAATGTTGGAGTCTGAGATTTATCCATAATTAAATTACTTGTAGGAGTAGCGTAGAAATGATTCCAAGTAATTATTTCTTTAGAAGGTAATATCTGCTGATTACATTTACAACCCATTGTAGTCTCTTCTGTAACAAATGCATTTCTAATTTTAGTATTTTTAAGCACTTGTAACATATTGTCTACAACTTTAGCAAACATTCCCTCAGCGTGAACATCCTCCCAATAAGAATGTATTTTATAATTCTCATCTACAGAGACTAATGCTCCATAGCGAGTAATGAAATGTTTACAATTTACACAGTTAAATTCTTGACGTACGGCTCCTTCAGGGAAAGATTCCATATAAGCCATCCCTAAAAATTCTTTTTGAGTGTCAAGAATAAAGAGATGCTTGTTCTCTCTAATCATCTTATTACATGCTTCTGTAACAAGATTTCTAAAATCTAAGTATTCCATAAAATTTTTAAAAGTTAGAAAAAGAGGGAGATTCCTCCCTCTGTGATACTTAATGTTTATACATTTACATTGGTGTTCTCTATGTCGCCGTTAACGTTAACATTCTTGTTAACCTTAGCTTCAATAGTGTTAGCCTTCATAATGTCTGCCATATCTACACCTGTAGCATCTTTTACAATGTCACGAGTCTGTTTAATAATAGCAGGTACATTACCAGAAATACCAGAAGCCTCAGAACCATTAGTTCCATAAACTGTCATATTACCAATCTTACTCATAGGCTCGGCAATATACTTAGCCATATCAGGAAGAACTTTCTCATTAAGTTTAGAAAGCATGTCAATTACAGCAATAGAGCCATACTTATTATATGCTTCAGCCTTTTTCTGCATAGCTTCAGCTTCTGCAAGACCTTTAGCTCGTACACCTTCAGCTTCAGCTAAAAGTTTAGCCTTAGTACCTTCAGCTTCAGCAGTCAAAGTCTGCTGAGTAGCATATGCTTCAGCTTCACCTTTAGCACGAATACCTGCTGCTTCCTGCTCCTGAGAATAACGATTAGCTTCAGCTTTAGCTTTTACAGCCTTAGCAGTTTGCTCTGCTTTATACGCCTCAGCTTCAGCCTCACGCTTTTGTTTTTCCAAAGCAGCCTGAGCATCAATCTCTGTCTGATACTTATCAGCATCAGCCTTAGCATTTACATCTGCAAGATACTCATTCTGCTTAATCTTAATCTTCTCCTCAGACAAGGTCTGCTCTTTACGAGTCTTTTCAATATCAGCATCTACAGTTTTGGTATTAATAGTTTTCTGCTGCTCCTGCTGCTGAATTTTATATGCAGCATCAGATTCAGCCTTTTTAATATCAGACAATCTCTTCAGTTCAGCTCTCTTAATAGCCAACTCATTATTACGTTCAGCAATAATGGTATCAGCCTTTACTCTGGCTTCATTAGCTTCATTATCAGCCTCAGCCTGAGCCTTAGCTACATCTCTATCAGCATTAGCACGTGTAATCTTAGCATTCTTCTGAATAGCTGCTGTATTATCAGCACCCAAATCACGAATCAAGCCCTTCTCATCAGTAATATTCTGAATATTGCAAGACAAAATCTCAAGACCTAACTTAGCCATATCAGGAGCTGCTTTTTTCTGAATTTCATCAGAGAATGCGTCTCTATCAGTATTAATTTTAATCAAGTCAAGAGAGCCTACTACTTCACGCATATTACCTTCCAAAGAATCTTTTACCTGAGCAGCAATCTGAACAGGATTCATATTCAAGAAGTTCTTAGCTGCAAGTCTAGTGCCTTCTGTATCAGGTTTTACCCTAACTTTACATACGGCATCTACCATTACATCTAAGAAATCATGAGTAGGAACTGGCTGTGAAGTCTTAACATCAACTGTTACTTGACCAAGATATACTTTATCCAATCGTTCAAGTACAGGAATTTTTACTCCACCACTACCGATAAGTACTCGTGGTTCTCTACGAAAACCTGAAAGAATGTATGCCATCGAAGGAGGAGCTTTAACATACATTGTAGCAATAATAACAAGCAGTACAATAATAACGATTGCGATAACACCAATAAGAACTAAATGTTCCATAAATTTGTAAATGTTTAAATAATAAAAATTAAATATCTAAGAATTAACTGATGTTAGTTCCAAGGGGTGTTTATAATTTATAATTTACAAGACCTGTAGCCTTACTTGCAGAGTAACAACTATTAATTAAATATATTCTGGCATTTCCATACTCAGTCATAGTTACTAAATACTTCTCTTTAGTATTTATTATTAATATATGATCTTCTTCAAAATAGTCTCCAGGTTTCAGATACTTTAATTCTTTATCTTCTATAGTAGAACCAAAGTTATCACTAAATTTAGTATGGCATTCATTAATGAATTTTCTTTCTTCATTAGAAAGATTTTTAAAATCTTTCTTTTCTAGTTCCTTATAATCATTATAAGTTTTTAATAAGTTCTTTATATTCTCAGAAGTAAGCTCTAATTCACAATTTCTAACTTGTATTACTCTATATAAATAAGAGAACTTAGAGAACTCAATATTAAAGGTTTCTTTAATATAAGGAAGGGCTTCTACTCCATGAATATTGATTTCAGTTGCTATAGCTTTAATTAAATCTATAGTAATAATATTCATAGAATGAGTTAACTCTATAACTTTCTCTATAGCATTTTTATTCTCTAAAATATCATTAAGAATTTCTCTAGTAATTTCTTCTGGAAGATTATCAAAAGACTTTTTATATCTTATTCTAGAAGGTCTACCAAGAAGGTTTGAATCTACCTTTAACTCATTAGTAGTAAGTAGAAATACCCTACGATAAATAGAGTTATAAGTACCATCCATAAAAGAGAGAACATCAGAAGAATCTTCAAATTATTTCTCATATTCATCAAAGAAGAAGATACAGTTAAAATTAATAGCTGTGGATAAATATTCTATTAATTTACTATTAGTATTACCGCCCATTGATTGTACTAAGATTACAGGGAGCTGTAAATGATTACAAAGTACTTTTGCGGTAACTGTTTTCAGTATTGTTATCATATAGCTTTTTATCTATATTTCTATAACTTCTTATTTGTTATAGCTCAGCGTACCTTTTTCTCCATTCAAATAATTGGGAGAGCGGGCGCTCTTGGAAGTATTATATTCTCTTATAAGAGTTTCAACTTCTACGCGTTACAGTGATGAAGATTCGTTACTATCTTCATTTACCACGGGATTAACATCACAGCCTTCCCCGTTTTCACTCGCTAATAATTCTAAACATTCCTGTTTAGAACGGCAAGTTTTAAAAATTTTATATCTTTTATATTTTCTGTCTAAATAAATGGAACTATTACTATATACTAAGTCTAAAAAATCTAAAGAATTTGTTAAAGATATATTTAATACTAGAGTATTTTCCATTCTTGGATCTTTTACTAAAGAACTTTTTATATTAAAATTACTTAATATTGATTGTATCTTTACTAAAAATTGCTTAGTTCCTAGAAATGAAACTTTTGGTAAAATTTTAGTTCTCTAATAGTAACTTAGGCATCCATCACCATCAAAGTATCCTCTAATAAAAGGAATTTCTAATTCTTCAGAAATATTAGGAAATTGAAGAGTTAAACTTTTTCTTGGAGTACATCCTAAATTATTTAGAGTATTCCATAAGTGCTTATTAACTATTCCCCAGCGACACCTTAAAAAAGTTTTATCTTTATTCTTAACTTCCCCTAATTTGACATTATCTTTATTATGCTCCATAAACTTATTAAATTTATGTAAGTGTTCAATATCAGAGCCTTTTAAAGATAGTTCAAAACCATTATCTCTTGATGAAATATAACCATCAGCAAATATAAATCCTAACCAATAAGCTTTCTCCTCTGTATCTATAGCATCGAAGATATGCTCATTAAATTTAGTTTCATTTTGATGATTGATTATTTCAATCCCTTTAGCTTTTAATTTTCTAGACAAAGTTTGGATAGAAGTATGATACTCTTTAGCTAATTTAGATAAACTTATCCCTTGCTCATATTTAGGAATAATATCTTTATCTAGATCAAATAATAATTTGTTTTGCTTATTAACTACTTCAATCCCATTTCTTTTTAGAAATGAACTTATAGTAGAAGTAGAAATTCCAACTTCTTTACCAATCTTAGTACAGCTTAATCCATCTATTAAGTACAAAGTCTTAATTTTTTCTCCTAATTCTTCATTAATTACAAATTTCATATTCATATAGTTAAAATTAATATTACTATAATACATATGAAATTTTATTAAATCCAAATAAATATAAAATTTTTAAAAATTTAAGCTTACTGAAATTGCTTAAATTTTACCAGTTCCTTTGATTCCATCAAGCAGAATACCTAAATTTCCTGTAGTATTTTCATACGTCTTTAAAACATAATCAATAAATTTTTGGTTTAAACCATACAGTTTGTAATCAAACGTAAAAGACTCTGCAATTTTACTTAAGTAAAATCCAGTCATTGATTCTTTAACTTCATAAATTCCTTTAGGTAATCCTTCAGGGTGAGATACTGTTGTTGAACTACCCTGACTAAAAGTATTACCATCTTGTAACCAAATTTGTTTACCCATTTTAATAAATATTAAATAATTACTTTAATAAATTTATAAGAGTGTCTATGTTGTGTAACATATCATCAATTATTTCGATAGCGTGATCAATACTTTCTTCCATATTTATTTTATAGTTCTTAATTTTTAATATTTAAAATTATTTAATTGTTTCACCTATTCTGTAACCATAACCATCAGATACCCTAATTCTTTTAATTACATATTGTTTAGTACGCTTATCATATATTCGTATTCGAAAGATATGATGACCATCAAAACTAATCTCGTCAGTTACTATTGTTGCTCCCTTATAATTCAATATAGAATCTTCTTTTTGAGCTGGAGTAACTGAAGGACTGCACGATATTAATAGCGATAAAATTACTAATACTATTACTTTCATAATAATTAAATATAAAACGATTATAAATTGGAGGAGTACTGTAGAATCAAATCTCCACTATAGTTGTCCTCATATAAATACTCTTAAGAGTTTTAAAATGTAACTCTTTATAAATTAGTATTAAAAACTAAATTGAACATCCCTTTCGACATCTAATAATCCTCCATTCCAATTAGATTGAAAATCCATACTAAACCATCCTCCATTTACTGTTCTAGCAAACCAAACAAGATGATTATCATATTTAGGAATATAACAACCTATGAAATAATCAGTATCTCCATTCCATATCCAATTATAATCAAGAGCACTATTAACTAAATGTATCTTTAGATGTATATCAGCTTTATTAAAAGGAATTATTTTCTTTACATAAGCTTTATATAATCTACTTGGTGAACATTTACCGTCATCAAAGAAATTATAAATCTGTTTCTTCTTTGGTATCATTTACCTTAAATAATTTATAATAGTTTATTAATCATCAGGCAAACTATTTGAAGGAATAGTTACTTCCAGATTATTTCTCTCTTTTTCAAGTTGCTGAATAGCATTTGCCTGTTTATCAACAGTTGTTTGTAACTCTTCAATCTCTTTCTTTTGATATTTATTACTAGCAATTAAGCCTAATACAGATACTGCCAGACACAACATTGTTATTTTCCAAATTGTACTATTCATATTTTTATTCTTTTAATACCAAACTATATAAATTCCAGAAATCCCATTATAAAGATTTTTATTGAGTACCCAAATTCTTTTAGATATTCAATATAAGTATAATTATGAGGTAAATTATATATTATAGAAGTAATATCTGTGGGTCTAATTCAGAAGACTGAGATATAACTTTTGCTTCTTTTGCCTTAATCATAACTCTTTAATTTTTAAACTAGCATCTTTAAACCACATATTAAGTCTATCTATAGCATTTTTCCAATCAGATTTAGAGCATATTTCATAATACTTTAAGTAATCAGAAGTGTTTAAACTACTATACTGACATATTCCCATACATGCTCCACAAGGAACAATTCTAGTTATAATATATCCACCTTTATCACTAATAACTACTTTTAAATAAGAAGATTTATCTTTATAATAAGGATTTAATCTAAGAGTGTCATCACTAGCTTGTGTCTTTTTAAATCTTATATTATTTATTACTTCTTCTATAGTATTATTTAAATTACTTATTTGATTTAAAAGATTCTTTTTAAGCTTTTCTAAATCTTCTATAGACATTTTTGAATAATCATTCATATTTTTATTTATTTGATTTTCTTTAAGTTCTATAGGGTTCATCCTCCCAGCTTAATTTTCTTCCGATGAGCTTCTTAATACTCCCATTCGGAAGAACCATTACGTCACCCCACCATTCTCTATGCTTCTCACATCTTTTTGGTTTATTCCAAAAAGCTTTTTCTATGCCATCATAATCAACGGCAAGCCATATACTATAATTTTTAGGTAATTCCATGACTATTATTCTTTAAGTTCTACTGGCTCATCCTTCCAAGATAGTTCTCTTCCAATAAGTTTCTTAATGCTGCCTTTAGGAAGATGAATATTACGGTCTTTTATTGTCCTATCAACTATATTGAAACTGATATGATTATTATTTATATTATAGAAGATATAAGAATTTGCACGATATTCACATGCATTCAAATCTCCTTTTAATATAAAAATACATTTAGAATAATACATATCAGGAACAGCATCAGTTACCACAATATCTCCATCCTTGAACTCAGGCTGCTTTTCAATCTCCAAAGTTTCAAGATTTAGTTTGCCGCCAAATCTTTCCTCTATGGTAGTAATATAACACAAGAAAGACTCTGTATCCTCAAGAGAATATTTATATGTTGAACAAATAGATTCTTCAAGATACTTTATATCATTCTCATCCTCGCTGTCTAGATAATGCTTGCAATAGAAACTCGTATAGGTATCATCATACCATTTATCAAAGATAACCTCTATACAACCATCATCGCTAACCAATACATCACCTTTCTTCCAAGCTAACTTGGACCAGTCACGCATTTCTTTTGAGGGGTATAATGTAATCTCTCCACCTTCTCTGTATTTTCCATCTGAGAGGTAAAGTGTATCAACTTTATTTTTTGTTAGCAACCAGATTTCTGTACCATTAGTATCGTAGGCTATGCCATTATATGTCATTTGCCCAAATGCTGAGGAATACAATTTAGTTCCTTTTGACTTACTCTTAAGGATTTTTGCTACGTTAATATTTCTTTCCATATTACTTTTCTTTATTAATACTACTTATAATAGAGTCTAAAGCTTTATTCCAATTAGATTCTGGTCCTTCTTCAAAGTCTGGATCTTGAATATCCTTCATTGTGGCAAGATAAGCATCTTTAAATTGGTGAGGAGTAATCTTTTCCCAATTTCTAATACCATCTATATAAGAGTTGTCTCTAGTGATGCAAGCCTCGCTTAAACATATATAATATAAGTAATTATCTTTTATGGAAACAATTTTTATCAAATCATTCCATTTTGTATCTAAATAACAATCACCAATATTAAACTTAGAAATTACATTTCTCCTTTCTAATTCTTTAATTTTACTATGAAGATTATTACTTTGTTCTTGTAATTTCTTATATTTATTTTTTAGTTCTTCTAATGTTTCCATAATTATATTATTTTGGTTTTAATTCATAATTTATCAAAGCTTCGTTGAAGACGTTTTTCAGTTTCATCAATTAATCGTTTTAATGAAGCATAAAAAATTGGATCTTCACATAAACATCCAAGGTAAAATCCTAAACTATCATAATTATTAAAAAATGTTTTAGTTGCTGCTTCTTTTATAAAACGTTTTGCTTTACTACAATAACTAATTATATTTTCTAATTCTGCAGCTCTTTTAAGTATGTCTTTATTCATATTTAAATTTCTAATTTTTTGCACGAATTAGTTCTTATAAATAGTGTCAAGAATATCTCTAAAATTAGGATTATCTATAACAGCTTGAGCATCTTCTTGATTTTTAAAATGTATAGCATTAAGATATGTTTGTGCTCTACTTGTTATATTATAAGAATTTGTAATAGTTGTAAAACTAATACAATATTTAAGTTCGTACTTATTATTCCAATCTGGCTTCCAATCTCCATTATAGTACTTAGCTATATTCATAAGTTGATTAATAGCTAATATCTTCTCAATTTGTCTGTAGCTATTTGCAACACCTGGATTATCATAAGAAGCATATTGTGCGTATGATTGAATTTTACCTTTTGCTATAAAGAAACAAGTATCTTTATTAAGCTTTTCTGCTATTTCTTTATAAGTCAAATATTTTTTAATAGGTTTAAACTTAATACATTCAAAGGTACTATTCTCTTTATCAATTTCGTAACCTTCAGGAATAATAAATTCTCCTAAATATACTGTTAGTAAAGATACCCAAATTATAAGTTTTCCACAAGAATATAAATTTACATTATTATAGAAGGGTACTAATTTACAGTTAATATAACTATGAAATCCCCAATTTATTGTATCTGTAAATTTAACTTCTGTAAACACTATTTGATTTACAGGATATTCAAATTCTTGATAATAGAATGGTTTAAAAATTCCCTCATCAGCATAAACTCCTATTTTATATACCCTAATATCTCTTTTAGCTATTAATACTTTACTTTGTTTAGTTTTATAAAAACACATAAGCTTAATATTTAATTATTAAACGTAAAAAAGGAGTATACTAACTAATTAGCTAATATACTCCTATGAAACCTGGCATTTCAGTCTATCAAAGACTTTGGAGAAGTAATACGAATCGAACGTACTTTGGCTACTTAGATAATTATCTATATTTCGCCTTATCACCTGTCCTATATACTCCGGATTATATAGGTAACTTCTCTTTTCTCTAATTAGATACACAAATTCCTAATTAGGTACGACGATTGAAACTTCGCAGTGGAGGACTTACGAATCTAACGTACTTTGAAACTTTCGTTCACAATTCCTGGGGAATTACTAGAATTACCCATTTGTTGTTTCCGTTTCTTATCAATCTGTCCTATAATATTCGCGACTATATAGGTATCCTCCTGGGAGCTGTTAAACTCCGCCGCATAGATATATTTTATTACTCAGAAGATTATCCACCACACTAATATCTACAATTTTAGTTTTTATAGTTTTAAATATCTACCAGTATAAATGATTTTATCAGATACAATTTCACCTTTAGTATTTATAATATACGTAGCGCCTTTAGGGATTATAAAAGTTGCTATATAACCATCATTTTCAAAAGACATAAGCATTCTTCTATTTCCTAATATTATACTTTTGCATCTATATACTCCCTTAGCTACACGAAAGGTAGAATTACATATAAATTGTACTCCAGTATAACTATGATAAGCTTTTTCTATCTTAAGCGTTTCATACCTTCGAGCTATCTCATCATATTCAAGGGTTGGTATTTTATATAGTACATTTGCAATATAATTAAAGTTTTTAATGATAGATACACACGATTGCTTATTAGCACATGTAACTATTTTATAAATTTTAATATCTTTATCTGCAACTTGATATTTTACATTTCTTAAAGCTTCTATCCAACACATAATTATTTAACTATTTTATAATCACCAACTTCAAATCCTTCTTCAATAGAACTTATGGTCCAATTTTCATCCCAATTATCTACATCATAAGGACATATTAATTCAATTTTAGCATAATTAGATGCTTTATCTAATTCTAAAATTCTATAATATAAATAACTTACTTTAGTGAAATTAAATATATCACCAACTTTTAACTTTATTTTTTCCATATGTTAATGTGTTATTTAATTAAACAATAAAAGAGCCTAATTAGATTAACTAATTAGACTCTTTAAAACAATAATATGATCAGAAAAAGAATGTTACGAAGTTCTATTATAAATGTCCTAAATTATTCTTCTAGTTAAGTTAAAATGATTAGCTACTTTTTCTCCAATTATGTAGTATTTTATTCATTTACTTCTTTTATAGAAGGATAATTTTTACTTTTACATTTATCTGAATAATATATTTTCCTTTTCACAATTCTAACAAATAGAGTGTGTCCCAGATTTTCCTTTAATTTTCACAGTAGTCTTGAGGCTGGGACTTGAACCCAGATTGGATGTGTATAAGACATCGAGCCTAACCATTAGCCGACCTCAAGGATTAGTGTATAAGACAGAGCGGATATCTGAGCAATTTAAAAAGTATCTGAGGATTGTTACTTCCTCTCCTTCTTATTTATTGTATAAAATGAAACTATTTTTCCAAAACTATTACATTTTAAACTCACAATAGGATTATTACAAGATTTATAAGCAATCTAAGAGAGACTCGAACTCTCTGAAATCCCAATAGTCCTAACTAAATAGAACTATTTGATTATTTAGACTAACCACTCATACAGAGGATTTATAGATTAACTAATAAGAGCGTCTTCTCACATGGCTGAAAAGTATGTTAAAAACTAGAGTGTAGCTAATTATATACAAATTGAGGCACTAATGAGTATATTTAATTAGACTAACTTCCACCGCTCACAGTTGCTTCCTATTAGACCAAATCTCTATTAAATAGCGTTCTATTTATAAAGATTAAAGGATTCGAACCCTTGTTTCTCTTATTATATATATAATTAACTAAATATCTTCTTGTATCTCGATTTATTTCACTAACTAATTTAAACCTTATTTCGTGTTTATTTCATTAGCTATTCTAAATTTATGATAATATCCCTTATTAATTCCTTTATCTATTAAATAGATAAAAGTGGGCACAATCTATTCGGGATTATATTCCGCAATCGCTCCTTTCTCACAGCTGATAGAGAGATTTATAAGAACCAAATACTTCCTCTATGAGGAGAGTCAATAAATAGTTAACTATGTAAATGTTAATTCTATTATTTCTATCAATTATAACCAATAGTATTTAATGTATTCTAGTATTTAATGTATTAAAAATAAACTATCTATCTTCACAGACTGATAGCTTACTAACATAGTATACCTATGAAACAAAATGTATTTAAATAAAATGCCTTACAATAATAAATAAATGAATCCTTAATCTACATTTTAAAATAATAAAAGGAAATGTGGACAGATTCGAACTGCCAACCTCTGGTGACCTACCTACTAAACTTGAGCTACACATTTCTATTTATACTATGTTATATAGCCTTATTTAAAACTCATACTACTTTCACAAGCAATATGAGTCAATGCTTAAGTCTTTTATAGACTTACTATAAACAATTACAAGAAATTCATCAATTTTCACAAATTAATAAATTAATATGAGTTTAAAAATACTTATCAATACCTAAATAATCACTTAATCATAATTTAGTAGCTCAGACAAGCTAACTTAAATAAAGGGATTCGAACCCTTAATCCTCAAGAAATATTTAATGACGACTTCAGAGACGCATTCCGTCAATCTGCTGCTGTATACCAATTCCGCCATATTTAAGTTAGCTTATAATCCGAACTATTTAGATTCTTTTTAGGATTTTATGAGAATTAGTGTTACCCAAATAGCACCACGTGGAGGTTTCTCATTTGCTATTCTAGTTCGGACGGGATTCGAACCCGTACGGTCATTCCTGACCAAGGGATTTTAAGTCCCTCGTGGCTACCCATTACACCACCGAACCTATAAACAACTAATTATCTGCTAGTTGCCAACAATATTTATAAAACTATTATGGTATTACAATTGTTTTAATATATTTGTAGCTATGTATAATGAAATATTCACAGTTGTATGAATATCATTATTTAACTTTAAGATATATATATTATTTTCATCATTCTTTCTAGTTATCTCAGATATATATTTATGATTTATTAAAAATCCTTGTGTTGCAAGAATAAAATCAATACATAAAACACGTGAAATATTTTTCAATGAACAGCATATAGTAACATAATTGCCATGAACATCTATTATAGTACTATATTTACCAGATGTTTTTATACATACAATGTCATTTATGTTTATCTGTCTGTATTCTCGTCCCTTAAACACTAAAAATGTATCAGAGTCAATTTGTATTGTTTTTACTTCCATTATTTATGTAATGTTTTAAAAGTCTATTAAATGTTACTTTAGATTCTTCATAGAATTGATCTCCTTCAATAGTTACACCAAATGCCCATAGTAATTGATGGAATCTCATATCAGGATATTCTTGAGCTTTTGCTCTAATTATATCAAGAATCTTTAGATTATACTCTTGTCTATTCATATTTCTATTTAATTAGCCCATAATAAAACGAGCACTTACAATATTTTCAGGATGATAAATAGTTTTAGCTAATCCTTTTATTGCCCATTTCTCAATAGCAGAATGTTTAACTCCGCTTTTAAGTTCATGGTAAAACATTAGTTCATAAGCTTCCCCACTTTTAAAAGTTATTTTGATTTTAAATGTAGGTCTTACTCCAGTTCTAATGAGTTCATCCATTTCTTCCTCAGTTACCATATAACTGAACAAAGGATTGGAAAGATGTTCTTTTTTATACTCAGCCTCTAAATTAGACAGAGCTGTTTTAGAACTTTTAAGTACATTTTTACATCCAAGCTTTTCAGCACTGTCTATATATGCTAATAGCTTAGTTTTTCTAATAAAATAATCTTGTCTTGTCATAATTTATCTATAATTAATGTGTTAATAATTTGTCAGGCGTAGAGATTCGAACTCCTTAGGCTTATTCCCGTACGAGCTATTCACCAATCTAACCCCTCGTAGATAGTGGTTCCCACACCGCAAGTCGCCTGTAATTGTTGGACTACTCAGATTCGAACTGAGGCTAACAGAACCAAAATCTGTTGTGCTACCGTTACACTATAATCCAATAATGACTTAGTAAAGACCCAAAGTTTCCTTATTTAATCCTGACTAACTTAGTAAAGCAATTGGGTTTGTCTTTACCTTTAAAATCCAGTTTCTAAGTCTGAAATACTTAGTAAGCGCAAATACTAAGTTATAGTCGGCGCTACTTTTACGCATTTTGTGACACTAAGTATTATAATTTGTTGAACTACCCAGATTCGAACTGGGATTGAGAGTTCTAAAAACTCTAATAACTACCATTACTCCATAGTCCATTATTAATAGCGGAGAAAGAAGGATTCGAACCTCCGAGCCACATAATATGACTAACATCTTAGCAGAATGTCACTTTCGACCACTCAGTCATTTCTCCAATAGAGCTTCCTATCTTCACAGACAAGAAGCCTTTCCAACTCTTTAACGTTTTTACATAATCCGCTGATTATGCACAATTTAAAACCATTTAATTTGTTTACGTATGGCGCAGCACTAACAAGATTCGAACTTGTTTTTCCATCTTTTAAATAAGTGGCGTCTTAACCAGGTAGACGATAGTACTAAGTAGACTCTCTATCTTCATAGACTGAGAGTCTTGTGTATTACAAATGAATACTTTTAACAACTTAAGAACGAATAGTGTTCCCTACGAGATTCGGACTCGTGACCCACAGATTAAAAATCTGTTGCTCTGCCAACTGAGCTAAGGGAACTAATATTGCATAAGGAGTAGGATTCGAACCACGACATCAAGTTTTTCAGACTTGCGCTCAGACCATCTAAGCTATATCTCCATATCCCATATTTCTATAAAGGAGAATAGTGGTAACACCTACCTATACTAATAGGTTTATTAGTTAGGATTTATCCAAACACACTAACAACATGGTTAAATTCAAATAAAATGATAGGGTCTTCTCAAATCATAGCTGGTGATTGTAGAAATTCTACATAAATGAGTATTTTAAACGAAACTATTATTTAGTTAGCTACTCTATCTAATAGTTGAAGGATTTTACCTTCATCTCTATCATAATTGTACTAATCTGGCGGCTTATTTAAAATAAGTGTCCATATTTTATGCATATTATTTTGGACTAGATTCCTCTTTATTCATTTCTCACAGCTGATAGAATAAAATATAAAATAAGGATATCCCATACTTCCTCTTCAGGAGAGTGATTAATACAATTTGTACGGTAGAGAGGATTCGAACCAATGACCTTCTCGAAATGACCTATTATAAAGAGATGCTCTAACCACTGAGCTACTACCGTAAGTACTAGTTTATATCGGAAACTAGTAAAAAACGTTAACACATTATTATGGAAACTTAAAAACCAAATGAAAACATGGTATCTACGGAAGTGCTAAGAGTTACATAAGGAATGTTATCTCTTACTGTAATAAAGACAACAAAACGTCTTTCTGTACTAATTTCTTTACAATAATGAATCTCTATTTCATCCTTTGTTTCTGAGGAATATACTTTTAGTACCATTTTACCAAACTTACTATTACTAAAAGTAATAGTTTTTCTAGCTTCATTATATACTATTGAAGTTTTAATATAGAATGTATTACTCCACTCACCATCCTGATAAACGGTGATAGTGTTGTAATTAAACGCATGAGCTATTGTAGTTAATACAATAAAACTCATTAATAAAATAATCTTTTTCATACTACTCAATCTTTTTAATATTAGTACGGAGTAGAGGATTCGAACCAATATAACCCCTAATGATATTATGTTGCTATGGGTGCTCTAACCATTAAGCTAACTCCGCATATGTGTGAGGGAAGAGGGACTCGAACCCTCAAGAACATATTGTTAACAGTTTAGAAGACTGTGACGCTTCCAATTACGTGCTATTCCCCCAAGTGCAACTAATTGTCTGCTAGTTGCCAACAATATATATGAACTTTACAGAATTACTCTACTATTTCAGTTTCAGATATATACCATTTACCATTAATTTTAACGGCTTCTATCTGTTTATTGTTTACTGTCTCAAGGAATATTACATCTTCCAAAGTTCTGTTGAGAGAAATAATATATTTATTAGCCTCTTCTTTAGAATTAACTATACGAGACTGAATGCTATTGTTAATAACACTATATATCTTTCTTAAAACTTTCATAATTATAGTTTTTATAAAGTTAATAATAAATAGAGCATTGTTTCACAACAACACTCTACTATAGTTTCAAACATTTATTGTAAAAAGTAAAAATTTGTTAATTTCAAATTTTATAGTTTAAATCATCATATTTTACAAATTTTAAACTTTAATACAATACAAAGACAATTTTATAGTATGTCTGCAATATCTACATAATCATCTTCTGGATCTGGACAATCTTCAATATCACATGTTGTATCATTCTCATTATATTTTGAATGATAAGCAATGTAATTTAACTTATTAATAATATTGTTTACTTTAGCTAATCTATTATAAGTAGAATCTAAAGCCTGATTCAAAGCATTTGCAACAACTTTACACATAGTGTGCATAGCTTTATCTCTTACAATTCGATTAGCTACTACTTGGTCGTCCTTATCATTTTTACTTAAAGTAATTTTAGCAACGACTATAATAGTAGAATTATCAATAGTAAGTCCCCAAGAAGTTAAGTTTTTAATGAAAATCTTTCTCTCTTTAGAACTTGCAATTCTAAGAAATACAGAAGTATCTGCACTTGAAACTTCCACATTAGCTCCTTCTAAATAGTCCATTATGTACTCTAAATCACAAGACATAGTACAAAATGTATTGTTACCAACTCTCTCAATGTTGTATTTTACTTTCTTAATTGTCTGCATTTTCTTTCGTTTTAAATTCTTTGAACAATTTAATGATACCTTTTAAAGCATATTCTGGAACATCGCCACAAAGACATCCACCATTTACATACAGCTTAACATTACCATATGTAAATTTAGTAATCTCAAGATTTCCTTCAGCACCATTAGATTCATTCTCTAACCATATTGGAAAATCTTTCCATTCATCTACAGTTAATGATTCATCAATAACTGAATGTTCTTCAATAGTTGGTTTTAAAGCTTTAAAATGCTTTAATACTAGAGCTTTATGTTTCTCATCTGCAAACTCTAGCTTCTTTGGTTTCTTACTAAGGAAGAAATAATCTTCTTTAATCTTAGCTACAACATTTTTTTGTTTGATATTAAATAATAATTCCATAATTTTAAAATTAATAGTTATATTTATTTAGTTCAAGATTAACTTCAGAAATTAATCTAGATTTATATGTAGCTAATGCTGTTTTATAAGTTTCAGAATCAGCTTCATAATGATCTTCGATATATTCTAAAGTTCCTTCTTTGAATATTACAGTTTTAGATGATAATTTATCTAATAGAAATATTATTCCATTAGATGTTAAAGATTTACCTACAGTAAATCCTTTACTATACATATTAATATGTATATACAAACAATCATAGAGACTTAAAGCATTGTTTATATTACTTTTTATGTCTCTTAGTTGGTCGAGTTTTACTTGTTTTACTATTCTATTATGACCAGTAATAGTCCAAATCACGCATAGAATAAAACAAAGTATAATAATTATTAATAAACTTTTATCCATATATTCTTGGTTCTGTATTAATATTTTTAGAACTAATATATTGATAAAGCCATTTAACATTATTTACAATAAAAATATTACCTTTTATATCTGTAAATAATATTTTCTTGTACTTATCCATAATTAGCCCTGATAACACTAGTAAAGGGTTTCTAATATATACTGCAAACGTTCCTCCTTTCATGCTTTCTCCAGAAATAGTTCTTAATTTATTATTAAGATATTGATATTTCTTGTTAAAAGCATTAGCATAGTTAGAATGCATAGTTTTAGAAACATGATATTTTGCATCAATCTGTGCTGATAGCATTATTACTAATTCTCCCAGTGTATTATGATTCATTGTTACCATTGATAGATTCCTCCTAAAGATAATTGTGCTTGTAATGTTTCTAAGTCACTTTTAATTGGAAGTTCTTTACCGTAGGTAGTTTTATACTCTCGGCAAACTTGTGCAATAGTTTTCTTTTTAGAAAAGACTAATGCTGTAATCTTAATAATGTCTTTTGTTTCCATTTTTTAAACTATTTAATTATTAATAATGTGCCATCACCTTTCTCATTTAAGAGTCTGCTACTTTGGATATGCAGGATGTAGGTTTACACTTAGAGTCCTATTTTCACAAACCGAACTCTAATTCTTGTCTTTGTAATCTATAGTGCCTATGGACATAATAGATTACTAAAGTAACTAGCCCTATCTATCACAGACCGAACTAGCAAAAATGATCTAAACTGTATATTGTTGATAACTATTCTATTTTAAAAATACATAAGTCTTGTCTTATGATTAACCAATTTACTTTCCAAGATGTCAACTATTTATTTATACTCTATAGTACTAGAGTGCAGCATCATTCTTTTACTTAATACACTTCACTTTTTAAAGATTCATATCCTTCATATAATGGGAACTCTGAATTAAGAGTAATCTTAATAAATACTTTATCATCAATAGTTACAAGTCCTACAGCTTTAATATTACGATTACTATTATTATAACTAGTACAAATAACTGTATTAGGAGTAACATCTGTCACCCCTTTAAAACCCATATTATCAAGAATTTTACATATAGGTGTTAAGTAATAAATTTTACCTTCTTTGATAACACAAGAAGAAAATGGAATTACTTTATCACCTATATGATAAGTTTTAGCGTCATGGTCTATTGTGAGAGCCTTACCTGCAAGACTCTCACAACCTGATATAATTTTTTTATTTAAAATCTCTGTATTCATCGATTACATCAATTAAATCCTGGAATGTATATTTTCCAATATCTGATTTATCTTCAACCCAGTAAAGAGCTTTAGCAATCTGTTTAAGTTCAAACTTAGTCAATTCGCCCAACTTGTACTGCTGGACTTTTTTAACTAGTCCTCGCATAGTCTCATAAGCATTAAAAGAGAATGTATGTTCTCCTCCAGATTTTCTAGTATATATAATGTATTTATCATCACAATACTTTATACTATCTGAATGCTTAACAAGATTACTAGCACAAGCTTTTATTCTATCTTCTAAAGCTTCTACTATAACATTAGTATAAGCCTCAAACACTTTCTCAGCAAACTCTTTGAAATCTCTTTTTGATGGAGTTTCAGAGAATGCTACTTTCTTAAAAGGAATAGATACAGAAATTGTATATTCCTTTTCATTCTGCATTATATTTATCATGAATTATAGTTTTTAAAATCTTTATACGTTACTTTACCCATTATTATAATTAGAGCAATGAAAATAATATTTTGTAAGAGTATCATAGCTTATAATTATTTTGTTGGTATTCTGCTACTAATAACTTAGCATTATCTGCTAGTGCTATAATATTAGATTTTAATAATCTTTTATAAGCACACAAGATAATGTCATAACAAGTTTGTGTAGAATCATATGGTTCTTCTTTACAATCTTCCCACTGTGCAATGGTTAGAGTATTAAGACCGTAGATTCCTCCAATATAAACCTCATCTATTGTCATGGAATTTATATCGTCAGTTCTAAACATTCCATATCTATCTGGACCAAGATTAGCATTACGAAAACCTTTACGCCAAATACGTTTATGGAGTATCATACACTCAGCCAGAGTATTGGCATTACCAATTTTAGTAAGCCAACACTCATAACTATTAACAAGACCTTGTTGAAGCTTGTAGTCTGCAACATTCTTGTTTAATTCCCTTTTATTGAAAATTCTATTCCAAATGTTGTATTTTTTCATTTTATTTAAATCATTAAATTATTTGCAAGTTTAAATATCGCAGTATCAATAGAGATATAGTTCATTTTACGCTGAGTAAATTTCTCATTAATTATAAGATTCATCAACTTAGCTAATTCTACTGAATATGGAATATTAGTAGCTTTTACTAAGAGTTGAACTGCATAATTATGAGATTTACGATTGGCTATAGCCATATTATGTGTTTTAATGACTAATCTACGCCAATATAGATGTTCCTTAGTTTTTATCTCTCGCAGATACAACTGATGTACCTGCAAGAGACTTGATTTACCTGTTAACATATATGGAATTATTAGTTTGATTGCGTAAGTCAGAATTTTCTGATTGAAGAGTAGCTATTGTAAATAACAATGCTACAACTACTATCCCTAAAAGAATAGTAGAGATTACAAAGATATTCTTTTCCATTCTGTAAAGTGTATAATTGGGATAGAGCTGATAACCTACTACCTTAATTAGTATTTTATTGCATAATACTACTAGTTGCCACATCGGGTGGTACTGCAACCATATTTATTTACAACTCTATCCCTTATTGTTATTTAAATTGTTAACTAATAAAAGTAAGCAGCCCTCTAGCTATTAAGCTGAAGGGATACACTTGCTTAGGTTTTACTTACACTTTACTACATATTGAGCAGGAAGTGATACATCTACTGCTACATCACCAATAGTTGTATAACCGACTTATCTGTCATTAAAGCACGAAGAGCAGGTTCTTTATCATTCAAAATTTCCGAAGCATTAAATCTTATTACTTCTAATGATACTGCTGGAATCAAAGTGTCAATAATGAAATTCAAAGTAGTATTTTTTACGAATACCCTCTGATAAGAAAAACTTAATGAGAGTTTTTATCTGTTCAAGTTCATAGTTAAGTGTCTCAAAATTATCAGTAGGCTTCATAAATAATGAGGCACTTTACTACCTGATCATGTACTACTTGTTCATATATTATGGAATCTTTAGCCTTGTCAGCAATATCCGCATAAGTGTTAAATACACCCTCTAACCACAGCCCAAACTCACTAATAAGTTCAGGAGTACCTGTAAATGTACAATACTTACTGTCAAACTCTGCCAAATCAATTGGCTGTTTTGTTGTTGTATCAATAATTTGGAATATCATAATTTACTTTATTAAAGAGTTATTATTTTAGTTAATTAAGTAGTTTATACACTTGCTTAGGTGTTTGATATTTATCTATGAATATCAGCACCTCTAGAAGCTTCAAATACCTCCCAATTAAAATCAGACTCTATATGTTGTAGAGTAGTATTATATGGTTCTAGGTATTTATAGAACATGATAGTACCAGTACTTGTTATAGGTTGTCTATATAACCTATAAGTACGGTCTTGATGTTTTGTTGCTTCTCTTCGTCCCCACTCAATTAATTGATGAGGATTGAGTCCTATCTTACACATTGTCATGTCATCACCAACAATTGTGTACACTACAATATAAAAATACTGCATAACTTTATACGATTTACCTTAAATACTATCGCGAGGTTTTTAAATGAATATTAAGCACTTTAGTTTTAAGACCTATAAACCACGTTGAGGTATGCTTTATGATATAAGATTTCGTCTAAAGTAAACTTTAGACAGGGATTTCAACCTTTGGGTAAAAACCTTTTGTTTTTGTTTGTGTTTGTTATTTTTAGTGAAACATCTTACAAAGAATAAAAATATTATTGTGTAATATCTTTATAAATTGTTTGATGTGATAGGATGATTTGGATGTAATATATGAATTGGTTTTAGTGAGAGAGATTGGGAAATTGAGGAAAGGTTTGGTTGGTGGATGGGGGGTTCGTGTGCACACAAACTCATACCAATCCATACAAACAACTCACCTTCCTTATCCATTCCCAACTTATCCCCCACCAACTCCAACTATCTCTCCAAACAGCATACTTGACCACGATAACTTTGTTATCCTCAATCAACAACATAAAAATTCCAACAATTTGTGTTGGAAGTTGAACATTGTAGAACTCCAAAGTTTCTAAGTCAACTAACTTATTTTTTCCATAAACTCCCTTGATAGTCTTGAACATTACAAAAAAATACAAAGAAATTTATAAAAAAAAACTAAGGGAGAGAGATTACTCTCTCCCCTTTTGGTTAGCTTAAGCGGATATTAGAGAAACGCTTAGCGTTTCCATAATTTGCCAAAGTTTCAATATCCACAGTAATAGTGGATACGTCTTTATTTTCAAGATAAGACGCGCAAGCCTTTAAGTCATTACAACCCGGGCACGCTTGTGCCAAAATACGAGTCACATTTACAACTCGCTTTCCATCAAGTCCGTCGATGGTGATATCTGACGCTGACAATACAGTCACCGTTTGAGCTGGCTGACCAGTCATCATGTTGGCTGGTATAGTACGTTCCTCTGCATTAAACTGAACATTGTCACCGAGTGACAATACGATGTTAGCACTCTTGTTGAGAACTGCCTCAATCTGAGAGGCAGACATTGCACTGTGGTTAACAGTGCCGTTTTTACCGACTGAAATTTTCATAACTTTTTGTTTTTTAAAATTGTTAATAATTTTTGTTTTGGTTTTTACTCCAAATATGTGGGGGGCTCTAAGGGGCAGTCTACTCCCTCTCACATAATAAAAATTAATTTTTAAAATCAAACACTATTCTTACTTTCTTACAAAAATCCTTATTTTTTTTAAACCCCAGGGGGCTATATAAAATCTTCCATAAAAAATTTTAAAATTTTAATTTAAAAATCTTAGAATATTAACTTTTACAAAAATTAACTTTTAATATTCCTTACCTCAACTATATTACTCGTGTAATCAAAAAATAAATATTAAATGAATAAAGAACAACTAATACAAAGTATTAAAGACCTTCCTGATTAGTATAATATAAATTTATAGGTTATTGATAATGTAATTCATATAACCATGACTAAAAAGGTAGATGAATTTGAAGAATATTGTAGTAAATTAGATGATGAAACATTTAATAATGCTTGTCTAATATTTGGAATTATTTCAGATATATCTTTAGAAGATTTTTCTTCTAATTTATATAAACCTGAATATAAAAAATATAAACAAGAATTTAAACGTATAGTAGAATTTTTAAATGATAGAAACATTACGAAAAATTAATAATATAGTTCCTAATCTTACAATATCGCAATTATTAGAAATTATAAATATTATTAATGAACCTAATTTAATTATAGATAATATAGGAAAAGAAGTACCTTATAATGGACGTATGACAATAGATGCCGATGATATTAGAAGTAATATTACTAATATAGGTACTTATCGATAAAGATATTATTCTCCTATGGTGTAATGGTTAGCACAGAAGACTCTTAAAAATTTTAAAGTATGGAAAATAAAATTTATAAACTTACGGATAAAGAGTTTTCAGACTTAGTTAAGTCAAGTCTGAATATCTCAGAAGTTTTATTTAAACTTGGATATACTACTGTTGGAAACAGTTGGGGATATTCACAAGTTAAACAAAGAATGCAAGATTTAAATTTATCAGGTAAAGATTTTAGAGGCAAATCAGCTATAGCCGACTGTAATGAAAAGAAAGAAATAGATGCTTCTAAATTATTATGTGAAAATTCAAAACACGCACGTAATATATTAAGAAGTTATATATTAAGAAATAAATTACTTCCTTATACATGTGCAATATGTGGAATTACAGAATGGCAGGGTAAAACTTTATCTCTAGAATTAGACCATATTAATGGTATAAATAATGATAATAGAATAGAAAATCTAAGATTTTTATGTCCTAATTGTCATAGTCAAACCACTACTTATGGTGCTAAAAATAAGCAAAAAGTAGAATCTAAATACGAGCTTTCTGATGAATTAAAGAATTTAATTATTAGTTCTTATATAGAATTAAAAAATCAAAAGAAAGTTGCTGATAAATATAATTTAAATCATAAAGCAGTAAAACAAGTTTTATCAGAAGCTGGATTAACTAAACAAAATCAAAAGTATGTTATACAATATGATTCTTCTCATAATGAAATAAGAAGATTTGGATGTATAGCGGAATGTTGTCAATGGTTAATGGATAATAATTTAGTAACTACTAAATTAATGAAAACTTGTAGAGCAACTCTAAATAGAAATATTGGTATTCTTTGGAAAAATTATTACTTTGAAATATTGGATGCTTAAAGGATAATCCATAATCTTTAAGTAGAATCTCTTTTAATCGACTTGGAAGCGTATATACTTAGTATAAAGTGACAGGGCGCAAGTTTAAATACAGCGTGAACGACTAAATAAAGAGACTGGTCTTAGGACTGGATGTGATAGTCTAATCCTCTACAGAGGTGTTAAAATGAAATCTTTTAGTCAGGGTTCGAATCCTTGTGGGAGAACATGATAGCAGCAATTTATGAATTAAATGGTAAGATTTTAAAAACAACTAATCTTACTAAAAAATTAAAACGATTAAAATCAGAACCTAAGATTCTATTTCAATTAGAAAATGGAACAGAAGCTGATTTAGACAAATGGATTAAAGACAACCAAAATATAAATTCTAATTCAGAAGAAGATGTTGAAATTAAAAAATATCATTATAGAAATCCAATTACAGGATATACAATAACTTCTATATATGATAATCTAGATGTTAATGGTTATATAAAAATTGATTAATGACTAACAAAGAATTAAAAGACTTAAAGTCTAAAATGAACAAAGTACTTAATGAAGTACAGTAGATTATTGATACTATAGGAGATAATGATTTACAAGATAATCAATTAACTCTTGATTTTTGTGATAAGTTAAATGAATTATCTGTTACTTATTAATAAATATTTGGGGATGGATATTTATTAATTTTTTCAAAAAAAAATAGCCGAGGCTTCTCATTTGAGAAACTTCGGCTATTATGGTTTTATCTATATAACCAAGGTGTCCTTACTATTACTGGAGTTCCT